>Ga0310832_100994_pt1 | contig 14379 bp, 11 predicted proteins | sample WT_ome_7_FD_201303 | JGI IMG/M metagenome (GOLD analysis project Ga0310832, IMG submission 201303) | Sorghum-adapted microbial communities enriched on wild type (WT) sorghum from Joint BioEnergy Institute, Emeryville, California, United... ...
CAGAAGCTGTTCGAACGGGAAGGCGGGCGGTTGCCCGTGCGCTCGGTCGTCCGCTATGGCATTCAGCTGTGCGAGCTGCTCGAATATTTGCACGGGCTGGAAGAAGGTCCGGTCGTTTACCGCGATATCAAGCCCGCCAACATTATGATCGACGCGCAGGATCACGTGCGGCTGATCGACTTCGGCATCGCGCGCCGTCCCGCGCCCGAACAATGCGCGGCCGATACGGTGCCGCTCGGGACGATCGGCTTCGCCGCTCCGGAGCTGCTCGCGCACGGACGATCCGATCACCGGTCGGATCTGTATTCGCTCGGCGCGGTGTTCTATTATTTGCTGAGCGGCGGCCGCGTCTACAGCGCGGTGCGGCAGCCGCTATCGCTTGCGGGCGCGGGCGGCCGCAGCCTCGCCGAGCTTGTTTCCCGGCTGCTGGACGACCGGCCGGAGAGACGGCCGGAGTCCGCGGCGGAAGTGCGGGCGGCGCTCGTGGCATGCCTGGAGGCGGACAGGCCGGCGGGGACCGGCGGAAATCGCTCCGCCGGTGACGGCTTCGCAGCCGGGAGAAGGCTGCGAATCGTCGTAGGCGGCCTGTATGCCGGGGCCGGGGCGACGTTCACGGCGATCGCCGTCGCCAAACGGCTCGCCGCCGCGGGCATCGGCTGCGCCGTCATGGAGCATCCCGCCGCCCGTCCCGATCTGTTCGGCTTGCTGGACGGCGAACGCCGGGCTCCGGCGGGATACGAATACGGCCTTGCAGGCCGGCCCGGAGTGGAATGGCGCGACGGGCTGATCGAATGGGTCGCGCGGCGGCCGGGGGAAAAGGCGGCGACGCCGGCGGAGCACCGGCTGCTAAGGATCGAGGCGCCGGTAGCGTTGCTCGACGTCGGGGACGGCTGGCTCCTGGACGACGTGCCGGCCATACTCGAACTGGCCGACGCCGTCGTCGTCGCGGCCGATCCGAATCCCGTCCGCTGGGCGCTGCCGTCGGCCCGCCGCGCCGCGGAATTGCTGATGAGGCGCAAGGAATCCGGATGCCCGGTTTATTTCGTGGCGAACCGGGCCGTGCCGTTCGACGGATACCGGCAATGGCTGGACTCTTTTCCGGAAAAGCCTGCCGCGATCGTTCCGCAAGTGCCGTACGAGCTGTCGGTGCGCGCGCTTTGGCAAGGTCGGCTCGTCCACGACGATCCGGCTGTTCGCGAAACGCTGCGGGACGCGCTGGACGGCTGGCTGAAGATGGCGATCGGCTTTCAGGTGCAGGACGCGCCGAAACGTCATCCCGCCGGCAAAAGCTGGCTCGGAAAAATTTTTGCGTCCCGCCCTTGAATTGTCGGACGCTTATGGTATAATCGGGATAAATTGGATAAACGACAAGCGGAAGCACCGCGAATTTCGGTTTCGATACCGACATTTGCGGTGCTTTTTTGTCGTTTTCGCGAGGGAGGTGCCGGATGAGCCGAAAACAGGCGGTCGGCATTGCGGTCGGCGCGGCTGCGGCCGGTCTGTTTATGGTGGTGGCGGGATTGTGGAGCTTATACGGCCCGTGACGCGCGTGGAAGGCGGGACGGGCGTTTGGTGGGCGAGATCGGCGACTGGCGGCGGAGGCAGCGGACGAAAGGACAGGAAGGGGGAATGCCTATGGAATCGGACAAGCTCGTATTAATCGTGGCGGATCAGGACGCCGGATACACGGACAGGCTGGCGGAATATGTGCGCGATTCGGACTGGAGCCGCAAAGTGGCGATCGTCCGGTTGTCGCGGACGGAATCATTGAGGGAAGTCGCTTGCGAACGTGCGGCGGACGTTTGTCTGATCCATGCGGAATTCGCTGAGGCGGACGTGCCGCCCGGCTGCCTGCTGATCCGCCTGTGCGAGACGAGGCGGGAGGTGGAAGCCGCCGCCCACGGCGCGCCGGCGCTTTACAAGTACCAGCCGCTGCCGCAATTGCTGACCCGGATCGCGGAGCTGCGCCGTTCCTTTGCGCGGCCGCAGCCGGGAGACGGTGCGGCTTTCGGGGAAGCCGCCGCGGTGATCGCCGTCTTTTCGGCGGCGGGGGGCGTCGGCAAGACGACCGTGTCGGTTCGGCTGGCGCAGGCGTTCTCCGCGCAGGGCGGCCGTGCGCTGTACTGGAACATGGAGCTTGTGTCCGGCGCGTCGTTCCATCGCGAAACCGACGCCGAGCTGGCCGCCCGGCTACTGTACGGGCTGCGCACCGACGAAGGGCGGACGGCCGACCGTTTGCAAAGTCTCATCGCGCGGGACGAGACGTTCGGCATCGACCGGCTGCAAGGGCTCGGCAACGTCCGGGAGACGCTGGAGATGAGCCGGGAAGACGTCGCTTTGCTGCTTGCCGCTTTGAAGCGGCTGCGCCGCTACGACGCGATCGTGATCGACCTCGAATCGACGTTGCACGCCCGTACACTTGGAGCGCTGGCGGAGAGCGACGCCATCGTCTGGCTCGTCGCCGAGGACGCCGAGTCAACGGCCAAGACGTTCCGGCTGTTGGCCGGCATCGACGAGATGCAGGACGGCGCTGACGTTGTGGCGCCGGAGCGCATCCGCTTCGTCGTCAACAAGCATACGGGTTCGGCGGCCGGCGGCCGGCTTCAGCCGCCCGAAGGCTTCGCCGGACGCTCCGCGCCGGTGGCCGCCGTTTTGCCGTACGTTTCGAAATGGAAACAGGTGCACGGAGCCGACGCTCGGGCGAGGGAGCCGGTATTCAACGAACAGGTGGCGAAGCTTGCCGCCGGGCTGCGGGCGGTTTGGGGGCGGCCGTCATGAGCGTAGACGCGGTCGCGCGCATGCTGCGGGAGCGGGTCCGCGAGAAGATCGATCTGGCCGACGCCCATTCCGACGAAAGCTTCCTTCGCATCATCGAGGAGACGGTGTTCCGCTACTCCGGGGAGCGGCACATGACGGCGAAGGAACGCCATGCGGTCGTTCGCGCCATTTTCAACTCGTTTCGCGGCCTCGACGCGCTGCAGCCGTTGATCGACGACCCGACCGTGACCGAGGTGATGATCAACGCCCACGACGAAATTTTCATCGAGCGGGACGGCCGGACGGAGCGGTTCGAGGGCGGCTTCGAGTCGGCGCAGAAGCTGGAGGACGTCATCCAGTCGATCGTCGCGCGGGTCAACCGCGTCGTCAACGAATCGTCGCCGATCGTCGACGCCCGGCTCCCCGACGGCTCCCGCGTGAACGTCGTGCTGCCGCCCATCGCCTTGAAAGGGCCTGCGGTGACGATCCGCAAATTTCCCGCCAGCCCGCTTACAATGGAGGATCTCGTGGCCCGGGGTGCGATCAACGAAGAGGCGGCCGCGTTTTTGGCCAAGCTTGTGCGGGCGAAGTTCAACCTGTTCATCGGAGGCGGCACCGGCTCAGGGAAGACGACGTTTCTGAACGCCTTGTGCGCGTACGTGCCGGCGGACGAGCGGATCATTACGATCGAAGATTCGGCCGAGCTGCAAATTCGCGGCGTTCCGAACTGGGTGCGGCTCGAGACGCGCAATGCGAATACGGAAGGCAAAGGGGCAATTCCGATCCGCGAGCTGATCCGCACGTCGCTTCGGATGCGGCCGAACCGGATCATCGTCGGCGAGGTGCGCGGAGCCGAAGCCTTTGATATGCTGCAGGCGATGAATACGGGCCATGATGGCAGCCTCTCGACCGGCCATGCCAACTCGGTGCCGGATATGCTGAGCCGGCTGGAGACGATGGTGATGAGCGGCGCCGCGCTGCCGGTGCAAGTCGTCCGCAAGCAGATCGCCTCGGCGATCGACGTCCTGATCCATCTCTCCCGATTCCGCGACGGTAGCCGCCGGGTGACGGAGATTGTGGAGCTGGTCGGGGTCGAGGAGGGCGAATTTCGCCTCAATCCGCTGTATACGTTCGTGGAGCGGGGAGAGGACGAAGCGGGCAACGTGATCGGCGGACTGGAGCGTACCGGCAATTCGCTGCAGGCGGACGGCAAGCTGAAGATGGCCGGGCTCGCGTGAGATCGGCTATGTGAAGAAGAACTCGAATCCGACGACAGTCGTGTTCGGAAGAAGGAGGGAACTTGCGCGATGTGGACGATCGTTCTGGCTATCGGCTGCGGCTTCGCCGTTTACGCCGCCTACGCGCTGCGCGGCACGCGCGGAAAGGCGGACCGAGCCGGCGGCAGGCCTGCTCGTCACGGTGCCGGGAAGCTCGGCTCGCGTCTCGCGCCGCTGCTCGCCCGGATCGGAAGCGGCGGCGAAGCTCAGCAGGCCGGCCTGACGGGAGCTGCCGCCGACTACAATCGATACGACATGTCCCGCGGGGAGACGACGGCCGCCTGTCTGGCCGCCGCCGCCGTGCTGATGGCGATCGGCTTTCTCTTTTACAAAAACGCCGTCGCCTGTTTGCTGTTCGGGCTGGCCGCCTTCGCGTATCCGCGCTTTCGCCGGAAGCAGTTGATCCGCAAGCGGAAGGACGAGCTGAGGCGCCAGTTCAAGCACGCGTTGTATGCGCTGTCCACCGCGCTTTCCGCAGGCAAGTCGGTGGAGAACGCGATGCGCGAGGCGGCGGGCGATTTGAGGCTGCTGTATCCCGACGGCAAGATCGACATGATTCGCGAGCTGGAGCGGATCAACCGGCGCACGGAGAACGGAGAGCCGATCGAACGGTCGCTGCTCGACTTCGGAGCGCGCAGCGGGATCGAGGACATCCGCCAGTTCGCCGAGTCGTTCGCGGCATGTAAGCGGACCGGCGGCGACTTGGCCGAGGTGATGCGCCGGACGGCGAACCTGATCGGGGAGAAGATGGAGATCGAGCAGGACATTTCGGTCTTGCTCGCCCAGAAGCGGTTCGAGGCGCGGGCGCTCGGCTGGATTCCGTTCGGCATCGTCGCCTTTCTGGCGTTCGGTTCCCCCGATTACATGGCGCCGCTGTACTCCGGCGCCGGACATCTCATTATGTCCGCGGCCCTCGCGCTGCTCGGCTTCAGCCAATGGCTTGCGCACCGCATTATGAATATCGGGGCGTGAACGGCATATGGAACGATGGCTCGGTTATATGGCGCCGCTGTCCGGCCGGCTGGCGGCCAAACTGAAGCTTCCGGAACGGCTTGCTTCCGGACGATGGAATCTGGTTCACAAAATGATCTCGCTGCATGGCGAGGAGACGGAGATGCGGCATACGAAACGGTTCGCGGCCGATCTCGTGTCGGCGACATTGCTCGCGGCGGTCGGGCTGATCGCGTTGACCGCGGCCGGCGGGGGAGACCCGTACGTCGCCCTGGCCGGCACCGCATTCGTGGCGCTCGTCCCGTTTGCGATGCTGAACCGGCTGGACCGGGCGATCGCGCGAAAGAAGCGGAGCATCGTCATGGAGCTTCCGGAGCTGCTCAACACAGTGACGCTGCTCGTCAATGCCGGGGAGACGGTGCAGGGCGCGATCATGCGCTGCGCGGACTCCTATGCGGCCCGCTGCGCCGGCAGTCCGCTGGCAACGGAGATCGTCATGCTGGCGAACCGGCTGCGCAACAACGAATCGCTGCCGCATGCGATGGAGACGTTCAGCAAGCGATGCGCGACCGCGGAAGTTTCCGTATTTACGACGACGGTGCTAATGAACTACCGGCGCGGCGGCGACACGTTCGTCATGTCTCTTCGCTCGCTGAACCGGGATATGTGGGAAAAACGCAAGGCGATGACGCGCATTCTCGGCGAGGAAGCGTCGTCTAAGCTGATCATGCCGATGCTGCTGATTTTGATCGCCGTCATGGCGATCGTGGCAGCCCCGGCCGTCATGCTGATGGAATGAAACGAACATAACGGGAGGAACGAACCGATGGAATCGATCAATCGAAAGGTTGCGCAATTTTGGCGGGAGGAGGACGGGATCGGCACGCTCGAGCTGCTGCTCATCGTGGCCGTGCTCGTCATCGTGGCGGTGGCGTTCCGCAAATGGATTTTGGCCTTCGTCCAAAAGTTGTTCGGAGAGGCCAATGAAGAGTTGAATAATAAGGGGAACCCAACCTGTCTGTCGGATCCGGCCTCATGCACGAAGTAATGAGGATGGCGTATCGGAAACGGCCGGGCCGCCGGAACGCCATGTGCCGACGAGGAAGAACGCTGCTGCTTCCTTTTACCGTATGGTTTGCCGAACGGCCGCTAGAGCGGAGCCTGGTGTTCGAACGGACGCCGATGCGGAGCCTGGCGATTGAACGGCGGTTGGTGCGGAGCCTGGTGTTCGAACGGACGCCGATGCGGAGCCTGGCGATTGAACGGCGGTTGGTGCGGCGCCAAGTGTTCGAACGGGCACCAGTGCGGCGCATGATGATTGAACGGCGGCGTGCTAGGTGCCTGATATGGACGCCGGTGAGGTGCCAAGTGTTCGAACAGGCACCGGTGCGGCGCATGGTGATTGAACGACAGCCGGTGAGGCGCCTGATGTGGCCACCGGCGAGGCGCCGGATACGGCTGTCAATGCGGGGCCTGATATGGTCGTCGGTACGGCTCCTGATGTTCCGGCTCGCCCGCTTCCGCCGCTGCGAATCGGGCAGCTTTACACTCGAAACCTCGATCATTTATCCGACGATTTTGCTGGCCGTTATCTCCATCGTGTTCCTGAGTTTGTTCGTTTACGAGAAGGCCAGTCTGTACCAGGCCGCGGCCGAGGCGGCCGAACGGTCCGCCTTCACTTGGGACAACAGCGGCAAAGATTGGGAAACGGGGGACGTCGTGCCGAGCCGGACGGACGGCTTGTACTGGCGGACCGGCAGCGACGGCTTGGGCGGCTTGTTTTCGTTCGGCTCCGGCGGCGGCATGCGCAAGGTGACGCTTCCGCTTGCCGGGCAATCGGGCGGCGCGAACGGAGGAAGCAGCCCGGAAAGCAAGCTGGCGAAGGCGGCCGGGGAATTGCCCGGCGATTACGAGGGCGAATTGACGTACCGTCACGGGCTGATCGACCGTGAAGTGACGGCCGATCTGGGCAAGCGCGGCAATCTGCCGTTTTTGGCCGGGAAATGGACCGATGCGTGGATGGGAGCGCGGGTCACTTCCGTAGTCACCGAGCCCGTGGAGCTGATCCGCAACGTCGATTTCGTCCGCACGTTCGTCGTGCGGGTGAAAGATTTGATCGCAAAACCGAAGGCGGCGGAGACGGTACCGGTTCCGGCGCAGACCGAGCCGCAGAAAAAGCTCGTTTTCGCCAAAGCGAAGGACGCCGCCGCCTATTTGCGGTCTGTTACCGGTGGGGTCGAAATGTGGGTGGACACGCCCTCCCAGAAGCGGCGGCAGCTCGACGTCCTGGACGCCGACGGGCTCGTGCACGAAGTGAAGCTCGGATATACGTCGAAGAGCAAGGACGTCGAAGCGCAAATCGCCAAAGATATCGAGCTGATGCGCAGCGGAACGCAAGTAAAAGGCGTCGTCTGGCATTTCTTTCGCAAGGAGAAGGACGGCAAGGTCGGTCCGTCCAAACCGCTGCGGCAATATTTGGAACAGCAAGGCATCATCGTCGTCATTCATCAGTAGCAACGATCCGCGCAAAAGGAGGGGACGGCCTCGCATGTGGAAATCGAGAGCCGGCACCGTTACGATCTCGCTCGTGCTGCTTGTCGCGCCGCTGTTCGCGTTCCATGCGACGCTCATCGACGCGGCGCGGGTCAAGATGGCGGACCGCGAGGCCGAGACGGCGACGAAGGCGGCGCTCCGCTCCGTCATGTCCGCCTTCGATCCGGCGTTGCAAACGTACGGCCTGTACGGCCTGGGGAATAGCGCGGAGCGAAGCGAAGCGCTGTTTGCGGACGTGCTGGAGACGAATTTGACCGTTCCGGACGACTCCGCCTTGCGGCTGGTCGAGCCGGTCGCGGCATCGCAATCGCTTCAGCCGCTATACACGCTCGCCAATCGAACCGTGTTCGAGCGGCAAGTGCTGGAGGAAATGAAATACCGCGCTCCCGTCGAGTTCGCGGTAAGCGTGACGGAAAAGCTGAAAAACCGTTCGAAAACGGCCTCGATGCTGAACTCCTATTCCCAATTCGCCAAAGAGGCGAAAAAGATCGGCCAGCTGATCGACGACCGCGAACGGGAGCTGGACGCCGCCTGGAATGGCGCGCAGGATATCGGCGAGAAAGCGTCCGTCCTCAGGGGCTATTATGCCGGCAAGCTGGAGCGGATGGACGCGTTGGCGGAGAAGATCGGCATTCATACCGCCGACGAGCTGCGCGGTTCGATTCAGCAGCTTCGAAACCAGGTGGACGAGCTGAACCGAACGATCGCGGAGCAAAGGCGAAGCTTGTCCGATTTGTACCGGGCCGGTCAACAGGCGGCGCAGCAGATCGCCGCAATCCAGCAAACGATCGGGCTCATGGAGCAAAACGTCGCCGCCCTGCAAGCCAAGATCAACGAGTTCGAGCAAATTTTGCAGGCGATCGCGGAACTGACGGTGCTGCTGGCCGCAACTAAGGCGGAAGCGAAACACGACCGGGACGTTTTGCAGCAAATGACCCAAAGCGTCTACGAGCGGCTCGACCGGGCGAAGGCGATCGACGATCAAATCCGCAGCGAGCTGAGCGCGTCGGCGACGACGGGCTCGGACATTCCGCCGGAGGCGCTTGCGGCAGCCACGGTGCCGGATGCGTATTATTTGAAGTTCAAGACGGGCTTGGGCGGCATCGCCGCGCTGTTCAACGGCTTCGAGAACGCTCTGGACGCGACGACGCTGTTCGTCGGCGCCACCAAGTTCGACGCCGCCCGCTACACCCTGCTGAGCGACTCCAACGCCGCGTACGCGCAAAAGGCGGAGTCGTTCATCACCGAACAGCGGGCTGAGGAGCAGAAGCGTTCCGCTGCAAACGGACGCGTGGCCGAGCGGAGAAGACAGGAGGGCGCCCGGTTCGCGAAAGTATGGGACGAGGCGCGCAAAATTTGGGCGGAATGCGGAATCGGCACGGAAGAAGCGTACAAGAGGCTGGAAATCGGCGACCCGGACAACGGCACGCCGTCGCTGTTTCGCCAATACATCGATTACAACCGTGCGGAACCCGGCGACGACGCCGTGGCCGGGGAGTGGAAGGACGCGGAAACCGCCGCGGAGCGCTCGACGGGACTGGTCGACGGTTTGCTCGCAGGGCTGGGCGAGGCGGCTGCCACGTTTCGCGACGAGCTGTATTTCAACGAATTCGCCCTGACCAAATTCAATTACCGCACGTACGGGAAGGAGAAAGGGCCGGACGGCAAGCCGAAAAAAGATTACGAGCTGTCGGCGCGCGGCAGCCATGTGCTGCAGGGGCAGGAGGCCGAATATTTGCTGTACGGTCTTAATTCGTGCTTGCAAAACCAGTCCGCCGCCTATACCGAGATGTTCGCGATCCGGCTTGCCGTTCGCACGACGGAAGCGCTCATGTCGCCGGAACAAAAGGTGATCGCCTTTGGCAATCCGCTTTTGACGCTGCTTTGGGCGTTGGCCGAAGGAGCGGTGAAAGCGTACGACGACATGACGAAGCTGGTGAACGGCGAAGAGGTGCCCGTCACCGCCAAAGCGCCGGACAACGTGACGATGAATTACAAAGACTATCTGCGGCTGTTTTTCATGCTGCACACGAAGCGGGAGCCGATGACGGCCCGCATGCAAAGCTTGATCGAGCTGAACACCGGACGCGATTTGCGCCAGACGGCCGTTTACGTGCAGGCGCGGACGGAAACGAAAGTCCGGCTTTGGTTTATGCCGTATGCGCTTGAGGCGCTCGGCTATCCGGTCGAAGGCAACAGCGCCGTCATTGTCAAAACCGCGTCGCTTTCATACTGAACGGTCGCCCGCATGGAAACGGAAGGGGGAGAATGGGGATGAAGCCATTTGCGCGACAGCGGTTTTCGTCCGATCGTCAGCATCGGGCGGACAACCGGTTCGACCGGGGATGCCGCCCGTTCGGCCTGCTACGCGACGAGCGCGGAAGCGTCAGTTTGGAGGCGGCGCTGGCGCTGCCGTTTTTCCTTGCCTTCGTGCTGGCGCTCATCTGCCTGACCAAGCTGACGGTCACCGATCTCGCGCTGCAAAACGCTGTGAACGAAACGGTGAAGCAAATCGCGGCCAACGGCTACCCGTTGCAGCTGCTCGCCGACGAAGCGATGCAGGCGTATGCAAACAGCCCGGCCGGGGGCTTCGTCGATCAATTGCTCAGCCGCATCCGCTCCGCCCGGGACACCCTCGAGCAGGGCGAGCAATGGGTGGACGACTACCGGGCGTTCATCCCGGATTTACTTGTGCGCTGGGTCGACTGGGAGCAGCAGAAGCGGACGCAGGCGGAACAGCTTGCCAAAGACGAGTACGAAACGTTCGTCCGCGAGCATATCGAACCGCTGGTCAACGCGGGTTTTAAAGAAGCGGTTTTGCACTACGCCGACACGAACGTGCTGGATGAAGCGCAGCTTCGGGTCGTTCATGTCGATGTGCCTCGTCTGCACGAGGCCGGGGACAAGTTTATCGGCATCGAGGCGGAGTACATCGTCAAGCTGCCGATCCCGTTCTTCCACAAGACGGTTAAGCTGCGCAAAAAGGCTTACGAGCGGTTATGGACGGGAGCCTAGTGCGGAAAACCGGAGCGGAGGCACAAAACGAAACAGGATTGAAATGCAGATCGAATCGTCGTGTGATCGAGTTTGTCATGCAAATATCGCTAATGAACAGACGATCATTCATAACCCGGAAGGAGACGGACGTTCATGATTTACGCCATATACGCCGGATTGTTCGCCTTGCTGGCGTTGTCGCTTTATCACGATGCGAAAGAACGGAAAATTCCGAACCGGTATACGGTGGCGGGCGCCTTGTTCGGACTTGCGGTTCACGTCTGGCAGGAAGGATGGAGCGGCGCGGCCGGCTCGCTGATCGGACTGGCCGCCGGATTCGGGACAATGCTGGCGATCCATTTGGTCGGCGCGGTCGGAGCCGGCGACGTCAAGCTGTTCGGAGCGATCGGGGCGATGACGGGCGTAGGCTTCGTCATGAACGGCGCTGTCAATTCCGTCCTGTTCGCGGCCGTTATCGGAGCGGCTATCGTCCTCGTCCGCGGGGAACTGGCCATGCGGCTGCGCCATATGGGAGCGCTGCTGTTCAATCTCCTGTTGCTGCGCGATATCAAGGGGATGGTTCGCTACAAGCAAAAAGCGGCGACGTTTCCGTTCATGTATGCGGTCGCGCCGGCCATCGCGTTTACCGCCACGTATTGCACGCCGGGGCTTTGACGAAGGAGGGGTTCGACATGGAACAATCGCTGTACGGTTTCCGTTACGATTTCATTCGCCATAACGGCGTCTGTCTCGTCCTGTCGGGGAACGAGCCGATCCGCTATGCGCAGCTGGAACGCATCGAACTGCGGATGATGGAAGCAAACGATGTTCCCGGCTTGCTGCGGCTTGACGTCGAAGAAGTCGATCGGGAGGTCCGGCTCCGGTACGGCATAACCGGCAAGCGGATGCTGTTGCAACGGGTGCGGACGGAGCGGCTCGGCTTGCAGTCGTACTGGCGGCTGCTGTACGAGATGGCGGCAACGATCGAGCAAAGCAAAAGTTACATGCTGCGCGAGGAAGGCTTTTGGCTGCACGAAGAGTTCGTTTTCACCGACGCGGCATCATACGACGGCGTGTCGCTTCTTTATGTGCCTTATGCCGAGACGCCCGGCAAACCGCCGGTTCGGGAGCAGTTCAGGCAGCTGGCGCTGCTGCTCGCCGGCAGCATCGTGTCGATCGAGGGCGGTGAATTTTCCGCTCTGCTAGCCATGCTGCACCGGGACCGCTTCGAGTTTGGCGAGGTGAGGGAGCTGCTCGGCTCTTTTTTGACGGGAGAGCTTCCTCTGCCAAGCCGGGACCGCGGCGTTGAGGCACGGGCGGCTCATGGTGGCGGTCGTCCGCTCGACGGAATTGCAGGAATTGACCGCGGAATATCGTCTGGCGGCGGATTGCCGCTTGCGGATGCGTACGCTCTCGAGCATGATGGTGCGGAAGCGTCCGGGAAGAAGAAACGGTTTTCCTGGGCCCATGCGGAGCGCGGGGAAGCTGTTCGAACGGGGAGCGTTTCGGAGCATATTGAAAGCGATGATTCGGCACGCGCGCCGGATCACAGCCCGGAGAAGGCACCCGGATCGAAGCGCCATCGGAGCCGGAAGAGCAGTCAGGAGTCGGAGCGGGACCCTGAACGAGAATGGGCGTTGCGGCACGACTGGCTGGCGGAGCTGAGCCTGGACCGTGCGGCCGGCGAAGATCCGCGGCGGAGAGCGGAAGCGCGTATCGGCTCCCGCGGCGACGTCGCGGCTGCAAGTCCGGCCGGCGAGGGAGGGAAGACGGGCTCCGGGCCATTCGGCTCGCACGGCGGCTGGATCGACCGCTACTCGGCATCCGCCGCGGACCGTGACGATTCGGACGAGGACACGTCAACAACCGATCGCGATGCCAACGATCGTTCCGATGTGAACGCGGCTTCCCCGCTCGATCCGAAGCGGCGCATATGGATCGGTGTGATCGCCGCAGCGCTGCTTTTGCTGCTGTGGAGCTTTTACCCGGAGCATGCCCCGGACGGGGCGATCGGCGTCTGGGCCGGATTGACCGTTCTGTTGCTCGACGGCGTGTTCGTGGCGGTCGTATTATGGCCGATGCTGCCGCAGCGGACAAAGCTGCACGCGCTCGCCGAGTCGTACCGGACGATGGAGGAGCGGGAGTTTACCGGACTGACCGGGCTGTTGCCGCAGAGGAATTTACCGGAAGCCAAGGGGCGGGGATGGAAGCAACGGGGCCTGGAAGATGAAGCATCGGCGCCGGCAAATGCTTCGGGATTCGTTCGCGGCTCGCCGAGTGCGGAAGCGGCAGCCGGAAGAGGCAGTATCGAAGCTTTATCGGGCATCGCAGGCGGGCAATCCGGCGCCCAAGCGGATCGCGGCGGGTATGGCTTCGACGCCGGGATGCCGACAACCGGCACGAACCTTTCCTCCATCGTCCCGCAGAGCTTTGCCGCCGCGGGACGTTTCGACCGTTACGCCGCTTCACTTCGGACAAGCGCATACTGGGAGCAGCCGACGACCCTGCTCCAGCCGCCGGAAGCGACGGTGCTGCTGCAGCCGGGCGGAGACGGAGCGGCGGCGAATGCCGACGAGGGTCAGGACATCCGTCCGATATTGGAAGTACAGCGGGGCGGCAGTTCGGAGCAGCTTCGGATCGCGACCGACCGGTTCGTGATCGGCAGGGAGCGGGAGGCAGCCGATTACGTGGACGATGCGCCGGGTGTGTCCAAGCTGCACCTGGAGCTGCTGCGCCGCGACGACGACTATTACGCCAAAGATTTGGGCTCGCGCAACGGCACGCTGCTCAACGACGAACCGATGGTTCCCTACAAAGGGTACCGGCTTCAGGACGGCGACGCGCTGCAAATCGTGTCGACCCGATTCGTGTTTCGTTTGCCGGCAAAACCGGTCGTGGGAGGCGGCGGCCCGGCATGAAAAAAACGGCCAACCGGAATTTCCTGCTGGCCTGATATTTCCGGCTGACTCGAATCATATAAAGAAGGTCCGGCTCCGAAGACGCCGGAGCGGACCGAAAAACGGTTCTCGGTATGAACGATCACATCCCGCAGCCATCCGCCGTTTACCGATATTCCCGCGGGATGCGGCGGGCGACGCCGGTGCGGATCGCCGCTTCCACGACGCGGTCGCGGACGAGCTTGGCGACTTTCTGGTTGAATACGCTGGGGATAATATACAGCTTGCTTCGCTCCTCGTCGCCGATGACGGAGGCGATCGCCTCCGCGGCCGCAAGCTTCATTTCCTCGTTGATCGTCGTCGCCCGGCAATCGAGCGCGCCACGGAACATACCGGGAAAGCAGAGCACGTTGTTGATCTGGTTCGGATAGTCCGAACGGCCCGTCGCCACAACACCCGCGATGTCTTCGATCTCCTCGGGCAATATTTCGGGGGTCGGGTTGGCCATGGCGAACACGATCGGATCGGCAGCCATGCTCTCGACGTCCTCCCGCTTCAGAACGCCCCCCTTGGAAAGACCAATGAACACGTCCGCGCCGGCTAGCGCGTCGCGAAGCGAGCCTGTCACCCGGTTCGGATTCGTATGCTCCGCATACCAGTTCCAGATCGGGTTGTCGTAGCGCTCGCCGGCGACGATGACGCCGTGGCGGTCGACCCCGATTAACTCCTTTACGCCGGCGGCGAGCAAAATTTTGCTGCAGGCGACGCCCGCAGCCCCGATGCCGCACACGACCGCCTTGATCGAATCGATTGATTTGCCCACCAGCTTCAGCGCGCTGATCAGACCGGCGTACAGAACGACCGCCGTTCCGTGCTGGTCGTCGTGAAAGACGGGGATGTCCAGCTCCCGCTTCAGCCGTTCCTCGATCTCGAAGCAGCGCGGCGAT
>Ga0310832_100997_pt1 | contig 14318 bp, 10 predicted proteins | sample WT_ome_7_FD_201303 | JGI IMG/M metagenome (GOLD analysis project Ga0310832, IMG submission 201303) | Sorghum-adapted microbial communities enriched on wild type (WT) sorghum from Joint BioEnergy Institute, Emeryville, California, United... ...
GAATAGCCGAGCGGGAACGCCATGAACGCCAAAAACCCGACGATCCACGGCGCGATGAAAATCGAGCCCTCCAGCTTGCGGATGACGGCGGCCGGCAGCCGCCTGCGCCGAACGGTCATGGCGTCGTCCCTCCTTTCACGATCGTGTAGCCCATCGGCTCGACGGAAACGTCACCGTTCCGGTAAGGCGTCGTGCCGTAATTGACGATGATGCGCTTGCCGTTTGCGTACGTCGTTTCCTTCACTTCCGGAGCGAGCGTGCGATGGTTCGCGATAAACACGTTTTGCACGTCGCCGAGCGCTTCGTTCATGCGCTGGTATTCCTGCACCGCCTCCGTCTCCCAATCGCGGAAGTCGGGGCTGAAGAAGTGAAGTCCTTGGGCGTATTTGAACTGATCGGCATTCTCGTATATGAAGACGAAGGAAGGCGCCGAGCCGTATTCCAGATCGTGCAAAAACTGCTTGCGGTACTCCTGCCGCTCGTTGGCATAGACCGACGTATACGGAACGAGTCCGTGCAGCGCGATTTGGGCGAACGGAATGGCGGTCGACGAGAACGAATCGTACGAATAGTCGTCCACGAGCGACTCGATCGCGCTTACGTACGGCACCGCGAAGAAGCTGGACCGGTAGCCCCGGACGTCAAGCCCGGCGTCGCGGAATTTTTGCAAATACGATTGCGCCAGCTTGCGGCCGTCCTCGCGGCTCGCCGGGTAGTTGGTGTTGAAGTCGCTGTGCACCGTTTGGCCGAGCGAGCTGTCGGTAATGCCGGCGACGCCCAGCTTTTTCATGTACGCGATCTCTTTGTCGATCGTCTTTCCGAGGTAACCGAGGCTGACCAGCCCTTCGAGCACCGTTCCGCCGAGATCGCGCAGCCCGTGGCGCCGCGCGCTGAAGCCGCCCGCCCCTGTCGTGTTGTACGCGTAGTTCGTATCCAGATAGACCGGAATGTCGAGCGTGCGGGCGAAATTGACGAATTGCTTCATCCCGTTCTCTCCGCCAATCCGGCTGTCGACCGGAAGCGGGGCCCCGAAGTTGCTGAATCCGCCTTTTTGCCAGCCCATATAATTGACGACCATCTTCTCGATGCCGAGCCCGTACAGCCGCTGCACGATCTTCATCGCGTCGGCCGTCGTCGTCGTGCGCAAATAGCTGTCGGTAATGAGACCGTCCTCGCGCTCGGCGCCGACCAGGTTAATCGTCATCGGCAAGTTGCCGTTTGCCTGAAGCGGCTTCAGTCCGTAGCGGTCCATCAAATATTGGCGGTACCGCTCGGCCATACCGACGTAATCCGCCTTCGGCTTGTCGAGCAGCACGTACCGGACGACTCTGTCGCCCCCGAACCGGTTCTCCTTGTTGTACGTCAAGTAAAACTTGTTCTTGTTCCGGTTCGTCACCTGCTTGTAGGTGGCCCGGTAGTTTTGCTGCGCGGTGATCCAGTTGTACTTGCTATATACGCCCGACGGGGAAGCGACAATTTCGGAATATTCGGCCCCTTCCTCGACGATGGACAAAAAGCCTTTGTCGCCCGATTTCGCACCGAATACGGGCATGATGACGTCCTGGCGCGTATGCTCCTCGTCGTTCGCCTTAAACGACAAGTCCTGGCCGTAAATCGGCTCCTGGTACAGCCGGTTGACGTTCGTCGAATGCTGCTCGTACGGAATGAGCGCGCCGGAGCCGTCCGGAATGAACAGGTAGCCGTCCTGGCCCCGCGAATGCTCGGCGCCGAAGAACGGGTACACGCGCACCCAGATGAGGCTGAGCGGCCCTTCCCGGATGCCGGTGTCGACAACCCGAACCGTGACGGAGTCGCCCTCCAGTTTCACCTCGACCGGAATCGTAAATTGCTTCGACGGCATATCGAACGTAAGCTTGAAGCCGCCGTCGATCGTGGCGACGTCCTTCACCGTGCCCCGCTCCTCGAGCAGGTTCGAGTCTTTCGGCTGGGACAGCTTGCCGGACAAGTCGATAAAGCGGAACATGACGGGCGAGCGGAGATGGTTTCTCCAGGCGCCCTCCTGCGTCTCCGCCGGCCAATCCGAAGGCTCCGGGTAAGACCGCCAGACGTTGCCGTTGCGCAAGTCGGTGACGGCGAAGTGCCCCGTTTTGGCGTCCAGCTTCAGCTCGAGCACTCCGGACTTCGCCACCGTCTTGAAGTCGGCTTCTTGCGGCAGCTCGGCCAACCCCTTTTCCACCTTCACAGCGCCGGGAGAAGCCGCCGCCTGCGCCTGGGGCGTCCGCTTGCCGAGCGAGCCGGTTTCGAGGCGGGTCAGGACGAACAGCGCCAGCGCCGCGATCAGTACGGCCGGAATCCATACCTTTTTCGGAATTCGCCTAAGCCACGTCATCTGAGCCTCACCTCCTGGTACACTTCATACACGAAATCTTTCAGATCCCCGGTCAAGCCCAACACGACCAGCACGAGGATGGCGAGCGCCATGAAGGCGAGCACCGACAGGATGATATTGACGATCGTCTCGCCGACGGAATAGTTTTGCAGCGACTGAATCTTCCAGAAGAAGAGCAGCGCCGTCCAGATGTACATCACGTTTTGCACGAAATCGTAAATCGCCTGCTCGGAGGCGGTGAGTACGTTCGAGACGATCGCCAGCGGCACGCCGACGAAGATGATCGGCAACAGCGCGTAGGCGCTGCCGACGAAAACGTCCTTGAACCGTCCTTCGCCGCGGTAAATCGAGCTGACCAGGTAATTGGAGACGACCCAGCCGATCCAGATCAGGCCGTACTGCAAAAACAGCGAGATCAGGTTGAGCCGGTGCGGATCGTACGGATTAAACGTAAAGCCGGTGACGAGCCGGATGACGACAAGCGAGGCGTACGCCGCCGCCAACAGCAGGAAGGCGCTTCGGTATCCGCCCTTGTTCTCGTAGCGCAGCGCCGAGAAGCCGTCGATCGGGTGCTTCATGATATAGAAAATATGCTTGAACTGGACGATCGCCAAATTTTTCGACCGATTGCGGTTGCGCCACGCAATCCGCCAGCGGCTGCGGCGCGTCCACCGCTCGAGCAAAGCGTAGCCGATGCCGACGCACACGACGACGGTGGCGAGCGTCGAGAAGTTGCGCTGGAACCATTGCAGCCGAAGCTGCCAGAAGGCGTCGGAATAGCCTTTCGGGTCGTTGCCGCGGCGGAACAAATCGAGCGCCTTCTCGTAGTCGCCCTGCTTGTAGGCCGCCTTCGCCAGGCCGAGAATGGCCGGAGTGAAATTGGAGTTCAGCCGCATCACTTCGCTCCAATATTTTTCGCTCTCCTCATACCGTCCGGCGAGCGTCAACCGGTTCGCCTCGTTCACCTTCTGGCCGAACTCGGACAGCCGAAGCAGCTGCGCGGCGCCTTCCTGGCTGTCGAGCACGTACAGGTCGTTGCGCGAGTTGGCGTCGACGGCCACCGGATTTTTCATCAGCCCGAGCTGCGTCGTGTTGGCTGACGAAGGGCCGGCCCAGAAAAACAGCAAGTTGCCGTTGGCGTCGTACTGGTTGATATATTTGAAGGACGAGTCGATCGCCGTAATATTGCCGTTCGAGTCGACGGCCAGATCGATCAGCTGCGGCGTCATATTGCCCGACGTCGTGAACCGGACTTCGAACGGGCGGACTTCGCCGTACGTGTCCTTTTCCGAATCGAGCATGTTCAGACCGCGGATGCTCAGCTTCTTGATCTGGTTTTTCGTGATGCCTTGCCCGGCGGTCGTCGTGTACAGAAATCCCTCCTTGTCGACGGCGACGCTGCTGATCGCGCCGGGCAGCTTGCTGATCTCGTTGGCGTACATTTTCTTCGTGTACAGCGCCCGCTTCAGCGCGTCGAGCGGGGAGAACACCGTCGGATTGGCGCCGTAGAAGCTTTGGAAGTTGCCTTCGGGATCGAGCTGCAAAAGCCCCTGGTATCCGCCGAGCACGGCGATGTACAGAAACCCCCGCTTGTCGACGACGAGCCGCGTCGGATCGTATTTGAACGACTCCGGAATAAATTTGGACACCGGGCGGCCGTACTCCTTAATCAGCTTGCCGTCCTTGTTCAGCCGGACAACCCGCTTGTTGCCCGTATCGGCGATATAGATGTCCAGGTTGTCGTCGACGAACACGCCTTCCGGCTTGTTCAGCGGACTTTCCGGCACTTCGATATAGCGGATGAATCCGCCGTTTGCGTCGAATTCGACGATCCGGTTGTTGCCGGTGTCGGCGATATAGACGTGATCTTGCCGGTCGACGAACAGGTCCTTCGGGTTTTGCAGCGGCGACGGCTTTACTTCCCCCGGTTTGTCTTTGTCCGGTACGGTCAAGTCTTTGCCGAACAGCGCGATCGGCGTATACGCCGGCTGCGTCCAGATCAGACGGCCCTGCTTCTCCTTCGAGTTCGTCCAGTACGGCACCTCTGCGAACGCGGCCGCGGGCATCGCGGCGGCGACGGCCAGCATCAGGACGAGGAAGAGCAAGATCCGCCCGGTACGTTTGATCTCCATGGTCAGACCTCCGAATCCCCTTTATTTGATGCCGGAATGCGCCATCGTGGCGATCACCTTGCGCTGGAAAAACAGGAAGATGATAAAGTTCGGCAGGAACAGGATGACCGCGGCCGCTGCGGCCGCCCCTTGTCTCGCCACCGTGTTGGCCAGGCCGTTGGTCAGCGTGGACAGGAAGAACGGGAACGTCTTCATCGATTCGTCCTGCATGAACAGCCTTGACGTCTCCAAGTTGCCCCAGGCGCTCTGGAACGTCAGGATGGCGACGGTCGCCACGGCCGGCATAATCATCGGGATGACGATTTTGTAAAACACCGTAAATTCGCGGGCGCCGTCCATCTTCGCCGCCTCCAGCAGCTCGTTGGGCACCTGGTCGACGAACTGCTTCATCATGAATACGCTGACCGGCGCGGCTAGCAGCGGCAGCAGATGGCCCCAGTACGAGTTCATGATGCCGAGCTTCGAGACGACCAAATAACGCGGGATGCCGACCGTCTCCGGCGCGAACATGAGCGTGAGCAAAATCGTCGCGAACAAAAACCGGTGGCCGGGAAACTTGTGCTTCGAGAGCGGATAGGCGCACATCGCGCTGATGATCGTCACGAGCAGGACGGCGAGCCCGGTCGTCACGATGCTGTTGAACAAATACCGCGTCACCGGCACGACGGAGGAGCTCGTCACGATAAAAAGCTCGGTAAAGTTCTGCAGCGTCGGCTCCTGGACGAATATGCGCGGCGGATAGACGAACAGCTCCTGATACGGCTTGAGCGCATGGTTGAATATATAGATCAGCGGCAAAATCATGAACAGCCCGAGCAGCGTCAGCAGCACGTACAAAAATTTCTGGAATCCGTCGACCCGGTTGAGCCGGGACTTCCTCCGAAGCCGCACGGACGCAAGCAGTCGCGTAAACCGGTTGTGGGCGGTGGCGGCCATCATTCATCCCCCCGGGATCCGAATAGTTTCCAACCGAGCTTGTTGGACAAATACATGAGCACGAGCAGGAAAACCGATATCGCCGAGGCATACCCCATCTCGAATCGGATCTCCCCGTAGTCGGCGATGTGACTCATCAGGACGTGGCCGGCGTATTGCGGCGTCGGAAACGTGCCGGACAGCTGCTGGCCGATCTCGCCCGCCTTGAACGTGCCGACGATCGCCATAACGGCGCTGAACAGCATTTGCGGCTTCATCGACGGAATCGTAATGTACCAAATTTCTTGCAGCCGGCTCTTGATGCCGTCGATGCGCCCGGCCTCGTACAGCTCGCGGTTGACATTGAGCACGCCGGCCAGCTGGGCGAGGAAGCCGACGCCCATGCTCGACCAGAGCGTGACGGCGATCATCGAGCCCATCAAATATTTCTGGCTCGTCACCCACAGCACCGGCTTCTCGATGGCGCCGATCGACAGCAGGAAGCTGTTCAGATATCCGATCCGGTCGCCGGTCAGAAGCGGCAGCCAGACGACGGTCATGGCGATGCCGGCGGTGAGCGACGGCGTATAGAAGGCGAGCGCGTACAGCGTTCTCGCGTAGTTCGGCAGCTGCGAGATGAGCCAGGCGAGCAAAAACGACGCGGCGTACCCGCCGGGACCGACGATCAGCGCGAACTTGATCGTGTTCGGCAACGCGTACTTCAAGAAGATCAAATCTTGCGACAGCAAGTATAGAAAGTTTTGCCACCCGATCCAGCGGGGCGGCTGCAGCCCGTTGAAATAGGTGAAGCTGAGCAAGATGGCGAGCACGACCGGCACGAGAATGAACGCCACGAAACAGACAAGAAACGGAGCGATGAACGCGTACGACAGCCGGTACGCCCAGATCAGCTTGAGCGCCGCCTTCACCCGCAGGACCGACCGCGCGAGTCGGCCTCTGTGCAACGAAACCGCCGTTTTGGTCCCGGCTTCACTTGGGTACATATCGGTCCACCCCTTCCCACGGTTTGGTCACTTGCGGCAGGTCGAGCGTGTGCAGAACCTGGCCGTCCGGCGATACGAAGCCGAATTCCTGCGCCTTGCGCACCATTTCGCGGTCGATGTTGACGACCGCTTCTTCGAGCGATTCGCGGAAGTTGACGCCGTCGACGACGGTCCGGTTCCAGGCGTTGTTCAGCTCGCGGGTGACGAAGTAGGCGCCCGGCGGGTTCGGCATCTCCTTGTACCACCGCCACTGCTCGAGAATAACCCGCATGTCGTCCTTCGGCCACGGCAGCCGGGTGAACGCCTCGACATTGGCCGTATTCCAGCGGAAGCTGATGCCGTTGAACGATTCCAGATCGGTGCCGTAGCGCTCCTGCACTTCGGTGGACAGCAGCCATTTCACGAATGTCCACGCCTGCTCCTTGCGCTTCGAGCTTTTGTAAATGAACGCCGTCGACTGCCCGCCGGAAGACCAGCGCGCGACAGTGCCGTCCGGTTGCTTCACGCCCGGAAGCGGCGCCACGCCCCACCAGCCGGTCAGCTCCGGAGCGGCGACAGCCAGCGTCACGTACGTGTTGTAGTCGGCGATGCCGATCGGCATGTCGCCCTTGCGGAAATGCTGGTAAAAGTTCGGAACGTTTTTCTCAAAGTCGTAAATGTTGAACAGGTCGGTCCATTGTTTGAACCCTTTGAACGCCTCCGGCGAGCTAAGCGCCGTGCTCATCCCGTCCGGACTGAAAAATTCCGCGCCGTTCTGGTAAATGAACGTGATGAAGTCGTTCGTCGGGACGTAGAAGTTGTAGCCGTTCTGCTGCAGCGTCGGCAGCATGGCGTATACGTCCTCCCACGTGTCGGGGATGGAAAGCCCGAGCCGGGACAAAATGTCCTTGCGGTAAAACAGCACTTTGAACGACTGCGTCTCCGGCAACGCGTAGTAGCCTTTGTCGTAATAGAACGGCAGCAGCGCCCCCGGGGCGAACTGTTCGGCGACTTGCCGGAAGTCCGGGAACTGGCTCAAATCGACGAGCGCTCCCCGCATGGCGAAGTCGATGGATTTGTCCTGGGGCTGTCCGAGCGCCACGTCGGGCGACAAGCCGGCGGCGTTGGCGTAAATGAGCAAGTTTTCGTCGGGCAGCAGGTTCACCTTGACCTTGATGCCGGTCTGCGGCGTGAACATCTCGTCGCTGAGCTCCTGCAGCAGGTTGACGTAGTCGCGGCCGCGGTACACCCAGACGTTCAGCGCGTTCTCATCCAGATCGCTCAAGTCTTCCTTCTTGATGAAGGAGCGGAAAAAATTCAGAATCATCGCTTCCGCCTTCCGGAAAAAGCCGGCTTCCATCTTCGGCAGCTCGGCCGACGCCGGGGCGATGTAGATCTGGTCGAGCTGCAGCGGCGCCTTCACCAGCGTCTCCCGGATCATGCCGACCTTCTCCTGGAGCGACGCGATGTCGTCCATATGGTACGGAATTTCGTTCGGGTATTTCAGGTAGCTGTCGAGATCCTCGATTGAGGTCAAAATCGTCTGCAGCGTATTGTCGCGGCGTCCGTTCACCTTCAGCATTTCGGCGGCCATCGACTTCAGCCGGTCGCGCACCGCCTCCAGCTGCTTCGGCAGCTCCGGAAACTCTTCCTCGATTTTCCACGTCCGGTTTTTGTCGACGACCGAACCGGTCATCGCCTTCAGGTCGGCGCTCAACTCGCGCAGCATCGCCGTCGCTTCCTCGGACTGGATAATGATCGGCTGGAACGGGGCGATGGTCGCCGTCATCGACAGGACGTGCTCCCCTTTTTCCAAATAAAACTCGTACGGCTTGCCGGCGTCGTCCGACAGGACGACTCCTTTCCACTTGGACGAATACGGGAACCGATAAGCGAGCAGTTCGGCGAAGGGCACTTTGCCGTCGATCGCGATCGTCCGGAATGTCGACATGTTGGAAATGGTGTTTTGCAGCGCGCGCATCGCGATTTTGTAGCGGCCGCTCTCGGGAACGGTGAACGTCCACCAGATCGTCTGGCCGCCGTTTTGCCAGCGCGTTCCGCCGACGGTGTTGAACGTCTCGTGCGCTCCCGCCTCGGGATAAGAAAACGGATCTTTGTCAATGGCCATCTGGATGGCGACGTCGTTTTTGGCCGACATTTGCTCGGCCTGAATCGTCTGCGTATCGGCTGCCGGCGCCTCACCGCTCGGCAAACCGGCCGCGTAATCGGCATAGCCCGGCACTTGCTGCGGCGGCGTGATCGTCAGTTCGGATATGGCGATCGGGTCGCTGCCGGACAGCCGCAGCACATGCTCGCCTTTGGTCAAGTACCAGGTGAACGGCAGCGAATAGGCAGAGCCGGAATCGCGGAACGGCTCGTCGATCCATTGATCGATGGTAAGCGACCGCGGGCGAATGTCGTCGCCCTGATCGTCCTTTTTCACCGGCAAGTCGTCCTTGAACCGTTTGCGGAAGACGATCGATCTCGCTTCACGGAACGGATAAACGCCGTCCACGGCGACGGCCAGCGTTACCGGCCTGCGGTTTAACGATGCCGAGTCGGACAAATTGTAGGCATGGTATTGCAGGTTCAGCTGATACAAACCGTCCTTGGCGACGTTAATGCGGTATTCGACCCAGTTGTCGCGGTCGCTCTTCCAGAGCAGCACGCCGCTTTTGCCCTGGTACGTCCCCGCCTCCGCGAGCCGGTATGGCGACTGGGCGGCAATATCGGCGCCGGCGATCCGGTACGTGTCCGTCCCGGCAGCGTAACCTTTGTCTTTCCATTGCGAGAAAACTTCGAGGTAGTACGGCTCGAACGAGTCGATCTTCAGGCCGAGTCCGGACGTCTTCCGTTCCGGGGACGTCCCGGCGGCGTTCTGGCCCGTCGATTGCTGCGCGTCAGCGGCGTAGACCGGCTGCCCGGACGGACGGTCGGCGAGCAGCGGGCTTAGCAGGACGGCGGCGGCCAGTACGATGGCGGCGACGGCCCGATAGTTGCGATTGCGTCGTTGGTGCACGTGGGATCCTCCTTTACTTCGTCACGAGTCGGTCAGCCGTTCTCCGGTATCCCGATCGAAGAACAGCGCCTTGTGCATATCGACCGCGACCGCGATTTTCATGTCATCGTTGTAAAAGTTGCGCGGACTCGTGCGCACGACGAGATACCCGCTGGCGCCGATGTCCAGATGGAGAAACCGGTCGGCCCCCATCAGCTCGTTGAACTTGTGGATGCCGTTGATGACGGCGTTCGGGAACGCGTCGAAGACGATCTGGTCGACGCTGATGTTTTCCGGTCGAATGCCGAGCGTCACGTATTTGTTGACGAGCCGTTTGGCGATCAGATCTTTCGCCTTGCCTTGCGGAATCTCCAGGGCGAACCGGTTCGTATGGAACTCCAGCTTGCCGCCGTGCTCCTCCAGCTTGCCTTCGATGAAGTTCATCGGAGGCGAGCCGATGAAGCTGGCGACGAACGTGTTGGCCGGATTGTTGTAAATTTCCTCCGGCGTGTCGACCTGTTGGATGACGCCGTCCTTCATGACGACGATCCGGTTCGCCATCGTCATCGCCTCGGTCTGGTCGTGCGTAACGTAGATCGTCGTGACGCCGAGCTGCTTGTGCAGCCGTATGAGCTCGGAGCGCATCTGCACGCGCAGCTTGGCGTCCAGGTTGGACAGCGGTTCGTCCATCAGGAACACCTGGGGGTTGCGCACGATCGCCCGGCCGAGCGCGACGCGCTGGCGTTGGCCGCCGGACAGCTGCTTCGGCTTGCGGTCTAGGTATTGCTCGATTTCGAGCACGCGGGCGGCCCGCTTGACGCTGGTGTCGATCTCGTGCTTCGGCAGCTTGCGCAGCCGCAGGCCGAAGGCGATATTTTCGTACACGGACATGTTCGGGTATAGCGCGTAGTTTTGAAACACCATCGCGATATCGCGGTCTTTCGGAGGCAGGTCATTGACGAGCACGTTGTTGATGTATATTTCGCCCTTGCTTATATCCTCGAGCCCCGCGATCATGCGCAGCGTCGTCGATTTGCCGCAGCCGGACGGGCCGACGAATACGACGAATTCCTTGTCCTCGATTTCCAGATTGAAATCTTTCACGACGGGCAACTTGTCTTTGCCGTACTGTTTGTACACATGATTGAACAAGATTCGGGACATGAATCGAATTCCTCCTCTAGTCGTGGAAGGTGTTCGGAAAACGTTTTCAAATTGTTCTACCTTCCATTATAAGAAGCGGGCTGTGAAGTTCGTGTGAATTATCCGGCAGTTTCGCGCTGCGGCGCGGGTTCGGCGGCCTTTCGTGTGAATTTGGCGTGAAGATTTCGGGCGCGCAAAAAAGAAGACCGCTTGGACGGAAAATCCGCCATGCGGTCTGATGGAAATTGTGGATTTTATTTTCTTATCTAGCGGATGACGCCGCAGGCGATGCGCGCGCCCGAATTGCCCGCCGGGTCGGTCTTGCCGTCGTCCGGCAGCTCGTGAATGACGATCGCGGTGCCGCCTTGCTTGCGCAGCGAATTCGGCTGCCCTTGCTTCAGTGTGACGCCTTTGGCGAGCCAGACGGTGCTGGCCGTGCCGTCCGATGCGACGTTCAGGTTGGGCAAGTCGCCGGCATGCGGACCTTCGGGATTGTGCAAGCCGTGCCGCTTGCCCGTCGGGTTGAAGTGCGCCCCGGCCGTCTTGAAATCCGGAATGTCGCACCGTCCCGTCTCGTGAATATGGAAGCCGTGCGCTCCCGGCGGCAGTCCTTTCACATTCAGCTCAATGCGCACGCCGCTCCGCTCCTGCGTAAACACCGCCATGCCGAGCATGCGGCCTGCGGTGTCGACGACCGGCGTGCGGACCGACTCGCCCATCGCCGACGATGCCGGACGAAACGACTGCATCGCCCGTTGGCCTGCGGCGGCCAGAAGCAGCAGCGCGCCGACCGATATGAAAACGATCGTTCTCTTGTGCATCTTGTTCCTCCCGAATGCGTGTTGACGGTACGATACCCATTGTTCACGTTTCGGGCGCAACTTAAACCGCACCATTCGACACCGGCCGCATATGCTGGCTACAGTGACGATGAAAGGACGGAGGGAGCGCAAATGGAGCGCCGGTTGCTCGGAATTATGACGCATCGCATCGGCAGTCCGGGCCGTTTTCGCAAGCATGCGCTGGCGGCGGCGGCCGCCGGCTTCGAAGGCGTCGTGCTGTTCACTCCCTGGGACGTACGGACGGACAAGAAGCGCATCGTCGGATATGTCAGCGTCAAAGGCGGGCCCTGGCAGCGGCGGCTGTGCAGCTACCCCTGGACGGCCATCGACGTCGGCTATTACACGTCTCCGAGCTCGGTCAGCCGGGCGGTCCGCGTCAAAAATACGCCGATCCGCTTTACCGGCTACGGGCTCGGAAACAAATGGACGATCCAGCAGCATTTGCTGAAGTCCGAGCGCATTGTGCCTCATTTACTGCCGACAGAGCGAATGCGCACCATCGCCGACGCCTTTCAATTCGCCGGCGAGCACGGCGCGATCATGATCAAGCCGATCAACGGCAAGGGCGGACAAGGCATTCTAAGGCTGGCGCGCACCGATCGGGGCTGGTCGCTGCGTGCAAACGGCAAGTCCGACGTACACGGCACGGAGCGGACGGTTGCCAGAATCCTGCGGGTGTGGAAGCCGAAGGGCGGCTGCGTGCTGCAGCGATGGATCGATATCCGCAACGGCGAAGGCCGCGTGTTCGACATCCGGTCGCTTGTCCAGAAGAACGGCGAGGGCCGATGGCAGACGACGGGCATGGCCGTCCGCGAAGGCCGCCCCGGCAGCATCACGTCCAATCTGAAGAGCGGCGGCCGCGCCTTTGACGCGGAAATGTACTTGCGCCGCCTGTTCGGCGACGAGCGGGCCGGGCAGCTGCTCGCCGGCATTGCCGAGCTCTCCTGCCACATTCCCGAGCATCTGGAGGCGGCGAACGGCAAACGGTTGGCCGAATTCGGCCTCGACTTCGCCGTCGACCGCGAAGGATCGCTTTGGCTGATCGAGGCGAACATCAAGCCGGGCCGCAGCATCATCCGTAAAGTGTACGGAATGGAATCGGCGGAGCGCAGCTTCCTGCTCCCGTTTCAATACGCCCGCCATGTGGCGGACGCGGATTAAACGGATGGCGCCGGCCCGGACGCTTCGCCCGACGCCTCCTCGATCGGCTTGAACACTTCAAGCGCCTGCCGCAATTCGCGGGCAAGCTGTTCCTGGCGCATTTTATTGCCGGCAATCAGCGTCGGCCTGCCGATCATCGAGTACCGGTACCCCCACCAACCGACACAGCGCCAACACCGCGCCGCCAGCAAGCAGCACGATCAGGCGGGAGCGAATTTTCATCGCATTCTCCAGCAACCTGTCCTCGGGAACCGTGCCGGACAACGTCCATGGCCGTTTCTCAAGCGATTCTCCGTAGACAATCCCTTCATTCAGCCGTTTCCATATGCTTGTCATGCGGAGAGGGCGTTTAAATGGTCATTCCGAAATACTCCAAGTTGCAACCCATTCCGCCGTAGATGCTTTCCGTCTTCATTTCCTCACTGCCCAAAACGTTATACGTTACCTCCGATGGGCGAACAAGCCAAACAGAATACTCGCCCGGTGGCACCTCCTTGCCGTCCGAGCCGGTGTGATCCCACGTCACCGTGGCACGATAGCCGAACGATCCGGGGATGACTCCGGACAGAGGCGGCAACGGACGGCTGTACACGACCTTTCCCTCCTTGTTTTTTAATAGCCTCTCGGCATTCGCCGAGGCAGATGGGACAAGGTTTTCCTTGTTCCACCCGAACTGCTTTCCTCCTACTTTCGTAGGGGGATTTTTTATTCCAACAACATTCCGAATTGGAAATCATGTGTTGGAATATTGTCATAAATTCCCCCATAAAACTACTTGACTTTTTGAAAACACCCAAATAATTGAGCAGGGATGGTATTTATTACCATTACTACTATTTTAGAGGTGTTTTCTGTTGAAACCTTCCCTCATTCCTCATGCTTCATACCAAGACTTTGTCCTCGAGCAACTCCGGCTTCACTACTCCGGCGGCATTCTCCTCATCCACAAGGATGATTGGCCGCTCATCGCCAAGCTTTGGATCACCGACCTATCTCCTTTGACTACGCTGCTGCGCCCGCACTATGACGACAAGGGCCCGGAGCCCCGTGACCCCGCATCCATGTTCCGGTCTTACTTGCTCTACCTGCTCGTTCGACCGGAAATCGGCATCACCGATTGGGTTCGAGAGATGCACCGCGTTCCGCTTTACGCCATTCTGAGCGGTTTCCCACCCGGCGATATCCCCGGCGTCGGCACCTTCTACGATTTCTTCTCGCGCCTGTGGGCTGCCGAGCGTAAACACTTCACCGCCAAGGTCAAATCCGCACGGTCCCGTAAGCGCAAACCCAAGAAGGGCAAGAAGGGGGAGAAAGCCCCTGCCAAACCGGGTCGGGTCAAGCGGTTGGTCGAGTGGATTCTTCCCCGGCTCGACCAGAAAAAGCAGCTGCCCTCCGACCGTCTCTTTGAATTCTTTCAATCTCAGTTCCTGGCGATCTCCGCGGGCCTCGGCTTACTTGGCGATCTGACGAAACTCAATGCCGCAGGAGATGGAACGCCGCTCGTAACGGCTTCCTACTCCCGGAGCAAACCAACATGTACTTGCCGTGCCCAAGGCCTTGCGAAATGCAACCACCCCCGCATCTATTCCCAGCCGGACTGCGACTCCGGTTGGGATAGCTCGCGGGAGAAATACTTCAACGGATACCATGCGTACGTCTTCGGCGCCTGCGACAGCCCGTATGACCTCCCGCTGTATCCCCGACTGTTCCCCGCCTCGGGACATGACTCGGTCAGCTTTGTCGTCAGCTCGGTTGAATTTGCGCAACGTTTCACCTTGGGCACACTCGATCACA
>Ga0310832_100998_pt1 | contig 14318 bp, 13 predicted proteins | sample WT_ome_7_FD_201303 | JGI IMG/M metagenome (GOLD analysis project Ga0310832, IMG submission 201303) | Sorghum-adapted microbial communities enriched on wild type (WT) sorghum from Joint BioEnergy Institute, Emeryville, California, United... ...
AACAGCCGGTATGAGCTTGCGCGTCAGGCTGATCGTGCTGTCGTCCGCCTGGCTCGTTTTCATTCTCGTCGTCAGCCATACGGTGCTCTATTATTTCGTCGTCAACATTACGACGGCGAGCGAGAAAGAGCTGCTGCTGACCAAGGCGCAGACGATTCTCGAAAACGAGAAGGCCGCCGATCCGAAGGCGTGGGCTGATCCCTCGCTGCTTGACGAATACCTCGTGTCCGACGAGATGATCCGCATCGTCGGTCTGGACGGCGAGACGAAGGTGCAGGCGCGTTCCAGCGACGAGCTGCCGGCCAAGCCGGCTGCTGTGGTCGACCGTCCCCGGTTCGAAATTCGCCGGGTCGAGCAAGTCCGTTATTTGTATGTGGACGTTCCGATCTTGACGCCGCAAGGCCAGGTCGGCACGCTGGAAATTTGCCGGCTGCTGCGGCGCTGGAACGATTATATGGACGTGTTCACGTCGGCCCTCGTCGCCACATCCGTAGGCGCCTTCGTCCTGTCGGTCATCGGCAGCTACTTTTATTCCCGCTTTCTCGTACAGCCGATCCGCCACCTCGCGTCGACAATGCAGCTGATTCAACAGAGCGGCACGTTCCGCAAGCTGGACGAAGCGTTCGTATCGACCCGCGATGAGCTCGGCGAGCTTGGCATCACGTTCAATGCGATGATCGCCCGGCTCGAGGAGCTTGTCCGCAAGCAGCGGCGGTTCGTCATCGATGCTTCGCACGAGCTGAGAACGCCGCTGACGATTATCGAAAGCTACGCCAGTCTGCTGAAGCGATGGGGCGCCAGCGACCCGGACGTGCGCGAAGAAGCGGTCGAGGCGATCGCCTCGGAGGCGCAGCGGCTCAAAGGTTTGGTACGCTCGCTCATGCAGCTGGCCGGCTCCGGGGAGGAGGAGCCGCTGAACCGGCAGCGCGTCAACTTGACCGAGCTCGTTCGTTCCGCGGCGTCAGCGATGGAAGTCGGCTATCAGCGCACGGTCGCCGTCGAAGCCCGTCAAGGGCCGATCCATATTAGCGGCGACCCGGAGAAGCTGAAGCAGCTTCTGTTGATTCTGCTCGACAATGCGATCAAATATAGCTCGAAGCCGGTTCGCGTGCGGCTTGCCGCCGAGGCGGACGGAGCGCGGATCGCTGTCATCGACCGGGGAGTCGGCATCCCCGAGGACGAGCTGCGCCACGTCTTCGACCGCTTTTATCGCGTCGACCAGGCGAGAGGCCGCAAAACCGGAGGCTTCGGCCTCGGGCTTGCCATCGCCAAGAGCATCGTGACGCGGCATGGCGGCACGATCGGCATCGCCAGCCGCGTGGGCGCCGGGACGACGTTGACGGTGTTTTTGCCGTACGAATCGTCGTAAGGGGAGGAGCCGGGAGAGGAGGGCCATCTGTGCCATCATTCGTCGAACGGATTTACGCCGAGCTGTTGCCCGGCCTCGACATACGCAGCGTCCATCCACGCGACCCGATCAAGGTGGTGAGCGTGCCCAAGCCGTGGCGCGTCGTCGGCGTGGGCAATTACGCGGCCGTCCTGATGCATCCGGAGCAGCCGGAGAAGGTCGTGAAGGTGTACGCCGCCGGCCGGCATGGCTTGAGCGAGGAAGTCGAAGTTTACCGCCGGCTCGGCCGCCATCCGGCATACTCGGAATGCTACGATGCGGGCGAGACGTTTCTCGTGCTTCGGCGGCTGAACGGCGTGACGCTGTTTGATGCGCTGCGGCGGGGCATCCGCATACCGGAGCAGGTGATCAAGGACATCGACGACGCCCTCGATTATGCCCGCAAGCGGGGGCTGAACCCGCACGACGTTCACGGCAAAAACGTCATGATGGTCGAAGGGCGCGGCGTCGTCGCGGACGTGTCCGATTTTTTGAAACAAGAGCGCTGCATCATGTGGAACGATTTGAAACGGGCGTACTACGCGATTTACAAGCCGCTGCTGCAGCGGCATCCGATTCCGATCCCGCAGCCGCTGTTGAACGCCGTGCGCAAAGGGTACCGGCTCATCCGCCGAAGTACAACGTCGTGACGCGCATCGCATAAAGTGGAATCGGGACGTAAAAAAAACGAATGGGAGAGGCGTGAATCGAACATGACGGTGGAAACGGAAAAAGATTGGGAAGGGCTGCGCCGCATCGGGCGCATCGTCGCGGCGGCAAGAGACGAGATGCTGCGCGCGGCGAAGCCGGGAATGACGACGCTGGAGCTGGACGCGATCGGGGAATCGGCGCTGCGTCGATATGGGGCGACGCCGGCCCCGCGCAAGGAATACGGCTTCCCGGGGGCGACTTGCATCAGCGTCAACGACGTGGCGGCGCACGGCATCCCCGGCCGCCGGACGCTTCGTCCGGGCGATCTCGTCAACGTGGACGTGTCCGCCGAGCTGGACGGCTATTATGCGGATACGGGCGCCACAACCGTCCTGAAGGGAAGCGATAGTGAGCGGCGCCGGCGGCTGGCGGAATGCTCGCGGCAGGCGCTAATGGCGGGCATCGCCGAAGCGAAGAGCGGGACGAAGCTGAACCGGATCGGCCGGGCGATCGAGCGGGCGGCGCGGTCCGGAGGCTTCGCCGTCATCCGCAATTTGGCCGGCCACGGCGTCGGCCGCAAGCTTCACGAGGAGCCCGACGGCATCGTCAACTACGAGGACAAGCGGGACGCCCGGCTGCTCACGAACGGCGTCGTCCTGGCGATCGAATCGTTCCTGTCCACCGGCGCCGAATACGTCGTCGAAGATCCGGACGGCTGGACGATCCGTACGCCGGACCGCAGCCTGGTCGCCCAGTTCGAGCATACCGTCGTCGTGACGGGCCGGGGGCCGGTCGTGTTAACGGTGTGACCGGGCGGTTACTTGCGCGGGCCGACCATCTCCTCCGGCCGGACGATCCGGTCGAACTGCTCCGCGGTCAGCAAGCCGCTGGCCAGCGCTGCTTCCTTGAGCGTCAGCTTCTCGCCGTGCGCTTTCTTGGCGATGGAGGCGGCGTTTTCGTAGCCGATATGCGGGCTTAGCGCCGTCACCAGCATGAGCGAACGCTCCACGTTGCGGCCGATTGCCTCCGGATTCGGCTCGATGCCGACGGCGCACCGGTCGTTGAACGAACGCATCGCATCCGCGAGCAGGCGGGCCGACTGCAGGAAATTGTAAATGATAAGCGGCTTGAACACGTTCAGCTGGAAATGGCCTTGGCTCGCGGCGAAGCCGATCGCGGCGTCGTTGCCCATCACCTGGCAGGCGACCATCGTCATCGCTTCCGATTGCGTCGGGTTGACTTTGCCCGGCATGATCGAGCTGCCCGGCTCGTTAGCGGGGATGACGAGCTCGCCGATGCCGGTGCGCGGGCCGCTGGACAGCAGCCGGACGTCGTTCGCGATTTTCATCAGGTCTGCGGCGAGCGCCTTGAGCGCGCCGTGCACATGCACGAGCTCGTCGTGGCTCGTCAGCGCGTGGAATTTGTCCGTCGCCGTGACGAACCGCTTGCCTGTCATCCGGGCGATCTCGGCGGCGACGCGCCCGCCGAATTGCGGGTGGGCGTTCAGCCCGGTTCCGACCGCCGTCCCGCCGATGGCCAGCTCGCGAAGCGTTTCGGCGCTGTCCCGGATCATCCCTTCGCACTTCTCCAGCATCCGCCGCCAGGCGCCGATTTCCTGGCCGAGCGTCAGCGGCGTCGCGTCCTGCAGATGCGTCCGGCCGATCTTGACGATATCGGCGTAGTCGCGGCTTTTTCGCGCAAAGGTCGCTTTGAGCGTTTCCAGTGCGGGCAGCACCCGGTCCTCGACGGCGGTCAGCGCGGCGATATGCATTGCGGTCGGGAACGTGTCGTTCGAGCTTTGCGACCGGTTGACGTCGTCGTTCGGGTGAATGCGTTTGTCGTTGATTCCATGGGCGGCGAGACGCTCATTAGCCAGATGGGCAATCACTTCGTTGACGTTCATATTCGTCTGCGTGCCGCTGCCGGTCTGCCAGACGACGAGCGGGAACTGCCCGTCCCACTTTCCGCTTGCGATTTCGTCCGCGGCCGCGGCGATCGCGTCCGCCTTTTCCGCGTCCAGCCCCGCCAGGTCGCGGTTGACGATCGCCGCCGCTTTTTTGACGACGGCGAGCGCATGCACGACTTCCATCGGCATCCGTTCCTCGCCGATGCGGAAGTTCTCGAAGCTGCGCTGCGTCTGCGCACCCCATTTTTTGTCCGCCGGCACGCGAATTTCACCTAGGGTATCCTTTTCGATCCGGTATTCCATCGTCGCATCCTCCTTGCAGGCGTCCCGCAGCCGAGCCGCCATTTCCATTCTCCAACAGTGTATCCATTTTCCCTCCGGGGCATGTCGGCATGCCGGGAATGGGAACCTGTGTTGGCCATGATTCGGCAGCCCCGCGCATAGGACAGCTACGTCTTCCCATATAGATGGGATAGCCGGTCATCCATCGAGGGGGAAGCAGGACATGAGCCTAAAGGGTACGAACAAGTTCGACTGCGGAACGGCGCTGTTTCTGGCTGCGGTATGCGGGCAGACGTACGTGCAGTTCCACAATCCGCGCGGGCTTTTCGTTGTACCCAAAGGGTATACGCTGGCGGCCGCGTTCGAGGCTACTCCGTACGGCGGGCGCAAGGAGCTGTTCGGGTTCATTTTGCAATCGGACGACAGCTGCGTCGTCGCTTTCCGCGGAACGAGCACGTTCGACGACTCGATCTCGGACGCCATCGCGCGGCAGACCAAGTTCCGGTTCGTTCGCGGCGGGGGATACACGCACGTCGGGTTTACCGATCTGTACAGCTCGGCCCGCAAAAAGATTTTGTCGGTTTTGCGCCGGCTCAATGCCCGCAAGCGGCTGTATGTGACCGGACATAGCCTCGGCGGGGCGCTGGCTACGCTGTGCGCCATCGATGTCGCCTGCAATTCCGCTTTCGCATCCCCTTTCGCCTACACGTTCGCCGCGCCGCGTGTCGGAGATCCGACTTTCGCCTTCAAATTCGATCGGACCGTAACCCGCAGCCACCGCGTCTATAACGAATACGACGTCGTGCCTCACGTTCCCCCGATTTTGTATAAATCTCCTCATACGCTGAAATGGTATCCGTATTTGCATATCAAACGAGGGTACCGATTGGCGTTCCGAAACGGATCGGTTTCGGCCAATCATGCGCTGTCGAGCTACTTTCTGGCGTTGGCCGAGCAAGACCCGGCAAGCGCCCGCCGGCTGTGCGAGCGCAATCCGGGCTTTTGTCCGTGCTCGCTCGACGAACTGCCGCCGATCGATCGTCCCAGGGCGAGCCCCGCCGTCTAAACTTCTTTCTTTATGAAATAGATCAAGCCTGCCGCTGCGAATACGAGGAAGCTGCCCGCAACAGCGAAAATGACGCTTTCCAGCGGGAGCGGGGAGGAGAAGAACCCTTGCCCTTGGCCCGTCGGCACCATCGCCAGCAAAGGCTGCGCCCACGGATAAAAGGGGGCGATTTTCGCCGAGTTGACGATGAGCATGTTGGGCACGGTAAACGATACGTTCAAGGCGAGCGGGATGCCGAAGCTCGACCAGCCGAGCGAGGCGCCGAGCTGCATGGCGACGATCGGCCAGCAGGCGAACCAGCTGGCGCAAAGGCGCGTCAATACGGCCGCCCACGGGAACGGCTCCGTTACCCCTTGCACGAGACCGGCCGCCCATAAGCCCGCCAGCAGCAGCAGCTGGCAGATAGCGAGCAGGCCGAGAACCGCCGTCATCTTGGCGGCGTATACCGCCGGGCGCGATACCGGCAGCGCCAGCAGCTGCTTCCACCCGCCGCCGACGTGCTCGAAACGGCATACGACCGCAGCGAAAATGCCGGCCATGATAGGCAAAAACAGCATCGCGTGCAGCAGCGACATGGCGGCAAGCAGCGTCGGCCAGTCGCCGGGCGAGCCGTCCGTGCCGAAATTGACCATCATGCCGATGGCGGTGGCGAGCAGCGGGCTGACGAAGATGAGCAGCCATACCGGCGAGCGAAAAAGCTTCAGCCGTTCGACCGCAAGCATTTGCAGAAAGCGGCTCATCCTTCGTCCACATCCTTTCGGTGGAAATGCGCAAGGCCAAGCAGGCCGATTGCCGCGCCCAGCCCGATGCCGGCGGCTATCATCGCCGCCTGCAGAGCGCCAGCGAAGCTGAACAGCGGCCAGCTGAGCGGGAACCATTCGCCGAGCTGCGGCGCGAACGGCGAGATGAGCGCGGCCGCAACGCCTATCGTTACGGGCAGGCTTTGGTTGCGCATCGTCACGCTTAGCCACAGCGCGAGCGCCAGCACCGGAAGCGCGCCGGCATAAGGGGCAAAGCTCATCCGCAGCAGCATGCCGAAGGGCGGCGCCGTGCCGAACCCGAGCAGAAGGCCGAGTACGGCCGTTGCCGCACTGAGCAGCAGGCACGATACGGCCAACAACGCCGCGGCGAGCAGCAGCTTCGCGCCGTAGACCGCCTTGCGCGAGATCGGCAAAGCGAGCAATTGCTTCCACGCGCTCGTCTGGTGCTCGACGCCGGCGATCAGGGAGCAAACGAGGGTCATGCCGAGATAAATCGCGATCGGCACGAACATCATGACGTTTTCGGCAAGTCCTCCCCACGGATCGGTTGCGTACCGGCGCATCATATAGTCGTAGCGAAATCCGTAGTTGAGCGACTGCATCGCGATCAACCCGAGAGGGCCGAGGAAGATGAGGAACCAGATTCCTTTTCCGCGAATTTTGAGCAAATCCGCCCAAAGCGCCCGGACCAGCATCATGACGCGTCCTCCTCGACCATGCTCAGGAAGATGTCTTCCAGCGATTTTCGCTCTTCCTCCACCCGATAGACGTCGTGGCCGCGCTCGACCAGCAAGCGGACGAGCCGGGCGGCGTCGCGGTCCGACATGCCGGCAAACAGCAGCCTGCCCTCCTGCATGGTGCCTTCCATTCCCGCCTCGCGGGCCAGTTCGAGAGCGTCTTGAGGCGCGGAGACGGCCAGCCGCAGGCCGCCGCCCGCCTGCCGCCGCAAGTTGCCGATCGTATCCTGGAACACCATCCGTCCTTCGCGGATGATGCCGACGGTGCTTGCCATTTGCTCCACCTCGCCGAGCAGATGGCTCGAGACGAGCACGGTCATGCCGTAACGCCGCGGCATGTCCTTGATCAGCTCGCGGATCTCCTGAATGCCGGACGGGTCCAGCCCGTTGGTCGGCTCGTCCAAAATGAGCATGCGCGGAGAGCCGAGCAGCGCCGCCGCGATGCCGAGACGCTGCTTCATGCCGAGGGAGAAGCCGCGCACCGGCCGCCGCGCTTCCTTCGTCAGGCCGACGATGGCCAGCACTTCGTCGATCCGCGATTTCGGGACGTCGAGAATGCGGCGGATCGCCTCCAGATTTTCCGTGGCGCTCAAATGGCCGTAATAAGACGGGTACTCGACGAGCGAGCCGATCTGCCGCAGCACTTTTAGCTTGTCCTTCTTCAGATCGCGGCCGAACATGCGGATCGAGCCGCTGGTCGGCTTGATCAGGCCGAGCAGCATGCGGATCGTCGTCGTCTTGCCCGCGCCGTTCGGTCCGAGGAAGCCGTAAATGTCGCCCTCGGCGATTTCGAGATCGAGCGAGTCGACGGCGGCCCGGCCGCGATACATTTTGGTCAATCGCCTCGTTTGGATAACGGGTTGTTTCATCGTCAGCTTCACCTCGTCTCCCAGTGTAACCGGCTCAGGTTAAAGGGAGGTCGACGTGAAGGTTAAATTTCGTTTAAAACGGAGGATCGGTTTTCGCCAGGTCGGTCGAATCGTCCGGATCGGGGGAGATGGATACGCGGGTTCCCCGCTGCGAGCTGTCGATCTTCAGCTTCAGCTTCATTTGTTTCAGCAACAGGCCGACGATGGCAAGGCCGAGCCCCGCTCCTTTGGCGCCGCCTTCCGCCGAGAAGCCGCCGCCGCGGTCCACGATGGCAAGGGCGGTGCGACCGCCGCTCTGGTCGGTCACGATTCCGATATAGCCGCCTTCGCGAGCGTGGCGCACGACGTTTTGGAACAAATTGTCGAGGACGCGGCGAAACCCTTGCTCGTCCACCGTCCAGACGAGCGGGGCGTCCGGGAGGGCAAGCTCCGCTTCGATCCCTTCCTTTTCCCAGAGCGGATACCAGGCCGCGGCGCATTCGCGGACGATGCGCAGCACGTCCATTCGCTTCATCGACAAGGCGTAACGGCCGCTGGCAAGCAGGTTGTAGGACAGCAAATGATCGAGCAGCCGGTCGAGGTCGCCGATCCGCTGCTCCATCAAGGCGACGGACTGCCGGCCTTGGTCGGTCAACGGTTCCTTGGCCAGCGTATACAGATGGCTGCTGATTACCGTGAGCGGCGTGCGCAAATCGTGGGAAATGCTGCCGATCAGCCGCTGGCGCAGCGCTTCTTCTTCCTTCTCGCGCTGTTTGCTTCGCGTCAGCTCGTCGACCATCGCGTTGAACGCCGCCTCCAGCTGTCCGATCTCGTCCGGCCGGCCGATCGCCACCGGCTCCGGAATGCCGGAATGTCCGGTCGGCGACATCGCCGCCTCCAGCTTCAGCAGCCTGCGGCGGATGCGGTGGATGAACCCGTAGGAGATGGCGGCGTAGAAGACGAACATCGCCGCGAGAATATAGCCGAAGTAGGCCGTATCGCGATTGCCGTACAAGCTGATATAGCTTTTCGAAAGAAACGAGCGCGGCAGCTCCAGCACCATCATTTCCGGGCGGACCCGCTCCTTCCCGCCGACGAAGGCGACGACGGTGAACAGCTCGGATTTCTCGTAGGCGCGCTCTTTCATGAAGGCGACCGCTTCGTCCGCCGTCCAGCGGGCGGGTCGGCCGGGGCTCTCGGGCAATTGCAGCCGGGTGTTGCCTTCGCCGTCGATCCAGAACAGCGAAGCGTCCGGATATTGCCGCTTCAGCTCCGTCAGCCGGGCGTCGATGTCGGCATCGGTCGCCTCGCGGAGCCGCTCGGCTTCGCCGTGCCACATTTGCTCGATTTCGTAGGCCGTGCCGTACTTGTAAACGGGGGGAGCGGCCGGGGGCGAAACGAGCCGGTTCACCGCCCAAGAGGCGAACAGGCTCGCCGGAATCGCCACCGGGATGAACAGCAGGGCGGCCAGAAGCAGCAGCCAGTAATGGGACAAAAGCGACTGCGTGAACTTGTAGCGGCGGCGCATCATCGTTTCACCCGGTAGCCGATGCCGCGGATCGTCTCGATCACTTGCGGGTTCGCCGGGTCACGCTCCAGCTTTTCCCGCAAGTAGCGGATATGCACCATCAGCGTTTTGTCCCCTTCGATATACGGCTCTCCCCAAACCGCCTCGTACATTTGCTCCTTGGTCACGATCTGGCCGAGGTGGCGCAGCAAGTAGCGGAAAATTTGGTGCTGCTTCCCGGTGAGCGTAATTTCTTCGCCCGTTTCCCGATTGACGATGCGGTTTTCCCGTTCGTATACGCACAGATGGTTCAGCTCCAGCATATCGCCCGGGGCTTGTCCGGTGCGCCGGAGCAAAGCTTCGATTCTGGCGGCCAGCTCGTCGGGGTGGAACGGCTTTGTCACATAGTCGTCGGCGAAGCGCAGGCCCGCCAGCTTGTCGTCGATCGCTGTCCGCGCCGACAGCATCAAAATCGGCAATTGGGGGTAGCGCTGCTTCAGCCGCTGGCCGACCGTGAAGCCGTCCAGCCCGGGGAGCATGACGTCGACGATCGCGAGGCCGCATGCCGCCGCCTCTTCCACCGCGCGTTCGCCGTTCGTCAGCCAGACGACCTTGTATCCGCGCGATTCCAGATCGCGGCGCACCCATGCGCCGATGTCGGCGTCATCCTCAATATAGAGAATGGACAGCATATCGCATCTCTTCCTTCTATTCGGATTGCAAACCGGCAATGCGACTCCAACTTCGATTCCATTGTGTGAATGTTGACGTCTTCTGTCAAGTCGGCTGACGATGGGCCGGATGTCCTCATCGGCCGTTGACACCGCTTCCATAAGTGGAATATAGTGAAGTTGATTTCATGGAACAAGCTCTGGGCAAAGGAGTCGGGTCGATGACGGCTGCAACGAATCGAAGAACGTACTGGATCGAAATGTTGACTCGCATCGCGCATCCCGTCCTGTCGGCCATGGCCGAGCGCAAGCTGAAATCGGTCATGCCCGTCGAGATGAAGGTGGACCGGACGAACTGCACCTACCTGGAAGCGTTGGGGCGAACGCTGTGCGGCGTCGCGCCGTGGCTGGAATTGCAAGGCGCGCAAGGGGAAGAAGAGGAGCGGCGGCGCTACTGTGCCGAGCTGGCGAGGCAGGCGATCGACGCCGCGACGGACCCGGCGTCGCCGGATTTTTGCGATTTCTCCGGCAATGGCGGCCGGGAGGGGCAGCCGCTCGTCGATGCGGCTTTTCTCGGCCATGCCGTCGTGCGGGCGCCGGGTGAGCTGTGGCGCAAGCTGGACGCGAGGGTGAAGGCGAATCTGGTCGCGGCGCTGAAGGCGAGCCGCCGCATTCGGCCGGGATTCAACAATTGGCTGCTGTTTTCGGCCATGGTCGAGACGGCGCTGTACGTCATGGAGGAACAATGCGACGTCGTGCGGCTCGATTACGCCATCCGCCAGCACGAGCAGTGGTACGTCGGCGACGGCACGTATGGGGACGGACCGCAATTTCATTGGGACTACTACAACAGCTTCGTCATTCAGCCGATGCTGCTCGATACGCTGATGACCGTCGGGCATCTGTACGGGGAGAAGGGCGAGGCGATGAAGGAGACGGTGCTGAGGCGCGCGCGCCGGTACGCCGCCATCCAGGAAATGTTGATTTCGCCGGAGGGCACGTACCCGCCGATCGGCCGGTCGATCGCTTACCGCTGCGGGGCGTTTCAGCTGCTTGCCCAGATCGCGCTGATGAAGCGGTTGCCGGATCGAATCGCTCCCGCCCAAGCAAGGTGCGCGCTGCAAGCCGTCATCAAACGGACGCTGGAAGCTCCCGGCACGTTCGACGACGGCGGTTGGCTGCGCATCGGTTTGAGCGGCAGCCAGCCCGGCCTCGGGGAAAGGTACATTTCGACCGGCAGCCTTTACTTGTGCACGACGGCGTTTCTTCCGCTCGGCCTCCCGCCGGAAGATCCGTTCTGGAGCGATGCCGACGAGCGCTGGACGTCGCAAAAAATATGGGCGGGCGAAAATATGCCGGCCGACCATGCGATCGACGGCTGATCACCCGCCGAGCCCGGGAGCGGGGGAGGGCCGATAGCGAGACCGGAGCTGCGACGACGATGCGACCGCTCCGCGGGAATCGGTGCCGTACCCGCCCCAGGCTCGGCCCAAATGCCGATCAACCTTTGCATCGAGTCGGAGCGCTATTTTTTCGGCTCAAATCCGCCTTCAAGCCGTTCCCCGTTCATCCGATGGCTGGCGATGAGCTGCAAAACCCATTCTTCGTCAAAACGAAGTTTGTCCAGCCGATGTCGGAAAAAGGTCAAAATATATCGCCGTTCCCCGTCGGGAATGCGTTCATCCTTGCTCGCATACGCCAACCGTTCTTCCTCATGGCGGATTTCATACCGCAAGTAATCTTTGTATTGGTGCAAAATTAAAAACCGCAATTCCTCGCTGATCAGCTCAAAATTTTTCAGCTTCATGTAAAAATGCAGCTCGTAATCCGGCGAATACGGAATCGGTTCTTCCATCAGCCGAAAAAACCGGATTCTGCCTTCCTCCGTAAGCCGATACATCTTGATTTGCTTTCCTCGTCCCCGGCGCGCGCCTTCCGGCTGTTCGTCGGGAACTTGCTCGATCAGCCCGTCCGCGACCATGCTGTGAATGAGCGGATAAAGCACCCCCCAGCTGATTTTACGCGTAGGTCCGATAATCGCGTTCAAAATTTGTTGCAGCAAATAGCCGTGCATCGGGTTGTTCATCAATTCCCCGAGTATGAACAATTCGTTCAAGCGCATCCCACCTTTTCGATCGACAGCATTTCCCTCGGTTTAGCGCGTGCAAACCAAGTAGAGGGTATTGCCGTCAGGATCGCTGAAATGGACGACCTGGGCTTGTTTGCCTTCCACGTAATCGTGGAATGCAACGCCGCGGGATTTCAGTTCCTTGACAGCCGACTCCAGGTTTTGCACCTCAAAACCGATCGACATGCCGTTCGATTTCTCCGCTTGGGAGCTTTGCTCCCCGGGAAGATGCAGCAGCCCGATCGTCAGTCCCGGCGCCTCGACAGTCGCAAAATGCCCATCCGGTTCGTGCTGCAGCTTCAACCGAAGCGTTTCGGCGTAAAATTGAACCGCCTTGTTCAAATCCGCTGCCGTGACGGTTACATTGCCGCTGATGAACATGTTTAAATGCCTCCTTGGCTGCGTTAGATCGCTTTAATTATATCAAATTGATATATTATTTCAATATAATTTTTCGATATAATAAAAACATGAAAGGATGACATTAAAAAAGAACGCCGGTTTCAGGGCGTTCTCTTAAACTTAACCTGCGCATATGTTTAGACTTCCCAAACTTCGGTCCATATAACGAACGTTGGAGCGGCGGCCGAATCCGGATCGAGCGCATATGGTTGGCCATGACCAGGTCGAACTACTCCGACAAAAAAGGCATCTGCTTAACTTCGACGCTTACATTTCCTTGATCGCATCCTGGTCGTGCGAATTCTCATAGTACTTCCTTGTTTGCTTCCATAACATAACTCCGTTCGGCATGCATCAGTCCCGCTGCAGCTCGCGCACGCTTTGCAAATAAGCGGTTACGCGCCGGTCGTCCTCCTCGGGATAAACGAAACCGAGCCGCTCCGCGACTTCTTTCGCTGTCCGGCGAAACAGCCGGGTCATGGCGAACAGCGCATCCCATACCCCGTCATACGTGCCTTCGGCGTATGTGCTTAGCAATGCCTGCCACTCGTCCGCCGTAAGATACTTCTCCATATATTTTCCGCTCTTGCCGGTGCTGACCGAGAAGTCCGTCCGGGCGCCGACCATCCATTCGAGCATGCACATCTGCATCGGCCTCATGATCCGGTTCAGATGATCCTGCGCGTACAGCAGCTCGCGGCGCCATAATCCTTTGGCCACGTACGTGGACACCCACCAAAATTCGTTGCAGCAGTCGGCGTAATAGGCGGCCGACGGGCGCTTGACCCAATAAGCCTCATCCGTCGGCGGCGGGATCTCGGGGAGAATGCCGTCCTTGTCCAGCCAAACGACGTTCAGCCCGTCTTCCTGTCCCAGCTCGGCCACTTTGTCGAGCGGCGCAAGGGTCAGGTCGATCCGGTTGCCGTCGGTAAACAGCATCAGGTAGGAAAAACGGCCGCCGAGCTCCGGCGGAAACATGGCCATCGCCTCGGGCATTTGCATAATAATCCGTTCGCCGAAAACGTCGATCCAGTGCGGGTCGCGGATAAATGAATCCAGTTCGGTCACGAAATAGACGACGTCGAAGTCTTGAAAACGGTCTTTGGGCGCGTTCGGGTTCGCCCGCGACCCTTCCAGCGTAACCGCCCTTACGCGCTCATCCTTCATGGCCACATCGAGAATGAGCTGCTTCATTTCCTGTTCGGTTCTCATCTTATTTTCCGCCTCCGTCTTTCAAATTGGACATGCGAGCGAACGGCAAGCCGCGGAGGCGGGCCGCGGACCGGCGCCGAACGCCAGCGGGCACGAAGCGATGGTCAGAGTTTGTTCAACGTCTTCTTCATGGTTTCCCGCTCCTTTCGGCCTGCGAACAAAGGTTTTTCGTTCAGTGTACCACAATCTGCCAAAGCGAAAAAAGGGAATGGCTGCGCGGCCGGAGAAAAAGTGAGGGGAGAAGGAACAAGTTGACATAGAGATCATTCAGCCGTGCAACCATGATACTGCCGTGTCCGGAGGATCGAACGGCTTGATCGAAAGCGGGGGTGCGAAACACATGATCGGAAAACTGAATAAATCGCCCATCTTTTACAAATATCTCGCCTCGTTCGTGGCGGTGCTGCTCATCCCGCTGCTGACGCTGGGCATATCCGGCTATGAGCAGATGGTCAACGTCATCCATCACGAGGTGACGGTGGGCCATCAGGACCGGCTCGTCCAGCTGAAAGACCAAGTCGACGCCAAGCTGGCGCAGATGAACAAGATCGCCGCCGAAATCGCGACCAATCCCGACCTTACGCCCTATGCGCTGAACGGCAACTTTTATCAGGCGTACGAGGCGAAGGCGCTGCTCAACTACAAGATGGCCAACGAATTTTTGCACGAGGTGCTGCTGTACGTCCGCGGCGGGAACTATTTGTACTCTTCCGTCAGCACCTACGAAGTGCCGCGCTTTATCAACGACATTTACCGGTAC
>Ga0310832_101003_pt1 | contig 14258 bp, 13 predicted proteins | sample WT_ome_7_FD_201303 | JGI IMG/M metagenome (GOLD analysis project Ga0310832, IMG submission 201303) | Sorghum-adapted microbial communities enriched on wild type (WT) sorghum from Joint BioEnergy Institute, Emeryville, California, United... ...
TTGCGGTAGTAATACGAATTACCGGTCATGGAAACGAGTTCCCCCTTACGGAATGATGACAACGTGTGCAAAACAAACCAACATTCATTGTACTCCCGCGTCTGACAAGCGTCAACAAATTGTGACAAGGTTGCCGTACGTTTCACGCGGTTCGGTCCGCTTCCCGTAGCCCGTGCGGGAAACGTTGACCGCACATGCCTATTTTTCCATATGCGGCCTGTTTTAACCGGGAATTTGAACATTGTTTGACACTTTTCATGTTACTCCGGTTCGACTTATAATGGAAGTGCCGATTTTCTATAATTTGTTATGCGAAAATGTTATATGATAACAATAACATCGATGGACCTTGGAGGTCGCTTGCCATGCTGCCGAATCTCGACGTTTTCGCCGCCGTCGTCGAACAGAAGAGCTTAAACCGCGCCGCCCAGACGTTGAATTTGTCTCAGCCGGCCCTCTCGCGCAAAATCGCCCAGCTCGAGCAGCAGCTCGGGGTGCAGCTGTTCGAGCGCAAAGGCAAAAGGCTGGAGCTGACCCGTCTCGGGCAAATTTGCTACGAGTACGCCGTCGAGCTCGGCGAACTGGAACGGAAGCTGCTCCAGCGCATCGCCGAGTACCGCTCACCCGCCAGCAGCATTACGATCGGCGCCAGCCTGACGACGCTGCAGTCGACGCTGCCCGACCTGATCGCGCTCTATACGCGCGACTTTCCGGAAACCGACATCAAGGCGGTCACCGGCAAGACGCACGAGATCGTCACGCTCGTCAAAGAGCGCAAAGTCGACCTCGGACTCGTCGCCTCCAAGATCGACACCCCCGATCTGACCTGCGTCCCGCTGTTCGACGACCACTTATGTCTGGTGCTGCCGCTCACCCACCGTTTGGCCGACAAAGCGTCGATCGAGATCGGCGAGCTGCACGGGCTGCCGATGATTTTGTTTTCCAAAGGCACGTGGTACCGCATCCTGATGGACGATTTGTTCCATCGGTACACCGTCAGTCCCGACGTGAAAATGGAAATCGACTCGTTCGAGGCGATTCTCCGCCTCGTCTCCACTTGCAATGCGGCGACGCTGCTGCCCAAATCGTACTTGCGGCCGACCGTGCTTGCCAACAACGACCTGCTTTTGCGCAACATTCCCGAGCTGCAGGAGACGACGCGCACGACGTCGCTGCTCTATGCCGCCGAGGCGACGCTCAGCGCCTCGACACAGCAGTGGATTCGCAAGGCGCGGGAGCATTACGCCGTTGCGGCAAGTCATGCGAACGGAGTGTAAAAACGCCAAAACCAGTGCCGATCTCGCACTGGTTTCTCGTGTTCCGAAACGATTTATTCCTTAAAATAGGGATCCCGTGCTCGTCAGGAGCCGACGAGTTCTTTCTCGAACGATTCGATTTGCTTGTTCGTGCCGATGATGACCATGACGTCGCGCTCATTGAGGACGTCGGACGCGGTCGGTGCGATGATGATGCCGTTCTTCTTGTTGATCGCCACGACGCTGCAGCCGAATTTGGCCCGCGCATCCAATTCCTTGAGCGACTTGCCGCTCAAGCATTTCGGCACGGACAGTTCGGCGATCGTATAATCTTTGGACAACTCGATATAGTCCAGCAAATTCGGATTGACGAGCTGATGCGCCACCCGGATGCCCATATCGCGCTCGGGAAAAATGACCCGGTCGACGCCGAGCCGTTCCAGCACTTTGCCGTGCAGCTCGGACAACGCCTTCGCCACGACCGTGCCGACGCCCATTTCCTTGAGCAAGATGGCGGTCATGATGCTCGCCTGGATATCGTCGCCGATCGCCACGATGACGCAGTCGAAGTTGCGGATGCCGATGGAGCGAAGCGCCTCCTCATCGGTGGAATCGACTACGATCGCATGCGTGAGCACGTCCGCCATTTCGTTGACGACTTCTTCGTCCCGGTCAATGCCGAGCACCTCGACGCCTTCGTTGATCAGCTCTTTCGCCAGACTCGACCCGAACCGGCCCAGGCCGATCACCGCATATTGCTTCATTTTCATGCCACTCCAGCTCCCTCTTCTATCCGTGACCGCCCGACCCGCCGCCCGGGCAACTCTATTTCTTCAACTGAGCCGCTTCATTCGCCCTGAATGAAAAACGGCTCCCGCCGCCGGCAAAAGGCAACAAAAAAAGACACTGGAAGCCCAATGCCGTTGACGGTAGGATTCCTAAACCGGAGCCTACGAGGTTAGCTGACGGATTCGGGTGGTTAGGCACCCTATTCGCCTGCCGCGGGGTGCGGCGGACGAAATTCACCCCTGAAACAATGGTTCCCCCGTTTTCACAATGAAATTCGGCTCGTTATTCGGTTGATGAACCTGATTATAATGCCTTCCACCGGCGGGCACAAAGCCGCTGTTCGCTGAAAATCGGTTTAAAAATGCGGCTTCAGGCAACCTGATGAAGCAAGTCCCCGCTTTTCACGGCCCCTACTGTTGTTGCTTTCGCTTAATTGGCTTTTCAAAAAAAAGTGTGATACGTTAAGAAAAAAATCGGGGAGGGGTCGCATGCGGCTTCCGGGCTTTTCCATTCTCGGAAAGCTCGCCATTGCGGGCATCATCTTGTTTGCGGTCGTCAACTGGTGGCCGTCGATCGTGAAGACGGACGAGTCGAACGTGCTGAGCGAAACCGACCCGGCCATATCCAAACAAACGGCGGCCGCGGCGGCCGAATCGTTCGTCGCCGGATTGGGCGGCGGCTCCGTCCGCAGCACGTTCGTCGTCTACGAATCCGATTCGCTGATGAGCGGCTATATCCAGAGAGAGGCGCTGGTCAAAGCTTACAAGGCGCATTACTCGTCCAAAGTTCCGATCGACTATTACCGAGTGGAGCTGACGACCGACCGGAACAAGGAGTATTGGGTCGATGTCGACATGACGAAGGGCGGCGTCATCGGCTGGCAGCTGCGCAGCCGGGAAGCGGCTCCGCCGAGGGAGCAAGGCCGCCGGCTGGCGGAAGCAAGCTTAAGCGCCGCCGGCTTGAACGCGGCCGACTATACGCTGCTTCCGCCCGATCCGTCAAAGCCGCAGCAATATGTGTTCGAACATCGGACGGAGAAGCTGGGGGACGCCGCTTTGCAGACGATTGTGGAAGTGCGGGGCGGCCGGGTCACGATGTTCCGGCCGGCGTTCGCCGTCCCGGACGAGCACCGGGCCTGGGTGGCGGCGCAAGACAGGGCCACGTCCGAGATGACGCTGTGGAATATGGTCGCAACGGTGCTGATGGGCATTGCGGCCGTCGTGCTGGCCATCGTCTACCGGAAGCGGATCGCGTTCGCGCGCGGCGCTTTTCTGATCGCCGCCTTCCTGCTGCTCTACTGGATCAACAACGCGAATATGTTCCCGGCGTTCAAAACGCTCGCCGCCGAAGGGGCGGATCCGTTTGAGACGAGCGAGGCGGCGGCGGGCTTCGTCATCGTCATGAACGCGGTCGCCGCGCTGATGGCCGTCGCGGGCTATTTCTCGCTCGCGGCCGGGCAGTCGCTTTGGCAAAAGCAAGGAATGCGGCTTTGGCCGCGCTGGCGCGAGCCTTCGTTCGGCCGCGAGACGCTAATAGGGATGTGCCGCGGCTATTTGCTCGCCTGCCTGATGCTCGGCATTCAGTCGCTGCTGTTTTTCGTCGCCGAGCAACGGTTCGGCATGTGGGCGGCAAGAGATCCGTCCGGGTCGCTCTACAATTTGCTTCAGCCCGCGCTGTTTCCGCTGATGGCATGGTCGGCGGCCATTTCCGAGGAAGCGATCTACCGGTTTTTCGGCATCGCGCTGTTTAAGCAAACGGTGCGCAACACGCTGCTTGCGGTGCTGATCCCGAGCGTCATCTGGGCGCTGAGCCATACGCAATATCCGATTTACCCGGTGTATACCCGGCTCGTGGAAGTGACGATACTGGGAATCGTGTTCGGCTACGCGTTTCTCAAGTACGGGTTCATCGCCGCGCTGTTCGCGCATGCGATTATGGACAGCATGCTCATGAGCTTCTCGCTCATGGACATGGGAGGCGCCGGCAACATCGCCCTCGGCTGCCTGTACATCGCGCTGCCGGCGCTGATCGGCCTGCTGCTTTGGCAGTTGCACAAACTCGGTCCCGGCCGTCACTCCATCGCCGCGGGCGGGCCTTAACTCAGCAGCAAAACAAAAAGCTTGCAAAACCGCTTCGGAAAAAGCGAATTGCAAGCTTCCTTTTTTGGATCATGCCAAGCGCGCCCTTTGACCCGTTGCCGCCGGCTACTCGGCGGGTTGAACCGCGCCGCCCGACGGAGCGGCAGCCGAATCTGCGGCGCCGGTTTCCCCGCCGTCTCCGTTCAGTGCCGCCAAAATGTCGCGGGCCAGCTTCTCGCCGATGCCGAGCGGACGGAAGTCGTCCACCGACGCCTCGCGAATTTTTTTGAGCGAGCCGAAATGTTTGAGCAGCAATTTGCGCCGCTTCTCGCCAATCCCCGGGATGGAGTCGAGCGTGGAAGCGACCATCGACTTCGCGCGCCTCTCGCGGTGGAACGTGACGGCGAACCGGTGCACTTCCTCCTGGATGCGTTGCAGCAAGTAAAACTCCTGGCTGTCGCGCGGAATCGGCACCACTTGCGGCGGGTCGCCGATCAGCAGTTGGGCTGTCTTGTGCTTTACGTCCTTGGCCAGCCCGCCGACGGGAATGAACAGGCCGAGCTCGTTTTCCAGCACGTCGATCGCCGCGGACATTTGCCCCCGCCCTCCGTCGACGATGATCAAATCCGGCAGCGGCAGCTGCTCCTTGAGCACCCGTTCGTACCGGCGGCGGATCACCTCGCGCATCGTTTCGTAATCGTCCGGTCCTTGGACGGTGCGGATTTTGTATTTGCGGTATTCTTTCCGGTCCGGCTTGCCGTCTACAAATACGACCATCGCCGATACCGGGTCGGTCCCCTGGATGTTCGAGTTGTCGAACGCCTCGATGCGCCGGATCGTGCCCGTTCCAATCCACTCGCCCAGGCTCCGGACCGCCCCCACCGTTCGCTCCTCGTCCCGCTCGATGAGCCGAAATTTCTCCTCCAGCGCGACCCGGGCGTTGTCGCACGCCATCGTGACGAGCTGCTTCTTCTTGCCGCGCTGCGGATGGTGCACCTTCACGCGCAGCCACGATTCGAGGGAATCGGCGATTTCGCGATTGGATTCCGCCGCCGCGCTTTCCCCGGATTGGTCCCGCTCGCGCTGGTCCGGCGACGGAAGAAATATTTCTTTCGGCAGTGCCGGATTGTCGCTGTAATATTGCGTCACGAACGTGATGAAATCGTCGTACTCGTCGCCGTAGTACGGGAATTGCGAGACGTGGCGCTCGATCATTTTACCGGCCCGCATATATAAAATCTGGACGCACATCCACCCTTTGTCCACCGCATAGCCGAACACGTCGCGGTCGACGGCGTCCGTCATCGTGATCGTTTGCTTCTCCATCACCGCGTCGATGCTCGCGATCTGATCGCGCAGCTCCTTCGCCCGCTCGAAGTTCAACTCCTCGGCGGCCGCGTGCATTTTGCGCGTAAGCTCTTCCTTGATCGCCTCGTGGCCGCCGTTCAGAAAGCGGGTAATTTCCTGCACCATCCGTTCGTATTCGCCGGGGTCGACCTCGAACTCGCACGGCGCCACGCATTGGCCCAGATGGTAATACAGACACACTTTGTCCGGCAACGTCCTGCACTTGCGCAGCGGATACAGCCGGTCAAGCAGCTTCTTCGTCTGCTGGGCGGCGAACGCGTTCGGATACGGGCCGAAATATTTCCCCTTGTCCTTGACGACTTTGCGCGTCACTTCAAGCCGCGGATGTTTCTCGTGCGTGATTTTGATATACGGGAACGACTTGTCGTCCTTCAGCAGCACATTGTAGCGCGGATAATGCTTTTTGATCAGGTTGCACTCGAGGATGAGCGCTTCCATGTTGCTCGCCGTCACGATATATTCGAAGTCGCATATTTCCGCGACGAGCCTTTGCGTCTTGCCGTCGTGGCTGCCGGTGAAGTACGACCGCACCCGGTTTTTCAGCACTTTCGCCTTGCCGACGTAAATGATTGTGCCTTCGCGGTTTTTCATCAAATAGCAGCCTGGCTTATCCGGCAACAACGCCAGCTTCCGCCTGATCGCCTCGGCGATGTGCTCCCGGTCTTCCCCGTTACGACCGTCCGCCATTACGGTTTTCCTCCCCCCCGCCGCAGCCGAGCATGAAGTCCAGTCAACAAAAAAAGTTCGTTTTTCGCTGACAGCGCGCGAAAAAGGAACTTCGTCAAATGGGTTCCTAATCATTATCATACGACGGGCAGGAATGCTTGCACAATCCCGCCCGCAACAGAAATTTCGATTAATGGCTTAAATATGGCGGCCTACAACGCTCTTCAGCGCGTCCTTCGGCTGGAAGCCGACGATTTTGTCGACCGGTTGCCCGTCCTTGAATACGATCAACGTCGGGATGCTCATGACGCCGAAACGGGAAGCGGACTCCGGATTGTCGTCCACGTTCACTTTGGCAATCTTCACTTGCTCGCCGATCTCCTTGTCGAGATCTTCGAGAATCGGAGCGATCATTTTGCAAGGCCCGCACCACGGAGCCCAAAAATCGACGAGAACCGTACCGCCGCTTTCGACTTCGCTTTGGAACGATTGGTCGGATACGTTGACGATGGCCATTGGGATGCCCTCCTTATTGTACTAACAAAAAGTGTGTACCTATGGAATTTTAACTGATTTTATTCAATATGTAAAGTATACCACAATCCGTGCCGATTTCATAACTGCAAACATGTACCGATCCATGGTGCGGACCGATTTGGGGTAGAGCCGCATGCCCACGCGCTTCGGAGGGCATGCTAGAACAAGACGGGCCAAGCGGACAATTGTTGCCGTTTTGTCACATCATTTTCCTTTACAGGCCGGGCGCCGTCCGGTATACTGTTCATAGCCAATTCGTCCCGATTCGACGGGACATTTCAGTTTCGGGAGGAATTACGGATGAGCGATCCCAGACAACATGTGAACGAAGAACCGAGAAACGACTTTCTGGATGTGGCCACCGGCTTTGGCGTGACGTTCGGCATCTTCTTCTTGATCGCGATCGTGGCTACCATCATCCAGATGTATTGACGAATCGCTTCGCATTCGTCGAGCCGCTTTTCGGCCGCAACTGAACAAAGAAAGAAGCCCGGCTTTCGCGCGAATGAGCGCGGAAACCGGGCTTTTCTTGTTTAAGAACGTCAAGTCGTCCCGAAGCTTTTTACGGCGCGATGAATTCTTGCACCCATTCGCCGTTGTAGTAAGCGACGCCGATCTTCGTGTAGTTCGGGCTCAAAATGTTTTGCCGATGACCCGGGCTGTTCATCCAGGCGTTCATGACTTCCTGCGGATTGCGTTGCCCTTTGGCGATATTCTCACCCGCGTAGCTGTAAGAGATGCCGTACGCCCTCATCATGTCGAACGGCGAGCCGTACGTCGGGGAGTTATGGTCGAAGTAGTTGTTGTGGTACATGTCTTTCGCCTTGTCCAGCGCCATCTTCGCAAGCGCCGGGTCGCTCTTCAGCGGAGCCAGTCCCGCCTTGGCGCGCTCCTGGTTGACCAGCGATACGACCTGGTCGGCATAAGCGGTCGAAGCGTTTGTCGAGCCGCCGGCCTGGCCGCTGCCCGTACCGGTGCCAGTCCCTGTGCCGGTTCCCGTACCATAGCCGGTACCTGCTCCGTTTCCAGGGTTGTATCCATTCCCGCCGTTGCCGGAGCCATACTTGCCGCCGCTTCCTGCTCCGTACCCGTCGCCGATTCCGTAATAGTATCCGTAACCGTTGCCGGCTTTAAAGCCGCCCCAGCCCGGTATATACAAGGTCAAGCCCGGCCAGATCACGTTCGGATTGGCCAGCTGCGGATTGGATCGAATCAGGTCGGACAAGTTGATGCCGTAACGTTGGGAGATGACGTTCAGCGTCTCGTTGCCCGAAACCGTATGAGACGGAGCCGCGAAAGCGGAGCCCGCTCCGGCGATCGTTCCCACTGCAAGAACGGCCGCCACTATCGTTGCCTTCAAACGCATGAATGAATCCTCTCCTTTTATTTCGGCCTGCGAGGTTAGCTGACGGGTTCGGGTCAAAGGGCAAACACCCGGCCGCCGATGCGGCTTCACCCCAACTGTTGTGCGGTTCCCCCGCGCTTTCGCACGAAAGCTTCGGCCTTGATTTGGCTCGGAACATAACGAAGCCAGACAGCCCGTCTTTCCGAAGCCGTTCCATTTTAACACGGCTTTATGCGCCATTTCATTGCGTAATGTTTTCCATTCCGATCGCGAGTCTTTTTTTTACCCAAACAAAAAGCGGGAGCCGTTTATGCTCCCGCCTTGCCTCGCTTGTTTGTCCCATTAACCACGACCACTTCCACGAACGGTCGGATGCGGTCCATAATCCGCTGCCCTTTGTACTCTTCGTCGCCGTCCTTGCTCGTAAAGCTGAAATGCTTCTCCAGCTCGTCCGGCTCGTGATTGGACGTGAAAAACGTCGGCTTCCGGTTCATCCGGTAATTCAAAATCGTTCCCATCACATGGTCGCGCACCCACGGGCTGAGGTTTTCCGCGCCGATGTCGTCGAACACGAGCAGATCGGTTTCCTTCAGCAGCTCCACCGTTTCCTTGAGCCGCTGCGGCTCCTGGATCATCGATTTCAAATCTTCGACGAAGTCGGGCATATAGACGATCACGCCGGAATATCCGCTCTTGGCCAGCTGATACAGCATAAAGCACATGAGGAACGTCTTGCCGGTTCCGAACCGGCCGACGAGATAAAGCCCCTCTTTCTGCAGCCCCTCGGACTGCGTCTTGCGGATATATTTCAGCAGCGTGCCGACCGCCTCGACCCGTTCCGGGTCGATATCGACAATCTCGTCGATGGAGTATCCGTGCGTAAGCGCGCGGTCGTCGATATAGAAGCTGCGGATGCGGCTGCGGATCGCATCTTGCGCCTGCTTGGCCAGCTGTTTGCGGCACGCCGCCTTGCGGTCGTGAATATGAACGATACCGTTGATCGTTTCCACGGACAGCATCGTATAATGGCCCTCGAAATCGTTCGGGCACCGCTCCAGTCCGGGACAGTTCGCGCATTGGCGATGCTCCTTCACGTATTGGTACAGCCGGTTCATGTTGAGCTTGAGCGTCCGGTCGTCGATCTCCGGATGATCCGCGCGCAGCTGGCGAACGAGCGGATCGTCCAGCAGCTCCCGGATTCGTTCGGCCGCCCGGTCTGCGAACGACAGCTTGCGCCAGTGCGCGAGCGCTTCGGATAAAGGTTCCATCGGTGATCCGCTCCTTTCCTACGGCTTGGCCTGCCGCGCCGCGCCGTTGCCTCCGCCCCCCACGCCTTCCCGCTTCGTCCTACGTGGGATTGCCGTCGATCTCGCGGGCCAGCTTGCGAATTTCCGCCAGCTTCTCTTTGCTGACCGGCTTTTGCGCCGGATTGTCGGCGATGATGGCGATTTTCGGCTTTTGCTGGCGGCCTCCGCGGCTTTTGCCGGAAAGCGGCGTTAGCGCCCGTTCGCCCTTTTCCTGCAGCTTGGACCGTTTCTTCGTCTGCTCTCTTATGTATGCGACCGCCTGCTCATAGGTCGAAACCCCTTTGGCCAGCATGTTCGAAGCGACGGTATCGATGTAGCTTTTCGTCCACGACGATTCCTTGTAAACGTGGAGATGATGGATCAGGACGTTGATCACTTCGTCCGGCATGCCGTAATTGACGTCGATCTTTTCGAAGATGTCCGCCACCGGCTTGGGCACGGCTCCTTTTGGGAAAAACCGCTCAAGCACTTTCGTGTACGGCTCGTTGCGCATGATCAGATTGTATTGATGCTGGTTGCACTGCCCGGCGAACATCGGCGGCACTTCCAAGTAATACTGCATCTCCACCGGTTTCTCCTCCGGCGCATCGGCCGTATGGGACCCGGCTTTCGTAAGACCTGCGATTTTGTAGAACAGCCGCTCGCGCTCCTGCTCCCGCTCCTTGTCCTGTCGGTAGTACAAGCTCGCCTTGTACTGCAGCATGTCGGTCATCAGCTCGCCGTCTTCCGAAAACATGCCGTCCTCGTCGAGCAGCCGGCACGTTTCGCGCAGCGACAAGTTGAATTTGCGGGCGATTTTGTTGATCTCGAACATTTGATCCGGCTTGTTGCGCAAATTTTCCACGAACGGCCGGTTGCGCGACGTTGCATGGGGAAATCGCTGGATAATCTCGCTGTAATGGAACGCGCGGGTCGTAACGTCGATCTTCCGCTCCGTCTCCCGGGTCGGCGCCGTCTCCTGAAGCGCCTGCTCGAGCTCGTAGTCGATCGACCTCGCGTCCAGACGGAACAGCTCGTAAAACGGCATCGACAAATCTTCGGACTGCAGCGACGGGTCTTTCCATTCCTGGGGCGCCGGCGCGTAAAACTGCTCGCGCAGCGCCAGAACGGCATACTTGCCCACCTTGTCGTGCAAGAGCATGACGAGATGCTGGTTTTTGAAAAATTCTTGCGGCGACAGCGGCTGCACGAGCACGTATTCGTACATGTAGTCGTCGGCGGCCGGCGAATATTTGCGGTTTGTCTGTAGCAGCCCGACCGCTTCAAGCCGCGACGTCTGCTCCGCCAGCATGCGCCGCCCCCGCTCGCCGGGTTCCAGCTCAAGCGCGAGAAACAGCTTGCGCTGCTGCTCCAGCTCGGAATAGCCTGTCCGGTCGCCGTCCACCTGATGGTACAGCGTCTGGAACACCCCGATCGCGAACGCGCCGATCATCGGTTGGTAGATGGCGGACAGCATCCGGTAATCGAGCCCGCTCAGCGCAAAATCCCGGTATACGCAAAACCGGTGATTTTCCGTAAAGTGAAGCAAATTCGTAATGAGCATACCTAGTTCCCCGTTTCCAGGTTTCAACACGCGTTCGAAAGCGATTCGTCGCCGACGCCGGCGAATCGAGTGTCGTTTCTCTATTCTATCACAAAATCCGACAAGCCGGGACCCTGAAAACGAACAAATCGGGAACATATATTCTCAATTTTAAGCATTCGGCCTCTGTGACTCCTGCCCGGCCGGCGCAGCCTCGGGGTTCATCCATACGGCCGGTTCGTTCCGCTCCGTCTCGTCCGCCCGCTCAAGCATGCCGCGCCGATTCAGTTCGCGAATCCATCGGCTGACGATCTCGCCCATCTCCGCTGCGGCCTTCGTCGGAATTTGATGCCCTTTGTTCGGCAACAAATGCAGCCTGCAGTCCGGCAGCCGCCGCTCAAGCAGCTTGCGGTACCGCTTGAAGCCGCGATCGTTTGAACCGTACAGCAAGAGCACCGGCGCGCGAACGTCCGACAACCGTTTCGTGCAATTGTACTCCAGACTGCACCGGTAGTATTGATGAATATTGTCGAGGTTGCCGCGCTTCGCATCTCGCAGCAGGTTGCGGAACGTCAAACCGCTGTCGGCGTTTCCCCAGGCGATGCCGCGCATGAGCAGCGGAAGCGACAGCTTCCACCGGGACAGTCCGATCGCCAGACGGATCCGGCTTCTCAGGATGAAGTCGCTCGCCTCGCACATGGCGCTGACGAGGATGCCGCCGTAAAACCGGTCCGGATGCGTCAGCATCGCTTCCAGCGCGATCGATCCCCCCGTAGAGTAGCCGCAGACGAACGCTTTGTCGATTTTCAAGTAATCGAGCAGCTGTTTCAAATCTTCGACGATCAAATCGTACGTGATCGGAGCTTGCGACGGACGGCTCCGGCCGTGCCCGCGGATATCGAAAGTGACGACGCGGAACTCGTCGGAAAGCCCGACTTGCTGGTAACGGAAATTGGCGCTCGTCAAAAGCGGAGGATGAATGAACACGATCGGCGTTCCTTTGCCGTGCACTTCATAATAAAGCGCGGCGCCATTGACGGCAGCAATCGGCATTGCGTATTTCCCTCCCGGAACAATAGTTTGGCGTCTATACCTTTCCCCGGAACCGGCGAATTTATTGCCGCAAGCCGCCGTCCGATTCCGTCGTTCGGGCGCAAAAAAAGCTTCCCCCGCCGAAGGGAAGCTTGTCTATGGTTGGATCCGATTTAAAACATTTTGTACCCGCGCGCACGCAGCAGCCGAATCGTTCGACCGCTCAGCACGGCGCCGAGCAGCCCGCTGATAAACAGCAAATATTCGCCGAACTTCAGCTCCGCCAGCTGGGTCAGCAGCGAGCCGGAATGCCATGCCCAGTAGACCAGCATGCCGATGACCGCCGCGAAGTACAAATATATGGGAAAATGCGTCGTTTTGAGCAGCATGTTGAAAATGAACCCGATCCCGAACATGAGCACGAACACGAGCACCATCGCGATGACGAGCTGGATGATGTCTATCATGAGCGTCGAAACCTCCTGCGCTTTCCGTGCGTTTCCACCGTCCATTGTAGTGGAATTGCCGCGGGAAGTAAAGGCGCGCGCCGCAATCGACAGCGAATCGTCACAACTCGTGCGGGTGACTCGCGGCAAGGAAACGGATGTGCGCGGAACATCTGGGCACCCGCCCGAATAGGGTAAAGCATACGGGATTTTCCGACGAAACATAAGGAAAGGATGATACGTCATGCAACCGCCCTATACGCTTCCCCTTCACGTGCAATCCATCCACCGGACGGGACCGAAATTCGATCTGTACGTTCCGCGTGTCGTCAACATGTCCAACAAAGCCGCCCAGGACCGCATCAACGACACCATCAATCGGGAAGTTCATGCGCTGCTCCGCGAATCCGGCTATTTGCAAAATCCGAAGACGACGGAAATCAACGGTTTTTACGAGATCAAGACGAACGAACGCGGGCTGTTTAGCATCACGCTGGAGCTGTACGCCTATCCCGAGCATGCCGCCCACGGCACGACGTGGATTCGCGGGCTCACATTCGATACGGCTTCGGGCAAATCGTATAAGCTCGGCGAGCTGTTCACTCCCGGCAGCGACTACGTGAGGCGCATTTCCGCCATCGTCGCGGCGCAGATCAAGGAGCGCGGCATCGAAACGCTGGAGCCGTTTACCGGAATCAGCCCGAACCAGGATTACTACGTGGCCGACAAAGCGCTCGTCGTCTATTTCCAGCTGTACGAGCTGACGCCTTACGTTTTCGGCTTCCCGATGTTCCCGATCTCGGTCTATTCGCTTCAGGACATCATTCCGGAGAACAGCCCGCTTCAGCCGTTCACGATCAACGGCTGAAGCTTTCCACCGAGGCCCCGCCCGTCGCCGGAAACGCGCGATGCGCGGGTGCCGTCATCGTTTCCGCGAGTTTTTACATCTTTGTGAATCGTTTGCCCTTGAGTCTAGCATCGTTTACAATTAGGGCGTAAAATCCGATTTCCGGCAACGATCTTTGGACAGAAGAACGATCTTTGGACAGGAAGGAAGTGGACTCGCGATGAGCGAAGCGGTCCAAACGTTGGAAGGCTGGTACGCGCTGCACGACTTTCGCGCCATCGACTGGAACGCCTGGAAGCGTCTGTCCGCCGAGGAGCGCGCCCGCGCGGAGGACGAGCTGTATTCGTTTCTCGGGCAGTGGCGGGAAACCGAGAAGCAAAACCGGGGAAGCACCGCCTTTTATTCCATAGTCGGGCAAAAGGCCGACTTCGTCATGATGCACCTGCGGGAAACGTTGGACGAGCTGAACGAGCTCGAGACGGCGTTCAACAAATCGGCATTCGCCGCCTGCACGATACCGGTTTACTCGTACGTGTCCGTCGTCGAGCTTAGCAACTACATGGCGAAGCCGGGCACCGATCCGATGCAGGACCCGGAAATTGTGGCGCGGCTGAAGCCGATTTTGCCGAAGACGAAACATATTTGCTTTTACCCGATGAACAAGCGCCGCTCCGGCAACGACAACTGGTACATGCTCAGCATGGAAGAACGCCGCAACATGATGCGCAGCCACGGGATGATCGGCCGCAATTATGCGGGCCGCGTAAAGCAGATCATTACCGGCTCCGTCGGGCTCGACGACTGGGAATGGGGCGTGACGCTGTTCTCCGACGATCCGCTTACGTTCAAGAAGCTCGTGTACGAGATGCGCTTCGACGAAGCGAGTGCAAGATTCGGCGAATTCGGCGCCTTTTATGTCGGCAATGCGCTCGACGAACAAAAATGCCGGCAAATGCTGAGCATTTGACCCGGGGTGGCCGTGAAGCTCCGATTGCCAACGTTACGATGAACGACAAGAAGCGGCCGTCAAATGGCGGCCGCTTTTTCACGCTGTTCGAACTTGGA
>Ga0310832_101006_pt1 | contig 14215 bp, 12 predicted proteins | sample WT_ome_7_FD_201303 | JGI IMG/M metagenome (GOLD analysis project Ga0310832, IMG submission 201303) | Sorghum-adapted microbial communities enriched on wild type (WT) sorghum from Joint BioEnergy Institute, Emeryville, California, United... ...
TCGAAATCGACCTTATACGGCATCGTAACGCCGTCTATGGCCGGGTCGAGCTGCCGCTTCAGGCGCAGAAGCCGTTCCCGGTCCTCCGGCAGGAAGTAATCGTCGGCATCCAGCCACAGGATGTAATCCATCGTGGCTTGATCAAAGGAAAAGTTGCGTGCCGCCGCAAAGTCGTCGGTCCATTCGAAGTCATAAATACGGTCCGTGTACCGCCTGGCGATTTCCTTGGTTTCGTCGGTCGAGCCCGTATCGACGATCACGATCTCATCGGCAATGTCGCAGGCCGACCGCAGGCACCTTTCGAGAACGGCCTCTTCATTCCGAACGATCATGCACAAACTGATCGTCATCATGTTTCTCACCATCCTGGGACTGTTTTGATCCAACATCGTATGCGTTTGCGGCATCCGCGGACCGGGCTGGCCCATAGGAACGCGACACTGCCGGTACCGGCGCGGGGCGGGTTGTCCGATTCAGGGGGCTCCTCAAAACGGATCGGACAAGCAGCGGCCGTCTACCCGTTTCAAGGGTATCCGGCCGCCGCTCCTAACGAATGCGCGGTCAACGCGAAAGCGGAACATAGTGCCGCTGCGGGTCGAATGCGCCTTCCCGCCTGACGATCAGGGAAGGACTGTATGCGCCGGCTTTCCATTCCTCGGAGCCGATGCTCCACTTCTCGCGAAACTTCCGCGCATTGTCCGCGAGCGCCCCGTGCAGGCTTTCCCCGTTCGCCCGGAACGTCCCGTGGCCGACGTGATGGACGAATACGTCGGGCGCAACCCACAGTTTGTTGCCGCCGATCAACGTGCGCAAACAAAAGTCGTCGTCCTCGTAATTACCCGGATAAAAGCGCTCGTCGAATCCGCCGATCGTCTCGACGACGCTGCGGCGAATGAGCATGCAAAACCCGACCAGCCGCTCCGCATAGAAACCGGCATCGCGAAACCGGCGGCTCCGCATGCGCGCATACGCGTCCAGCTCCTCGATCGACGTATAGCGGGCGTCGGGTATTCGCTGGCATCCGGATACGTGGTTGGAGACGGGGCCGACGATGCCGATCGCCGGATCGTTCTCCAGTCGGCGGACCATGCCGGACAGCCAGCCCGGCGTCGCCACGGTGTCGTTGTTGAGCACGAGCAAGTAGTCTCCGTCCGCCGCCGCCAGGCCCTGGTTGTTGCCCGCCGCAAATCCTTTGTTCTCGCGATTGACGATCAGCTTCGCGCGCGGCACCGTCTCCAGAAATTCGACCGTTCCGTCCGTCGATCCGTTGTCCACGAAGACGAGATTAAAATCTTCATACGTGTGGCGGTAAATGCTCCGCACGCACTGCCGGGTCAGTTCCAGTCCGTTGCGCGTCAGGATGATGATCGTCGTCCGGCTCATGGGGCAACCCCGAGCTTGCTCTCGAAATATTTTTTGTTGTGCAGCATGCTCGGATGCGTCGGGTTGTACGACAGGGCGATGTCGTTGTGGCGTCGCGCCCGCTCGGAGTCGCCGATCCGGTCGTAGCAGACGCACAGCTGCAAATGCGGCATCCACGTCCACATGTCGTTCTCAATCATGGCGAGCGTCACCGGCTTTTTCAATGTCGTCGTGAGCTCATACCAGTAGATGGCCTGGTGAATTCGGTTTTGCTCGAAAAAGTGCACCCCGATCCGGTAGGTCGCCTCGGCGCGCGGGGTGTCGTATTCCATCGTCTTGAACAGCGCGCTCAGCTTCTTGCCCGGCTCGTTCAGCTTGGCATAACAATCCGCCAGCTTGATGCAGGCGGCGATGTTGTCCTCGACCCAGCCCAGTCCTTCATCGAGAAACCGGACGTAATGGCTCGCCGCTTCCTCATAGAAGCGGTTGTCCCGCAGCTCGTTGGCGAAGTAATAGCGATCGCGCGGGGTGAACGGCTCTCCCGCCTTCTCCCGCCGGCGGTAAATTTGCAAGTTGCGGTCGGTATACGGCTTGTTCTTGTTGTGCGTCACGGCAATATCCGCCAGATGGATGCGTCCGCCCACATCCAAATATTCGTGTACGGCGCCGACCCACTTGTAGCCGCGGTCCCGGCGCACGAGCCGGTTGCGGCGCAGGCTGTGGGTGGCGTTGCCGTTTGCGTCGAAGGCGAGATGGTAATGCATCGACACGCTGTCGACCGACCGGTCCAGCTCCCGTTTCAGCTGCTTCAGCAGCTTGCGGTCTTTTTCCTTGAAATAGTCGTCCGCGTCGAGCCACAGAATGTATTCGCAAGTCGCCTGGGCGAACGCATAGTTCCGCGCTGCGGAAAAGTCGTCGATCCATTCGAAATCGAATACGTTGGCGCCGAACGTGCGCACGATTTCTTTCGTCCGGTCGGTCGATCCCGTATCGACGATGACGATCTCGTCCACGATGTCCCGTACCGACTCCAGGCACCGTCCGATCGCGTCCTCCTCGTTTTTGACGATCATGCACAGGCTGATCGTGATCGGCTCCTGCCGCTTCATCGGCTGCCTCTCCTCTCTCGGTTCGGTCTGCGCCGTCTTCGCCTTCGGCTTCTCGCGGTCCTCTCCGGCGGACGCAGCCCGCAAAGCCGACTCGGCGTCGATGCGCGCAGCCGGACAACGCGTATCCACATGAAGCGACAAACCGATCGCCGCCGCGCGGATGCTGAAATGACGGTCGTCCCCGATCAGGGAGACGCTCGGGATCGGAGCGAATCGGACGCCGGCGTACAGCGCCTTGCGGCTGATCAGAATAGCGCCCGATACGCCCCCCGCCTCGTAGACGCCGGGCTCCCGCAGCCGCTTGTGATATTCGAGCGTTCGCTTGACCGTCTCTTCGTCCGCCGCACTTTGTTCCAGCATCCATTCATATGGCGTATATTGCGCGTCAAGCCACACTTGCGGCATTTCGCGCTGGTCCGCCGGACGCTTCGTCCAGACGACAGCCGACACGACGTCCCGGTCCGCCTGCACAAGATACGTAAGGGTATCCGGGTGCAGCGACAGATCGGAGTCGACCAGAAACAGGTAGTCGCAAAACTCGTCGCGGGCATAGTCCGCGATGCGATCTTTCGCTTCGGCGATGCGAAGCGCCCGTTCCTTAACCGACTCCGGATAGAGCGACATCCGATCGACCGCCGCCCGCTTCCGCTCCCGGGCGAAACGTTCGGCCAGATCGACCGCCTCCCGATCGGATTCGTTCCCGACGAACCGGTACCGGATGTCCCATCCGTTGTCCGCCAGCCCTTTTAGCGAGTTCAGAAACGCCCCGAACACTGCGGGATCGCGATGAATCAAGCTGCCGATTACAATGGTCGCTTCTTTCATCTTCTCCGCACGACCTCCGCCGCTCCCTCAATCTCTGCATCGGCTTCGTCGTCAGAGCTCGCTTCGCCGATGAGGCGGGCCATTTCCCCTATCACGTCGTTCGCCCGATAGCGCTCGAGCAGTTCATGATGTCCGCCGTCCACGGCCATCCGCACGATCCAGTCGCATTGGTGCCGATGATGGATAAGCGCGGTGCGGAAATCTTCGTCCGACCGGAGGAATCCGTCCAACCGGGAATCGCGGATTAGCCGGTACCATTGCTCCACAGCGGGAATGATCATGTTCGCGTTGAACTGGCCCTGGCCGCCGTGCTGCCGGAATGAGCTGAGCGGATCGGCAATATACGCGGCATGCCCTTTTGACAGCAGCTGCATCCACGTGGCCAAATCGTTGATGGGCACATACTTTTTTCCGTGATAATAGCCGAACGGTTCCTTCAGGTCTCGCTTGCGGAAAAGCACCGTCGTCGGCTCCCCGATCGGATTGACGACATGCTTCAGGCAATGATCGGCCAGCACCGTATTCGGTATGACCGTGTCGACCCAGGACAGCCGGCTCGTAGCGGCAATGTCCGGCAACGGGTTGCCGAAGCCGTCAATCCGCTGCCGGTACGAAGTGACGAGCGCCACGTCGGGCAAGTTCAGCCAACCGGCCATCCGGCGGATTTTGTCGGGATGAAACCGGTCGTCATGGCACAAAAAGTTGATATATTCGCCGTTAGCGTGTTCGATGCAGCGATTGAAGTTGTCCTCCCGCAGCTGCTTCTCGTTGCGAAAATACCGGATGTTGGCATGCTTTGCCAAATACGGCACGAGCATTTCCTCCACCCGGTCGTCGGTACTGTCGTCGCAAATGACGATCTCCATATTCGAATACGTTTGCGCAAGCGCGCTCTGCAGCGCAATTTCCAGCAAGTCCGGCTCGTTGTATGCCGGAATGAGAATGCTGACCAACGGCGTCCCGGTGCTTGTCATGGAAAGGTCGTCTCCTTTTTTCTATTGGAATGGAACGTATCGGCAAATTCCCAACGATGATACGTTATACAGATATGCATCGCGCGGGTGGGAGGTGTTCCGCGGGGAAAGGAACGGGCAGGGCTTCCGCCTGTTTTCGCCGTCTCGAAAATGCTCCATAGCCCAGTCGCGCAAAACAGCCGCGCCGTAAACTGGTACCATGCCATCCGTCATCCCATATGTGAAAGAGGTGCTGAGACGATGTCCGTCGCATCCGATACGGAACCGGTAACCATCGCCATTTTGGCCAAGGACAAGGCGCACTTGCTGCCGATGTACCTGGATCTGATCGAACGGCAGACGTATCCCGCGGCCAGCATCAAGCTGTACGTGCGCACGAACAACAACAACGACGATACGGCTCAGGTGCTGGAAAAATGGTTGAACCGCGTCGGGGACCGTTATTCGGAAGTTTACTTCGATGCGAGCGATGTGGAACAGCCGGTGCAACAATTCCGACCGCACGAATGGAATGCGATGCGGTTTCAGGTGTTGGGGAAAATCCGCCAGGAGTCGGTCGAGTGGGCCAAAGCGAGGGGAACGCATTATTTCGTCGCCGATTGCGACAACTTCATCGTGCCGCAAACGCTGGAGGCGCTCGTAAACGCAAACGTCCCGGTTGTCGGTCCGCTGCTGCGCAACGGCGACGATCCGCGAAGCCTGTATGCCAATTTCCACTATTGCGTCGACGAAAACGGCTATTACCGGCAATCTCCGCTTTATTACGAAGTGCTGAACGGTACGGTTCGGGGGCTGATCCAGGTGGCGGTCGTCCATTGCACATATTTGGTCCGCCGCGAGGCGCTGGACCGCGTACGCTATGATGACGGCAGCGGCCGACACGAATACGTCATCTTCAGCGATGAGCTGCGCAAAGCGGGAATCCCGCAATACATCGACAACCGGATCGAATACGGAAAGCTGACGTTCTGCGATTCGTTAGAGGCGTTTCGGGAAAAGAACATAACGGTTTAACGGAGGAACGAAAAGCAACAACAAGGGGAGGTGATGATGGGCATGGCGTGGGAATTTTACAACGAACCGTTCGTCGTGGACAGCGCCCCCGAGCTTCCATCCCGGTGCTTTACGCACGGTCCATGGTCCGGGCACCGCCGGTTCGCCTACGATCTAACGCGTTTCGCCAAACCGGGTCGAATCGTGGAGCTCGGCACCGCATTCGGCACTTCGTTTTTCAGCTTCTGCCAGGCGGCTCGGGACGGACGGCTTTCGACCCGTTGCTATGCCGTCGATACGTGGGGCGGCGATCCGCATGCCGGTTACTTCGACGAGACGGTATACCAGTCGGTGTTCGCCATCGCCTCGAGGGAGTTTCCCGGCTATGCCGCGCTGCTGCGCATGACGTTCGACCAGTCGCTGGATTTGTTCTGCGACCATTCGGTCGACTTGCTGCACATCGACGGGTACCATACGTACGAAGCGGCGCTTCACGATTACGAGACATGGTTTCCGAAGCTGGCGCCGGGCGGCATCGTCCTGTTCCACGACATCGCGATCCACAAGGAAGATTTCGGCGTCCACCGGCTGTGGAAGCAATTGCGGGAAAAAGCGAGCCGCCTTTTCGGCTCGACGCCGAATGCTCGCGTCAACGCTCGCCCTCGAAAAAGGCCCCGCCTGAAACCCGAAATGGGAATTGCAAACAAAAGCGCTTCTGCCGCCGGGGAAGGACTTCTATCCCTTCACCCTGGCGATGCACAGCCCGTCGTATGCGGGCAGAATGGCGCTTTCCAGCCGGGGATCGGTGGCCATCCGCTTGTTGAACTCGCGCATTGTTCGGACGGAAGGGGAATTATGCTGCGGATCGATCGTCTTGCCGTGCATGAGCGCGTTGTCGCCGACGATAAGAGCGCCCGGAGCGGCCAGCCGAATGGCCATGTCCAAATAGTTGACATAATTCCCCTTGTCCGCGTCGATGAAGAAGAAGTCGAACGTTGCGCCTTCTTGTTCGAGTTGCTCCAAACTCGCCAGCGCTTCGCCGATCCGGTATTCAACCCGGTCGCCGAACCCGGCCGCTTCCAGGTTCGCCCGGGCCAGATCAGCGAGCTCTTTCTTCAGCTCGAGCGAGACGAGCTTGCCCTCTCCGCCGAGTCCCCGCGCGAGACAGATGCCGCTATAGCCGCCAAGCGCCCCGATTTCAAGCAGCCGCTTCGCGCCGGACAGGCGCACGAGCAGCGTGAGCAACCGGCCGTAGCCGGGAGCGACGGAGATGTCCGCGATGCCGGCGGCTTCCAGCGACTTTTGCACGTTGCGCAAGTCGGGATCGGGCTCGTACAGCGACTCCACATATCGATCGACCTGTTTGAAATACCGTTCCTCCATATGTACCTCCTCATTTGGCGCCTGCGGCGCGATTGGACCTAAAGCGGTCGGAAGCCTGCGTTTGTGTCGGTTCCGCGATTCGCCTATACTAGATTGTATGATTTGGCCGGGACGAAAAGCAAACGAACGGGAGTGAATCGGACAGTGGCCCAGCTGCAATTGATCGCAACCGCCCCGATGGGGCTTGAAGCTATCGTCGCCAAAGAAGTGCGCGACCTCGGCTACAACGACGTGATGGTAGAGAACGGCAAGGTGACGTTTGCGGCCGATCCGCTCGCGATCGCCCGCGCCAACCTGTGGCTGAGGACGGCGGATCGGGTGCTGCTCAAGCTCGGGGAGTTCCCGGCGCGCACGTTCGACGAGCTGTTCGAAGGAACGAAGGCGCTGCCTTGGCCGGACTGGCTTCCGGCGGACGCCGCTTTCCCCGTGGAGGGCCGTTCCCGCAAGTCGCAGCTGTCGAGTGTGCCGGCTTGCCAGAGCATCGTAAAAAAAGCGGTCGTGGAGAAGCTGAAAATGCGCTACGGGACGGCGTGGTTCCCCGAGGACGGGGCCCGCTTCGTCATCGAGGTGGCGCTTCTTGACGACGTGGCGACGCTGACCATCGACACGACCGGCCCGGGACTGCACAAGCGCGGCTACCGGAAGCTCGTCACCGAAGCGCCGCTCAAGGAGACGATGGCGGCGGCGATGGTGCTGCTCAGCAGATGGCGGCCGGAGCGCACGCTTGTCGACCCGTTCTGCGGCTCGGGGACGATTCCGATCGAAGCGGCGATGATCGCCTGGAACGTCGCCCCGGGGCTGCGCCGCAGCTTCGCCGCCGAGTCGTGGCCGACGCTGGACAAGCTGCTGTGGGAGCAGGCGCGCGAGGAAGCGTACGATCTGCTGCGCGACGACGTACCCCTCGACATCGTCGGCTCGGACATCGATCCGGCGGCGATCGAGGTGGCGCAGGCGGCGGCGAAAAAAGCCGGGCTTGCCGCGGAGCTGAAGCTGCACGTCGCCCCCGTCGCCAAGCTGTGGCCCAAAGACGACTACGGTTGCATCATTACAAATCCGCCGTACGGCGAACGAATCGGATCGAAAAACGAGGTTGAGAAAGCGATCCGTCAGCTCGGCGCCGTTTACAGTCATTTGCCGACCTGGTCATTGTTCGCGCTCAGCCCGAGCAAGCAGTTCGAGCATTACTTCGGCCGGCCGGCGGACAAAAAGCGCAAGCTGTTCAACGGACGGATCGAATGCAACCTGTTTCAATATTGGGCTTCCGGCGGCGTGTTCAACGTCAGCCGCAAGCGCGCGGAGCCGGCGGAACGCTCCTAGCGGACGGGGCGCGGCGTCCGTGCCTTCATCCGGCTGCCGCTTCGGGCGTGCTTCGGGCGTACCCGCCGGTACGATACATGTCGAACCCGCCCGCAGCCTGATGCTGATGCGGCGCCCCCAAGCATGCCGAGCACGCTTGCCACCTGTTGCCTGTTGCCGATTCAAAAGCCTAAGCATGTCGAGCCCGCTTGCCTGATGCCTTTTACCGATGCGGCGCCAAAATTTGCAAAAATTTCGCGTAGGACACGACGTAGGCGAGTGCCCTTCTTCCCTCCTGTTGCATACGATACAGCAGATCAAAATCAGAAAGGAAGATAGTGCATGGATCAAACGTTTCATTCCTTCGACGAAACGGCTTCCGGTTGGGTGGAGGCCGAAGCCGAAGAGCAAAGACCGCCCGTCGTCAACCCGCAAGGGTATCCCGGCATCGGAGGCGGTACTTACGGCGGCATCATGGGCGGGCAATTCGGCGGCTATCCCGGCGGACAGTACGGCATGTATCCGGGCGGATGGCATCACGGCGGTTACAATCCGTGGGGTTGGCATTATCCGCACGGCTGGTATCCGTGGGGTTATCCCGGACATCACGGCGGATATTACCCCTGGCATCATTACCCGCATTATCAACCGTATCCGTATTACAACCGCTAAAGCCGGATGGCGGCAAGCGAAACCGGTGACAAGACAGCTTCGGAAGCGACGATTCCGAAGCTGTTTTCTTTCCTATTCGCCGGGATCGGTCCGCGCTTTCGGCGGAAACGGTCTCCTCAGACCGATTCCGCTGCGAGCTCGTCCGCATACCGCTCCAGCAGCCCAAGCTGGTCGGCCAGCTGCAAAATCGTATACCGGTTGCGGACTTCCTTGGCGACGAGCAGCGCATCTTTCAGCTCGTCCCGGCCGATGCCGATCTGCTCCGGTTCGACGGGCCCGCCGGCTTGCCGCAGCAAATGTTTCGCATCGGGCGCGATGGCGAGGATCGCACGAAGCTCGCGCTTCAGCTCTTCCCAGCGCGCGGCCAGTCTCGCATGGCGCGCGTCCAGCCCGGCCTGGTCCGGCAGCAGGGCGCGGTTCGTCCGAATCATCTCCTCCGCCAGCGGGCCGTAGCAGCGTCTTATGTTGCGCTCCCAATCGGCGATCTGCCCGGGCGTCTTCTCCCGCATGGGCATGGCGGCGATATCGGCTTCGAGCAGCTTGCCGTACAGAGCCAGGACGACCGGCGTGGCGACGCCGACCTTGATGCCGTGCAGCTGCGTCTTCTTCCCGGCGGCGAAATGTTTCATTTCCCAATAATGGGACAGATGATGCTCCGAGCCGGAAGCGGGACGGGAATTGCCGATCATCTGCATCGCGATGCCCGACAGCACCAAGCCTTCCATGAGCGTCTTCGCGGCCTGTTCCCCGCCCGTTTCCGTTGCTCTCGCCAGATCGACGCAGCGCCTAAGCGCCTTGAGCATCAGTCCGGCGACGACGTCGCAATACAGTTCCTCCTCGACGGCGGTGGCCAGCTTCCAGTCGCACAGCGCCGTCAGCTTCGCCAGCATGTCTCCGAGACCGGCGGCGAACATTTCCCGGGGCGCCTGCCGGATCACCTTCAGGTCGCCGACGACGGCAACCGGTGATACGGCGCCGTACGTCACTTTAAACCCGTTCACCAGCAACGGGGAAACGGTCGAGGCGTACCCGTCCATCGACGGAGCCGTCGCCACGACGAGGTACGGAATGCGCGTCTTGTAGCTGATCATCCTAGCGATGTCGTTGATCGTCCCCGAACCGACGGCGATCACCATGTCGGCATCCGGCTCCAGATCCAGCAGCGCCTTGGCCAGCGCCTTCTCGTCGGCGTACAGTTGCCGCTGCGGGTAGACGCTCTCGGCGACGATCATCCCGCGTTCCCGCAGCTTGCCGGCCAGTTCCCGGCCCGCCGCATCGTAAGAGGCGACGTCAGCCAGCAACATCGCCTTCCGCCCCAACTTCAATCGTTCGATCAAATCGTACGTCCGCAACAATGCCCCGTCTTCCAGCAGCATGGCGCGGATCGCCACCTCGTGAGTTTGTCCGCATGTGCAGCGGAACGCGATGCCGGTCAAGCTTTCGGTATCGCATGCCAGCACCTGCTCCACGGTTACAATCCTTTTGCTCGCGCTCGCGCTTGCACTTGCGCTTGCGTCCCCGTTCATCGAACCGCCCTCCTATCGACTGTCAAGTTTCAGTATAGCGAACATGACCGGTTGAGGCCAGAGCGCCGACCCGGAACGGGAGCCGAAATTCGGTCGAGCTGCAGTCGGCCCATCTTTTATTTCGGCCCGAAAGCAACGTCCGGAAAACGAACCGGTTTTGGAAAAATGGCAAAAAAGCGGCGCCCTGACGGCACCGCCTTTTGTCATTCACTTTATTTCACGACCATGTGAATCGGGTGTCCGAGCGCCGCTTCCGCGGCGTCGAGCGTAATTTCGCCCAGCGTCGGATGCGCGTGGATCGTCAGCGCGATATCCTCGAGGGTCGCGCCCATCTCGATGCCGAGCGTCAGCTCCGCGATCAGGTTGGACGCCTCGGCGCCGACGATTTGCGCGCCGATGAGCAGCCCCGTCTCTTTATCGCCGACGAGCTTGACGAAGCCTTCGCTCGCGCCCATCGATTGCGCGCGGCCGTTTGCTCCGTAGCTGAACCGGCCGGAGAAGACGTTGATGCCTTTCTCCTTCGCTTCGGTCTCGCTCAAGCCGACGCTCGCGATCTCCGGCTCGGAGAAGACGACGGACGGGATCACTTTGTAATCGACGACGCTCGGCTGGCCGGCAATCGCTTCGGCCGCGACTTTCGCCTCATAGGACGCCTTGTGCGCCAGCGCCGGTCCGGGCACGACGTCGCCGATGGCGAAAATATTCGGGATGCTGGTGCGGCCCTGGTTGTCGACCTCGATCAAGCCGCGTTCGTTCATCTTGACGCCGATCGCCTCCAGGCCGAGCTCGTCGGTATTCGGCCGGCGGCCGACGGTGACAAGCACGTAATCGGCGGTCACCTGCTTTTCTTCGCCGCCTACCGTATACGTCACGGTCACATCGTTGTCCGTCTGCTTCGCCTCTTTGGCGAGTGCTTCGGTTATCACTTCCACGTTCGACTTCTTCAGGCTGCGCCCGACATAGCGGGTCAGCTCCTTCTCGAACCCCGGCAGGATCGTATCCGATCCTTCAAGAATCGTCACTTTCGAGCCGAACTTCGCGTACGTTTGGCCGAGCTCGATGCCGATGTAGCCGCCGCCGATGACTACGAGGCTTTTCGGAATTTCGCTTAAGGACAGCGCCTCGGTCGACGACAGGATGCGCTTGCCGAAGGGCAGCGCCTTGAGCTCGACCGGACGGGAGCCGGTGGCGATGATGCAATGGTTGAACTTGTATTGGGTCGAGTCGCTCTCGGTGGCGACGCTGACGACGGATTCGTTGACGAAGAACGCTTCTCCGGAGACGACCTGCACTTTGTTGCCTTTGAACAGCATGCCGACGCCGCTGCTCTGTTTTTTGACGATGCCGTTTTTCCATTCCTGCACTTTCGCCCAGTCGACCTTGACGTCGCCGGCGGTAATGCCGAGCTCCGAGCCTTGCAGCATCGTCTCGTACTTGTGCGCCGCCGAAATGAGCGCCTTCGACGGGATGCAGCCGCGGTTCAGGCAGACGCCGCCGATGTCCGCCTTCTCGACGACGACGACCGACTTGCCCAGCTGGGCCGCGCGGATGGCGGCCACGTATCCGCCCGGGCCCGAACCGATGACCAGGACGTCGACGTCTACCGTAAGCGTTCCGACTACCATCGCTTACACCTCCATAACCATCAGCTGCGGATCTTCAAGCAGCGATTTGATATAGTTGACGGCGTACTGCGCCGTTGCTCCGTCGATGATGCGGTGATCGAAGCTGAGCGACAGCGCCATGACGTTGCCGACGACGATCTGCCCGTCCCGCACGACCGGCTTCTCCGAAATGCGGCCGACGCCGAGAATCGCGACCTCCGGATAGTTGATGACCGGAGTGAAGAACATGCCGCCCGCCGATCCGATGTTTGTGATCGAGACGGTGCCGCCCTTCATTTCGTGCGGCTGCAGCTTGCCTTCGCGGGCGCGGGCGGCCAGATCGCGAATGTCGCCCGCGATTTGCCAGACGTTTTTCCGGTCGGCATCGGTTACGACCGGCATGATCACGCCGTTGTCCGTGTCGGTGGCGATGCCGATATTGTAATACTTTTTGTAGACGATCTCGTTTTTCTCGTCGTCGATCGAAGCGTTGAGCGCCGGGTATTGCTTCACAGCCGCCACGAGCGCCTTGACGATGAACGGCAGGTACGTCAGCTTGACGCCTTTCTTCTCGGCCAGCGGCTTCGCCTTTTGCCGCAGCTCGACGAGTGCGGTGACGTCGACTTCGTCCATGATCGTGACGTGCGGCGCCGTATAGACCGACTTGGACACCGCGCCCGCGATCGCCTTGCGGACGCCCTTCAGCGGCACGCGCTCCTCGACGCGCTCGCCCGCTGCGGGAACGGCCGCCGGCGCTGCCGCCGGTGCGCCCGCTTCTGCCGCAGGCTCGGCCGCGGCTTGGCCGCCGCTCGCCTTGAAGGCGAGCACGTCGTCGCGGGTCACTTGGCCGTTACGGCCCGTGCCCCGCACCGACGCGATGTCGACGCCCTGCTCGCGCGCGAACTTGCGCACGCTGGGCGTCGCCAGCACGAGCCCGCCGGCGGCAGCCGCAACAGGCTGCGCCGCAGCGGGGGCAGCCGCCGGTGCCGGCGCTGCCGCGGGCTCGGCCGCCGGGGCCGGTGCGGCCGCGGCGGGAGCCGCTTGCGCCGGCTGCGCAGCGGGCGCGGGTGCGGCTGCCGCCGGCGCGTCGCCGCCGCCGTGATGGATCGACTCCGGCGGAATTTCGCCGACGACGTCGATGACGGCGAGCGGGTCGCCCACGTGCGATACGGTGCCTTCGCTCACCTTCAGCTCGACGATTTTGCCGGTGACGGGCGAAGGCACCTCGACGACCGCCTTGTCGTTCTGAACGTCCATTATAATTTGATCTTCCTTGATCTCGTCGCCGGGCTTGACGTGCCACTTGACGATTTCGCCTTCGTGCAAACCTTCGCCGAGTTCCGGAAGCCGAAATTGCCAGATCGCCATAATTATCCCTCCTGAACGTGCCGTATATGCAAAATAGCGGGCGGCGCCGCCGCCACCCGATTGAACAATAAAGAATCAGAAATGGAGCACCTGGTTGATGCCGTCGATGACGCGCGCCGGAGTCGGCAGCCACTCGTCTTCGATTTGGCCGAACGCGTAGACGGTATCCGGAGCGGCTACGCGGATGACCGGCGCCTCCAGATGGAGAATGGCGTGCTCGTTGATTTGCGCGATCACTTCGGCGGCGACGCCGGCCGTCTTCTGCGCTTCCTGCACGACGATGGCGCGGTTCGTCTTCTTGATCGACTCGACGATCGTCTCGATGTCGAGCGGCATCAGCGTGCGCAGGTCGATCACTTCGACAGACACGCCTTGCTTTTCCAGCTCCTCCGCCGCCTTGAGCGACGTATGCACCATCGCCCCGTACGTGATGACGGTAACGTCCTTGCCCTCGCGCACGACGTTGGCCTTGCCGATCGGCACGGTGTAGTCGCCTTCCGGCACTTCGGCGCGGAACGCCCGGTACAGCTTCAAATGCTCCATGAAGAAGACCGGATCGTTGTCGCGAATCGCGGAGATCAGCAACCCTTTGGCATCATACGGGTTGGACGGAACGACGACTTTGATGCCCGGCGTCTGCACCATCATCCCTTCGAGGCTGTCCGTATGCAGCTCGGCCGCCTTTACGCCGCCGCCGAACGGCGTGCGGATGACCATGGGGGCGTGATAGCGGCCGCCGGAGCGATACCGCAGCCGCGACGCCTGGGCGACGATCGAGTCCATGACCTCGAAGATGAAACCGATAAATTGAATTTCCATGATCGGCCGGAACCCTTGCGTGCACAGGCCGACGGCCAAGCCGCCGATGCCCGACTCCGCGAGCGGCGTGTCGAACACGCGGTCTTCCCCGAACTCCTTCAGCAGTCCTTCGGTGGCGCGGAACACGCCGCCGACGTGGCCGACGTCCTCGCCGAAAATCATCACGTTCGGGTCGCGCCGAAGCTCCAGCTTCATCGCCTCGTTTATCGCCTGTATCATCGTCAACTGTGCCATCGGTCAATTGCCCCCCTTGCCGGAAAACCAAGCTTTTTGCGCTTCCAAAT
>Ga0310832_101007_pt1 | contig 14215 bp, 13 predicted proteins | sample WT_ome_7_FD_201303 | JGI IMG/M metagenome (GOLD analysis project Ga0310832, IMG submission 201303) | Sorghum-adapted microbial communities enriched on wild type (WT) sorghum from Joint BioEnergy Institute, Emeryville, California, United... ...
CCGCGGACGGCTCAGCTGAAGCCCCTCGAACAAAGCCCGCTTCCCCCGCGGATCCCAAATCCCGTCCTCTACGCGGTGCACATAATTCCACAGCGACAGCCGCATCGTCTCGCCCAGCGCCTCGCGCACGTCCCGCATCCGGAAGCGCGACAGGTGGCGCCATAAGTCCGCCCGGGCTTCGGACATTTCCGCCGGCACATCTTTCTCGAACCAGGCGTGGAACGACCGGTTGAACCGCTCCCACGACTGGCGCACCGACATTGGTCCGTGCTGCTTTTCCCAGGCCCGCTTCGATTCGGCTACAGTGCGGACCTCGTACGGCTTTCCGACCTGTCGCCAGGTTAGCTGCGACCAGTCCGATACGAGTCCGGCCTTGATGAACCGGTCCGGCTCCCAGCGTAATGCTCCGCGCAGCTCGACCCGATACGAAGGCATCAGCGTGGTCGTTTCCAAATCGGTTTCGGTAAAAGGCTTCGGGCTCCCTGTGCCCATCCTGTCCGCACGGTTCGTCATCACACCGTCAACTCCTTTCCTTAACCCGATATCGTCATCCATTATAAAGCGCTTACAATAGCAAAGATCGCATCATTAGATGCGCCCGGACAAAGGGCTTTAGACAACGTCTTCCGCCCTTATTCGTCCGATTCGTCCCATTCCACCCGGTTGCGCCCGCGGTGTTTGGCCCGGTACAGCGCCTTGTCCGCCCGCTTGATCATATCCTCGAACGCGCCCGCTCCGGGCGAACGGTGCGGCTTCGAGCCGGAAACGCCGATGCTGACCGTCACCGCGATTTCCCTCTCCTCGTCCCGGTACGGCGAGCTGATGAACCAGGAACGGATGCGCTCGGCCAACTCGCGGCCGCAATCGAGATCGCAGTTGGTGGCGAGCACAACGAATTCTTCGCCGCCGTATCGGGCGACCACATCCGAACTGCGGACGCTTGCCACGAGCAGCGAAGCGGCATGCTTCAGCACGCGGTCGCCGACCAGATGGCCGTACGTATCGTTGATTTGCTTGAAATGATCGACGTCGATCAGCAACACGCACAAAGCGTTGCCGGCGCGTGCGGCCGCCTCTTCGATTTTGGCCGCCTCGTTGATCAGGAAACGCCGGTTATACACGTCGGTGAGAGGGTCGATGACGGCCGATTCCTTAAGCAGTTGCACCGTTTTTTGCAGCTTGGCCGACATGATGTTGAAATTGCTCGAAAGCTCCTGCAGTTCCTCGGGGGCGGAGCGGATCGCCGAGGAATCGATGCGGTAACCGTACTCTCCCTCGCGAATGCGCTTCGTGCCATGCAGCAAGTGCCCGAGCAAAGCGCTAACCCTGCGCACCAGCAGCATAGCCGCCGCATAGCTGGCGAGCAAAATGATCGCGGTAATCAGCGCCATGACCGACATCAAGCTGTAATACGGCTTGTAAACATCGGCGACCCGCGTCTCTCCGACCAACAGCCACCGGTGGTTGTCCGTCCACGCGTACGCTCCGTATACCCGAACGCCTTCATGGTTCGTATACGCCGACCGTTCCTGGCTCCCGGCAGCGGCGCGGCGGACGATCTCGGTGTCGTACCGCTCGCTCATCGGCGGCATGTCCGGTTCGTCGCGCAGCTTCGTGATGCGGTAACCGTCCTTGCTCAGCAGAAACGTTTCGCCCGTGTTGCCGAAGCGGAATCGGCTCATGATGCTGTCGATCGTCGCAAGCTCCACGGTCCCTACCGCTACGCCTCCGAATTCGCCGTCGCGTTTGCGAACGGGCACGGCAAAGACGATGACGTTTTTACCGGTAACCGGTTCCCGGATCACGTCGGTTACGGTGACTGTTCCGCTTTTGGCTTCAAGAAAATAGTCGCGATTGGAAATATCGGAGCGAAAGACGCCTTCCAGGATCGTGACCACCCGGCCGGCCGCGTCGGCATAAAACACCGCGTCGAATTCGTCGCGCGTGGAAGCGAACAAGCGATACTGTTCGGCTACGGACGCGGCGTCCAGTTCCCCGGCGGACGGGATGGCCGCCAAATATTCGATGTCGGCCAGACGATCCGACGTCCAGTTGTCGATGAACAACCGCTGCAGCTCGATCGTTTCCTTTAGCGACGCGTAAATCTCCCGCTCCTTGATCACCTTGACCAGGAAAGCCATGAACAGCACGAAGGAAAGGCACATCGACACGATCAACAGCCCCACCCAGAGCCGAAGACGCCCCTTCAACGTGGAAATGCGCAAAAGTCTTCCCAGGTTCTGCATCCGGTCATCCCCATCCAAATGTAGAAAACGAAAAAATTCAGTCCAGCGCGGCGTCTTTTTCGGGATTGCGCATGTACTCGAACAGAAGACGGATTTGCGATTCCGTGTTGCGGCTAAGCGACAGCTCGGGCAGCTCGTGTTCGCCGAACCAGTCTACGTCGGACGTCTCCAGCCCGGGTTCCGGTTCGCCTCCGACCCGTTCGCACAAAATGAACAGCTTATAAATATAGTATGGCCCTGGCGGATGCGGATGACATTTTTTATCCAGCACAGCCAACAGACGTACGGCGCGAGTGACCAAACCGGTCTCCTCGCGAATTTCCTTGACGGCCGCTTCCTTCGGCGTGTAGCCGATGTCGGCCCAGCCGCCCGGAAGCGCCCATTTGCCGTCCGATTTTTCCTTCACCATGAGCAGTTTGCCGTGTTCGAAGACGACTCCGCGAACGTCCACCTTCGGAGTGGCGTACCCTGTTTCCGAAGCGAACAGCTTCTTGACTTTGGCGTACGGCTCCCCGGATTGCTCCGCCATCATCGCGATGCTGATCGCGCGAAGCTCCTCGTAACGCTCGATATCGTAAACGTCCCGGGCATAAGTCAGTCCCGTCTGGGCGATTGCCTGAATGCGCTTTGCCCAATGCAGCCAGCGATTGTCGTTCAATGCTCTTACCCTCCCCTACGCGCACGTCTGCGGCTGCACACGCTACGATCGCGGACGCATGCGCCGGTTGCTTCACTTCGCCGTGAGGCTCTCGGCCTGATTGCTCGCAAGAGGCATCGCATAATGGCTCGCGCCCGTTCCGTCCGGCTCGTAGACGACGACGAGCAGCGAGCCGGCCCCCCGCACGAGGACATCCTCCCGTTCGTAGAGAGCCCAATCGAACGGAACCGTCTCGACGACGGCGTGCTTGTGCAGCTCCTTCTCCGTCAGGCCGCGTGCGGCGAAGTCGGGCGACACGCGCTCGGGCTCGTCCGCGAGCAGCTTCAGAAACGACGCCTGCCTCGGTTTGTCCAGCGTCGGTTCCCACCAGATTTTGCGCGGCTTGTAGTTGTGGTTGAGAAAATAGTCCAGCTTCATGAGCGCTTCGATCTCATCGAGATTCGGCGTTCCCCGGTCGGCGAGGAAGGCGCGCAGACGGACGAACAAATCCTCCAGCTGGTGTCCGATCTTCTGCCAGCCGCGTTCCTCCCAGTAATCGCCGAACTGCTGGAAGAAGTCGAAAGCCGACGGAAACCGCTTTCCGATCAAATACCGTACCGTACGGTCCATCCGGTGCGCGTTCCAGTATTTCTCCAGCACGTCCTCCACCCGCTTGATCCGCATCAGGTCGGAGAACGGCATCATCGCATTGCCCAAAATTTCGTACGGAGCATGGTCCATATAGACGTAACCGTACTTGTCGGCATCGCGCCGCAGTCCCGTGCCGCGCAGCATTTTCAGAAAACCGAGCTGCAGCTCTTCCGGACCGAGCGCGAACACGTCGTTGAACGTCTTGCGGAACGAATCGTAGTCCTCCTCGGGCAAGCCGGCGATCAGGTCGAGATGCTGAGCGATCTTGCCGCTCTCCTTCACCTTCGTCACCGTACGCGCCAGCTTGGCGAAATTTTGCCTGCGCTGCACGAGCTCGTTCGTCCGCTCGTTCGTCGATTGCACCCCGACCTCGAAGCGGAAAATGCCCGGCGGCGCATGCTCCGCGAGGAAGTCGAGCACCTCGGGCCGCATGATGTCGGCCGTAATTTCGAATTGAAAGACGCAGCCGTTATGGTTGTCGATCAAAAATCGGAAAATGTCCAGCGCATAATCCCGTTTGATGTTGAACGTCCGGTCGACGAACTTGATCAGTCTGGCGCCGGACTCGATCAGGTAAAGCAGATCGGCCTTCGTACGCTCGAGATCGAAGTAACGAACGCCGACCTCGATGCTCGAGAGGCAGAACTGGCAGCTGAACGGACATCCCCGGCTCGTCTCGAAATAGACGACCCGATTGGGCAGCGCCGGCACGTCTTCCGGGAACCGGTGCGGCGACGGGATATCGTCCAGATTCATCTTCGGACGGGCGGGATTGATGCACACTTCGCCCTTCGCATTGCGATAGGCGAGGCCGAAGACGAAGTGGAACTTGCCTTCGCCGGCGAGCTCCCGCAACAGATGGAGAAACGTCTCCTCCCCCTCGCCCATGACGATGAAATCCGCTTCCGGTACCCGGTCCATCCAGTAATCCGTGTCGTACGACACCTCCGGACCGCCCAGCACGATCTTAAGCTCCGGCTTGATCTTCTTCAGCATGCCGACGACGCGAATCGTCTCCTCGATATTCCAGATGTAGCAGGAGAAGCCGATCACGTCCGGGTCGCGGCGGATCAGGTCGGTGACGATATGAAGCGGCGGGTCCTTGATCGTATATTCGGCCATAGCGATCTCGAATTCGTTCCGGCAGTACGCCTTCAAATACCGAAGCGCGAGACACGTATGGATGTATTTGGCGTTCAGGCTGGATACGACTACGTTCATGGCAGGCTTGACCCTCGCAGACCGACTTGGATTTATACCATTCATTCTACATGAAAAGCGGTCCAATACAAAATGGATCGGGACCGTTCGCCGCTTTGAATATCGGCTTATATCGTGCTATATTGCATACTATAAAGGCGGGGGCCGCTTCTTTGGAGAATCGCGCAGCAACGAGCGGGCCATTTATCGTACATAAGGGAGGAACTGCTTATGCCGTCCGATATTGAACTGGAGAAATACGCGGAGCTGGCCGTTCGCGTCGGCATCAACGTCCAGCAAGGGCAAACGCTCGTCGTCAGCGCGCCGCTGACCGCCGTCGAGCTCGTCCGCAAAATCGCGCGCAAGGCGTACGAGGCGGGAGCGAAAAACGTCCATGTGGAATGGAACGACGAAGAGCTCACTCTGATTAAGTACAAGCTCGCTCCGGAGGAGGCGTTCCACGAATATCCGATGTTCCGGGCCAAAGGCTGGGAAGAGTTTGCGGAGAACGGAGCCGGGTTTCTGAGCATCTACTCCCCCAACCCCGATCTGCTCAAGGACGTCGACCCGAAGCGAGTGGCCGCAGCGACGAAAGCGAGCGGCGAGGCGCTGAAAGGCTGGCGCAGCTACACGATGTCCAACAAGGTGTCGTGGACGCTCATCTCGACGCCGACCGTGGAATGGGCGGCGAAGATGTTCCCGGAGCTGCCTGCCGGCGTAGCCGTGGAGCGACTGTGGGATCTGATCCTGAAAGCGACCCGTGTCGATCAGCCGGATCCGGTGGCTGCCTGGAAGGAGCATAACGCTCGACTGGCCAAGACGGTCGATTATTTGAACGCCAAGCAGTACCGGCGGTTCGTCTACAAGTCGGAAGGCACCGACCTGACCGTGGACATGCCGGAACGCCATCTCTGGCTCGGCGGCTCGGTGTTGAACGGCAAAGGGATCGCCTTCAACCCGAACATGCCGACCGAGGAAGTGTTCTCGATGCCGCACAAGGACGGGGCGAACGGCGTCGTTCGCAGCAAGAAGCCGCTCAACTACGGCGGCACCTTGATCGACAATTTCACTTTGAAATTCGAGAACGGCCGCGTCGTGGATTTCTCGGCGGAGACCGGCTACGAGACGTTGAAGCTGCTGCTTGAGACGGACGAAGGCGCGCGCCGGCTCGGGGAAATCGCGCTCGTGCCGCACCGCTCGCCGATTTCGGATACGAATCAAATTTTCTACAACACGCTGTTCGACGAGAACGCGTCGTGCCACTTCGCGCTCGGGCGCGCCTATCCGACGACGCTGCAGGACGGCTCCGGACTCGGCCGCGAGGAGCTGGCAGCCCGCGGGGCGAACGACAGCCTCGTTCACGTCGACTTTATGATCGGCTCGTCCGATCTGAGCATCGACGGCATTACGGCAGACGGCCGCAGCGAGCCGGTGTTCCGCAACGGCAACTGGGCGATTGACGTATAGCACGGAGCCGATCGGACTCCGACGGGGTATCGAATGGAGCGATCAGGTCCAGTATGGAAAGCCGGTCCATCCTACTGCGATGGCCGGCTTTCGACTTGTCCGGTCAATGCAGAGGCAGCCTGCGAATTTCCTCAACCGGCAATCCGGTCGCTTCCGCCACCTGCTCCGCGCTCATGCCCATTTTCATCAGGTTTCCGGCGACTTCACGCTTTCCTTCCTGTTTGCCTTTCCGCCATCCCGCCATCCGTTCTTCCCTGCGCGTCCGCATAATCGCCTTCTCAATATTCGTAATCATCCAATTCGCCTCCCGTCGCCCCGATTGCTCCATTATCGCTTCCAGCTGCTCGCGACTTTCGCGCGGCAACCTGCGTCCCAAGATACGCGTCGTCCATTTCCAGAACAGGTCGGCTTCCGTGTCCGACAGCGCTCGAATCGTATCGATCATCTGCGATAATCGCGCCACCACTTCCGCCGCTTCCTCCGTGCGATCCAGCAAGAAAGCAGCGCTGATCAGATTGCTGTGTGCAAGCAATTCCCGCTCGTCGTAACGCCATATGTCGATCAGCAAGTACGAAAAATCGATCACGCCTTCACCGAACAGTTCCGCACCGTCGAGCTTCTCGTTGAACCGCTGCGCCGCCGTCCACGGCCGCTTGCCGTTATAGATGACGATCGGAACGATAACCGGAAGCCGAAAATCGCGCCTTTTTGCCGATTTTCCCGCGTTTTTCAGCACATCGCGCCAAAGCTCCACCATATATCCGAGCAAGCGGAACGGCATCAATGCGTCCACGGTGGATTGCAGTTCAACGAGCACATAAAACAACACTTCCCGGTCGGCGGCCGGTTGCATTGCTCCATCCTTTCTCAGCTTGGCCCGATAGACGATGTCGGATTCTTGCCCCCGAAAATCCGACGATACGTACGACTTGTCTACCTTGACCAGGTCGTTTTCATCCAGCCCGGCCACCCAGCTTCGGTTGATGAAGCTTCGCAGCAGCTCGCAAAACACCTTCTTGCTCGACAACAGCGATTTGTACCCTTTGTCGTTCGGCTGATAAATCGTGTCGCCCCGTTCTCTTATGACACCAGTATACCACGAGAACGTTCGGTTCGGCTGTGCATATTCCACCCTATCCCCCGCCTTCCAGTTTTACCCTTTTTCTTCATTATATGGAACGTATGTTCGTGTTGCAAGTTTAAAAAAGAGTCCCGCTTCAAAGAGCGGGACCCTCGCATCTATCAAGCTTCAGCTTCACGCCGTTCGCGCAACCCGAACGCGGCACCCATGGCGACAAGCACGGCGGCCGTAGCCGCCAGAAACGCATCCGAATAGGAAACGGCCTCGAGCATATACAGCGGATTCCAGCCGTTTTCTGCTTCCCGACGGGCGGACAGCAAAACACCGATCATGCCCGCTCCCGTTCCGGCTCCCAAATAAAGCGTTCCCTGGAGCAGCCCCATTCCGACGCCGACCCGATCGGCCGCAAGCGTAACGACCGCCGCGTTGTTGACGGTGGAATCATTCCCGCCTGCCCCGGCGTAAGCCCGTTCGCTTCCACAACGAGCAGCGGCACGAACACCAGCACCGCGAAGTAGGCGAACATCGAAAAGAAGGCGACGATTACCGCGAATACGTAAGACCGATTCGCAAACAAATCCGGCGGCGCGAACGGTTGCTCCGCGTCGGCAATGCGCCACACGAATCCGGCCGCCGCCAGCGACGAACCGGCCAAAACCGCTAACGCGAAAAACGAGCCGAACCCTTCCGCTCTCCAAGTGTTACGCCGAACGACAGCAGCCCGACGGCAAGTCCGTGCAGCGTGCCGCCGATCCAGTCGAACTTGCGTTGCCCGGCACCCGGCTCCGGTTCGACCGTGGGCAGCGCGAAATGGGCGCCGACTGCGATCAGGGCCGACAGCACAAACGTTACCCAGAACAGCGACGGCCATCCCCACAGTTGGCCGACCGCACCTCCGAATATCGGACCGCCTGCCGTTCCGACCCCGATGCTCCCCGTGATGATGCCGAAGGCACCTCCCCGTTTTCCCGGCGGGACCAGCTTCGAAATCGTGACGACAGACAGGACGGGGATGGCCGCCATCCCGACGCCTTGCACCATTCGGCCGACGACGAGATCGGGCAAATTTGGAGCGAGAGCGCAAACCAAGCTTCCCGCCGCCAAAACCGCGACCGCAAACCTGTACAGCTTCTTCAGCTCGAACATGTCCGACATGCGTCCGTACAAAGGAACCCCGATCGCCAGAAGTAACGCCACACCGCTTACGGCCCAGCTGGCCTGCGCTTTCGACGCTTCAAATTGACCGGCAATCAGCGGCAAAACCGGATTGACCATATCCACCGTTACGGCGGCGACCAGAACGGACAGAGCGAACAGGAAAATTTTCTTTTTCGTTAAGCCTCCTAAAAATAAACATGTTTATTTTTAGGAGGCTGCATCCACTGCTTTTTTCGCCATACCGGCTTATCTCCTTCCCCCCGGGAACAAGTCCCCGTTAAAAAATCCAGCTACCGATCTTTTCATCTAACCTATCACGGCGGCGGAAAAATACAATCTAAGCCTGCGGCTGCATCTGCCCTTCCCCGCCGGCGACACCGGCTTCGCCGATCGCCTGCATCGCGATGGACGGTTCCTCCGGCGCGAAACTTCCGTTAGCGGCGCGATGCTCGGAAGCGTACCCCGGGTGCCTCAGGGTCATTCCCGCTCTCCCCGGCTCCAACCATTGGTACGCCTCCTCGATCATCCGGCGTTCGACGTTTTGCTTTTGGCTGAGGAACATGGCGCTGTCTCCTTCGGCTTCGTCGATCAACCGTTTTAACCGTTTGCGTTCTTCCATCCATTTGGCCAGACGGTACAAAATCATGCGATCCGAACTCCCCTTTCGTTTCCGATCCCATTGTAAGCGGAAAATATGAATGGAACATTAGCGCATCATTAGCGCACCATTAATTTTTGGTGACAATCGTGTAACAACGGTCATGTCCGTTTCTGGCACCAGTTTGCCACCGTCCGGCCAAATGTATGCGTTTTTACCCTGAATTCGCAAACGATTATTCCCACTTGAACGTATAGCTGGAGATCGCGAACGCGACGATCATCCAGCCGCCAAGCAGCGCCGCTTCCGGCCATAGCGTGGACAGATCCGCGCCGACGTTCATCACTTGCCGCATCGCCGTCGTCAAATGCGAGATCGGCAGCAGCTTGACGATATGCTGCAAAAATACCGGCATCTCCTTGATCGGAAAAAATACGCCGCCGAGAAACAGCATCGGAAACGATACGAAGCCGGCGATCGGCCCGGCGCTCTCCGGCGTCCTGGCCAGGCTGGCGATAATGAAGCCGAGCGACATGAACGTCAGCGTCCCGAGGACGACGAACAGGGATAGCAAGAGCCAGGAGCCGTTGACCTGCGTGCCGAAGCAGAGCGAGCCGACAAGCACGACGATAAACGCCTGCATGCCGTTCATGACGAGCCGGGCCGTAATCTGCGCGGCAATGAATGTCGAAGCATTCAAAGTTGTGCTCTGCATCCGGCGCAAAATGCCCCGCTCCCGCCAGGACGCGATCTGCCCGGCCACTCCGTTCAGGTTTGTCGACATGATCATCATCGCCAAAATGCCGGGTACGAGAAAGTCGATATATTTCAAGTGAAGCGACTGCACCGCGGACGCCTGCACCGTAACGAGCGGCGAATAATGGGCGAGCTGCTTGCTCACGCCGTCGACAACCTGGGACAGCACGGACAGCGCCAGCTGCGAAGCGGTCATGTTCGTCTCGTCGTAGTACGCCTCCACCGTCGCAATGGGAGGAAGCGGATCGAACTCCATATACCCCGCCATCGGCGCGGCGCTTTCCAGCCCTTTGATCAAATCCTCGTAGCCTTTCGGAATGACGACGACGATATGCCGGTCTCCCCGCTTGAGTTCCTCCATCGCTTCGTCCCGATCGTGCTGCTCCTTGAATTCGATCACCGTGCCAAGCATTTCTAGCGACTTGACGAGGTCGCGCGAAGCGGGACTGTTGTCCTCGTCCAAAATCGCCCCCGTGAGCGAGATGCCGCTGCCGTTGCCCATGAACAGGCCGAGCATCGCCATGAAAAACACCGGGAACAGAAGCGACCAGAACATCACCTGGCGATTGCGCGCGAACAGGCGAAGCTGGGCGAGCGTAAGCTGCAAATAAGCTTTCATCCCTCCCTCAAGCTCCTTCCCGTCAAATGAATGAACACGTCTTCGAGCGTAGCCGTCCGCGTGCGCAGGTCGCTAAACGCGTACCCTTCCCGCTCGGCAGTGGCGATCCAGTCCGTCAACGTCGCCTGCAGATGGTCGGTGTACAGCACGTACACGTCCTTTTGCACGTCGACCTGCTTCACTTCCTTCACCCGCTTAAGCGTCTCGATGGCCCGCCGCCGATTCGGATCGTCGGGCGGAAGCTTTTCCAATTCAGGCAAACGAAGTTCCACGGCATTGTTCGATTGGAGACTGCGCACGAGCCGGTCCGGCGTGTCCAGGGCGATCACTCTGCCCCGGTCCATCAGGCAAATGCGGTCGCACAGCACATGCGCTTCCTCCATGTAGTGCGTCGACAGGACGATCGTTTTCCCTCTCGCCTTCAGCTTCAAAATAATATCCCACAACGTCCGCCGCGCCTGCGGATCGAGACCGGTCGTCGGCTCGTCGAGGAAGACGACCTGAGGGTCGTTCACCAGCGCGAGGGCGATGGCGAGCCGCTGCCGCTGGCCGCCGGACAGATGCTTCACCCGCTCGTTCTTCTTCTCTTCGAGAATCATGTCGGCAAGCAGCGGCCGGATCGGCACCGACATCGGGTAGAAGCTCGCGTACATGCGCAATATTTCTTTTACTTTGAGCAAATCGAACAGCGACGTCGACTGCAGCTGCACGCCGATCGTCTCTCTTACTTTTTTCAAATCTTTCTGCGTATCGTAGCCGGCTACGATGGCCACGCCGGCGTCCGGACGCCGCAAACCTTCGATCATTTCCATCGTGGTCGTCTTGCCCGCGCCGTTCGGACCGAGCAAGCCGAATATTTCGCCCCGGCGCACCTCGAAGCGGACGTTGTCGACGACGGTGCTAGGCCCGTACCGCTTGACAAGCCCTTCCGCCCGGATGACCGGCTCTTCTCCTCCGGAGTCGGACTCAGCCGCTTTGACCGTTTCGATCATAAACTCCCTCCTCGCGAACGGCACTATTATACCATTGATGCGAATCCGGTTGCGAATGTCGCCGGCGGCAAGCAGCAGTCTCGCGCCCTACCCGGAGAAAACGGTGGTTCGGATGTTTTTTCGCGCCGAATGCGTTATAGTTACTCCATATGAAAGGTGATGAAGGAGAACGTTCCGATGAAAAAAACAAAGCGCCCTTTGCCCGAGCCGTCCTTACACCGAAGCGCCGGGCGAGGCGGCAAACCGATTGACGAATTTCAAGCGAAGCGGCAGGAAACGACGCGCATCGGCAAAGCGCGGACGCCGGCGGCCAAGCCGAGCGAAACGAAGCTGGAAGTGAAGGAGCCGTCGGAGCTGCTCGCCTTCCTGCTTGCCGCGCTGCGCCACAAGCACGGCCGCAACGCCGTCAAATCGATCCTCTCCCGCGGTCAGGTGTCCGTCGAAGGCCGCACCGTCACGCGGCACGACCATCCTCTAGCACCGGGCCAGTCGGTAACCGTCAGCTGGGCGAGAGTCGCCGAGCCGTCCCGCTTTGTCGGGCTTGCCATTTTGCACGAGGACGACGATCTGATCGTCATTGAGAAAGACGCCGGCCTGCTCGCCGTCTCGACCGAGCGGGAGAAGGAGCTGACCGCCTACCGGCAGCTGTCCGATCACGTGAAGCGGTCCGACCCGCGCGCCCGCCTCTTCGTCGTCCATCGGCTCGATCGCGACACCTCCGGCGTCATGATGTTCGCCAAAAACGAACGCACCAAGCAATTGCTGCAAAACGACTGGCAGGAAGCCGTACTCGAACGAACGTACATCGCCCTCGTCGAAGGCGCTGTTCGCAATCCGGAAGGAACGATCCGCTCGTGGCTGAAAGAGAACAAGGCGATGCGGATGTATTCGAGTCCGACGCCGGATGACGGACAGCTCGCCGTCACGCACTACAATGCCGTAAAAGTAAGCCGCGACTATTCGTTGCTGGAAGTCCGGCTCGAGACCGGGCGGAAAAACCAGATCCGCGTCCATATGCAGGATATCGGCCATCCCGTCGCCGACGACGTCAAATACGGTGCCCGCACGAAGCCGATCGGCCGGCTCGGCCTCCATGCGCATGTGCTTTCGTTCCGGCATCCGGCAAACGGCCGCACGATGCGGTTTGAAAGTCCCGTCCCTGCTGTTTTCATGCGCGTGTTTCGCGAGCCGGACTCCCCGCGGTAACCGGTTGCGCCGGTCTTCTCGAATATGGATCCGTTGTCCAAGGGGTATTCTATTTCGTAAGGAGAGATGCCCATGTTCGGAACGGTACACGAGAAGATCCGCTTTTTGTATAAATTTACCCGCTATCCCGGACAGATCGGCAGCATCATGCCGAGCTCGGTATGGCTGGCCGAAAAGATGACGACGGCCGTTCCGTGGAACGAAGTGCGGTACGCCGCGGAGCTCGGCGCGGGCACGGGCGCCGTCACGCGCCGCATTGACGCCGTCAAGGAAAAACATGCGAAGGTGCTGCTGTTCGAAAAAGATACCGACATGCGCAAGCAACTCGCCCGGCTTTACCCGAGCTACTCGTGCCATGAAGACGCCTGCATGCTGCGTCGTGTGCTGCGGGAGGAGGGCATTCCGGAGCTGGATTGCGTCCTGAGCGGTTTGCCCTTCTTCAATTTCACCCAGCCGGTTCGCGACATGCTTCTGGACGAAATTGCGGCATCGCTCCGCCCTGGCGGATGGCTCGTCGCGTTCCAGTATTCCACGCAGATGAGGAAGCAGCTCAGCCGCAAGTTCGAGCTGGAGCAAATCCATTTCGTGCCCTGGAACATCCCGCCCGCCTTCGTATACGTCTGCAGAAACAGACGCCATTCATGATACAATGTTCTTAGTTCAATCGATCGGGAGGAAGACATGAACGCACTCGTATGCGAAGTATTGGACGCGGGCTATTCCTGCCACACCAAGCCGTTCTATGTCGCGACGAAGCGGGGATTGCGCAGTTATTTGATCCGGTTTCAAATCGAAGGGTTTTGCCAAGTGATCGTCAACGGCGAGCAAATGCGGCTTGGGCCGGGAGATCTGCTGCTGTGCAAGCCGAAGGACCAGTACGAGCTGCGCGTGGAAGCCGAAACGCAGCAAAACGGCAATGTCGAGGTGATGAGCGGCGACTACTATTTCTTCTGCCGCGGCTCCTGGCTGGAGGAATGGTGGAAACGGTCGGCCAAGCCTCCGCTCGTGAAGCTCCCGATCAGCGAGACGGCGCTTCACCTGTGCCGGCAGACGATACTGGAGCACCGGCGGGGCAAGGGCATCGCCAAAGAGATGGCCGAATATTACATGCGCCTGCTTTTCCTGACGATCGAGAGGGCCATATCGGAGCACCGCCCGGCTCCGGGCATCGGCAAGTCGTTTCTAGCCTACGAGATGAAAAGCTACATCGAGGAGCACGCGCTGTCCCCGATCAAGCTCGAAGACGTCGCCAACCATGTGGACTTGAGCGTTTCCCGCGCCGTCCATTTGTACAAAGCCATGTTCGGCCAGACGATCATGCAGTACGTGCAGCAAATCCGGCTGTCCGTCGCGCGCGAACGCATTTTGTTCAGCAAAATGTCGCTCGAGCAGATCGCCGAGACGTCCGGCTTCAACAGCTACACGTATTTTTACCGCGTCTTCCGCGCGCGGTACGGCGTCAGCCCGAAGGAGTACCGCCGCAACGAGATGGACGCGATCGATTGAGCCTGGCTGCCGGGATAAAAAAGCTTCTAAACGTAGCCTTCTCCACGACGAATGACCCTGCGTAAGAGGTAGCTTTTTTTTGGTAAAGAATGTCGCAT
>Ga0310832_101014_pt1 | contig 14164 bp, 12 predicted proteins | sample WT_ome_7_FD_201303 | JGI IMG/M metagenome (GOLD analysis project Ga0310832, IMG submission 201303) | Sorghum-adapted microbial communities enriched on wild type (WT) sorghum from Joint BioEnergy Institute, Emeryville, California, United... ...
CTTACCCCGCGCAGCGAATGGCGGCGCTTTCGGTCACAGCCGTGGCCCACAACACCGCACGACTCCCGCTGCTCCCGCACCGAGACTCGCGGCTTACGTCGCACCCGCGGCACCGCTGCCTCTCGACGCGGCGTTCATCGCCTGCTGCCAGTAGTCCCAGCCGAACCCGACCTGCTCCGGCTTGTGTGAATCGGAGCCGTACACGCAGTCGACGCCCGCCTCGACGCAAGCCCGGATCATCCACTCCGGCACGTACGCCTCGCCGCAGGTGGCCACGCGCAGCCCGGCCGTGTTGACGTCGACGCCGATGCCGGCCTTCGCTAGCAGCGGCACGAGCCGCTCCATCCGCTCCCGCACCTGCTCGCCGTCCGCAGGCGGCAGCGCGGTGCGGAACTTGGCGATCAGGCCGATATGGCCGATCCGCTTCCGCCCCGGCAGACGGGCGGCCGCGGCGATCGCCAGTTCGACGTGATCGAAGTAAGCATCGACCACCCGCTCCATCGTCCCGTAATAATCGAGAAGATTCGTCCGGAAATCGTCCGGCTTGTAGTCGACGCACCGCATGCCGCCGCGCCCGGGCAAATAATGCACGGACATAACAATGTCCTCGAGCGTATCGGCCCACGGCTCCACGATCCGCTCCGTAAAGTCGAAGCGTTCGTGCAAGTAATCGATCTCAAGCCCCGCCGTTACTTCCAGCCGCCCTTCGTAACGCCGTTTGTATTCCCCGACATAGGCGAAATACGCGGGCAGCTCCTCAAAGCCCATCGCCAACTCCGCCATCAGCGGCGCGTCGTCGATCCACCGTTCCGGAAGCGGCGGATGCTCCGTTACGGAATAGCGCTCAAACCCGAGCTCGACGGCGCGGTCCAAATACCGCTCCAGCTCGTCCGAATGCCCGTGCTTGCAAAATTTCGTATGCGTATGTCCGTCCCATTTGATCAACGGCCGTACCTCCCCCCATTTTGTCCTCATTAGAAACATTCGCCGGGCAACGCGTCATACCCTTTTCATTGCTCTTCGGCGTATGTATCCGCGGACGCGTCGTATAGAAACGGGCTGCGCTCCCCCACATAATACAAGTGCAGCTCATGCATCGCCCGGGTGCAGGCCGTGTAGAACAGCTTCCGCTCGCTTTCGCGGCCGTACCGCTCGCGGGAAGCGTCGTACAGAATCACCGCGTCGAACTCGACCCCTTTGGCCAAATAAGCCGGGATGACGACGACGCCTTTGTCAAAGGAGTGCGTCTCCGTTCCGATCCGCTTCAGCGGAACCGACTGTCGCAGCGCCTCGTACGCCTCGCGGCTCTCGCCGGCGGTCTTGCAAATGACGGCCACCGATCCGTGCCCCGCCGCCTGCAGCCGCCTGATCCGCTCCGCGATGCGCCGCGCCAGATCCGCCTTGTCGGCCGCCGCCGTTACGGTCGGCTTGGAGCCGCCGCGGTTGAACAGCTCGATCCGTTCCCCGTCCGGGACGAGACTGCGCGTAAACGCCACGATCTCCCGCGTCGACCGGTAGCTCTTCGTCAGCACGAACGTCTCCGTCTCTTCGGGCGTATACAGCTTTTCGAGCGCGGCGAAGCCGTCATCCGAAGCGGCGGCATGGGCATAGATCGCCTGGTTCAAGTCGCCGAGCACGGTCATCCTCGCCCGCGGGAACAGCCGCTTGATAACCGCGAACTGAAAGGCGGAATAATCCTGCGCCTCGTCGATGAACACGTGCCGGACCGACTGGTTCGTCTGGAATCCTTCCAGCTTCTCCATTAAATACAGGTACGGCGTGGCGTCCTCATAGGCGAGCTCGCCCGCGTCCAATCGGGCGACCGTCTGCCGGCAGATGTCGGCCCACCGCTTCGGAAGCCGCGAGCCGTCAAGCAGCGAGGCCGCCCGCTTCGGGTCGGCGAACAGCTGCCGGTACAAGCCCGGGATATCGAGAAAAGCGAGCTGTTTGGCCGCACGGCGAAGCGGCCTGAACTGTTCCCGCACGACCATGAACGCGAGCCGGTCGCGCTCTCGAGCGAAGTCGTCGAACGTATTTTCCGAAAACCGCTTCTTGCGCTGAAGCAGCTCGAATGCCTCCAGGTAAGCGTCCTTGTCGAGCAGCTCGATTTCGTCGTCGACCCAGTGTTCCTTCCGCTCCGCCCGTGCAAGTACCCGCAGCTCCTTCAGCAGCCATTCCGCCAGCGCCTGCATCCGGTTCGGCAGCGACATGGCGGCATCGAGGGCGTAAAACCTTTCCCGCAGCCGCGAAGCGGGGACAAGCACGCGATCGCGGAAAATCACGTCGTGAAACAACATCCCTTCCCGGGCCAATTCGGACGCATACCGGTCGACCAGCTCCAGAAAATCGGCTGAAGCCTTGAACCGGATCGCTTCCATGCGGGATTCGTACTCCGGCTCTTCCATCGCCGTGAGAACGTACTCCATCTGCCCGAACGGGTCCTCGACCCGGAACGTGTCTTTGAGCCGATGCTCCAGATATTCCTGGAACGTCGTCTGCTGCATGTTCTCTTCACCGAGTTCGGGCAGAACGGTCGAGACGTAGCTGTTGAACATCGGGTTCGGAGAAAACAGCACGATCTGATCGGCGCTCAGCGTCTCCCGGAACCGGTAAAGCAAATACGCAACCCGCTGCAGCGCCGCCGACGTCTTGCCGCTGCCCGCCGCGCCCCGGACGACGACGAGCCGCGCTTTCTCGTTGCGGATAATCCGGTTTTGCTCGCGCTGAATCGTCGCCACGATGCTTTTCATTTGCGCGTCGGACTGTTTGCCGAGCACTTCCTGCAGCAGTTCGTCGCCGATGGTCACACCGGTGTCGAACATGCTGCGGATTTGCCCGTCCCGAATGACGAACTGCCGTTTCAACTCCATCGTGCCGCGCAGCGTCCCGCCGGGGGTGTCGTACTGCGCCGGGCCGGGGCCATAGTCGTAATAAAGGCTCGAGATCGGGGCGCGCCAGTCGTAAACGAGGAATTGAAGACCGTCGCGGTCGAGCAGCGAGCTTGTGCCCAAATATATGCGCTCGGCTTCCCGCTCGCCTTCTTCGACGAAGTCGATCCGGCCGAAATAGGGCGATTGCCGCAGCCGCTTCAGCGCCTTCAGCTGCGCGGAGGCGTGGCGATGGCTGCGCTCCCGCTCCGACAGCACCTCCGCCTGCTGCTTCATGCTCGCATACGTCTCCGCGACCTCCGTCGCATCTTCCAAATTGACGGTCACATCGTCCCAGAACGTCTTGCGAATATGGACGATCTCCTCGCGCAATCCTCCGGTCTGATGCTCGAGCGATTCGATCCGCCGGCCGATCTCGGTGACGACCCGGTCGACCCTTGCCTGTTCTTCCGTCCAATCGCGTTCTGCGCTCATACCATCCTCTCCTCGTTTTCGGTGGATGTTGGGCTTGATTGTAGCACGATGCTTTTGCCGATTCAACCGAAGCGCGCCTTTCGATTTTCTTTTGCCCCGCCCTGTGCTACGATGGGGCCAAAAGGGCTCGGGAGGTCGGTCACGCATGACCGAGACGATCCGCATCCGCAGCTTTATCGGCACGCACGGCGCGGACTGGGAGGACCCGCGCATGTTTTCGCATGTCAGCCTGGAGATGACGAACATTCTGGAAGGGAGCGGCCGCTTTCGCTGGGCGGACCGCGAGCTTCCGGTGGACACCGGGCAAATCGTACTCATCCCGCCGGACGTCCCCCATTCGTTCCATGCGGCTACGCCCATCCGTTTCGGCGTCATCCTGATCGAAGGGCTGCCGGCAGACACCCGCCAGATGTTCGACCGGCTCGTGCCGAACGGCGAACCGGCGGTCATCACCTTTTCCCGGTTCGTACAGGAGCAGTACGAGCAGCTGTTTCGCCAATGGCTGCGCGTGACGGCATCGCCGCTCAAGGAGCCGGAACGCCACTACGACGCCTGGCTCCGCGTGCTGCTGCTGTTCGTCGCCGAGCACTCCCGCTCGGACCGCCGGGCGCTCTCCGTCGCGCGCGTCGCCGACTATATCCGCGAGCATCTGAAGTCGGGCGTTGCCGTGTCGGAGCTGGCCGCCCTGGCGGGCTTGTCGGAGGAAGGGCTGCGCAAGCGTTTCTTAAGCGTATACGGCATGACGCCGAAGCAATACCACCAGATGTGCCGGCTGACCGAAGCGAAATGGCTGCTCAGCTCGACGGAAAAAGACATGCAGGCAATCGCCCGATCAATCGGCTTCGACCGGCTACATTCGTTTTCCGCCTGGTTCAAGCAGCAGGAAGGCGTCTCGCCCTCGGACTGGCGCAAGCGGCAGCGGTTGTACCATCAATAGGCCAGGATATGTCGCTTCGGCCTCCCGAATGCAAGTACGGTTTTGCGTAAATCGTGTGCGGTTTTCGCTAACGACAACGAACGATCGTTTTTTTATGCTGGTGTCAAACGAGCATGGGAGGCGTTGGCGATGAAATGGACGATGGGCAATCGCGAGCTGGAAATGGGCAGCCGCTATTTGACCGAGCTGCGGAGCTCGAACGACATTTTCCACGATACGGACGCGCTGCGGCAGCGGCTTGCGGAGGACGGCTATTTGCTCATCCGCGGCTTCCACGACCGCGGCAAGGTGATGGCGGCGCGGCACGAGTTTTTGCGTTCGCTGCAAGCGCAAGGCAAGCTCGATCCGAACGCTCCGCTCGAGGAGGGACGCATCGGGCCGGGCGGCAAAGGCGCCATGTGGGGCAAAGGCCGGGTTGAGCTGCAACCGGATTTTCCGAACTTCCTGGACGTCGTGGAAGGCAACCATGTGCTATCGTTTTTCGAACGGCTGCTCGGCGGGCCGGCGATGACGTACGACTACAAATGGCCCCGCGCGGTCGCCCGCGGCGAAAATACCGGCGCGCACTACGACATCGTCTATATGGGGCGCGGCACGAAAAACTTGTACACGATGTGGACGCCGCTCGGCGACATTCCGCCCGAGCTCGGATCACTGGCGATGCTGCTCGGATCGCAAAACTACCGGAAAATCCGGGAAACGTACGGCCAGATGGACGTGGACCGGGACAACGTGGCCAAAGGCTGGTTCTCCGAAGATCCGGTGGAAATCGTCGACCGGTTCGGCGGACAATGGGCGACGACGGCATTCGAAGCGGGAGACGCAATTATTTTCGGCATGTTCATGATGCACGCCTCGTTCAACAATGCGACCGACCGTTACCGGATCAGCGCCGATACGCGCTACCAGCTCGCCTCCGAGCCGGTGGACGAACGTTGGATCGGGCAGAAGCCGAAAGGGCATTACGCCTGGGGCAAAACGCCGCCGAAGCCCGTGGAGGTCGCCCGCAAGGAATGGGGCGTGTAGCCCGCTGTCCGCCGCGGACTCCCGGCGGAGGACGACTTCAGCAATGCGGGCGCTTCAGGCCCGTCAGGACGGGACCGAAGGAACAGCCTCTCATACGTGCTGAATGTCGACATTGTCATCCGTGGACGGCGCCTGCGATAAGCCGGTGCCGTCTCCCCCTTTTTCGGCACCGAATCATTAGGTCAATCAGCCGCCCACCCTATACCGCCACGTCCCCTAATCTTTCCCCAAAAGAAAAAGTTCGGCTTCAAGCTTTTCCCGATCAAGCAACATCAAGCAACTCCTTCCGCTCGATCAATCTCGCACCAATCGTGGCCGGTGCAGCACCAAAGGCTCATCCTCGCAATGCTTCCCGTCGAATGGACAATGACCGTCTTCCCTGGTTCGCTTCCGAAGCGTGCGGAGAAATTCGATTTCAATTCGTTGCAATTTTAAAATTGATTTTGTACTTGATTTTGTATTTTATATTTGAATTCCTATTTTGTACTTGAATTATAAATTTTATCGTTATATAATTCAATTACAAAACAATTATCAAGAAGGTGGAGTATCACATGCCAGACGCAACGGCCGTCAGTTCGTCGCTCGACGAGCTGTCGGAAGCGATGGCCGCTTACGAGGAAGAATTGGCCGATGAAGTGGCGGAGTTGGCCAAGCGCCGCGAGTGGCAGGCGATTGAGGAACGGACCGAATACGCCCGGAACATTCGGTCGTTCGCAAGCAAAATTATGGCGCTCAAGGAAGAATGGGACCGGCTAAACGGACTGGCTGACGATGGCGGCGAGCCGAACGGCCATACGGCCGGGGACGCCGACTCCCTTCCCGTCACCGCCCGCACCCGCTGGGAACGGATCGGGGACAAAATTCGCGTGCAGACCGAGGGCGGACGGTCCGCCTATTCGAACGTCATCCCGATCTGGCTGTTCAAGGATTTGGCGCTCGCCGCGCTGGCCCGGATCCGGTCGAACGGCTATGTGAAGACGTCCGACGTGCTGAACACGATGCTCGATGCGATCGTGGAGAAGAGCGAGTATAAACGGGCTCCGCGGCTTCCGGTCTATGTCACGTTCAAGGTGCTCGTCAAGGAAGGCATATTCGAGAATCCGGACCGCAATTCCCACCGCTACACGCTCGTGGGAGGAAACGAACAGCGGCTGCTGCGCTTTTTGGAGCAGCTGGGCTAATCCGGCGACCCGATTGAAAGGAGGGGCAACATGGCCGAACGGCAAATCATCGCCATCGGCGATCCGGTTTTGCGCAAACGATGCCGTCCCGTCGCCGCCGTCACGCCGAACGTCCTTAAACTGCTGGACGATTTGGCCGAGACGATCTACGCCGGCGACAATCGGGCCGGACTGGCCGCCCCGCAGGTCGGCGTCCCGAAGCGGGTCGCCGTTCTCGACTGCGGAACCGGCCTAATCGAGCTGATCAACCCCGAAATCGTCGAGCGGCGCGGCGAGCAAACCGGACCCGAAGCGTGCTTGTCGATCCCCGGGCTGTACGGCTACGTAAAGCGGGCGAAATACGTGAAGGTGAAGACGCTAAACCGCGCCGGAGTAGAAACGTATGTGGAAGGCGAAGACAACGTGGCGGTCTGCCTGCAGCACGAGATCGACCATCTGGACGGCGTGCTGTACATCGATCATGTCCAGCAAGGGGAGCTGTTCAGCGAGGCGACCGACAAGCCGGTTGACCTGCTGCGGGTGCTTCGTCTGTCCCGCCCGTCCGTCGGAATGTAGCCGGACGAACGGTCTCCCTACATCCAAAACGGCACGAGCCTCTGCAATTCCTCGCGCGTGCCGATCGCCATCGCCGGTTCGGCGTCCGGCCGCATCCAGCGCAGCGTGCGAACGACTTGCTCGCGCGACGTCGTGACGCAGCCGGCCGAGGGCGATTGCGGCCCGCTCCAAATATGCAGGAAGATGGCGCTGCCTCTGCCCGGCACGACCGGGTTCATATTGTAGCCGATGACCGCCGCTTTCTCGTAGAGGGGGATGTTCAGCCGCTCGTACGAGCGCCAGCGGCCGGCCGGATCGCCGGTGTAGCGGACCCATCGATTGTAGTCGGGGGACTGCGGATCGTCCACCCAGTAATCGTGCGCGTCCGTTATCCGGTACGGCCATTCTCCCCCGGGCTTTGGCGCCGCGCCGAAGCCCGTCCCCATCCGGAACCGTCCGGCCGGCGTCTTGCCGTCGCCTTCCCGCTTCATTAGCGCCACCCCTGCTCGCCCGATCGCCGCCGACGTCCGCCCGGCGCAAGCCCAGCCGCCTTCCCCCTGAAGTTCCCACCACGACAACGTCGCAGACGCTAAGCCGTAACCGGCCGCTTCCACCACGATCAGCTGCCGGGTTTTTTCGATGGAACAGATGTCCACTCCGCTCCCTCCCCTCTTCTATAAATCATGCCGCATTACCAGCTCGTATTCCGGTATTCCGACGGAGACATGCCCATCTTGGTCCGAAACGCCTTGGAGAACGCATGAATGGACGAATATCCGTATTTGTGGGCGATTTCCGTAATGGAGAGATCGGAAAAGATCAGATCGCCGGTCGCCTGGCGAAATTTTAATCGCGTCAAGTAATCGCGCGGCGAATATCCCGTGTTTTTCTTGAATAGATCGTGAAACCGGCTTTTGCCCAGGCCGTATTCCCGGGCCATCCCGTACAGCCGCTCCTCCCCCCGGTCCGGCGATAGCCGTTCCACCGCTTCGATCATTTTTTTGATGCGCGGATCGAACTGCGGCGACGGTTTGCGGACGAAGGTCAAATACCGGTGCAGAAACGTCTGGAACACCCCGTTGAACTGGAGAGCGTCGATCGGGCCGCGCACGTTAAGCAGCTCGGGAGGCGGCGTCATCTCGTCGAAATACGACGCCCACAGCGCAACCTGGCTGACCTGGGCGACCTCGTGAATGTTCAGCTCGGGCGAAGGCGAGGCCATCTCCGGCTTGAACGTGTCGACCCGCACGAAATAGTTGCGCTGGTAATGAAAATGCGGCCGGCTCACATATTTCCAGTCGAAATAGGCGCACCGGTGCACCATCGGCTCGTGCGCATCCGCTTCCCAGCGGTGAACGGCGCCCGCTTTTATATAAACCAGCGTTCCGGGCGTAACCGGCACATCCTTGCCGTCAAGCGTCAGCTTCCCCTTTCCAGCCTCGTTGAGCACGACGACATGAGCGTAGCACCGGCGCAGCGGACTCGCTTCGCCGGCGGTGAACTCGTATTTTTGAGCGAACAGCAGCAGCGGGTTGAACTCCGGGTAATGCGTCAAATAATCCATACGGAACCGGTATACGGAAGACCGCATGGGGCCACCTCCCTCCAATCGGATCGAAAGACGAATGGCTAAAGCGCTTACCTCCCGCTATGCGGCCGTCGGCGAATCGGATTGGAAAAACGGATAAATCGCGCGCGCCTTTGCCAAAGACAAATCGGCAGCGCCATTTTATGATGACTACAGACAGCCGAAATGCGGAAAACGCGGTCCAAATTTCATTATACCTTGAAAGGGTTTTCAAATGTAGAGGAGGCGATTTCGCTTTGAACATTCGCATCCGCCTGTTGGCGATCATCGGAAGCGTGCTGCTCTGTCTCGGGCTGATCGGGTGCGGAGCCGAGCCCGATACGCAAGCCGGCTCTCCCTCGGCCGAAGCTCCGTCCGGCGGCGCTTCCGTCTGGAATACCGACATCAAAGCCGACTTGAGCTTGTACATGGACCTGGGGTTGTCCGACGAGTTTATCCAAACGTACATCATCGATCCGGTCCAACGCCGGTTTCCGAACATCTCGATCAAAATCGTGCGCAAAGGAAGCGGCACGAATCCCGGCGACCTGGTGGCGGCCGGGGATTTCCCCGATCTGTTGTACAGCAGCACGCCAAGGCTCACGCAGTATAAGGAACTCGGCCTGCTCTACGACATGCGGGAGCTGGCCGCCAAGTACGAGGTGCCGCTCGGCAGTCTGAACGGTCCGGCGCTCGATGCGCTCCGGCAATGGGGCCAAAACGGCGAGCTGTACGGCCTCCCGCTGTGGGTCAATTTCTCGGTGCTTTACTACAACAAAGACATTTTCGACAAGTTCGGCGTGGATTACCCGAAGGACGGCATGACGTGGGACGAAGCGATCCAGCTGTCCGAACGGCTCACCCGCAGCGAGGGCGGCGTCGCTTACCGCGGCCTCGATATCCACGACCTGAACGGCTTCTACAGCCAGTTGTCGCTCCCTTATGTCGACAGCAAAACGGACGAAGCCTTGCTGGAAACCGACGGTTTCCGGAAAATCTACGACACGATGATGAAGCTGTACCGGATTCCGGGCAACCAGAACCGAACCGCGGCGAAAGACGCCTTCCTGCAGGAGCGGACGCTGGCGATGTGGCCGATGTACGCCGACGTTCCTTCATGGCTCCAGGATCTCGCCGCCAAAGGGACACCGATGAACTGGGACATGGCGCAAATGCCGAGCCTCCCGGACAAGCCGAATACCGCCTGGCAGGTCGACTCCCACAACCTGCACGTGACGAGCACGAGCAAAAACAAGGAGGCCGCCTTCATGGCCGTCGCCCATTTGCTCACGGAAGAGCCGCAAACAGCGCTCGCTCTGAACGGCATGCTCCCCGCTCTGGACAAGGAGGAGATCAAGCAGCAGTTCGGCAACCAAATGGCGCAGTTTGAAGGCAAAAACGTTCAGGCGATCTTCAAGTCGCAGCCGGCTCCGAAATATCCGATGCACCGGTTCGATTCCATCGTCATGGGCGCCTTCACGAGCGCGTTCAAGGATGTCGAGTCCGGCGCCAAGGACGTCAATACGGCGCTGCGCGACGCCAACGAAGCGGCGAACCTGAAAATTCGCGAAAAGAAAGCAAGCGAATAGCGCTTACCTTCCGGGGAACCGTTGAAAATCGAATAAAAGTACCGAAAAAAGTCATGACGATGTCTAGGCCCATGCCGTCATCTCCTATACAATACGAATAGGCAAGCCCATTGGGGCGCCAAGCCATTTCATTCAACTTATCGGAGGACGGTTATGCTACCGACATCTCAACGGCCGGGAGACCGGCATCTGCATGCGGATATCGCCATCATCGGAGGAGGGACAGGCGGCGTCGCCGCGGCGCTGGCCGCCGCCCGCATGGGCCGCACCGTCATTATGACGGAGGAGACCGACTGGATCGGCGGGCAATTGACGTCCCAGGCGGTTCCGCCCGACGAGCATCCCTGGATCGAGCAGTTCGGCTGCACGCGCAGCTACCGCCAATTCCGCAACGGCGTGCGCGCCTATTACCGCGACCATTTCCCGCTCACAGCGGATGCGCGAGCCAACGAGCGGCTAAACCCCGGCAACGGCAGCGTCAGCCGGCTGTGCCACGATCCGCGGACGGCGGTCGCCGTACTGAACCAGATGCTGGCGCCGTATGTGCATAGCGGCCGGCTGACGATTTTGACCCGCACCGCCGTCGAGTCGGCGGAGACGCAAGGCGACCGAGTCGTATCGGCCGTCGTCCGAAACCGCGATTCCGGTTCGCGGATTACGCTGACCGCATCCTATTTCCTCGATGCGACCGAATGCGGCGATCTGCTGCCACTCACCGGCACCGAATATGTGACCGGCGCGGAGTCGAAAGCACAGACGGGCGAGCCGCACGCGCTCGACGGCGAAGCCGATCCGCTGGACATGCAAGGGTTCACGCATTGCTTCGCCATGGACTACGTCGAAGGCGAAGACTTCACGATCGAGCGCCCGGCGCAGTATGACTTCTGGCGCAACTACAAGGCCGACTTCTGGCCGGACAAGCTGCTCAGCTGGACCGGCGTCCGCCCGCACACGCTCGAGAAAGTGCAGTACGAAATGTTTCCGGGCACGGAGCGGTTCTCGCTGTTCCGCTACCGGCAAATCGTGGACAAGGCGAATTTCGTGCCGGGCACGTTTACGAGCAACATCACGATCGTCAACTGGCCTCAGAACGACTACTGGCTCGGCCCCGTCTTCGAGGTGAGCGAGGAAGAGCGGAAGAAGCACCTCGAAGGGGCCAGACAGCTGAGCCTGTCGCTTCTGTACTGGCTACAAACCGAGGCGCCCCGGCCGGACGGCAAGACGGGCTATCCGGGCTTGCGTCTGCGCGGCGATGTGACGGGGACCGAGGACGGACTGGCGATGTATCCGTACATCCGCGAATCGCGCCGGATCAAAGCCGAATTCACCGTGCTCGAGCAGCACGTCGCCACCGCCTGCCGTCCAGACGGCAAAGCGGAGACGTACACGGACTCCGTCGGCATCGGCTGCTACCGGATCGACCTGCATCCGAGCACGGCGAACCGGCACTATATCGACATCTCGTCGCTGCCGTTCCAAATTCCGCTCGGCGCGCTCATTCCGGTGCGGATGGACAACCTGCTGCCGGCCTGCAAAAATCTCGGCGTCACGCATATTACGAACGGCTGCTACCGGCTCCATCCGGTCGAATGGAACATCGGCGAGGCAGCCGGCTACCTGGCCGCCTATTGCATCGAAAAGGGCGTCTCGCCCCGCGCCGTCCGCAATACGAAGCACGAGCTGGAGCAGCTCCAGCAGCTGCTCGTCCGCGAAGGCATCGAGCTGTCGTGGCCGTCCATCCGGCCGGTCTGATCGCAGGCGCGACTGGAGCGTAAGCGCCGCCTCCTATCGCCCTGCAGGCGCGAGACGGCGCCGCCATATCCGGAAAAAAGGGTGTTCCCGCTTGAGGAACACCCTTTTCCTTTACCCTTTGAGCGCCCCGACCATGACGCCCTTGACGAAATATTTTTGCACGAACGGATAGACGCACAGGATCGGCACCGTCGCCACCATGATCGTCGCGTACTTGATCGTCTCGCCGATCTGGAACCGGTCCGCGGCATCGGCGCCCTGGGCCATGTTGTCCGTCGAGTTGGCGATCAAGATTTCCCGCAGCGTCAGCTGCAGCGGGAACAGGTCGCGATTTTGGATGAAGACGGAGGCGTAAAACCATCCGTTCCATTTTTCCACCGCATAGTACAAAATCATGACGGCGATCACCGGCATCGACAACGGCAGCACGATTTTGAACAAGATCGTGAAATGGTCGGCACCGTCGATCTTCGCGGATTCTTCGAGGCTTTCCGGAATTGCCTGGAACGCGGTGCGCATGATGATCAGGTTGAACGTGTTGATCGAGAACGGGATGATCGTCGACCATAGCGTGTCGACCAGTCCGACGTTCTTGACGATCAGGTACAGCGGGATGAGGCCGCCGTTGAAAAACATCGTGAACACGATCACGAACAGAAACAACTTGTTCCACAGCACGTTGCGCCTCGACAGCACGTACGCGCCGAGCGCCGTCATGAGCAGGTTGACCGACACGCCTGCCACGAGGATGAACAGCGTATTGCGGTAGCCGGTGGCGATGCCCGGATTCTCAAACACGCTTCGATACGCGTCGAGATTGAACCCGAGCGGGCCGGCCAACAGCCCCTTGTGCACGATGAGCCGGTCCGCCTCGCTGAACGAGGCGAACGCCACGTACAGCAACGGGTACAGCGTCACGACGACGAGCGCGAGCAGGGCGCCATATACGACGACGTCAAACAGCCGGTCAAACGCGCTCGTCATGCGGTAGTCGCGCTTGCTCATCTCCTCCACCTCCTTCGTTCGCTTCCGTTACCATAGGCTGTTCGAGCTGACCCGGCGGCTGATGTAGTTGGCCGCCACGAGCAAAAACAGGTTGACGACCGAGTTGAACAGCCCGACCGCCGAGCTGTAGCTCCAGCCGAACTCGAGCAAGCCTTTGCGGTAGACGAACGACGAGATGACGTCGGCGGTCTCGTAGATGGCCGGATTGTACAACAGGATGATTTTCTCAAAGCCGACGTTCAGCATGTTGCCCATGCGCAGGATGAACATGATCGCGATCGTCGGCATAATGCCCGGGACCGTAATGTAGATCAACTGCTTCAGCCGGCTGGCGCCGTCGATGCGCGCCGCCTCGTACTGCTCCGGATCGATCGAGGTGAGCGCGGCGATATAGATGATCGACTCCCACCCGATCCGTTGCCATATTTCCGACAGCACATAGATCGGGCGGAACAGCTCGGGCTTCTGCAGCATCGTGTCGCCGCTGTAGCCGAACGCCGTCAGCATGACGTTGATGACGCCGCCGCTGTTGGTGAATTCCTTGATCATGCCGCAGACGACGACGAGCGAGATGAAGTAAGGCATGTAGGTGACCGTTTGCACGAATCGCTTGAACTTCTGCCTGCGAACTTCGTTGATAAGCAGCGCCAGAATGATCGGCGCCGGGAATTCAAACAGCAGCGTGCACAGACTGATGACGACCGTGTTGCGCAAAATGCGCCAAAAGTAGTACGTGCTGAAAAAATCTTTGAAATGCGCGAACCCCACCCATTCGCTTCCCAGGATGCCCTTCATCGGGCTGTAATCCTTGAAGGCGATCGTCGCGCCGTACATCGGCGCATAGTGAAAGATGACGTAATACGCGAGCACCGGAACCATCATGACGTACAAATATTTGTTGAGCGCAAAGTCGCGTACGATGCGGCGCATCAGGGCGGATCGGCTCGCCGAGGGCGCTTGGGCGGACTCGATCGGTATCGTCTTGGCCATCGGTTCTCGATCCTCCTTTCCTCCGAAGCCGTTCATGGACTGGCATTAACGCTTGTTGTACCGGTCGAGCGCGGCTTTCTGGATTTCGATGGCGCGGTCCAGCTTAAGCGACTTCATCTTGCTCACGTACGTATCGAACGTGTCGAGCGGCTCGGTGCCGAGCACGATCTTCAGCGTCATCTCGTCGACCAGCGTATCGATGTCGGTCATGATTTTGG
>Ga0310832_101015_pt1 | contig 14146 bp, 14 predicted proteins | sample WT_ome_7_FD_201303 | JGI IMG/M metagenome (GOLD analysis project Ga0310832, IMG submission 201303) | Sorghum-adapted microbial communities enriched on wild type (WT) sorghum from Joint BioEnergy Institute, Emeryville, California, United... ...
GCCGAAGGCGGTGACGCCGTGACCCAGCCCACGGTGCGGTTGGAGCGGCTGCGCTGGTTCCACCTCGACCAGGTGCTGGCCATCGAGGAGGACCTGTTCGGGGCGGAGCGCTGGACCCCGTCGATGTTCTGGAACGAGCTCGCGCACGGGCACCACTACCTGGCAGCGATGCGCGACGGTGAGGTGGTCGGCTACGCCGGCATCGCCGTGGTGCGCCCGGAGGCGTGGATCAACAACATCGCCGTGCGCCGCGACCACCAGCGCCGGGGCATCGGCCGCATGCTGCTCGAGGCGCTGCTGGCCCACGCCCGCGCGCACGGGGCGACCCACACGCTCCTGGAGGTGGCGGCGGACAACGGCCCGGCGCAACGGCTGTACGACAGCTACGGGTTCGTCGTGGTCGGCGTTCGGAAGGGGTACTACCAGCCGAGCAACACGGACGCCCTGGTGATGCGAAGGGATGAGCCTCGATGAGTAGCGACGAGCCCCTGGTGCTCGGCATCGAGACCTCCTGCGACGAGACCGGAGTCGGGATCGTCCGGGGCACCACCCTGTTGGCCGACGAGGTAGCGTCCAGTGTGGACGAACACGCGCGGTACGGCGGCGTGGTGCCGGAGGTGGCGAGTCGGGCCCACCTCGAGGCGATCGTGCCCACCATGGAACGGGCCCTGCGCACCGCCGGCGTACGACTGGCCGATGTGGACGCGATCGCGGTCACCGCGGGGCCCGGGCTGGCCGGGGCGCTGCTGGTCGGCGTCGCGGCGGCGAAGGGGTACGCGGTGGCGGCCGAGAAACCGGTCTACGGGGTGAACCACCTGGCCGCCCACGTGGCCGTGGACACGCTCGAACACGGCCCGCTGCCGTCCCCGTCGGTGGCGCTGCTCGTCTCGGGTGGACACTCGTCGCTGTTGCTCGTCGACGACCTGGCGGGCGACGTGCGGCCGCTGGGGGCGACGATCGACGACGCGGCCGGCGAGGCGTACGACAAGGTGGCCCGGCTGCTCGGCCTGCCGTTCCCGGGCGGGCCTCCGATCGACCGGGCCGCCCGCGACGGCGACCCCGAGGCGATCGCGTTCCCGCGCGGCCTGACCCACGCCCGCGACCTCGCCACCCATCGCTTCGACTTCTCCTTCTCCGGCCTGAAGACCGCCGTGGCCCGCTGGATCGAGGCCCGGCAGCGGGCCGGCGAGCCGGTGCCGGTGGCCGACGTGGCGGCCAGCTTCCAGGAGGCGGTGTGTGACGTCCTCACCGCCAAGGCCATCGACGCCTGCCGTCATCACGGCGTCGACACGCTGGTGATCGGCGGTGGGGTGGCGGCCAACTCCCGGCTGCGCGCGCTCGCCCAGGAGCGGTGCGAACGGGCCGGCATCACGCTGCGCATACCCCGGGCCCGGCTGTGCACCGACAACGGGGCGATGGTGGCCGCCCTCGGCGCGCACCTGGTGGCGGCCGGTCAGCGCCCCAGCCCGCTCGACCTGGGCGCCGATCCGGGTCTGCCGGTTACTACAGTCACCGTGTAGCAGCCGGAGGTGATTCGTGATCGTACGGATGTGGGAGGTCAAGGCCGAGGCGCGCAACTTCACCGCGCTGCTCAACTGGGTCTGCGAGGTCGCGGTCCCCACGGTGGAGACCAACCCGATGCACATATCCAGCGAAATATTCTCATCACCAGATTTCCGCATCGTCGTGATCACGCGCTGGAACGGGACGCCGGAGGACTTCGAGGACCCGCCACCGCATCTGGTCACGCGGCCCCCGCACTTCTGGGACTTCTTCCCCGTCGACCGCTGACCGGCCCCGCCGTCGCCGCTGGCGCACTCGGCGATCGTGCCGCTGCCCGTACGGTCAGCGGTTCTTGAAGTACCGGAAGAGGTGCCGTTCCCGGGTGACGGCGACCGCGGCCAGCAATTTCCCAGCGAATTCGCGGCGTCCTCCCAGCATGGCTCGCCACGGTCAGGGCAACCGGACCGGAGCCTGCCACCCGCGTCCGGGCTAGTCGGGTATGCGGTCGGGGAGGAGACGCAGGATCCGGTCGTCGCCGTCACGTGGGTCGCCGCGACCGTCGCGGTTGGAGGTCGTGAGCCACAGCGTGCCGTCCGGGGCGACGATCGCCTCGCGGATCCGGCCGTACCGGTCGGTGAGGAGCTGCTGCGCCCCCGCGCCGTCGAGGCCCACCCGGTAGACCTTCTCGCCCCGCAGGCAGGCCAGCCAGGCCCGACCGTCGAGAATGGCCAGTCCGCTCGGCGAGGCGTCCGATGTGGACCACGTCGCGATGGGGTCGACCTGACCCTCCCCGCCGCCGGTGCCCTCGACCTCGGGCCAGCCGTAGTTGCGGCCGGGCTCGATGCGGTTCAGCTCGTCGTACCGGTTCTGGCCGAACTCGGTGGCGTAGAGCTGGCCGTCGTCGTCCCAGGCGAGCCCCTGCACGTTGCGGTGACCGTACGACCAGACCGGCGAGTCACCGAACGGGTTGCCGGGCGCCGGCTGCCCGTCGGCGGTGATCCGCAGGATCTTGCCGGCCGGCGTGGCCAGGTCCTGAGCGTTCTCGCGCCGACCCGCGTCACCGGTGCCCACGTAGAGGTAGCCGTCGGGGCCGAAGGCGATCCGGCCCCCGTTGTGGTTGCGGGCCTTGGGGATGCCGGTGAAGATCGGTTCCGGCGATCCGCCCAGGCGCAGGCGCGCGATCCGGTTGTCGGTCAGGCTCGTGTAGTAGACGTACACCCATCGATTGGTGGCGTAGTCCGGGGAGACCGCGATGCCCAGCAGTCCGCCCTCGCCCTCGGCCGCCACATCCGGGATGCGGGCGACCTCGGTGACCTCGGCCGGGCCGGCGTCGGCCTCGTCCACCGATGGCGCGCGGACCTGAAGGATCCGCCCGCTGGCGCGTTCGGTGACCAGGGCGGAACCGTCGGGCAGGAAGGCGACGGCCCACGGGATCTCCAGGCCCGTGGCGATCGTCTGGACCGCCTGCTCCGGCACCTCGACCGGCTCGCCCCGCACCGACGGGTTCGTGAGGATGAGCCCGAAGTACCACGCCGCAGCGGTTCCGAGCGCGAGCAGGACCGCCGCGGCGGCCGCGCCGATCGCGAAGAAACGCCGCGACGGGCCCGTCACGTCGCGATCCTCGCGGTGATCGCGTCGGTGAGCGCGATGAGGTCGGCCGGCTTCAGCTCCACCTGCAGGCCGCGTCGCCCCGCGCTGACGTAGACGGTCTCGTGCCCGGTGACCGACTCATCGATGACGGTCGGCAGGCGCTTGCGCTGCCCGAGCGGGCTGATCCCACCCCGGACGTAGCCCGTCGTCTTCTCCGCCAGGGCCCGGTCGGCCAGCGTGGCCCGCTTGCCGCCGACCGCGCCCGCCAACGCCTTGAGGTTGAGCTCGCTCGCCACCGGCACCACGGCGACGGTGAGGGAGCCGTCGACGTCGGTCACCAGGGTCTTGAACAGCCGCGTGTGGTCCACCCCCAGGGCGTCGGCGACCGCCACCCCGTAGTTGGGCGTGTCGGCGTCGACGGAGTACGCGTGCACGCGGTGGTCGATGCGCTGCCGGACGAGCACCGCGATCGCCGGAGTCGCCTGTCCTGCCACGCCCGCAGCCTACTCGCCCCGGCGTCGGGCCGGCGCTCGCTTGACGGCCGGCCGCCCGCGGGTCCCCAGCGGCGACCCGATCATGCGATCGCGCGGTATTGGCAGGCGGTCAGCCCGAGCCGGCCGCCACACGCCGGCACAGCAGGGCCGTGGGGCGGGCGCCGAGCCGGGTGAGGACCAGGGTGGCTGATTCGTCGCCCGACAGGCGCAGCTCGCGGCGCAGCCGGTCGGGCTCGACGGCGACGCCGCGCTTGCGGATCTCCAGGGCGCCGATGCCGTGCGCCCGCAGGGCCGAGCGCAAGGCCTTGAGACCGTACGGGAGCTGCGCCACCACCTCCAGCGCCGTCCCGAACGGAGTGGCGACCGGCGCATCGGCGAAGACGTAGGCGATCCGGGCGTCGGCGAGACAACCGTCCACAGTGGAGGCAAACTCGGCGACCAGGTGCGCCCGCACGACTGCCCCGTCCGGGTCGTAGAGGTACCGGCGCACCCCGGCGACCGGGGCGGTCGCCACCCCGGAGCCGGTCAGCGAGTGGGCGGCCGTCCCGGTGATGACGGTGGCCCGACGGGGGACGGCGGCGAGCGGGCCGTGCCAGAACGTGGCCTCGACCACGTCGCCGTCGACGCTGACCCACTCCGCCTCGGCGCCCTCCGGAATCAGGGCGTGGTCGATCCCCGGCGTCAGCTTGAGGACGGTCGCGGGCACCCGGGCGGGCAGCTGCCTCAGGAACGACCACGGGGGCGAGAACGCGGCCGGGTTGACGACCCGACGGCCGGAGGCCTCCCGCCGCGCCGGGTCGCAGAACACCGCGTCGATCCCGGAGAGGTCGGTCGCGGTGGCGTCGGCGCAGGTGACCGAGACCATGTGGTCCAGGCCGCACGCCGCCACGTTGGCGGAGGCGACGGCCGCGGTGACCGGGTCCGCCTCGACCGCGCGGACGGTCAGCCCGGCGCGGGCGAAGGCCAGCGTGTCCGCCCCGATCCCGCAGCCGAGGTCGGCCACGGTGCGGACCCCGGCGTCGGCCAGGCGGGCGGCCCGGCGGTCCGCCACGACCGCGCGGGTCGCCTGCTCCAGCCCGGTGCGGGTGTAGAGCAGGCGACCGGCATCGGCACCGAACTTCCCGACCGCTCGCCGCCGGAGGGTGGCCTGGGTCAGCGCCGCCGCGGCCAGGTCGGGGTCGCTCGTGGCGGTGCGCACGGCCTGCGCGGCGGCCAGCGGGTCACCGCGGTCCAGCGCCTCGTCGGCCGCCGCGAGCGCCGCCCGGCCCTCGGCCGTCTGTAGCCGCGCGACCATCGCGACGTCCACCAGGCAGCTCCACGGTCAGGGTGGCTGGTTCTCCCCGGGCATTCTTCCGGACCGCCGGCCCGCTGACTGCCGGCTCGCCGCGGAGCGGCCGGGACGGCTCAGGAGACGCCGGTGACGGCGTTCGGTTGGCCGAGCCGGCCGGGGTCCACCGCGAAGACATAGGAGATCGTCAGCGAGCCACCCACCGCGTGCACCTCGACGCAGGTGCCGGAGAGGCCCGCCGGGCAACTGGTCGGCTGCGCGCCGACCCCGCCACCACCGGCGTTGAGCTTCTGCTTCCCCGACAGGGCGTCGACGACCGACTGCGTCGCGAGCGAGCGGAGGACCACATACCGGCCGTCGAAGGTCCACGCACTGGCCAGGTTCTGGGCGTAGTTGACCGCGTCGGTGGCGAACGAGCCGCCCTCGATGCCGACGAAGGTCACCGCCGACTTCTGGCCGAGGCGGCTGCTGTCGATGCCGACGGAGGCGATGTCGCCCGTCTGGTTGTAGTAGAAGCACGAGCCCGATTCACAGTTGGTGTGGGTCCACTGGCCGTTGCGGGCCTTGTAGTTGTGGGCGTCGATATCTTGGGCTGTGGCGAGGCTGGACAGGTCGACGATGCGCCCGTCGTCGCCGGCGGCGATCGCCCGCAGCATCTCCAGGCCGTAGTCGGCCGCGTTGCCCGGGTACTGGCTGGTGTTGCCGCCGCCACCACCCCCGCCCCCGCCACCGCCTCCGCCGCCCCCGTCGGTCGGCGAGGTGGTGCCGAACTGGCCCTCGCCGGCCGCGGTTTCGGTCGGGGCGCTGCCGGTGCTCTTGCCGGAGCCGCAGGCGGCGAGACCGAGCACACACACGGCGGCGGCGACCGGGACGAGAAGGCTGGGTCGCAGGCGACCGGATCCAGGTGCGGACATCGGGACTCCTTGTGGGCAGCGTCGGGGTGAAGTCCCGACGGAACGATGCCCTCGACCGTAGGAGCCCGGTACAAGTCCTTGGGTCACCCTCGTCCGGTGTCAGGAGGGACGCCTTCCTGGCACCACCGGCCGGGCGGGACGCCGCTCGGCCCGGGAGGCGTCGTCAGGGGCGCCGTCAGCCCACGAAGCGGCGCGACATGCGGGACCCGGACTGGGCGGGCTCCACCACGCTGTCCGGGCCGGGAAAGATCAGGGTCTGTCGCCCGTCCGGGTACCGCACCACGTAGGGCGGTCCGCCGTTCTCCCCGCGGACCTCGATGATCTCGGCGACGCGGTCCGGGTCGCCGACGGTGTTGCTGTGCAGATGGAGGCGATCACCCACGGTTGCCTGCATATGCTGACGATGCCGCACGCGGTGCGGCGACGCTGGAACATCGAGGAATCGCCCGGTAGCCGCGCACGGGGGCGTGACACGCTGGCACTCGCCTTGACGGAGTGCTAGCGCCGGCCTAACGTGTGCGTTAGCACTCTCCGGGTGAGGGTGCTAGCAGCCCGGGCCACGCGGCCCGCCCGGTCACGTGCCCCGGGCGGGTTGACGGGCGCCGGGGCAAGCACTGTGGCACCGGCACCCGCGACGACGGCGCCGCAGGGCTGAAGCACAGCCGACATCGGAGAGCGGGGTCATTCGGCGTGCCAGGCCGGCACTGCGGTCATGGACCGCTTTCCGGTCTCGGTCGGATCCCCCGCAGTCAGGGCCCTCAGGAGGGTATGACAGTGACTACCGCGACCAAGGTTGCGATCAAGCCGCTCGAGGACCGCATCCTCGTTCAGGCAAGCGAGGCGGAGACCACCACGGCGTCGGGCCTGGTCATTCCGGACACCGCCAAGGAGAAGCCCCAGGAGGGCAAGGTCATCGCCGTGGGCCCGGGTCGGATCGACGACAAGGGCAACCGCATTCCGCTCGACGTGAAGGTCGGCGACACGGTCATCTTCTCGAAGTACGGCGGCACCGAGGTGAAGTACGGGGGTGAGGAGTACCTCGTGCTCTCCGCCCGCGACGTCCTCGCTGTGATCGAGAAGTAACCGAACACGGACCACGCCTGCACAAGGCATTGACAAGCGTCGCCGCCCCGGACCTGGCTCGGCTCGCCCCTCGGCACACGTGGCGCGGGGCACCGGGCCGGCGCCGGGGCGGTGACGTGTGAAGGGATCAGTACATATGGCGAAGATCCTGAGCTTCTCGGACGACGCCCGGCACCGGCTGGAGCACGGTGTCAACGCGCTGGCCGACGCGGTCAAGGTCACGCTGGGCCCGCGCGGCCGCAACGTCGTCCTCGACAAGAAGTTCGGTCCCCCGACGATCACCAACGACGGCGTCACCATCGCCAAGGAGATCGAACTATCCAACCCTTACGAGAACCTGGGCGCCCAGTTGGTCAAGGAGGTCGCCACCAAGACCAACGACGTCGCCGGTGACGGCACCACCACCGCGACCGTGCTCGCCCAGGCGATGGTGCGGGAGGGCCTGCGCAACGTCGCCGCCGGCGCTGACCCGGTCGCGCTCAAGCGCGGCATCGACGCCGCGGCCGCCGCGGTCAGCGAGGCGCTGCTGGCCAAGGCCACGCCGGTGAAGAAGCGGGACGACATCGCCCACGTTGCCACCATCTCGGCCCAGGACCGGGCGATCGGCGAGATGATCGCCGACGCGATGGACCGGGTCGGCCGCGACGGCGTGATCACGGTGGAGGAGGGCTCGACCCTGAGCACCGAGCTCGAGGTCACCGAGGGCATGCAGTTCGACAAGGGCTACCTGTCGCCCTACTTCGTGACCGACCCGGAGGCCGGCGAGGCCGTCCTGGAGGACGCGTACGTCCTCGTCACCCCGCAGAAGATCAGCGCGATTGAGGACCTTCTGCCGCTGCTGGAGCAGGTGCTGCAGTCCGGTAAGCCGCTGCTGATCATCGCCGAGGACGTGGAGGGCCAGGCCCTGTCGACGCTGGTCGTCAACAGTATCCGGAGGACGCTGAAGGTGTGCGCCGTGAAGGCGCCCGGCTTCGGCGACCGGCGCAAGGCGATGCTGCAGGACATGGCCGTGCTCACCGGCGGCGAGTTGATCTCCAATGAGCTCGGCTACAAGCTCGAGTCGGTCACCCTCGACCAGCTCGGTACGGCCCGGCGGATCGTGGTGACCAAGGAGACCACGACCATCGTGGATGGTGGCGGCAAGAAGGCCGACATCCAGGCCCGGATGGAGCAGATCCGCAAGGAGATCGAGGCGGCCGACTCCGACTGGGACCGGGAGAAGCTCACCGAGCGCCTGGCGAAGCTCGCCGGTGGTGTCGCGGTCATCAAGGCCGGGGCGGCCACCGAGGTCGAGATGAAGGAGCGCAAGCACCGCATCGAGGACGCCATCTCGGCGACCAAGGCCGCCGTCGAGGAGGGCGTGATCCCGGGTGGTGGCGCCACCCTGGTCCAGATCGCGTCCACTCTGGACAAAGGCCTCGGGCTGAGCGGCGACGCCGCGACCGGTGTGTCGATCGTGCGGCGGGCGCTCGACGAGCCGCTGCGGTGGATCGCCAACAACGCGGGCCTCGACGGCAACATCATCGTCGCCAGGGTGCGGGACGAGAAGTTCGGCCGGGGCCTCAACGCCGCCACCGGGGAGATCGTTGACCTCGTCAAGAACGGGATCGTCGACCCGGTGAAGGTCACGCGGAGCGCGGTGGCGAACGCCGCCTCGATCGCGGGCCTGCTGCTCACGACCGAGTCGCTGGTCGTGGAGAAGCCGAAGGCGCCGGAGCCGGCGGCGGGCCACGGCCACGGCCACACCCACCAGCACGGGCCCGGCTTCTGACCGATATCGACGAGCATGAACGAGCACCCCGGAGGATCTCCGGGGTGCTCGCGTGTTCGGCCTTCGCGACGGCCGGAGCGGCGGCGACCGGGTACGGCTCCGGCCGGATGCCAGGCGCGGGGCGCCCGGCGCTAGTCGGGGCGACGATCCGTCGGGAAGGGTCCCGAGGGGTTCTCGGGATCCGGGCCGGCGTTCGGCTCGGTCGGCTCCGTCGGCTCCGTCGGGTCGGTCGCCGGTCGGGCGTTTTCCGGGGCGTCGGGCTCGTCCGGCCGCAGGGCGACCGGCTCGTCCACGACTGGTCGTTCAGGTAGCCGAGCAGACAGACCCCGATGTTGCCGGTGTTGTACCCGTACACGTGCGCGCCCGTCACCACGTACCAGCCAATCGGATCGAAGACCGGCCACTGGTCCGAGCCGGAGTACCGTCCCTCGTAGACGACGCCGTCCGCGTCGATGAGCAGGTGGTAGCCGATGTCGCCCCAGCCCTGCTCCCCGCCGAGCGACGCTGGGAGGGCCTGCCGTCGATAGATCGAGCGCACGGTCTCGGCCGGGTCGGCGCCGGTGGCGAAGCCCGTGTGGTGGACGGTGATGGTCTGCGGGAGGTTCGGCTCGATCGGCCAGTCCTCGTGACCCGGGAAGTACCGGTACGACTCGTCGGCGCCCAGGCGGACCGGGACAGGTACTGGACCGGGCACACCAGGCCGCCCGGCAGCGGCATGCCGAAAACGGCCGCGCGGGACTGCGCCGTGCCCCGGGTCCGTTGGGCCGGTGTCGCGGCCACCGGTGTCACCCCCAGCGCGCCGGCCCCGATCGTCGCCGCCGCACCCAGCAGGACCCCGCGCCGCGTGACCACTCCCGCCTCCCCGTGCCCGCGGCCCGCCAGCGGGCCACCAGGCGTCGAGCGTCGGACCTCCTGACTTCGGTCCAGTGCGGACCTTAGCGACGGGAAAGCTGTCCACATCGGCCACACCGGCCACCCTGTCGGGTTCTGGTCAGCTGGTTTCCGGCCAAACAGGTCATCTCGGTTCGGCTGAGCCGGGCCGACGCCGGACGCCCGCGCCGCCCCGTTGGCTGGCCCGCCTCCCGCGGGCAGACTGGGCACGTGACCCGGACTGGGGAGACGATCGCCCCGCCAACGAGACGGGCGCGGGCCGGGCAGTCGAGGTGGGCCTGGTGCTACCCGGCGGTGGCCGGGGTGGCCGCGCTGGTCGCCGGCCTGGGCGTCGGCGAGGTGGTTGCGGTGATCGTCGATCCCCGCTCGTCTCCGCTGGTCGCCGTGGACGGGTTGGTCATCGATCGGGTGCCGGAGGCCGGCAAGCAGCTCGCCATCCGTCTCTTCGGCACCCACGACAAGCTCGCCCTGCAGATCGGCACCGTGGTGCTCCTCGGCCTGATCGGGGCGGCCCTGGGCGGGCTCGCCCGATCGCGCCGGTGGATCGGGTTCGCCGGGGTCGCGGCGCTGGGCGGGCTGGCGATCGCCGCGGCGCTGACCCGGGCCGGCGCTTCGGTGCCGTGGGCCGCGCCCGGCCTGGCCGCGGCCGTGAGCGCGGGCGTCGTCCTCGGGTGGCTGCTCCGGCGGGTCGAGGCGTTCGCCCCGGCGGCGGGCGCCGCCCCGACCCTCGACCGAACGGTCGCGGATCAGTCGGCCCCTGACCGTACGGTCACTCGGCCCTCAGCGGACGGTGGCCCGGGCGACGGTGACCGTACGGGTGGCGAGCGCGCCGGGGCGGCGATCGCGAGCCGGCGGCTTTTCCTGCAGGGATCGGCGCTCGCCCTCGGCGGCGGCGCGGTCGCCGGCTGGCTCGGGCGTGTGCTCGGCCGGTTCGCGGTGACGGACGTCGCCCGGGACGAGCTGGCGGTCCAGTTGCCCGCCCCGTCGGGCGGACCGGCTCCGGTCATCCCGGGGGCCGACGTGGCCGACCTGCGCTACGTCACCCCGAACGACCGGTTCTATCGCATCGACACGGCCCTGGTCGTGCCCCGGATCGACCCGGCGACGTGGACGCTCACCATCGACGGGCGGGTGCGCCGCCCGCTGACGCTCACCTTCGACGAGCTGTTGGCCCGGCCGATGATCGAGCGGTACATCACCCTCACGTGTGTGTCCAATGAGGTCGGTGGTGACCTGATCGGCAATGCCCGCTGGTTGGGGGTGCCGATCGCGGACCTGCTCGACGAGGTGGACCCGGACCCGGCCGCCGATCAGGTGGTGAGCTGGTCGGTGGACGGGTTCACCGCGGGCACGCCGACGGCCGCGTTGCGGGACGGTCGGGACGCGCTGCTCGCGGTGGGCATGAACGGCGAGCCGTTGCCGTTCGAGCACGGGTTCCCGGTGCGGATGGTGGTGCCCGGCCTCTACGGGTACGTCTCGGCGACGAAGTGGCTGCGCCGGCTGGAGCTCACCACGTTCGACGCCTTCGACGCGTACTGGATCCCGCGCGGGTGGGCCAAGCAGGCGCCGATCAAGACCCAGTCCCGCATCGACCGCCCGCGCCCCGGACAGCGGATCGCGGCCGGCGAGTACCTCGTCGCCGGGGTGGCCTGGGCCCAGCGCCGGGGCATCTCGGCGGTGCAGGTCCGGGTGGACGGCGGCCCCTGGCAGGACGCGACGCTGGCCGCGGTCGCCTCGATCGACACCTGGCGGCTGTGGTCCTGGCGGTGGATGGCGACGCCCGGCGACCACACGCTGGAGGTCCGGGCGGCCGACAACGCCGGGGTGTTCCAGACGGCCGAGGTGGCGCCCCCGATCCCCGACGGGGCGACCGGGTACCACCGGATCAGCGTCCAGGTGCGCTGACCCCGCGGACGAGGGCCTTCGGCTGGCCGCGTCGGGCGTTCACCGGAGAGCGGGGCGGGGGTACCGGGGGAATCTGACCGAGCCGGGCCTCGAGCCGGCTCACGTCGACCCACCCCCGGGCCTTCACGGCGTCCTCCCAGCCGGCGGCGAGCAGGCGCAGCCGCTCGGACTCGGTGAAGCCGCCCCACACCCCGTAGGGCTCGCGGGCGGCCAGCGCGTGGGCGGCGCACTCGGCCCGCACCGGGCAGGCCCGACAGATCGACTTGGCCGCCAGCTCACGGCGCAGCCGCGATGCTCCGCGCTCGCCGTCCGGGTGGAAAAACGTCCCGCTGTCGTGGCCCCGGCACGCTCCGTGACGCTGCCAGTCCCACACCTCTGCCGACGGGCCCGGCAGACGACTCACGTTGGTCAAGGTCTCCTTCGCCTCCCGTACGGACGGACGGCGCGCACCTGCTGAACGTACCGCCTCGACTGGCCGAGTGAACAGTCCGAGTTCCTGCACGGTTTGGCCGTTCGGCTAACGAGGTTCGCCGAAACTCCCATCTGCCGGCCCGGAACATGCTTCCCTTTTGTAGGGAAATGACGTGTTGTTCCGGCTAGGCGACGGTCGCCGGGAGGGGGAACAGTGAAATCAGTCCTGGTTTGTCTGCATGGTCCCGCCGCAGAGCAGGCGGTGGCCCACGCCGCCGCGCAGCTGGGCCTGGGCGACATCGTCACGACGGCGGTGGGGGCCAGCGCCGCGCTCGCCCGGGCCGAGCAGAAACCGGCCGACGTGGTCCTCGTCGACACGGCCGCGGTCCGGCCCGACACGGTCGCGTTCACCCGCCGCATGCTGGAGCGGTCGCCGAACGCCACCGTGGTCTTCTTCGGCCCCGAGGAGTCGACGGTGGCGCGCGGAGCGGTTGCTGCGGGCGCCCGGGGGCTCATCCGGGGCGGTGACCGCGAGGACCTCGTCGTCTCCGTCGCCAAGGGCCTCATGCTGCTGCTCCGCGGTCCGCGTCGGGTCGACGCGAGCACGCCGGCCCGCCCGGCCGAGGAGGCGCCCGCGGTCCCGCTGCCGCTGCAGCGGTCGGACGCCGAGGAGCCGGGCGACGGCGAGGGCGACGAGGCGGTGACGATCGACGGAACCGTCACCGGGGTCGGGACGCCCGGCACCGCGACCGTCGAAGGAGTCCGGCGGTTGGCGCTCACCGAGCGCGAGCTGCAGGTGCTGCGTGGGATGGCCGACGGCAAGAGCAACGCCGAGATCGGCCGGGAGCTGTTCGTGTCGGAGGACACCGTCAAGACCCACGCGCGGCGGCTGTTCCGCAAGCTCGGGGCGCGCGACCGGGCTCACGCCGTGGCGGCCGCGTTCCGGGCCGGCCTGGTGCGGTGATCGGCAGGTCCTCGGTGCCGTGCCCGCGGCTGGCGCCCGGGGCGTCGGCGCGGTAGCGAACCGCCATGGCGAGGCCATCCGGGTGGGCGGGGCGGTCGCAGGCGCTGGTTCGCCTGGGGCGCGGCCGGACAGTCACCGCCCGCCCCGCGGGCCTAGTGGTCGTCCTCCTCGTCGAGCAGGGTGTCGCGCACCCCGTCCGCGTAGCCGCGGGCGTACTCCCACGTCACATAGTGATCGGGGTCGGGGTTGAAGGCCGGCTCGTGCACCCGGGGCCGGCCCGACTCGAGCAGGTGCCGCAGGTTGGAGCGCATGAGCGCCCAGTCGAAGTAGTGCGGCTCCCGGCAGTCCTCGCAGTCGATGACGAGCCCTCGGATACCGATGGGCGCGAGCAGGGCCTCGTAGACCTCGAGGTCGGCCAGGTCCTCCTCGACGTCGCTGCGGTCCTCATCGCTCAGCGGGACCACGTCCTCCGGGTCGTCCAGCGCGTTGGCCGGGTCGGACGGGTCGTCGCGGAACGGGTCCAGCGGCTCGTCATGCACGAATACACCGTATCGCTGCGAGCGGGGCGCGTTCGGGCAGGCGCAGGTGTCGACGGGGGGTGGTTTCTCCGGCGGCGCGAGGGAGCATCGCCGCGAGCTTGCCAGCCAGGAGCGGACCGAGCGGGCCGCCGGAACAGGAATTTCGCGCTGGGCGTGCTCGTGCCCCGGCGGTCGGGGGCGGCGTGACGGCTAGGATTGCGCTACGCCCGGCCGGCGGTCGGCCGACACACGATCGGGGACTACGAGAAGATGCACTCCGTGCCCCCCCCCCCCCCCCAGCCACCTGTGGAGCTGCCGCTCGCGCTGACGTTCGACGACGTGCTGCTGGTGCCAGCCGAGTCGAATGTCGTGCCGACCGAGGTCACGACCACGACGCGGTTCTCCCGGCGGATCGAGCTCGGCATCCCGCTGATCTCGAGCGCCATGGACACGGTGACCGAGGCCCGGATGGCGATCGCCATGGCCCGCCAGGGCGGCATCGGCGTGCTGCACCGCAATCTGTCCATTGAGGACCAGGCGGCCCAGGTCGACCTGGTGAAGCGGTCCGAGGCGGGCATGGTCACCAACCCGGTCACCTGCTCGCCCGACGACACCATCGCGCACGTCGAGGCGCTGTGTGCCCGGTACCGCATCTCGGGCGTGCCGGTGGTCGACTCCGACGGGCTGCTGGTGGGCATCGTCACCAACCGGGACATGCGCTTCGCCACCGACCCGTCGGTGCCGGTCCGCGAGCTCATGACCCCGATGCCGCTCGTCACGGCGCCGGTGGGGGTCGACCGGGAGACCGCGCTGG
>Ga0310832_101022_pt1 | contig 13989 bp, 16 predicted proteins | sample WT_ome_7_FD_201303 | JGI IMG/M metagenome (GOLD analysis project Ga0310832, IMG submission 201303) | Sorghum-adapted microbial communities enriched on wild type (WT) sorghum from Joint BioEnergy Institute, Emeryville, California, United... ...
AACATGATCATTTGTCCGGGAAGGCGACCGGCAGGGAGACTTTCCGGTCTTACCTACCATACGTCAAGTCATCAGGTCCATGTTGTCTATCAAAGGGGAATTTACACAATAATTTGGACTTGACCCTAACTCGATTACTTTATCTGAAACAATCTCTGAAATATTAATTGTTGGACTATATATGCTTTGGCTTAATTTCTCAATTTCTCCTTTCAATTTTTCAATTTCTTTTATGTTTTTTTTATATACCCTTTCAGTTATTTTAGGAATTAATTCTTTGTTGCCTGCTTTATTAACCAAAGATTTAGTTTGAACAAGATCTTTTAACTCTTTATCTTCTTTATCTATCTCATCATATTTATTAAATAATTTAATTAATCTTGTTATTGTTTCTGAGTTTTTTTCATTACTTACATTATGTAGGGGCCTAGCCACATTATAATTATTTTTTCCCCAAACTCTTGAAAACAAGCTAACTGCTGATCTAAAAGTTAAATTATTTGATTGTAATCTATAATACTCTTTTAAAGTTTTGCAATAATCTTCTAACTTAATACTTGTCAGTATTTTATAATCTTGTGAACACTTAAAAACAACATCTGTTTTTTCTGTATCTCGACAGAAGTAAAAGAGTTCATTATTAAATTCAAATGTAAAAAAGAATTTATGATGTCCCAAATGCTCAACAACATCAATATTATGTCTAATGTAGGTATTACCACCAAAAACAAAATCAATTATCATCAATAAGTTCGATTTGCCAATCGAATTTGATCCCAAATTATCCCCTAACACAACATTTAGACCATCATGAAATTTAATTTCCTTTTCCAGAAAAATTTCACTTTTGATCTCTTTTAACATATTTTACTACTCCTTTATCAAAATCCACTTCAATTGTATAAAGTATATATAAAACATCTAAAGAAAGAATAAATTCATCAATTTCTTCAAAATATTGTTGCGTTCTTCTATATAATTCCACAATCGAAATATCTTTTTCCTTTAAAATAGTTAGTATACATGTCATCTTACCTATTATTGATTCATTAAAACTGGTTACCTTATTTGGAACAATCATTAAAACACCTCACAGTTCTGTATAAAGAATGAAATGATAATGCCACACACATACTTTGAACTATTCTGTGTTTTTTTAGATAACCATTCCGTCATTTGTTCATAAATTTCTTCTTGGGATTTTACATTTTTTTTTAGTGCTTTATAAAAGGTATTCACCTGCGAGGCTATTAAATCAAAAGAATCTGATTCTGTTTGTTTATCAAGTAGCTGGAATTGTTGTTTTATATATATGTAATATTCCCTTATTTCATTTCTAATTTTGTGTTTTGTAAAAGCTTCTAATGATCCATCTGATTTTTCATCAAGGTTTAATGCTTCCATACTAAGTGGGATTATATCGGAGTCTTTGAATTCTACGCTTAGCTTAAAAATAATATGCCTAATTTCATCCTCAATTTGATAATCATGATATTTTTCCCTTGCTTTAGATCTGGCAATTATTTTTTTCTTTAGATTAAGTAAATACCTATATTCCTCAACAGTTCTAGGATGGTCAAACTCTTTATGGCAATTTCTACAAAGAGCAATGAAATTACTTATGTCATTCACATCTTCGCTTAATCTCGTCTCATTCTTTAATAATTCAATTTCTTCAGAGGTCGGATTTAAAGGATATATGTGTGCTGCTTCCCAACGTTTATGCCATCTCCCTTGTTTCTTATATATTAGAGTTTTATTACAAATGGGGCATAAGCCATCAACCTCAGATAAAAGAATTGCCTCTTCATTATTTGAAGGAGTTCTTCTGGAATTTGACATAAAAACACCTCTATAATTAAAACTTCTAAATCAGGTCAAAAATTCCATAATATTACTTATTCCGACAAACGAAATAATTACCTTTTTATTTACACTTTTAATAAATATTTAAAAGATCATAAATTAGTAAAGATTTTTATAAACCAATAATTAACGAAGAAAAACATCCTAAATGAGAAGTTTTATTATGCAAGCTTCTAACTGTCGGTTGGACTTAATTAACCTTACCCCCACTATTAACTGGAATATTTTCCTCTTGTTGATTCACCACATCATATGGTAATGCATCTATACTTCCCAGAAATGCATAATACTGTTCTTCATCATTTCGTCGAATAGAGTCAAGAATAATAATTGCATTTTTTGAATTCCGGGATGTCGATTGGTTTAAATAGTTTATCTGGTTGATTCTCCCCATATGAAAATTCATTATTAATTCGATTTAAAAACGAAACGAAATCCAGTTTTCCACCAAAGAACTCGCGTATTCTTTTATCATTTTTCATATTAAAATCAGGGTACTTAAAAAACATATAAGTTTCTATAAATTTACGAGCTGTATTAGGAAATGAATAAAGTACTTGATAATTTTCGTCTGATTGATCTTCTGTTGCAACCCTATATATTTGGTATAAATTCTGTTGAATATGTTTGCAAATAAGTCGGCATTCTTGTAATAATACTTGTTACTTCACCGCTAGCAGTTAATTTTTTTCAATTAAATTATTTATTCTTATATCTTTTGTTGTTTGTAGGATTTGTAAGTTTCTGTAAATACTTTAAAAGATCTAAATTATGTGTTGATATAAAAAACTTGTTTATAGTTTTTACTAGCTATTTCAGAATCTATTAAGCTAAAAACATAAAAAATATGAGTCTAGACTTGAAATTAGATCGTCAATGAAAATTGTATATTCTTCAGTATTTGAAATATCTTTTAAGGTTGCAAGGAAATAACAAAATGCTATTAGACTTTGCTCCCCTTCACTTAAATTTTTTACTTTTTGATTATTTCTTTTCACAACAAATTTTGAAATTTTCTAACTAGTTCCTTCTTCAATATCTAAATATACCTCGCTGCTTATTTTACCGAAAATAATATTTTTTTCTGCTCACTTTACCTAATTGTTTTTAAAGGAGCCTTCCAATCATTTAAATATCTTAACCAATCTGCGTAATTCTTTTGACCTCTGATAAAAATTCATCTGCTTTATTTATACAATCTTTGCTTTCTGGTTCATCTATTTTTGCAATATTATAATCTGCTATCCATCTTTTTTGTTTAACATATCTAAATGAATTTAAATAGCTTCGTGATATTATACCATTATTTACCAAATTTATTAATTTATTCTCTAATTGTTTATGATTTTCTTTAACGTTCAAAACACTTGGCTCCCAGTCAGAAAGCATTTTTTCTTTTTCTAATAATGCTTTCAATGAATGCATCATTGAATAATAAGATCTATTAACAGACTGATTATACAACTGTTCTCCATGTAAGGTTTGAGCAGCCTTCAAGTCATCAGCAGCTGATTGTATTTCCATTATATAATTTACTACTGGTTTAATTAGTGTTTTTTCTAATTGTAGTGTTTGTGCATCTACGTTTTTATGGAAAGTCTCTGCACCATTAATAATTGCATTTTTGATCATATCCTTATCATTCATAGATAGCTCGTTATTTTCCAATACAGCAAGTATTATTTCTATTAATTCATCAACATGTAAACCTTTCATATTAAAAAAACTATCATATATAGGTATGTACTTAACTTTTTCCCCAGCTTTTTTGGTTTTCCAAATTCCATACACAAAAGCTATACGTTTTGAAAATTCACTGTTAAAAAATTCATAAAACGAGTTATATAAATGTCTGTTATCTCCATAGAGAAAGCTGACAAGCGTAAAAAGAAAAGCACTTCTAAAAGAATTTAATAGTGATTGATTTTCTTCGTTAAAGTCTGTCTTCCAAGGACCCAAATAAATCTGAATATCTCCAAAATCATATTGTCTTATAATATTGGTGTATAAATCTTTTAAAATATCAAGTACAATGCATTCCCAAGTTTCCTTTTTAATATAAGGAACATAATCCTCAATAAGTTGTAATTCTGTAATACCATTATTATTGATCATTTCTACGCCAAAGTTTGTCAAAAAATCTATGGTTTTACTTTCACTATCGATATCTGGCTTTTTTATATTGTTAAGGAAGAACTTGAACATGGTTTCAAATTCTTTATCACTAAATTTTTCTTTATTTGCATATTTTATGAGAAGGTTTATTTCATTTTTATCTTTAATATTTTCTAGATATAATAAATTAACGCTTCTAGGTAAATGATAAACTTTTGTGTATTCACCATTAATGTCTTTTTCTTGAATACTCATTATCACAGGAAAAATTGATGAATTAATCAATATTTTAGTCCCCATTTAAGCCCTCCCTCTATAAACTCCCTCTATAAACTTTAATTTTCTTCAGAATTCTCACGTTTTCTTTAAATTTCACTAACTTCCAATAGCTTCTTCACTTCATGTTAGTGGATATTAATTGAATATATTCAATATATTTATATGGTAGAGTCCGTCCTATCGAACAGATTTACAATATCTGTAATATCCTGTATGACCGTGCTAGAAGTCTCCACACTTCTCATGGTCGCTCACCCTCCCATGTATCACTGGATGATAAGTTCCATACATTCCTTCGTCCTGCGTATCTATGAGGTGGAGGTTGGATATGCTCCTATACAGGGTCAGGCCCGAATGGTGAAAATATACTCCAACTCTGCACTATTGGTGTTTGTCAGAATCATAAGTCGTTAGATAAAGGTTTTTAAGCAACCTGTAATGCGTTTAATTGAGGTAATCTTTTTAATAGCTTTGATCCATCAAACTCACACTGTTTCTTTCCTATGGCAAATAACACGCGTAATAGTTTACAACACAAGGCAATCAGTGACTGTTGTTTCTTTAATGGCCTGTCTGGTCGATTGGTATAGTAATGGTGCAAGGCTTTAAACACAGGATTATGGGCAACCAGTGGGCGAATGGCTAGGTATAATGCTTTTCGCAAGCGACGGCGACCTCTTTTCGTTATTTTCGTCTGTCCTTTATACTTGCCCGAACTGTGTTCTTTTAACGAAAGCCCTGCCAGATTGACTAATTGTTGCGGATGATTATACTTGGTCAAATCCCCTACTTCCGCAAAGAACAAAGCGATGGTCGTATGACTGAGTCCCGAGATATTCGTCATTTGCTTCGCACCTGTTATGCTTTCAACCATGCCTTCTAGTTCCTCGTCTAATTGGGCTAACTGTGTCTTTTAAAGTTGATATTGATCCAATAGACAATCCAATTCTCTTTTAGCGAACTGGATTCCGACCTCAATCCCAACGCTCTTGTTCGCTACCTCTAAGAGTCTGGTTGCTCTTTTAATCCCAACTCCACGCTGTACATGCGGTTTCCATTTTTGTAGTACTTCTTCTGGTGTCAACTTTTGAATATCAGAAGGAAATGGAAACATACGCAAGGTATGAAAGGCGGCTTTCCCTTTCCAATCTCCAAACACATCGAAAAATTCTGGAAAATAACGTTGAATGACGTTTTCAATCCGCCCTGCAATCATCATGAGTTGTTTGATGAGCTGATCTCGTAATTTGACGCCTTCTCTTAGTTCAGCGTATACGCCTTCTACTAGGTTCGGTACAGAGTATCGCCCATCTTTGATTAACTGCACAATGACACGAGCGTCTTTTATAGGCGAATTGTCATCCAGTTCTTTACTTTTTTTAACATGCATAGGATTCACTAGCACTACATCATAACCTTTTGCCTTTAGAAAGTAGGCAAGATTTAGCCAATAATGACCGGTAGGCTCCATTCCAAAAATCACGTGATCCTTATGATTGTCTTTTTGGTGACGATTGACACAATCTAATAAGGTTTGAAAGCCGTGTATACGATTTTCAAAGATCAATCTCTTGCCAAATTCTAAGCCTCGATCATCTTGAAAACGGGCTACGTGCTTTCTTTCGCTACATCAATACCTACAATAAGAGTTGATGGTGTAATTTGAGAGATTTTTTGATTTTGTGTATAATTCATCTTGAGTCCTCCTTGGTTTATTTAATTTCGGGGTCAATGCGCATTGACACCCTGTACTATACCAAGGGGACTTTTTTTATCAAACCTCAAATTTCTTCATTACAGGAATGCTCCTATTTGAATACTCATTTTTTATCTCTTCCTTCCCATAAATGGCCAATCCTTGACCTTTCTATTTTGTTTTTGTCTCCGACTTTAACAGATTTATCATAAATGATATTTTCAATATTATAAATCACTTGTTTTACAGATTCATTTTCCTTAATTTGGGATCTAATATCTAACTCATCAAGATTTTCAAATTCCTTTTCTAGTTCCATGATTACTTCCACTAGTTTGGATTTTACACATGACACAATGCCATCCAGTTGGTTTGATCCGACTCTAACTCTCATTCCAACTATTTTGAAGTCATCTGTTGATATTGCATGACAGTATGCTGTAGGAATTACAAACCCGTAATTTTCTTTCTCCCCGAAGGATGTTTTGGATTGTTGCAATTCCATCCGTCATTCTTACTGTACGTAGCTCGTCTATTTCCTCTTTGGATATTAAAAATTCTAGTGGCACAGGAGCATCTTTATATTTAACAGAGAAGTTTATTAAATAGGTTCCGATAATTCTTCCTTTAAGGATCCTGTAAGAAGGTACACTTTCTTTATCCTTATAACCCTGTAATTCCCCATTAACCCAGTTCATGATATTTTCATTATCCAAATCCGACAATATAACTTTTAATCTTAGCAATATGTTTTCAATACTTTCTTTTCCACTTACAGCATCTTTTAAAAGTTGGCTTCGGGCCATTTCTCTCGCACCTTCTTCATATTACATAGTATTCTTAATTTTATATTAAACAAAAATAAGGTGTTTTTGTCGATTTAAACGAGTTTTTTCTAAAGAACTATAACATAGAGTTAATCTAGATATTGGTTCAAGCAAGGAGCCTTTTCAATTTCGATATTATTATAATACATGTTTAATTTTAGTTGTTAAAAGGCAACGGAGGCTTCTAGAAGGATTACAAATGGATTATGTGTTTTCGGGTTTTTGCATATATATCCACAAAAACCCCAACGTCTGCACAAGCGGTGTTTACTCCGATTATCCTGCTACTAGAAAATACATAGAAAACGCCCATGATCAAATTTTGCGCGCCACACAAGGATGAAAATCACTGCTCATGGACCGAAGATTTTCACAGAAAGAATGGAGATAGGGATGAAACGGTTAAACAACAATCACAGTTAGACATCACGTACTCTCCGAGAGCAAGAACAAAAAATCAAAAATGCAACCCTCATTATGCCATGAAAGTATGTTTAATTATGGAAGGCTATTGGGAGAAAGAGTTCACAGCTATGCCAATTTGAACAGATAAATCATCATTTTATTTGTCCTTGCTCAACGAAGACAAGCTTGATCCTCTATTTGCTCACTCCTTTTCTGGTTAAGTCTTCTGTCGTCGCAAATCCCTTTTGGCGAACAAAAATATTTTTTATGATCTTGCTTACTTCTTTATTCATGTTATCACCACTATTTTTTACCTAAATGTCGGCACATTTAATTAACCGCAAACGTTTAATAAATTAAATTCTCCGTTAGCTATAATATCCTTTTTTACTTTAAACGTATACATTCATTATTTTGTGCCGACGTTTAGTTAAATCTTCATTTATTCATATTTTCACCTATATTTTTGGCCTCTATTGGACATAATGTATCCCACGAAATATGTTCCAAAAAGGGGGCGTATGTTATGAATAAACATAACTATCACAATCTCGAACAATTTTACATCTATCCCCAATATATCGATACATATCCTTTTAAAAAGCACTTGCATAATATTGAAGCGATCGTCAAAACCAATCCAACAGATTTTTTCACCCTAAACCCTAAAACATATTATTTCTTTAAAATGCAATTATGTGGGCATCCACAGAAAACCAGTTTGGTTGAACTAAGAAAACGAATAGTGACCAATGACCCTTTAAAACTTTATTGCCGTATTTGCAAATGGCTAATCAATTCCGGAATCACCTATGAGCAACTGGCCAAACTTTATTCGGTAAATAATGAGAAACCTTTGAGCGATATTCACTACCGACACCATCCAGTGATTTTTACATGCCCCGACTGTGGTGACGATACTCCCTATAAAGAAATGCGTTGGGTTTTAGATCATTTAAAAAAAGGGGGAAGTTTCAAAAAACATTGTAAAGGCAAATGCAACTCTGTAGGGATGAAGTATTCCGCCCTCGTTCCCTTATGGGACGAAAACAGAAATAAGGTAAGTATTTTTGCAGTACCTGCAAATGATGACAATTTATATCATCGTAAATGGTACTTCTTATGCGCTGTTTGTGACAAACCGATTGACACTCCAACAACTGTATACAATGCTGCCATTAACATACCAAGATGCATACGACATAAAATCAAATCGGGAACTTCATTTGCCGAAATGGCCATATTCTTTTCATTCACACGTTGTTTATCAGCTTTCCCTTATATCGAATTGAATCACAGATATAAGTATTATCGCCACCGTGAATTTGATATTTTCGTTAATGTGACGTGCCATGATTCCCACCATTTTTTTGCGGTCGAGGTCGATGGCATACACCATCGAAATACAGCGGACAAAGATGAGGAAAAAAACCAATATGCTGCTAAGAATATGATTCATCTTGAGCGCGTAAGGGATGTAGAACTTGTCAACATTAATCTTGAAAATTTTAACAACTTGATTCAACGTAAGAGTAGGGACAAAACCGAACTTAATCAAATCATTACCGAACTGTTGAATCGTTTTCTACGCTGGCTCTCCACCCTAAATATGGAAAAGGAGCAATTTCAAGAGTTAAAAGTAGCGATCATAGAAGAAATCCAACACGTTGATGTCATCAGAGATGAAAAAGCTATTTGGAAACAATTGAATCACTTAGGTAAAAAGTTATTGAAAGATGATCCAAAATTAAAACCTATTTTCGAGCAACTGAGGGAGGATGTAAGAAGGGAATTAGGGGACTTCATTACCGTTACAGAGCAAGATATCAAAAGGCCATTTGTTTGCTCAAAATGCGGCAACACTTGGGAACAGTATGTTAAGGCTGTTGTCGCAAATTTCCGCAATTCAAAACGTAAAGCAACAGGATGTCCAACATGTGCAAACAAAAACAAAGAGCTGAACGCTAAGCTAAAAAAAGAAGCATTTACTCTAAGAAAAGTGGGGGTTACTCAAAAGAAAATAGCAGAAACGCTGGGAAAACACCCAACAACCATTTCTAGCTGGCTAAAAAAGTTCGAGACGTTCTAAACTTTTTCAGCATGATTTCACCGGCCGGATGCTTAATTTCAAACTACGTCATATACTTATTCCTTCTTAAAAAAGCAGTTCCTTGGAGAATTTTCTCTCCAAGGAACTGCTTCGATAATATAAGCGTATGAATTATGCGCTAAACTTGAACATGCAGGTTATGGTCATGATCCTGTTTACTACTACCGTCAATGATAAAAGGAGTATTCAATGCCTGCGAAATTTTGAAAAGTGTCTCTACTCTAGGACTTGTAAGCCCTGCCTTCAATTCTTCCAATCGTGGATTTTGGAACTCCAATACGATCTGCAAGTTCCTGTTGAAACATATTCAGCTGCTTCCGTCTTGTTTTGATCTGTGCAGCTATCGTTCCTTCTAATTGAAGTTTTTGAACATGCCGCTCGCCTCGAGTCGCTGCATATTTCTTAAAAAAATCACTCATTCTTTTTTCCCTCCCCATTGATTAATAAAAGCAAGGATCAAAAGCGCAATAACTTTCATATGCTGATTCAGTAGGCACAATTCTAGTCTGATTTAGACGCTAAAATCATTTGAACAATGCGTTTGTTTTCTTGTTGCGCTAAATAGCCGCGAACATCTTCTTCCGGTAAATGAACCGATAAAGTCATTTTGTTAAGGCGGCTATCAATTCTTCCCGACCGAAACTTTTCAGATAACTGCTCCATTGAAAGATTAGAAGTAATGATGGTTGGCCTTTTATTAATCATTCGATCATTCAGGATTTTTGTATATATTTCTTCAGACCATTCTGTTGCCTTTTCTACTGCGAAATCATCTATTACAAGCAACTCCACATCCATAAATTGTTGGATAATTTCATAAGCACTATGATTGTCGTCATCAAATTTCTTTTTAATTTCATCTAATAGATTCGGTGTATAAATACCGCGGATATGGTATCTTTTGATAAGAGCATTTAAGATACTTACTGCTAAACGAGTTTTTCCGCTTCCTTTCGTCTCGCTAAATAAATACAACCCTTTCCCCAATTCCTTGAACCTTTTATAATTCTTAACATACTCAATGGCAATTTTCTTTGCAACAGCCGCTCTTACTTGACCTTCTTTCGTCTTGTAAATATCTGTTTGAAATGAATTAACAGTCGCATTTAAAAACTCGATTGGCACTTTCGCCGACTTCATCATGTTAGAAATTTGACGATCATAGCGGCATCTGCATTCTTTCATGTACCTAATCTCTTCATGATCTTGAAATATCCAACCCGTTCCGTCACACTGTCCATAAGGGCATGGGTCAGAAATCACATTCGAGTTCGGTTCGCCATCTTCCCTTTTCAGAAAATTGTTGTTGTAGTTGCTCGTACCAATGTGGGTCTTTATCTCGTTGAGAATTTCCTCCAAACTCTTTCGTTTGTTTTGCATCGTTTGAAACCTCCTGATCATTTTTTTTAAGTAATCCGGCTTGATACGCTTGGTCAAAAAGATAATTGGCAACATATTTAAACGATCGAATCTGATCTTGCGAATGACGAGGTATAAACTGTTTGAAACAATCCGTCATCCACTGCAGTACTTGCTTCGCGGGCCAACCTTGTTCCGCGACGCGGCGTATACACTCTTTATCCGCATTTGAGACATATTTCTTGCCGCTAAGCTCTTTGAAGTGTTTCGCAATTTCATTTACAGATTCTTCAATGGCTTGATTATTCAAAGAGCGAGGCGCCTCTTCATCTTCTTTATTTGAAGTAATCTTTGTAGTAATCTCTGGTATTGCTCCTGCATGAAGCATCTTCGAACCTGCATCATGCACTCCCGAGACTGCATCATGCATGTCCGAGACTATATCTCGCCTTTTTGAACCTGTGCTTTCTTTCCCTGAAGAATGATCTTGGTCGCTTCGAGGATTTTCCTTATGGTCTTCGCTAGACGTAAACCATTCATAGTGTTTGATTGGATACCCTAACCGTTCAAGATCCTTGACGACTTTAACGAGATTCACACGATATTGATAAGTTTTATCCCATTTATACCGTGAGTTTGTTCGTTTAAATAAATATCCTCTTTCCTCTAAAAATTTCAAATGACGCCGAATGGTTGTCTCATGAACACTTAATAACAACTCTCCAGCTAAATCTTTCGCTGTCTTATAAATCCAACCGTATTTTGGCAGTTCCTCATTAGATTCATTTTCATTGTGGAATCGTTGCTTTTCTTCTTCTCGATACAATTCGGCATCCTTTGTATACGTTTCCCAATAAATAAACTGATTTAGTGCTAACGCTCGAATATAGTGGCCTGTTAACATCGAAAATTCTTCTCTTAAAACTACACTCTTTAAGTTTTTCGTAGTCATATCTCCACCTCATTAACCATGTTTAAAATAATAAGTACCTAATTTTTAGTTCGCGCAAACAAGAGTTTCATCACTCACCACAGCTATCTACCTCCTTCAAACACAAAAACCCCAAACGACAGGTACACTGCACGCACGTGCCAAAAAACAATGGCACAGCATACCTGACGTTTGGGGTTTTCCCTTATTGTATCCATATTCAGTTTACATTGTATCCATTTCGATTACATATATTAGTTTAACGCTCATTTTCTAAATGTCAACTGTATTTCTACTTCTCTACAAAAAATTTTTATTCCTTTTTTCTTCTTCGATCATTTCTTGACCGACAGGTTCATATTTCTCTGGAAGCTCAAGCAGTGCAAATGAATTGAGTGAGTGGCAGAAAGCCCCAACTCATATAAAAATTCAAAAACTACCGTCATGAACTAGAAAACGGACACCGTATCCGCTATTCATCCATTTTTGCAACAAAGAGTAAAAAAATTCTACAAAGTATTCGAATGACGAAAAACGCCTGCTAACATATTTAAGCATCAAAATGATAAAAAGAAGGGGATTGAATGATCATGAATCAAAAAGATTCAAATATCATCTATATAGAAGTGGAACAAGCAATTTTAGGAGCAATTTTAAATGAAGGCGATTTAATTCAAGATTGTACATTTCCTGCCGAATACTTCGGCAAGCGGGAGCATCAATGGATTTACCAAGCAATGCAAGCACTGCAAAAGAAAAATGAAAAAATTGATATCGTGACAGTCGTCACTCAACTGCAGGAAATGAATCAAATCGAAACGGTCGGAGGTGTATCTTATTTATATGACTTAGCCGATGCCGTACCTACAACGGCGAATTTTTCATTTTACGTCCACTCCTTAACGGAAGGATATAAATTAAGAAAAGCTCAGGCTCTTGCTTTGTCGCTTGCTTTATCTCCGACCGTGGAAAAGATCAACGAAGTATATCAACAGTTAGGGGCTTTGCAGGAATTATCCGCCTCTTCCATTCGAACCATTCAAGATGGTCTCTTTGACATCTATGAAGATCTTCTTTCCCCACAAGGTGATATCGGAGTTGATACGGGATTAATTGATTTGAACCGTTTAATCGGTGGCTTTCAAAAAAATGACCTGATCATTATTGCAGGAAGACCGTCCACGGGGAAAACCGCCTTTGCTCTCAATATTGCGATGAACCATTTAAAAAACGGCGGAGTGGTCGACTTATTTTCACTCGAAATGTCAGAAGATCAACTGTTAAAACGCATGTTATCCGCGGTTGCAAGAGTCAACAGCAGGCGATGGAGCGATAAAAACTTTTCACCAGAGGATTACGAAAAGATTGTACAAGCCATCGGAATCATCGGCAACTGGACCGGAATATTAAAAGACAAACCGGCACAAACCGTTGCAGAAATCCGCTCCACTGTGAGACAGTCGATGAAACAATTTCCTAATCAAACACATTTAATTGTGATTGATTACTTACAACTTATTCAACCAGTCGGATATTTTGAACGTCGTGATTTAGCCATCGGAGAGATTACAAAACAATTAAAAAATATCGCAAAAGAATATCATGTCCCAGTTATTCTCTTATCACAGCTCAATCGCGGTGTTGAGTCGCGCGCCGATAAACGGCCGATGATGTCGGATATTCGTGATTCAGGAAGCGTCGAACAAGATGCAGATGTGATTATCAGCTTGTACCGTGATGATTACTATAATCAGCCATCTATCCCAAGTAGTACAAGCATCGTAGAACTGAACGTTTTGAAAAACCGCAATGGCCAAACCGGCAGAGTCGAGGTAGCCTTTCAAAAAGAATTTGGCTTATTTTTGAATCTGATAAAACATAGTGATACACAAAATGATAGAAAATCGTGATACTATGTCTAGGACATGCTGTCCTAGACATGATTTACCCATTCCTCTTCGAAAAAGCATGCACTATTCATCAATCGTCAAAAGAAAAGGAGTACAAATATTGAAAAGACATCTGTACTCCTTTTCCAATTGTACTAATGACCAGGATGATACTTATTCAAGAATTCGTATATGGCCAACGCATATAAGTCAGAAAGTCGTAATCGTGTGCGTACGGAAAGCTCCTTCATCCCCTCTAGATATTCAGGTTGAATCGTGATGGTCGTTCTCACCCCCTTTTGTGTTAAATCTAATTGCATTAACGCTTGATGAATATTGGACTCCGTAGAAACATTGACAGCTACTTGAGGACTTGTATAAGTTTTTTTCGGGATAGTCATGCGTTTCTTTGACATAATATCAACATCCTTCGTCTCCTTGTCAGGATCACCAGCATAATACCATTTTCCATCTTGATTAACTTGATATCCAAGTTTCAACAATCTGGAACG
>Ga0310832_101030_pt1 | contig 13919 bp, 13 predicted proteins | sample WT_ome_7_FD_201303 | JGI IMG/M metagenome (GOLD analysis project Ga0310832, IMG submission 201303) | Sorghum-adapted microbial communities enriched on wild type (WT) sorghum from Joint BioEnergy Institute, Emeryville, California, United... ...
CCGTCCGCCGCTGACCAAACAAGAGCAAGCTCTCGTTCGGTCCGCTCGACTTGCATGTATTAGGCACGCCGCCAGCGTTCGTCCTGAGCCAGGATCAAACTCTCCAAAAGAAAGTTGATTGGCTTGCACTTCAGCTCCAGCACCAAAGTACTGTGAGCCTCAGCTTTTCGGATTGTCTAGCTTCGGCCGCTATCGGCTCGCGACGCTTCGTGTCCCGCTGCGGCGGCAACAGCCTCCTCGCGGGCCTCTCAGCGCGTTTCGCCGATAAGCAAGCGACCTCAGCTTTTCTTATGACGCTTGTGTTTTGTTTAGTTTTCAAGGAACTTTAGAATTGGTGTTGCACACTTTTATTATTATACTCACCATTCATTTCGCTGTCAATATGTTTTTTATTTTTATCAGCGACGTTTATTAATATACTTGATATCTATGTAAAAGTCAATAGTTTTTAACAAAAAAAATGAAAAGGCATTTTGGCTAGACGATGCCTTCTCAATTCTATTTTAGCTAAACGGATCCTTACAAAATATATTGGTCGATTACAATTAATGCCGCAGCCCCTGGGATGCCAAGAAATCCACAAACGAGTGAGGTGATAAAGTTAATCGGAATATGAATGCTAAAATGTCCGCCAATGGCATTGATGACAAACAGCGCTAGTGCGCCTACGATCAGACGGATGGCGGCATAGCCGAAAAAGCGAAGCGCCTTAAAACGAGCACCGACGATAAGGAGCACGGTAATGAGCGCTAGTAGTACGCTAATGACAACTTTTGGTTCCAATGGTTGAACCCCCTTTTTGTACGCTTGTACTACAAACGTATGAAACACGGGGGAAAAAAGAACAAAAAAATAAGGAAGTTAACGCACTTCCTTCAATGTGACGCGGCGATGCTTCGCTTCCCGGAGGAGAAAAAAATATTTTGCCTCCGCAAGTTGCAGCGCGCTTAGCACCTCCAGCGATGGGTCAACACTTTTTTCGATAAGTTGTTTTTGTTCGAACCACTCGGTTCTTGCTTTTTGTAGCTCAGCGATTAGCTTTTCATCAAATTGTCTCTTTAGTTTCCCCTTCCGCCGCCATAACAAACCGATCCCCACCTTCTTTCTCTCTACAGCTCGCGGCGTCCTTCCAACGCTTTTGATAACGTCACTTCGTCCGCATATTCCAAATCACCACCAACTGGCAACCCATGGGCGATGCGGGTAATTTTGATCCCTGTTGGTTTTAACAGACGCGATAAATACATGGCCGTCGCCTCCCCTTCAATGTTTGGGTCGGTCGCTAAAATCACTTCTTGGATCGTTTCGTCCTGCAATCTCGCTAGCAGTTCCGCAATTTTAATGTCTTCCGGTCCGATCCCTTCCATCGGGGAGATGGCTCCATGCAACACATGATATAGACCGTTATATTCCTTCATCTTCTCCATAGCGATGACATCTTTTGGGTCTTGGACGACGCAAATCATCGTCCGATCGCGCCGTTCATCTTTGCAGATGTAACAAGGGTCTGTATCTGTAATATGTCCGCAAATCGTACAATAATGAATATGACGCTTCACATCGACCAGCGCTTTGGCAAACTCGAGCACGGTATCTTCTTTCATTGCCAGCACATGGAACGCAAGACGGGCGGCCGTTTTTGGACCAATCCCGGGCAGTTTCATAAAACTGTCAATTAACTTCGATATTGGCTCTGGATAATGCATGGTTTCCCCCTAGAACAGTCCTGGAATGTTTAACCCTTTGGTAAACTGCCCCATCATGTCGTTAGCTAGTTCATCCACTTTTTTTAGTGCATCGTTTGTTGCCGCTAAAATTAAATCTTGTAACATTTCAATATCATCAGGGTCTACCACTTCTTCCTTAATTTTGACCTCCAAAATTTGTTTATGGCCATTGGCGACGACTGTCACCATACCTCCCCCAGCCGTCCCTTCTACTGTTTTTTCCGCTAACTCTTCTTGTGCCTTTTGCATTTCTTTTTGCATTTTCTGCATTTGCTTTAACATTTTTTGCATATTTCCCATTCCGCCACGCATCATTTTGGAATCCTCCTTCAATCGTTTATTCTTTAATTTCGATCAGTTCTTCACCAAACAGCCGTTTCGCCTCGGCAATCAACGGTTCTTCCTCACTTTTTTCTGCTTTAGCCTCTTTGTTACGGATAAAATCTTCCCTTATTTTTCCCCATTCTTCTTCCGGAATGGCGACCATTTCAAATCGCCGATTCGTCATTTCGAACAAAATCGCCTCAACATTTTCTTTCACTGAGCTCGCCGGATCCGTCGCCATTTTGCAGTGGATTTCATACTTAAACTTTAACACAAATGCCGAGGCGCTTGCTGCAACCGGCTCGCTCTCTTGAAGCAAGGCGGCGTGCGACACTTTATGCTGCCGTTTCAACGTATCAAGTACGTCCGCCCAGCGGCCTTTAATTAAGGCTAAATCTTCGTGCGTCGCTTGCTTCAACAGTTCATGAATGCGGCCAACTGGCGCTTTATATCCCCCGGTTTTCGCCACTTTCGTCGTTTTTTTCGCCGGAGCGGCGGCCGATGGGGAAGCGGACGGTTGTTCCTTCAGACGGCGCAGTTCGGCTTCTAACGTCTCAATCCGCTTCACTAACGGCTCCAGCTCGGAAGCGGATAACGACGGCGCGGCAGCCGGCTGATGGCAAAGCCTAACGAGCGCTACTTCCAAAAGGAGACGTGGGTGGTTCGTCCATTTCATCTCTTGCTGACTTTTGTTCAACAGCTCAATCGCTCCGTATAAATCAGAAAGAGGAATCGTTTCCGAAAGCGAGATAAACGCCTCATCGACGACTGCAATTTGAATGGCTCCTTCCACATGAGGGGCGGTTTTGTAGAGCAGCAAGTCGCGACAATATAAAATTAAATCTTCCACCAAACGATTGGGGTCTTTCCCCTGAGCCATCATTGTTTCGAACTGCTGAAGAACCGCAGCTGTATCTTTGCGGTAGATAGCTCCAATGAAGTCGGCTAATGCAGCAAATGACGCCGCCCCCGTCATCGACAGCACATCGTCGACCTCAAGCTTCCCATTGCTAAACGAAATCGCTTGATCAAGTAAACTGAGCGCATCGCGCATCCCCCCATCGGCGGCACGGGCAATGGCTGACAGCGCCTCATCAGATGCTTCCACACCTTGGGCATTCGCTACGTATTTCAGCCGGGAAACGATGGCCGATAGCGGAATGCGGCGAAAGTCGAACCGTTGACAACGGGAAATAATTGTTGCCGGAATTTTATGCGGCTCGGTCGTGGCCAAAATGAAAATGACGTGTTTCGGCGGCTCTTCTAACGTTTTCAGCAGTGCGTTAAACGCGCCGATCGATAGCATGTGTACTTCATCAATAATGTACACTTTATAGCGGACCGAAGTCGGTGCAAACTTTACTTTCTCGCGGATGTCGCGAATTTCATCGACACGGTTGTTGGAAGCGGCGTCAATTTCCAACACATCGGGAACCGTTCCGTTCGTAATGCCGAGACAAACGGGACATTCATTGCACGGCTCGGCCGCCGGAGCATGTTCACAATTGACCGCCTTGGCGAAAATTTTCGCCGCACTCGTTTTTCCCGTCCCACGTGGACCGGAAAATAAGTAAGCATGCGATATTTTATGTTGAAGCAGGGCGCTTTGCAATGTTTTCGTTACGTGTTCTTGGCCGACCATGTCGGCAAAACGCTGCGGCCGGAAAACACGGTATAACGCTTGGTATGCCACGGGAAACGGCCCTCCTCTTCCTCTCATCCTATTTATTATATAACTTCTCGTTTCAATTTAAAATAATAAAAAACCCACTCATTACGAGTGGGTTTTGTTTCACCTATGTAAGGCCGTGCACCTTCTGTCGATTAGCTGCCCCGAGCGTTGCTCAAGTAGTTAGCTCAGCCCAGGCACCCCCGCGGCACATGGGAGCATCCGCTTACTGCTGCTTCCTTCCGGACCTGACAGGGTTCACGGAATCCCATTGCGCGGGACCCAGACGTCAACACCACTTGCTTGAGACAGACCTCACAACAGACTAACCTCGAGAAGGGATTCAGCCTCGCTAGAGCGGATTGCGAGTACAGGGCACCGCTACCTCCCCGCTTAGCACGGCACTATCAGTATATCTCGTTTGTGGAAAAAATGCAATGTAAATAGGCGGATTTTTAGTTGGAACTTCCACCAACATTTTTCTTTCGTTCACGCAATCGGCGAAAAAAATCGCTTAGCAACGATCCACACTCGCTAGCCAACACTCCGCTAGTGACGTCGGCTTGATGGTTAAAACGGCTCTCTTGCAACAAATTCATCAACGTCCCGGCGCATCCCCCTTTTGGGTCACTGGCACCAAACACAACCCGCTCAATGCGAGAAAGGACGATGGCCCCCGCGCACATGGCGCATGGTTCAAGCGTCACATACAACGTCGCTCGTTCGAGCCGCCATGAACCAGTTGCCTGGCACGCTTCATCAATCGCTAAAATTTCCGCATGGGCAATGGCACGCTGCTCCGTTTCCCGCAAATTATGGGCGCGGGCGATGACGCGTCCGTCTTGAACGATGACGGCACCAATCGGCACTTCACCGATTTGCTCGGCTTTCTTTGCTTCTTCAATCGCTAACCTCATGTAATACTCATCGTTGTTCATCATATACCCCTTCGTGCAAACGGTCATTTCTCTTCTCTTTCCATCATAAAATATGGAGAATAAAGACGCAACTAGGAGGTCAAGTATGCAAATCCATGTCATACAGAGCGGACAAACGTTGAGCGGGATCGCTGAGGCATACGGAACGACCGTTGAGGAAATTGTCCGGGCCAACAAACTTCCAAATCCTGATGAACTTGTTGTCGGCCAGACGCTCGTGATCCCGATCGTCGGCCGTTTTTATTGGGTGCAACGCGGCGACAGTTTATGGTCGATTGCACGCCGATTTTCACTTCCGATGCAACGTCTCGCAGAGGTGAACCACCTCTCCTTAAACGCCCCCCTGCGGGTCGGCCAGCGGCTTTACATCCCGCCCGGCGCTAAGCGGAGGGCAGAGTTTAACGCATATATCGAACCGCGTGGAACGACCGTCAGCCCGGCACTGGAAGCAAGCGCCCGTGAGGCCGCTCCGTATTTGACCTATTTAAGCCCCTTTTATTTTTCCATCCGGCGCGACGCGACACTGCAAGGACCGCCGCTTGATGATTTTCCTGCCATCGCCCGCGCCAACCGCGTCACGCTTGTCATGGTTGTCGCCAACATTGAAAACGGACAGTTCAGCGATGAGCTCGGTGCGCTCATTTTAACCAATGAAACGCTGCAAAACCGCTTGCTTGACAACATTGTCGCGACCGCGAGGCAATACGGTTTCCGCGACATTCATTTCGATTTTGAATATTTGCGCCCGGAAGACCGCGAGGCATACAACGCCTTTTTACGCAAGGCGAAACGCCGATTTGAACGAGAAGGATGGTTGATATCGACCGCTTTGGCGCCGAAAACGAGTGCAACTCAGCGCGGGCGTTGGTACGAGGCGCACGACTACCGCGCCCACGGTCAAATTGTCGATTTTGTCGTCATTATGACGTACGAATGGGGCTACAGCGGTGGACCGCCGATGCCTGTTTCTCCGATCGGACCGGTTCGACGCGTTCTCGAGTACGCCCTTTCGGAAATGCCGGCAGGAAAAATTTTAATGGGACAAAACTTGTATGGCTATGACTGGACGTTGCCGTATGTACCGGGTGGCCCGTACGCACGAGCCATTAGCCCGCAACAAGCCATCGCTCTCGCCGCAAAGTATAACGTTGCTATCGAATACGATGTCGAGGCGCAGGCGCCGCATTTCCGCTACCGCGATGAGAATGGCCGTGAACATGAAGTATGGTTTGAAGATGCCCGTTCCATCCAAGCGAAATTTAATTTAGTTAAGGAACTTGGTTTGCGTGGAGTAAGTTACTGGAAGCTTGGCCTTGACTTCCCGCAAAATTGGCTGCTGATCAACGATCAATTCACGGTGGTGAAAAAATAAAAACACCAAGGCCAAAAACAATAAAAAAACCCGCCTTCGATCGGCGGGTTTTTTTATGGCTGGAAACGGCACCCTTGGTCAGCCGTTTCGGCTAGCAATCTCCTCTTATGCGCGTCAGTATTGTTCGTTATCGCCGTGGCTGAGAACAAGAAATTGGCATCCGCCATCCCTTTATCCTCGTTGCCAACGTCATTCAATATAACATGGTTACCGGGAAAAGTCAACCAACGATTTATCTAGGAAAACGTGCCTTTTGTTTAGCGAATGACATCCCGATTCCCCATATATGGACGGAGCGCTTCCGGGATGACGACCGATCCGTCTTCTTGTTGGTAGTTTTCCAAAATGGCAGCAACCGTGCGGCCGATGGCTAGCCCCGAACCGTTTAGCGTATGCACATATTCTGGCTTTGCTTTCGGCTCGCGACGGAAGCGGATATTAGCTCGGCGCGCCTGGAACGCCTCAAAGTTGCTGCACGACGAAATTTCCCGATACGTTCCATAGCTTGGCAGCCACACCTCAATATCATACGTCTTCGCCGCTGAAAATCCCAGATCTCCTGTACACAAGGCTACGACGCGATACGGAAGCCCGAGCCGTTGCAGGATCGTTTCGGCTTGGTGCGTCAATTTTTCCAACTCGTCATATGAATCCTCCGGCTTGACGAACTTGACGAGCTCCACTTTATTGAATTGGTGCTGGCGGATGAGCCCCCGCGTGTCACGGCCAGCCGAGCCAGCTTCGGCGCGGAAGCACGCGCTGTAAGCCGCATAGTAAAGCGGCAAGTCATCAGCCGTTAAAATTTCATCGCGATGCAAATTCGTCACAGGCACTTCCGCTGTTGGAATGAGAAAATAGTCTTCATTGTCCAAGTGGAACGCGTCTTCCGCAAATTTTGGCAATTGCCCTGTTCCGATCATGCTCGCCCGGTTCACTAAGTATGGCGGCAACACCTCTTGATAGCCAAATTCATCGAGATGGATGTCGAGCATAAAGTTGATTAATGCCCGCTCAAGACGAGCCCCTAGTCCTTTGTAAAACACAAACCGACTTCCTGCCACTTTGGCGGCCCGCTCAAAATCGAGCAAACCGAGTTGGTCAGCAATGTCCCAATGTGGCTTCGGTTCGAACGAGAACGAACGCGGTTCCCCCCATCTTCGCACTTCGACATTATCTTCTTCCGACTGGCCGACTGGCACTGACTCATGCGGTACATTCGGAATCGATAACAGAAGGCTGTCGAGCTCTTCTTCAAGTTGGCGAATTTGCTCGTCCATTTGTTTAATGCGGTCGCCGACTTCGCGCATTTCGGCGATCAACGACTCGGCGTCCTTTTTTTCACGCTTTAAGACAGCAATTTGTTGCGACACCTCATTGCGCTTGCTTTTTAACTCCTCCACCTGAGCGATCAAACGACGACGCTCTTTATCAAGCTGCTCAAACCGGTCGATGTTGGCCAAGTCGTCGCCGCGCTGCAGCAGTTTTTCTTTCACCTCTTGAAATTGGGTGCGTAGTAATTTCACATCCAGCATTCGCTTTACCTCCTTATCCACCATTTATTATACATAAAAATGCTCCCGTCCCAAAAAGGGACGGGAGCGTTCCCGCGGTGCCACCCTTATTGAAGGCCACCATGCCTTCCACTTTTATGCCGGTAACGGCGGCTGCCGAAAACGCCTACTGGCCGCTTGAGCGTTCAGCGCTTTGCTCGAGGATGGATTCACAGGCTCCTCCTACCGGTTCACACCACCCACCGGCTCTCTGAAAGGACGGACGCCTGCTACTAGTTCCTCTCATCGCTTTCCCATTGATTAAATGCTTGATACCGTTTTTGCTTCCTTCACCATATTTAAGAAATATCGCATTAACCGATGGTCATCAGTCAACTCAGGGTGGAACGAGCAACCAAGAAACTGGCCTTGTCGAGCCGCGACAATGCGGTCATTGTATGTCGCGAGGACTTCGACCTCGTCCCCGACCTCAACGATGTGCGGTGCGCGGATAAAAACGCCGACAAACCCATCGCCGACCCCTTTGATCGACAGCTCAGCTTCAAAGCTTTCCCGTTGCCGGCCGAACGAGTTTCGTTCAACCGTAATGTCCATCAAACCTAGATGGGGCTCATCGTAGCCGACGATTCGTTTCGCCAGCAAAATGAGCCCGGCGCACGTACCGAACATCGGTTTGCCGTCAGCAGCAAATTGCTTCAGCGGTTCCATAAGTCCATACCGATCGATGAGACGACGCATCGTTGTGCTTTCGCCGCCCGGCAACACGAGTCCGTCGAGTCCAGTGAGCTGCTCTGTCTTTTTCACGACAACCGCCTCGGCGCCGCACGCCTCAATGGCGCGGACATGTTCTTGCACGGCTCCTTGCAGTCCGAGTACACCTATTTTCATCGTTCCTTTGCTCCTTTGCCTAGCTTACCAGCCACGTTCTTGCATGCGGTGCTCTGGCAACAATGTCGCGACATCGATGCCGCGCATCGCACCACCCAGCCCTTTGGACAAGTGGGCGATCAGCTCATAGTCTTCGTAATGAGTTGTCGCTTCAACAATCGCACGCGCATATTTTTCTGGGTTTTCCGATTTGAAAATGCCCGACCCGACAAAGACACCGTCTGCGCCTAAGTGCATCATGAGAGCAGCGTCAGCCGGTGTCGCGACACCGCCAGCAGCGAAGTTGACGACCGGGAGGCGACCAATTCGTTTAATTTCGCGCAACACTTCGACCGGAGCCCCAAGCTGTTTCGCCTCAGCGACAAGTTCGTCTTCGCTCATGCTAACAACTTTACGGATTTGCGCGTTGACCTTGCGCATATGGCGCACCGCTTCAACAATGTTGCCTGTCCCCGGCTCCCCTTTTGTCCGTAGCATTGATGCCCCTTCAGCAATGCGGCGGGCAGCCTCCCCCAAATCGCGACAACCGCATACAAACGGAACCGTAAACTGCCGTTTATCGATATGGAATTCCTCATCAGCCGGCGTCAATACTTCACTTTCATCGATATAGTCAACGCCAAGCGCCTCAAGGACGCGCGCTTCCACATAATGACCGATGCGCACTTTCGCCATGACCGGGATCGACACAGCGTTCATCACTTCTTCGACCACCGTCGGGTCTGCCATGCGCGCGACACCGCCAGCAGCACGAATGTCTGCCGGGACACGCTCGAGCGCCATAACCGCGACAGCTCCTGCCGCCTCCGCAATTTTTGCTTGTTCCGCATTTACGACGTCCATAATTACGCCGCCTTTTTGCATTTCCGCCATCCCTCGTTTGACGCGATCCGTACCTGTCAATGCCACCGTTGATTCCCCCTATTCCTATCGTTATGCTTTGCCATATGCGCAAAAGGATGATTTATACTGTTTTATTTTAACTCAATTTTTACAAAAATCACAATGGAAAAAAGCTCCCCTGGCAGGGGAGTCATTTTACAGCCAACCTTTCACCGCTTTGACCGCGCTCGTCCATAAGTCGGCAAACAGCCCACCGATCGCACGCATTGAGAGCACAAACCAGTTTGCTTTTTCTACCTCGACTGTCGTAACAAGCGGCACCCGGATGTTTTTTTGCATGTCCGGGCTTAAAAAGGCGAGAGAGTCGTCTCCTTTATATTCGAGCGTCATATACCCGACTGTCTCTCCCTTTTTCAACGGAGCAATCAGCTTTCCTTCATTTGTCATTTTTTTCTTGTCCAATACATATACCGGCTTGTACTGTTTTTCCTCGCCGTTTCTGACTAACAGCGACAGTTTTTTACCTGTCTTGACACGAACCTCTTTTTCTTTCCCTTTCGCGACTGGAAGCTTCTCTTTTCCTTTCAGCTGATATCCCTTCGGATAAAGCGTTTGGAGCGAGTATTGATTGAATCCATAGTTAAATAGCTTTTTCGTCTCCTCGAAGCGCGCCTCTTTCGTCGTTTTTCCGCTCGCATTTTTCGCGTTCATAACGACAGAAATAAGGCGGACACCGTTTCGTTTCGCCGTTCCAGTGAAGCAATTGCCGGCAAATTCAGTATAGCCAGTTTTTAATCCGTCTACCCCTTCATATTCGTACACAAGCCCTGGCAACATCCAGTTCCAGTTGTCCATTCGAATTTCATCATCCGTTCCTTCGCGGAACAGTTTCTTTGGAATGCTCGCTGTTTCCAGCACTTCTGGGTGATCTTTCAGCAGCCGGTAGGCAAGGGTCGCCATCGCCCGTGCGGACATGACGTTTTCCTCGTCTTGGCTTGTTCCTTGTGGATGGAATCCCTTTAAGTCACTGTTGCTTAACCCGGTTGAATTGACAAATTTATAGTCTTTGAGCCCAAGCTCTTTCCCCTTTTCATTCATCATTCGCACAAAATTTTTCTCTGATCCGGCAATGATTTCGGCAATCGCGACCGTTGCTGCATTCGCTGAATAAATGGCCATCGCCTCGTACAGCTCACGAACCGTATATTGCCCGTCCTTGCGCAGAGGGACGTTCGACAGCGACCGGTCTTGCGACAGCCGGTACACGTAATCGCTTGGCGTATACGTTTGATCCCATTTGACGCGCTTCGCTTTAATAGCGTCAAGGAGCAAGTATTCAGTCATCATTTTCGTCATACTGGCAATGCCAAGCACCGCATCAATATTTTTTTCGTACAAAATTCTTCCTGTTTGCGCGTCCACTAAAATAGCGGCATCGGCCCGAATATCAAGCGGCACGCTCTCCGCTTTCACCGTTGCTTGGAACGGCCATAGCGTCAAACAAAGACAAATTGATAGTAGCCAAACAAACCAGTTTCGTTTCTTTGTCTCCACGTCGCACCCTCCTTACACAACCGTTATTGTAACATATGGACAGCCAAAAAAATAGACGGAGAACATGTCTCCGTCAAAGTTAGGTCGATTGGCGCAACCTCGCTTAAAACGCAGAGTAGTTTGGCGCCTCTTTCGTAATTTGTACATCGTGCGGATGGCTTTCACGGAGTCCTGCGCCCGTCATGCGGATAAATTGTGTTTTCTCCCGCAACTCGTCCAAGTTCCGCGTTCCGCAGTAGCCCATACCAGCACGCAGTCCGCCGACGAGCTGGTAAATCGTATCGGCGAGCGGTCCTTTGTATGGCACGCGTCCCTCGATGCCTTCCGGGACAAACTTTTTCGCTTCCTCTTGGAAATAGCGATCCTTGCTGCCTCGCTCCATTGACGCGACCGATCCCATACCCCGGTACACTTTAAAGCGACGTCCTTGATAAATTTCCGTCTCACCTGGGCTTTCTGAGACGCCGGCGAGCAAACTACCAAGCATAACAGCATGCGCTCCAGCCGCCATCGCCTTCACGATGTCGCCGGAATATTTGATCCCGCCGTCAGCGATAATCGGAACGCCATGTTTGCGCGCCTCCGTCGCACAATCGTAAATGGCTGTAATTTGCGGCACTCCAACCCCGGCGACAACCCGTGTCGTGCAAATAGATCCCGGACCGATCCCGACTTTAATAATGTTTGCTCCCGCTTCAATTAAGTCGCGCGTCGCCTCAGCTGTCGCGACATTCCCAGCGATAATGTTCAAATCTGGGTACTGGCGACGGATATTGGCCACTGTCTCGAGGACACCTTTGGAGTGGCCGTGCGCCGTGTCGACGACAATGACGTCAACCCCTGCCTCAACGAGTTTTTTAACACGGATCATCGTGTCCGCTGTCACTCCAACAGCCGCCCCGACGACAAGTCGTCCTTTCGCGTCCTTCGCCGAGTTCGGGAACTCAATCACCTTCTCAATGTCCTTGATGGTAATTAACCCTTTTAGTATCCCGTTTTCATCAACAAGCGGCAATTTTTCGACTTTATGTTGTTGCAAAATTTTCTCCGCTTCCTCTAACGTTGTTCCAACCGGAGCTGTGATCAAATTTTCTTTCGTCATTACCTCGGAAATTTTAATCGAGTAGTCTTGAATAAAACGCAAATCGCGGTTTGTAATAATCCCAACAAGCTTTTGTTCCTCAGCGTTGTTCACGATCGGCACACCTGAGATACGGTATTTGCCCATTAAATGCTCCGCATCGTACACTTGATGATCAGGCGTTAAGAAAAACGGATCAGTAATAACCCCTCGCTCCGACCGTTTTACTTTATCGACTTGCTCAGCTTGCTGCTCAATGGACATGTTTTTGTGGATGATACCAAGACCACCTTGACGCGCCATCGCAATCGCCATTTCGGCCTCGGTGACGGTATCCATGCCAGCGCTAATAATCGGGATGTTCAACTGCAGTGTGTCACTTAACCTCGTCGTGACATCAACATCGCGCGGCAGCACGTCAGATTTTGCCGGGATGAGAAGAACATCGTCAAACGTCAATCCTTCCTTCGCGAATTTCGCTTCCCACATGTTTTCTCCCCCTTGTCCGGAAATATTATTAGTAGCTTAACAACTGGTTAAACTACTGTCAAGGAATCAAAAAAATGTCCTACTTTTCAGTTATTTCCCTACAATTCAGCAACAAGGAGGGCAAAAATGTTCGGAAATACCAAAAGTGCATTCAACCTTTCCGTTTTCCGTTCCGCGGATACCGCGCAACACTTTTTGCAGCAATGCTACAAGCAACAGCAACGCGATGACGCAGTCCAACGCAGTTATACAAATTGTTATCCGTTTTTGTACTATTTGGAGCACGGACAAAACTTTTACGCCGCTGCCCAGCAGGCCCCGTTGTCGATCAAGCCAGTTCTTTTATTTTACGGAATGATTCAGCTTTTAAAAGCCTGCTTGCTTACCGTTGATCCCAACTACCCGGAGTCAACATCTGTCTTAGCCCACGGGGTGTCAACGAGAAAGCGAAAAAAACAAGGCTATGAATTTTTAGATGACGAAGTAAAAGTACAAAAAAATGGTTTGTTCACTCACTTTTCTGAAAAAATGTTTCATGTGAAACAGGAAGCTGGGGAAAAGTTTCGCATGGGCACACTGTTGCAACGGATTTGTGAACTACATGAAACGTTTTTTTTCCTAGGCGGACGAAAAAAGCCATTATCTTTGCCGATTGTACATAACGTTTCACCACCGATACTGGCCATCCCAAAAACAATTTTAGATCACTATCACATGTCGTTATCCCGATTTGTCCAATACATTGGAGAGGAGGGGCAAGGAAGGAAGCTTGTCTTCATCAAAGAGGAAGGAGAATTTCTTTATTTTGAGACAGCAACGCCGCTATCTTCCGTGGGAGAAGGCCCATTTTTATTTCATCTTAACGGGACATACCATATCCCGACCAAGAAAGAAAAAATTTTTACACTCCCAGAGATTCACGCCCATTACTTGTTGCTCTATAACTTAAGCATGATCTCCCGTTACGAGACCGAATGGTGGAGCGAACTCCTTCACTCCTACTCCAGCAAGGCGTATATTTTTATTCTTCAATTTCTTTCCGTGTCGGCGGAAAAAGTCCCGTTATTGTTGAACGAATATTTGATGCAAAAGCTTTTGGCTAAACCAAATTAAAAACCCCTGCTGTTTGAAACAGCAGGGGTTTCTTTCGCCTAGCAGCGACCTACTCTTGCAGGGGCGCTGGCCCCAACTACCATCGGCGCTGGAGAGCTTAACTTCCGTGTTCGGGATGGGAACGGGTGTTTCCTCTCCGCTATCACCACTAGGCAATATGAAGTTGTGGGATCATTCCCTCAAAACTAGATAACCGTTTAGTGGGAAGAAGCCTCCGCTTGTCGTACTGTCTAGCTCCGGCCGCCATCGGCTCGCGACGCTTCGGTCCTGCTGTGGCGGCGACAGCCTCCTCGCAGGCCCTCCAGCGCGTCTCGCCGATAGGCGGGCGGCCTCCGCTTTTCTAGGTTAAGCCCTCGATCGATTAGTATCCGTCAGCTCCACGTGTCGCCACGCTTCCACCTCGGACCTAT
>Ga0310832_101038_pt1 | contig 13858 bp, 9 predicted proteins | sample WT_ome_7_FD_201303 | JGI IMG/M metagenome (GOLD analysis project Ga0310832, IMG submission 201303) | Sorghum-adapted microbial communities enriched on wild type (WT) sorghum from Joint BioEnergy Institute, Emeryville, California, United... ...
GGACCAGACTGCGTAATCTCCGTGCGCTCGGCGTGCCCGAATGGGCGGCCTGGATGATGGCGAACTCACGGTGTGGTCCTTGGGAAATGTCCCGCAACACAAACAACGCCCTCCCGACTTCCTATTGGGAAGCAAGAGGGCTGAAAAGCTTGCTTTCTCGTTATCTGGAGCTTTGTTAACCTTCGGAACCGCCGTATGCGGACCCGCATGTACGGTGGTGTGAGAGGTCGGGGGCTAGCCGCCCACTCCTACTCGATTTACCGGCTTGCCGCCTCCTGCCGGTAGGCGGCCGGCGGCTGGCCGAGAACGGCTTTGAAATCCTTGATGAAATGCGCCTGGTCGAAATAGCCGAGCTGCAGGGCGAGATCCGTGAGCGACGTCGCGCCGTCCCGCTCGATCCGCTCCGCCGCCTCCTGCAGCCGGAACCGGCGGATCACCCATTTCGGCGTGACGCCGACATAGCGCTGGAACAGGCGCTGAAGCTGCCGGATCGACAGCCCGGTCTCCTCGCAGAGCTGCTCCACCCGGACGATGGACCGGTTGCGCATCACCTGCTCCACGATGCGGGCGGCCAGCCCGGCCTGCTCGTCGGGTTCGGGCACGTGCTCAAGCAGGCAAGTCTCCGCCTTGAGCGCCATCGCCTCGTCATCGCCCGCGTCCAGCACCGCGTCCATCCATTCGGCCGCGGCCGGACCGAACAGATCGGCCGCGGGGATCGTCCTCCCGGTCAGGCGGGCCAGCTCGTCCCGCCAGAACGGATGGAAGCCGCCCGCGCGGAACTTGACGCCCAGCACGCGTCCCTCGCCGCGCAGCACGCGCACGAACGGCCGCTTCGGAACGCCGTAGATGAGCGCCCGGCGCCCGTCTGCGTCGTGCTCGAACGCCATGTGGATATTCGGATAGGTCAGCACCCGCTGGGTATGGGATTCGCCATCGGGCAAATGATAACGGACGATCCAGTAATGCTCGATGAACGGCCGCAGCCTGTCGCACGGCTCGAAGCGTTTCAGCGTAAATTTGCTCATCGCGGCTGTCGCATACAGAATGCCGCGCGTCGATCCGCCGTCCTGTTTCGGTCTCATGCGCATCCTCCGTATCCTCCGAGTCCTCCGCGCCTTTCGCCGGCTTGTCGTTTTTTTACAATACATCGGCCCGTGACTTGCCTATATTGAACATATCACAGTTGGATGGGAGGAATCGAGATGTCTGAACAAACCGCGCGCAAGGGCGTCACCGGGCAATACACCCGAAACGGAACGCCGAATTGGTATACGGCCCTCACACCGTTCATCATCGTGGACAAACCCGCCGAAGCGATCGCCTTCTATGAAGCGGTATTCGGGGCCAGGTTGAAAAATTCCACCGCCTTCGGCAGCGGCGACGATGCCGTGATCGTCCATGCCGAGATCGACTTCGGCAACGGCTTTCTGCAGCTCGGCGCGCCAACCCCCCAGTTCAAGACGGTGCTGCCGCCGGGAGACGGCACGGCCTGCTATTCGCTGGGCCTCTATGTGCCGGATGTCGACCGGGTGGTGGAGCTCGCCCTCGCGCACGGCGCCGTTCTCCGCGAACCCGCGATGGATTTCGTCTCCGGGGACCGCTATGCCAGCATTCTGGACCCGTTCGGCGTCCGCTGGACGATCATGTCGCGCGTCGAGGATCTGTCCGAGGAGGAAAGCTTCCGCAGGGTGAACGAGTGGAGCAAGAGCTTCGGTTGATGGCGAAAACATCGCCGCGCCGATGATCCGGCCGGCCGGCGAGTTCAGGGTGACCGGGCGTCCGGACGCGATGCTTGCTCCGGACCCGGCCAGGGATACCGCTCCGTGTGCGGCGGTATCCCTGTATTTTTTTGCGAATGTGTTTCCGTTCCGTCCGGTTTTTGTCACGCTCTCCCGTCCCATGGTGACACGGTAACGGCACTTCGGCAGTCGTTTTCTTGACTGTCGGGACGAGGTCGTCTATAATCTTCAACGTGCACGAAAACCGCATACGGTTGAACATGGTGGAGCCTGTCAAAGACGGGCTCTTTGTATTTTGGAAGGGGAGGAAGACATTGGATTATGTCTTGAAGGCGATGCTGCAGCTTGCCGTCATGGTGGCGGCCGCCAAGCTTGCGGGGGAGCTGGCGATCCGGCTCGGACAACCTTCCGTGCTGGGCAAGCTGCTGGCGGGCGTCATCGTCGGACCGGCCGTGCTCGGCTGGGTGGAATCGTCCCACTGGGTTGAACTGTTCGCCGAAATCGGCGTGCTGCTGCTCATGTTTCTCGCCGGCATGGAGACCGACCTGAAGGCGCTGAACGAGAACCGCGCGCCTTCGCTGACGGTGGCGACGGGGGGAGTCGTGTTTCCGCTGCTGGGCGGGTATGGCGTCGGCGTGTGGCTCGGTCTCGATTCCGGCAACGCGCTTTTTCTCGGATTGGTGCTTTCGGCGACATCCGTCAGCATCACGGTGCAGACGCTGCGCGAACTGGGAAAATTGAACACCCGGGAGAGCACGACGATACTCGGAGCCGCGATCGCGGACGACATCATGGCGGTCATCGGACTCGCCGTCATTCTCGGTCTGGTGCTGGCCGGCGACGTCAACCTCCTGTCGGTGATCGGCCTGATGATCGCTTTCACCGTCGCGGCGATTCTCATGGTATGGAAAGGCATACCGTTCCTCCTGCGGCTCTCGTCCCGGCTGAATGTCACCGAGCCGGTGCTGGGCATGGCGCTGATCCTGGTGTTGCTGATGGCCGTCGCCGCGGAATATTCCGGCATGGCCGGCATCATCGGCTCGTTCGCCGCCGGACTGGCCGTCTCCCGCACCGAATACCGGGAGAAGGTGGAGCGCGGGGTCGAGAGCATCGCCTTCCCGCTGTTCGTTCCGGTCTTTTTCGTCAGCATCGGACTGCACGTGTCGTTTGACGGTATCGGAGGGCAATGGCTGACATTCGTCATCCTGTCCGTTCTCGCCGTGCTGACGAAACTGGTCGGTTCCGGACTGGGCGCCCGGCTGACCGGCTTCAACCTGAAATCTTCGCTCGTCATCGGATCGGGCATGGTATCGCGCGGTGAAGTGGCGCTCATCCTCGCGGCGCTCGGACTGTCCGGCGGGTATGTGCCGGCCGATCTGTACACGACGCTCATCCTGGTCATCGTCCTGACGACCATGGCCGCACCGCCGATGCTGAAATGGACGCTCCGGGAGCCGAAGGGCGCGGCGGACGGAACGGGTGAAGTCCGGAACGTCCGGGGCGGCGGGACGCGGAACTGATCCTGTCGCTGAAAAAATTGCCGGTCATGCCAAAACTTTCATCCGACCCGCGGCGTCTATTCTCATGATTGGAAGAAGACGGGAAGGATGAAGGTATGGGCATGCGCTGGAGAGGATGGGCTGTTGCTTTATGCTTGACGGTGATGTTGCCGGGGTTGCTGCTTGCGGCTTGCCGGGACGGCGGCGATGGCCGGTCGCGCGGCGTGAAGGCCGGGGAAGCGGCGGCTGGCCAGGGCGATCATCTCCGGGCCGAAGACGGCGTGCCGGATGCCGGCGGTTTGCCGGGCGAAGCGCCCGATGCCGGCCGGACCGCCTCGCCGTTCAAAATCGGCGACGCCTTCGAGGTCCGATTGGCCGCGCCGATGACGGGCGAACCGCCCGGGTCCGGGAACGCGCCCCGGGTTAAGTTTTACGCGGCGCCGGGCGAATCGTACGCGGTGATGATGGCAGACGGGGAATGGATTGCCGTCGAGTCGTCGGCGGGCGGCGTCTGGACGTCCGCCTGGTACGGAACGCCGGAAGCGGCCCTCGCGGAGCCGCTGCTCATGAAGCTTGAACTGCCGCCCGGCGCGGAACTGTCGCTTCATCCCGGAAGCGCGTGGAAGACGACGGTGCGCGATCTCTCCGGCGCATCGGGGTCCGACGCCGCCCGGGCGTACGCGATCCGCAAATGGGAAGACTGGTACGGCGTCATCTTGCTGCCGTCGGATGGGTGGCACGACGAAGAGGGAATCATCCGACCGGCTCTGCTCTGGATCAGGCAATCGGAGGCCGCGGGCGCGACGGCGCTGGCGGACGGGCTGTTCGGCGCGGGCGGCCCGCCTTTCATGGAGCTTTGGCAGATTGCCGAGGCGGCATTGTATGCCGGCATGACCGAGACGGAGCTGCTTCGGATGCTCGGCAGGCCGGACGCGAAGGAAAGCTCGCGTCCGCTCAACGAAACGGGTGAACCGCTTCGCATCGGAACGGAGTGGCGCTATGAACCGGCGGAAGGTTTGCTGGCGGCGACGCTCGATGAGCGAAATCGGCTCGTCTCCTGGCGCTGGCGCATTCCGGTACCGCGGGAAGAACTCGGGGAATGGGCGCTTACCTATCCCTGGCGTATGTGGTTCAAGCCGTATCCGCCGGTGTCCTCCGTCGAACCGGAATGGGTATGGCGGCATCGGGGGACGCTGGCGTTCAATTATTTGCTCGGCGCGACGGATGAGGCGCTGCTGCTCAGGGGAGACGACGGCGGCTTCAGCGGCTTTCACGAAGACAGCAACATTTACGCGCTGGACCGCGGAACCGGAGCGCTGCTCTGGAGCATCGACGCCGGATTCGGCTGGGCCGACGCGGTAGTCGACCCGCAGCGCGGAGAAGCGGCCGTACTGACTCACTACGATACCGAAGCGAGACGATACGAGGAGCGCATCCGCCGGCTGCGGCTGCGGGATGGCGCCGTGCTGTGGGAGGATGTGCTCCCGGAAGGGCACGGCAGGCTTCACCTTGCGGCCGGAGCGGTCATCTGCGCCGTGCAGCCCGAGAACATGCCTGACCAAGGCAGCGAGGGACTGCTGCGCGTCTACGACGCCGACACCGGCCGGCTGATGTGGGAACGCGGCTACGCGGAGCCGTTCCGGGTGCTGAGCCGTCCGGGAGATCCGTATGTGGTGGTCCGGCATGAGCGGACGCTTGCGGCATACCGTCCCGGCGACGGCGGTCTTGCATGGGAACTCACGATCGGAAATCCGCTGCATGCGGTGTCATTTTCTTACGACAACCTGTTCACGGACTTGAGCGCGAATCGGTTCTCCTCCGGCGGCCGCAACCGATGGGTGGTGCTCGGAAACGAACTCACGTTGGTCGACATGGTCCGGGGCGGTGTGAAAGCCGTCTACCCGATAAAATGGGGCGAATCCGTCATGGCGATCGACGAACGCCGGCTGCTCGTCGTGCGGCCTTCGGACGATGATTCGCTTCGTCAGACGGAACGGTCCGAGACGGCGCTCCACGATGTGTCCGCCGGAAAGGAACAATGGAGACTTCCGGGCGCCGGTTCGGGCGCGGTGACCGTTGGCGGCCGGGTTTATCTGCTGCTGGACGGCGTGCCGACGGCCGTTGATCTTGAGAGCGGCAAGATCGTCTGGCAGACGCGAGCCGGATGTCCGGAGCCCGGTTGGCACCCCGGCGTCAGACTGGTCGCGACGGGCGACGCGCTGCTCGCGCCTTGCGTCGAGGATTTGCTTGTGCTGAAGCTGTCGGACGGCCAGGGGGTTTTCCGGCTGCGGGATGTGCAGCTCAGTTATCCGGACGGGCGCGAGGAGGAGATTAGGAACGGCCTGATCAACCTTGACGCTTCGGGGGATCTGTACATCGGCTCGGCGAACGGTTATTTTTCCAGGTTGCGGCTGCCGTAAGGGAGCCAAGGGGCGGCGCGCAAGGCGCCGCCCCAAGTGCGAAGCCGCCCTCTCCCGCACGGGACGGGGGCGGCTGCTTCTTCAGGTCCGCATGTCTGTTATTCCTTCGCCGCTTCGATGACGGACCAGAACGCCGGCTTGGCCTGCAGGTTCTTGTCGAACAGGAGCGGCGCGTCCGTCCGGCCCTGCACGGGGAAATCGTGCAGCCACGTGTGGGCGTCCGCGATGCCCCAGAAGACGACGGCGCTCACGAGGTCCTTGTTGTTCCGGAACGCTTCGAAAAACTCGCGGTAGCGGTCGGCCTGCTTCTTGATGACGGATTCGGGAATGTTGTCGCCATAGTCGCGGCGGTCATTCCACGCGTAGAGGCTCATGTCCATCTCGGTGACGATGTTGTCGAGGCCGAGCTCGGCGAACTTCCGCATCGACTCGATGAGCGACGCGGCGCTTGGCCAGTCTACGCTGACGTGGGTCTGGTGGCCGACGCCGTCGATCGGCACGCCGCGGTCCAGCAGTTCCTTCACCAGCTCGTACAGCCGGTCGCGCTTCGCCGGCTCGTTCGTGTTGTAGTCGTTGATGTACAGCTTGATGTCGGGGCCGCCCGCCTCGCGCGCGGCGCGGAACGCCGTCTCGATGTAATCGATCCCCGCGATCTGGTACCATTCGCTGTTGCGCATGCCGCCCGGGTCCGCCGGCTCGATCACTTCGTTCACGACGTCCCACGATTTGATGTCGTCCTTGAAGTGGTTCACGACGGCGCGGACATGCTTTTCAAGCCGCTCGAGCAACAGCTTCTTGTTCTCCTCCCGCTTCGCCGGATCGGTCTCGTCCACCATCCGCTTGCCGTCCTTGTCGTAGAAGAACCAGGCAGGTACCTGCTGGTGCCAGACGAGCGTATGGAATCGCGCTTCCATGCCGTTCGCCTTCGCGAACCCGACGATCTTGTCCGCCTGCTCGAAGCGGAACTGGCCTTCCGTCGGCTGCAGGATGGACGGCTTCATGACGTTCTCGGCGACCAGCATGTTCACGTGTTTCTTCAGCAGCTCGGCCATGAGTCCTTCCGTCTGTTCCGGCGTGATGGCCGCGCCGATCGGGAAGAAGCCGGCGTACGCTTCGGCGAGCGACGGAATGTCGGCCTGGACGGACGGCTCCGCCGGCTCGTCCGCTCCGGCGCCGTCATCTTCCGCGTGCGCCGTTTCGCCGTTCGCCGCGTCTTCCCCATTGTGATTCGCTTCATCTTCCGCTCCGGCGATCGCGCTTTCTCCGTCCCGCGAACGGCCGCCGGCGCCCGCGTCTTCTCCGGCGGCGGCCGGGCCGCCCGCCCCGCCATCCGGCTCCCCGGCGTTGCGCGCCGCGCAGCCGAGCGCAAGCGCCAGCAGCATGACAGCCGCGAGAATCGCCGCGCCGTATCGCATCGTTCGAGGCTTTCCGCCTTTCATCCGCTTACCGCCCCCTGGATGTGCAAGATGCAAATCTGCATGAAAACACAAATAAATACCCGCAAAATGCAAAAAATTGTTGTTGGATACCCGCTTATTGAAATTTACAATGATTTTCCCGGGATGTAAATCGGCCCTTAAATTTTTGATAGGAAAACTAAAATTTTTCAAGTTACGCCCGCGCGCTCGATTCTGTAAACTGAAAGCATACCGGCAAAGCGGAATCCATGTGGGTTGAAAGCGGTTTCGGTATACAGGAAAGTAACCATTTATTGGTAACATTTCCGGAAACCAGGAAGATCGCGTATGCAAAGTTGTGCAAATGTGCGACTCATCGGTGCGAAAGGGGTTGCGGTCATGCACAAAGTGCTGCTCGTCGATGACGAAGTTTTCGCGCGCACGGGACTACGCGGGTTGATTCCGTGGAACCAGCTTGGATTCGAGATTGTGGCGGAAGCGGAAAACGGCGAAGAAGCGCTCCAGAAAATCCGGGAGGCGCAGCCGGATCTCGTCGTGACCGATATCCGCATGCCGGTGCTGGACGGGCTCCAGTTGATCCGGGCCGTCAAGGAGCAGGAGATCGCCAGTCCGAGATTCATCATCATCAGCGGATACAACGACTTCAAATACGCCCAGCAGGCGGTCCGGTTCGGCGTGGAGGATTTCATCCTGAAACCGATCGACGAGGCGGAACTGGCGGACACGCTGAAGCGGGTTGCCGAATCGTTAAAGCGGGATCAACTTCTGGAAGCGGGACATCCGGCGCTGCATCTGTCGCTGCTTGAGAGCCTGCTCACGGGAAGGCTGGACAAGCCGTATATCCCCGGCGCGGCGGCCGCCCTCGGCCTGCCGAACGACCGGGAGCTCTGCTACATCATCGCGGAAGTGAACGATCTCGGCGCGGAGCCCGGCATGGAAGCGGCCGATGCGGGCGACTGGAAAGCGGAGCTGGCGCGGGCGGCGGCCGAGCTGGCCGAAGGCCGGGAACCGCTGTTGCACGAGCATGACGAATGGACCGCGGGCTTGCTGCTGCCGTACAGCGAGAACCTTCGTTCGTGGGAAGCGGCGGCGGAGAGGCTGCGGCAGGCCGTCCGGCTGCGCGGCGGCGTCCTGCGCATGTACGTGGGCGAGCCGGCCGGGACGCCGGAGCTGATCCATCAATCGTACCGGTCGGCCAAGCAGACGATGGATTTCAAATATGCGCTCGACGGGCAGGCCGTATTGTCCGCCAAGGATACGGACGGCCTGACGCTCGTCCGCACGGAGCTTGCGTCCGAACTGTTCGACCGGCTGCTGCACGCGATGGAAGAGCGCGATGCGAAGGCGGCGGAAGCGGTGCTGGACGAGATGTTCGACACGTTCAGGTCGTCGCGGTTCGCCCCGGATGCGGTCGCGGCGTCGATCGCGCGGATGATCCGGCTCGTCAACCGGACGGTGCAGGCGATGGACGGCGACGAGCAGGCGCTTGCCGGATGCACGGCGCTTGCCGGATGGCAGGAGAAGCCGATGACGCTGCAGGGGCTCAAGAAGCTCGCGGCCGCGTTCGTCGAAGATGCGTCGGAATATATGTTGGAGCTCCGCAAGGAGAAGGCGAAAGGCTCAATCCACAAAATCAGGCAGCACATCGAGCGCCATTTCCGCGAGAACATCAGCCTGAAGGTCATCGCGCAGCAATACTACATGAATCCGGTCTACCTGGGGCAGTTGTTCAAGAAGACGTACGGCGTCTATTTCAACGATTTTCTGCTCGATCTGCGCATTCAGGAGGCGAAGCGGCTGCTCCGCCAGACGGATCTGCGCATCTACGAGATCGCGGCGGAAGTGGGCTTCAGCAACCCCGAGTATTTCGCGGCGCAGTTCGAGAAAGTCGTGAACATGACGCCGAAGGAGTACCGCAGCTCGCTCGCGTCGAAAGACTGACGGCGCGCCCGGGCGAAAAACATATTGGAAAATTACAAATGATCTATTGTTCTTCTATGGCGGTGCGCGGTGCTTCATTTCTATAATGGGGAGGAAACGGAACGCTTCGGCGTTCTGTTTTTACAATAAAATAGTTTAAATTTTTTCAGGCGGCCATCCCTTCGCGGCGATGGACGAAGGCGGATAGCCTTTGACCGCCTTGAAGACGTTGCTGAAGTAGGCGACGTCCTTGAATCCGCATCGTTCCGCCACTTCGCTGACCGTGAATCCGCCCGCGGCGAGCAGCGCTTCGGCGTTGTTGACGCGGATCGTGTTCAGGAACGCGCGGTAGGAGACGCCGGTCTGCTGCTTGAACAGCCGGCCGAGGTAGACCGGGTGCAAGCCCGCGAGCTCCGCCAGCTGCCCGATGTCGAGATCTTCGGCGTAATTTTCGGCCAGGTAGGCCTTCATCCGCTCGATGCGCGGATCGGGGGCCAGATCGTCCGTCCGGTGCATCGCCGAGACGAGCAGCCGGTGGAGAATCAGCAGAAACTGGCCGCGCGCCTGCATTTTGTATCCGGGCTGCTTGCTCATCCAGATCTGGTTGAACGCCTTGATCTGCTCCAGCAGCGGTCCCGTGAGCCGGAACTTCGTGATGGTCGCAAGCGGCAGCCGGGTCTCGTTGTCGGGGGCGAGCCACAGGAAATTGAACGCGTAGGAGTGCATCGGCGAGTCGGCGTATGTCCGCGCTTCACGAACCGATCCCGGCGGGATGTAGATCAGGTTGCCGGCTTCGGCGGTATGCTTCACGCCGTTGACGTAGTAGTCGGCCTTGCCGCCGACGACGAAGGTGAGATCATGGAAGTCGATCGGTCCCCGGATGATTTTCCAGTCGGGGTAACACCGCCGGTCGACGAAGAGCACCACTTCGGGCACCAGATGATCGTATCCGAATGCAGCCATGGGCACGCAGCCTCCTTCGTTCGGCTTGACGCAGCGTTCATGCGAGGAGTACGGATCGCGGCACGGGTTCCTGCAACTATCCTACCATGGGTCATCATTCAGCGTACATAAGGAGGATTTCATTCATGTCCGTTGCGAACGCAACTTCCGATACCGGTTATGACGCCTGGCTCCGTTACGAGCGATTGCCGGAGAGGCAGGCCGAGGAGCTGATCGGCTGGTGCTGCCTGATCGTGATGCCGGAGCGGGACGGCCTGTTCCGGACCGTCCGGCGCGAGCTGACGGCGGCGCTGGAGGCGCTGCTCGGCATCCCGCCGGCGGTCGCGGATTCGCCCGACGCGGATGCGGACGCATCGGACGGCTCCGGCGCGATGCGGGCGCTCGTCGCCGCGACGGCCGGGCGGGCCGCAGCGCTCGGACTGATGGACGAAGAAGAAGCCGGGGCCATGCACGCGGAAGGGTTCGTCATCCGCACCGTCCGCCGGGAAGGCCTCGAGGCGGTGCTGATTGCGGGCGGAACGGCGCGCGGACTGCTGTACGGCGCGTTCCATTTCCTCCGGCTTGCGGCTGTCGGCAGCCTGAGCGACCGGGCCCTTGCGCGGCTGGATATCGCCGAGCGGCCGCGCAATCCGCTGCGCATGATCAATCATTGGGACAACATGGACGGCAGCATCGAGCGGGGATACGCGGGGAGATCCATTTTCTTCCATAACAACCGGTTTGTTGAGGACAAAACGCGCATCCGCGATTACGCCCGGATGCTCGCTTCGATCGGCGTCAACGCGCTGACGATCAACAATGTCAACGTGCACGAAATTGAAACGAAGCTGGTCACGGACGAACTGCTGCCCGATGTCGCGGCGGTGGCCGACCTCTTCCGCGAATACGGCATCCGGCTCATGCTCAGCATCAATTTCGCCGCGCCGATCCAGGCCGGCGGCCTGCCGACGGCCGATCCGCTCGACCCGGCGGTGCGCGCGTGGTGGCGCGACCGCGCGGCGGACATCTACCGCCGGATTCCGGACTTCGGCGGCTTCCTCGTCAAGGCCGACTCCGAATTCCGGCCGGGGCCGTTCACATACGGCCGGGACCATGCGGACGGCGCGAACATGCTGGCCGAAGCGCTGGAACCGTTCGGCGGCATCGTCATCTGGCGCTGCTTCGTCTACAACTGCCTGCAGGACTGGCGCGACCGGACGACGGACCGGGCGAAGGCGGCGTACGACCATTTCGTGCCGCTCGACGGCCGGTTCCGGGACAACGTGCTGCTGCAGATCAAGAACGGGCCGATGGACTTCCAGGTGCGCGAGCCGGTATCGCCGTTGTTCGGCGGCCTTGCGCGGACGAACCAGATGCTCGAACTGCAGATTACGCAGGAATATACGGGGCAGCAGCGCCACCTCTGCTATCTGGTGCCGCAATGGAAGGAAGTGCTCGATTTCGACACGCACGCCCGCGGCGAAGGGACGACCGTGGCGCGCATCGCGGACGGAAGCGCGTTCGGACGCCCGACGGGCGGCATCGCCGGCGTCTCCAACATCGGCGACGACCCGAACTGGACCGGCCATCTGCTGGCGCAGGCGAATCTGTACGGATTCGGCCGGCTGGCCTGGAATCCGGAGCTTTCCGCGGAAGTCATAACCGACGAGTGGGTGCGGCTCACGTTCGGCGGCGATCCGGAGACGGTCCGCACGATCGCGGAAATGCTGCTGGACTCCTGGCGCATTTACGAAAATTATACGGCGCCGCTCGGCGTCGGCTGGATGGTCAATCCCGGCCACCACTACGGACCGAACGTCGACGGATATGAATATTCGAAGTGGGGGACCTACCACTTCGCCGACTGCCGCGGCATCGGCGTCGACCGGACGGTGAAGTCGGGGACCGGCTACACGGCGCAATACCACAAGCCGCATTGCGACATTTACGAATCGCTCGAGCATTGTCCGGATGAGCTGCTGCTGTTCTTCCACCATGTGCCGTATACGCACCGGCTTCATTCAGGCAAGACGGTCATCCAGCATATTTACGACACCCATTTCGAAGGCGCCGAGCAGGCACGCGGGCTGGTGGAGCGGTGGTCCGGGCTCAGGGGCCGGATCGACGCCGGCCGGTTCCAGCAGGTGCTCGGCCGGCTCGAGGAGCAGGCGGAGCATGCGGAGGAATGGCGCGACGTCATCAACACCTATTTCTGGCGGAAATCGGGCATACCGGACGAGCACGGGCGCAAGATTTATTGAAGGGTGGGATGGTGAAGGTCCGCCGCGCGTCATTGCGCCAATTGCCGATTTGGGGAGGATGAACTTTCGCCGGCCAATCGTCCCGCCCGCGCCGCGCTGATCGGATGCGGCGCAATCGCTCCCGCGCATGTCGAAACGATGCGATCATTTCCCGGGAAATGTCAGATCGTCGCCTTGCGCGACATCGCGCCGGAGAAAGCCGAAGCGTTCAAGGCGCGTGGATGGCTGCTCGATGGCGGTGATTGGTTCGACGGTGATTATTTCGCAAGATATCAAATGGTGAGGTGATCTGAACATGGCGGAACTCAAGTTGCGGGAGATTTTCAAGGATGACTTCGACATCGGGGCGGCGGTGAACGTCCGGACGGTGGACAGCGCGGCGGAACTGCTCAAGGCGCAGTACGGGAGCATTACGGCGGAGAATGAGATGAAGCCGGTCAATACGCAGCCGTCCGAAGGCGTTTTCACCTTTGAGCAGGCGGACAAAATTGCCGACTTCGCGGCGCGGCACGGCAAGAAGCTGCGCGGGCACACGCTCGTCTGGCACAACCAGACGCCGGACTGGTTCTTCGAAGCGCCAGGCGGAGGTCCGGCCGGCAAGGAGACGCTGCTCAAGCGCATGCGCGACCATATCCATGCGGTGGCGGGACGGTACAAAGGGCGCGCGTATTGCTGGGACGTCGTGAACGAAGCGGTCGCCGATGAGGGCGATCAATGGCTGCGGACGTCGAAATGGCACGATCTGGTTGGACCGGAATTCATCGTCCGCGCGTTCGAGTATGCGCACGAGGCCGACCCCGACGCGTTGCTGTTCTACAACGACTACAATGAATGCAACCCCGTCAAGCGCGACAAGATCATCCGCCTTGTGAAATGGCTCAAGGAGCAAGGCGCGCCGATCCACGGCATCGGCATGCAGGGGCACTACAATCTGGCGTCGCCGAGCATCGCCGAGGTGCGCGAAGCGATCGAGAAGTACGCCGAGCTCGGCCTCGTCATCCACGTGACGGAGCTGGATATGTCCGTTTACGCCTGGGATGACCGGCGGACCGATCTGCTGGAGCCGACGGCGGAAATGATCGAGCGGCAGGCGGAATTGTACGAGCAGTTGTTCTCGCTCTATCGCGAGTACCGGGACGTCATCCGGAGCGTCACGTTCTGGGGCGCGGCGGACGATTACACGTGGTTGAGCTATTTCCCGGTGCGCGGACGGCGCAACTGGCCGCTGCTGTTCGACGCGCGGCACCGGCCGAAGGAAGCGTTCCGCCGCGTCGCGCGGACGGCGGGCATCGAGTTGTAAATCGCGGTTGACTGGCGCGGTCGGTCTGTTCCGGATGAATCGGACGGGCCGGCCGCGATTTTTTTCGGTTGGCGGCGGTCGGTGAGCGACGGATGCGGTTTCTTTTTTTCGTTCGACGGGCGAGCGGGAATAGTGGTGCGATGGATGCGGATGCTGTTGTGTGCGTCTGACGGTCGGATGCGCTGAACGGTAACGAAACTATGCATCGTTATTTTACCGTTAAGAGCGCCTTGGCATTTTATACGAAAAATGGATTCGCGCGTTAAAGCGCGAAAGCATCTAAACGCAAAACATTTCCCCTATGTTTTCGTTTTCCATTATTTGGGTTTACGCGGATTTCATTTCATGCAGTTCAACAT
>Ga0310832_101052_pt1 | contig 13635 bp, 16 predicted proteins | sample WT_ome_7_FD_201303 | JGI IMG/M metagenome (GOLD analysis project Ga0310832, IMG submission 201303) | Sorghum-adapted microbial communities enriched on wild type (WT) sorghum from Joint BioEnergy Institute, Emeryville, California, United... ...
GACGGAATCGTCGTCGATGCGCCGGCGCCCGCGACGGCGTTTCCGTACTCGTCAATCATGTACAGCTGCGCGTCCGGGGAATCGGCATAAAAATAAAACCCCGTCAAATCGACCGGCCGCGAGAAAGTCCATACGATCGTCTCCCCGGCGAGCGTTTCGTACGTGGCGGTATTGCCGTCCGTCACCCCGTAATACGGCGCCGGCGAATCGGCCCACTTCCACCGCAGCAATCCGGGTTCCGGCTGCGACGGGGACGCGTTGGCGGCGACCCCGGCCAGCAGCACGCTGACGGCCAACAAGAGCGCTACCCAAGCTTTCCTCAATTCCATCTCTCCTCTTCTCCTTTTGGTTTGCCTACGCCCTTAACGAACGTATGTTCCCATTATAGAGGGAGAGAGCGAATCGGACAACTTGACAAAATGGACAGAATGGACAAAACGGTCAGAATGGACAAAACAGGCGACTTGTCGGCCAAAAAAGAGCGGGAAGCAACGCAAAAAGCGCGGTTCCCCGTTCGGGAGCCGCGCCGGATGCGCCTTCCGTTATTTCTTCATCATCATCTTCATCAGCGATTCCAGGTTGTTCGGATTCATGCCGCTCTTTTGCACCGCGCTGACGATTTCGTTAATGGTCGCCTCCGACACCGGCACTTTGACCATGCCGGCCACTTGCTTGATCAGCTGCCGCAGTTGCTTTTCATTACGGATCGTCGACGGCTTGACTCCGCTCGCCAGCTTCTGGATGTCTTTTTCCGTGACGCTTTTGCCCGCTTTTTTGTTGACCGTATTCAACACATCTTTCGAGATGTTGCTCATACCAGACCTCCTCCAAACGGTGACTTACCGTATTGTATGAGGCCGGCGGCGCGGGCGTGTAGGCGAAAGTACCGGTCTAGCGCATCCATTTCTTGCCGGAAGGCCCGGCGATCTCCTCGATTTCGTGCGTCCGTCCCCGTCCCATCAAATCTTCGACGGCCGCCTGCGGCTGCTTTCCGGAAAACAGCACCTCGTGCAATTGCTCGGTGATCGGCATCTCGACGCCGTATTGCCGCGCCAGCGCGTAAGCCGTCTTCGTCGTCTTCACGCCTTCGACGACCATGCCCATCGTGGCGAGCACTTCGTCCAGCGCCCGGCCCTGGCCGAGCATATAGCCGGCCCGCCAGTTGCGGCTATGCTTGCTCGTGCATGTGACGACCAGGTCGCCGACGCCGGATAGGCCGGCGAACGTCGGGGCGCTTCCGCCCATCGCCACGCCGAGCCGGGCGATTTCCGCCAGCCCGCGCGTGAGCAGCGCCGCCTTGGCGTTGTCGCCGTAGCCGAGACCGTCGGACAAGCCGGCGCCGAGCGCGATGATGTTTTTGAGCGCGCCCGCCACCTCTACGCCGGTCACGTCCGGATTCGTATAGACGCGGAAATACGAATTGATCAGCACATCTTGCGCCCGCTCGGCTTCCTCCTGCCGCTCCGCGGCGACGACGACCGTCGTCGGGCAGCGCCGGATCACTTCCTCCGCGTGGCTCGGCCCGGACAAAACGACGATGCGGCCCGGCTCAATTTGCGGAAGCTCTTCGGCGAGAACGGCGGTCATCCGCTTCGCCGTTTCCGGCTCGAACCCTTTGGTCGCGTGAATGACCGTGCAGCCGCGGCCCACGTAAGGCCGGGCGAGTTGTGCGACGCCGCGCATGGCGGCGGAAGGCGCGACGAACAGGGCGACATCGGCCCGATCCAGCGCCTTCTCCATGGAGACGGTTGCGGTGATGCGGCCGGACAGCTGCGCGTCGCCCGTATATTTCCGGTTCAATCGGCTCCCGTTGATTTCGTCCGCCTGCTGCTGCGATCTCGTCCACAGCGATACGTCATGGTCGTTGTCCGCCAGCACCGAGGCGAGCGCCGTCCCCCAGCTGCCGGCGACGATGACCGCCACCTTGCGTGCGCTCATCCCGCCTTCTCCTTTCCGCCGGGCAAGTGGCCGGATTTGCGGCCAAGCTTGTTCTCCTTGCCTTTCGCCAGCTTCACAATATTGGTGCGGTGGCGGATAAAGGCGAACACGCCGATGACGAGCGTCGTCCACAGCAGGACGTACGGATAGCCCATGAAGCCGACGAGAATCGGAATGAGTGCGGCGAGGACGAGGGATCCGAGCGACACGTACCGGGTCAGGGCGATAACGGCGATCGCCGCTATACCGGCGATCAGCGTCGGAATAAAGCAAAGCGTCGCGCAGACGCCGATCGTCGTGGCGATGCCTTTGCCGCCCTTAAAGCCGAAATAGACCGGCCAATTATGCCCGGCGATGGCGGCAAGGCCGGCAATCGCGGGGATGTACTCGGCCGCGGCGGAGTCACCTGCGAGCCAGCGCGCGATCAGCACGGCGCCGACGCCCTTGGCCGCATCGAGCAACAGAACGGCGATCGCCGGACCTTTGCCGATGACGCGAAGCGTGTTCGTCGCCCCGGCGTTGCCGCTGCCGTGCTGACGGATGTCGATCCCTTTGAACCATTTGCCATACAAATAACTGAAGCTGATCGAGCCGAGCAAGTAAGCCAGGATGACGGGTACGTATGTATGCACGAGCGACTCTCTCCTATTCGTCGTCTGATTTTTTGCGCGTAAACAAGCGGATGGGCGTTCCTTCGAAGCCGAACGCCGCCCGGATGCGATTTTCGATATACCGCTCGTACGAGAAATGCATCAATTCCGGATCGTTGACGAACAGCAGAATAGTCGGCGGCTTTACGGAAACTTGCGTCGCGTAATTGATTTTCATCCGGCGTCCTTTGTCAGTCGGCGGCGGGTTGAGCGCCACCGCGTCGGCGACGACGTCGTTGAGCAAATGCGTCTGCACCCGCATCGCGTGCTGCTCGCTGACTTCGACCACGACCGGCAGCAACTTGTTCAAACGCTGCTTCGTCTTGGCCGAGACGAACACGATGGGCGCATACGTCATGAACAAAAAATGATCGCGGATGCTCTGCGTGAACCGCTGCATCGTCTTGTCGTCTTTCTCGACGGCGTCCCACTTGTTGACGACGAAAACCGCCGCTTTCCCCGCCTCGTGGGCGTAACCGGCAATATGCTTGTCCTGCTCGATAATGCCTTCTTCCCCGTTCAGGACGACGAGGACGACGTCCGCCCGCTCGATCGCCTGCATCGCCCGCATGACGCTGTATTTCTCGGTCGATTCGTACACTTTGCCGCGCTTGCGCATGCCCGCGGTATCGATCAGAACGAACTTTTGCCCATCCTTCACAAACGGCGTGTCGATGGCGTCCCGCGTCGTTCCCGCCTGGTCGCTGACGATGACGCGCTCTTCGCCGAGAATCGCGTTGACGAGCGACGACTTGCCGACGTTCGGGCGGCCGATCAGGGCGACGCGGATCGTATCTTCGTCGTATTCGTCGTCTTCCTTTTCCGGCAGCTTGCCCGCGACCGCCTGCAGCAAATCGCCGATGCCGGTGCCGTGCGATCCCGAAATGGCGATAGGATCGCCGAAGCCGAGCGAGTAAAATTCGTAAATATCGTCCTGGCGCTTCAAATTGTCCACTTTGTTGACGGCAAGCAGCACCGGCTTTTGCGCACGGTATAGCATCTCGGCCACTTCGGTGTCGGCTGGGGTCATGCCGGCCTTGGCGTCCACCATGAAGATGATCGCGTCGGCTTCCTCGATGGCCAGCTCCGCCTGCATCCGGATCGACTTCAGCATTTCGTCGTCTCCGTCGAGCTGAATGCCTCCCGTGTCGATGATGCTGAACGACCGGCCCATCCATTCGCCGGTTCCGTATATCCGGTCTCGCGTGACGCCGGGCTTGTCTTCCACGATCGCCAGCCGGTCGCCGATGATCCGGTTGAACACCGTCGATTTTCCCACGTTCGGGCGTCCTACGATCGCCACGATGGGACGTGCCATGGACTTCACTCCTACTGAAAAATGAATCGGTTGCATCGTCGTGCCTGTTGTTCGCGAATACCATCATAACAAATTCACCCGGCAAAGGAAAGGAGCGCGCATGCCGTTCCAGGGCAATCGCCGTGTTCCTTGGCCGTTCAGTCGCCGTGCTTGACCAGAATGATCGATCCGTTTTTCAAATCGTGCGCGGAGGCGTCCAAAATTTTTTCCAGCAAAAAAGCGACCTGCTGCTGCTGCTCTTCATCGTCTGCGAAAAAGATCGGCGCCCCTCCTCCGACCCGGTCGCGGTTTGTCGTGACGATGGCCAATATGCCGTCCATGTCAAGCCTCCTCCTTCCGCTGCTGCGCGGGCGATTCCGACGGCATCCGCACGGCGCTTTCCAGAAGCGGCACTTTCAAGAGCACCTGCTTCGCTTTCTCGGGATCGCGCTCCTGCGGCAAGATGAACAGGCCGAGCCGGCCGTCGTTCATATCCAGCTTGCCCAGCGGGACAAGCTGCGGCTCGCCCGAATCGCGGTAGACGCCAAGTATCGTCGACAAATCGTGGAGCATTGCCTGCCGCTGCCCGAGATTGGCCAGCGTCACGCGGAAATTGCGGTTTTTCGGCTTCAGAATCAAGCCGATTCCTTGCCGGAGAATGATGTCGCGGTCGGCGGCAAGCCCGACGTTCATGATGTAAATGTCGCCGACGTACAGATCGGGCCCCTCCAGCCGGACTTCGGCGATCTCAATGTCAGCCGCATGGCCGACCGACTTGCCCGTTTTGAAATATTGCGCGATCAGAAGGGCCGCGAGTCCCGCGCCGATCCCCCAGTAGACGTTCAGCAAAATGGTGAACAGCGATGACACGAAAGCGGTGAAGATGACCAAGTAGTTGCGGCCTTCGAACACCATGGCGATCCCTTCGATGTACGTCCCGCCGCGCGGCACCAGCTCCATTTCGTCCATCTTCGTCAGCGTGTTGCGCTCCATGTTCCGCACGTCCCGAAACTGCTGGGCGGCAAGCGACAAAAACGTGATCGCCGTATAATTTTTGTCGAACAGCGACGGAACGGCCACCGCTCCCAGCGCCGCGGCGACCACACCGAGCGACAGATGGATGACGCGGCCGTGCGGGTAAGTCGGATATTGGCGGTAATCGGTTCGCAGCATCGTCAGCCGCGCCAGCACGCCGAAGACGACGCCGATCAAAATTCCGATCGTATACCGTTGCTCATACAGTTGCTCGTTCATTTGCGCATCCCCTTCCATCGATCGGCCACTTGCCTTTTCATTCCGCGAACGGCGGCAATCGCGTATTCGGCCGATACGGACAGTGTCCGTGCCGTGACGACGGCCAGCCACCAGTCGTCCTGAAAAGCCGGCCCTCCGAACCGGACCCCGCCCGCGTCCCGCTGCAAGTACGCATAAAGAAATCCTCCGGCGAGCAGCCCCAGGCTGATGCTGCCGAGCTGATCTTTCGGCTTGCGTACGAGCGCCGCCGCCAGCAAACCGACCACCGCCGCCGTGCCGTACGCTTGACGGTAAGGAAGAAAGAACGGATCGAAGTCGCCGAGATGCTTCAGCAAGTAGTAGACCGAAGCGAGAAACAGTCCGAACGAAACGAGCTGAAATATGTTCGCAATGAACCGGCTTCCCCACACCGAACCGATGGCGACGGCGGCCAGAAGCGGCACGACGCCGTACAGCACCGTCCCGTCTGCGGGACTGAAGCGCCACCGGCACAATACGCCCCAGGCGATGAAAAAGACGACCGGGACCGAAACGGGGATGCCGCCGAGCAACACCGGCTTCCAGCCGCTCGCGAGCAAAATGAGCGTGATGAGAATCAAAATCGAGGCCAGTATACCGGGATTCATTCGACTAACCACCTGCGAAAGTTTGCTTGCCCGCTTAGTATTTGTGAACGGACCCGGTTTTAAGCAAAAAATCCCCGCCCGATCGCGCCGGCTGCTCAAGGGGAGAAAAATGAAAAAGAGACGGCTTTTTCGCCGTCTCTCGGTGAATTCGAACGTTATTATTTGAGCTTGCTGAGCTTGTCGCCAAACCGCTCGCCGAGCGTCATGCTCAAGCTTTCCCGCGGCGGAATCGACTCGTTGCCGCCACGGGAACCGCGATCGGACTTGCGGTCCGAACGCGCCGCCGGTTCCGGCGCTTCCTCGGTTTCCTTGATGCTGAGCGAAACGCGCTTTTCGGCCGGGTTGAAGTCGAGAACTTTGACGTTCACTTCCTGCCCTTCCTTCAGCACCTCATGCGGCGTGCCGATATGCCGGTGAGCGATTTGCGAAATGTGGACAAGCCCTTCGACGCCCGGCGCGACTTCCACGAAGGCGCCGAAGCTGACAAGGCGCTTCACCGTGCCGCTGATAATGTCTCCCGGATGGATCTTGTCGGCCGCCAGCTCCCACGGACCCGGCTGGGTGGCGCGGATGCTCAGGCTGATCCGGTCGTTCTCGGGATCGACCTTCAGCACTTTCACCTGAACTTTGTCGCCTTCCTTCACCACATCGGAAGGCTTCTCCACATGGTGCCAAGCCATTTCGGAAATGTGCACGAGCCCGTCGATGCCGCCGATGTCGACGAAGGCGCCGAACTTGGTCAGCCGTTGCACCGTGCCTTCCAGCTGCTGGCCGACGGTTAGCTCGCTCATCAGTTTCTTCTTGTTCGCTTCGTATTCTTCTTCCAGCACGTCCTTCTGGGAGAGGACGACCTTGTTCTTCTCGCGGTCGAGCTCCTTCACCTTCAGGCGGAGCGTGCGGCCTTTATAATCGGAAAAATCTTCGACGAAGTGGCGCTCCACCATCGAAGCCGGAACGAAACCGCGCAAGCCTACGTCGACGACGAGGCCGCCCTTGACGACTTCTTTCACCTGCGCTTCGATGATTTCGCCGCTCTCCAGCTTCGCCTGAAGCTCGGCCCAGGAATGCTCGCTGTCCACCGCGCGCTTCGACAGCACGAGACGTTCGCGCTCGTCGTCCAGGCTCAGCACTTTCAGCTCGAGTTCCTGCCCGACCTGAACCGCTTCGCTCGCATTGTCAATATTGACGTTGGACAGTTCGCGGAGCGGAATAACGCCGTCGTATTTATAACCGATATCGACAATGGCCTGATTATCTTCAATTTTAACGATTTTCCCTTTGACGACATCGCCTTTTTTGTAAGCCACTACGCCGGACAAGTCCTGGGTCGTGACTTCCGCCGTCTCCGCCGCTTCCGCAGCCTCGACCGGCTCCGCGTTTTCCTGAACCTTGATTTCTTCTGACATTTTGTTTAACCTCCTCGACTGACAACCGTGACAGATCATCAAACCTAATAACTTTAGTATAATTCCAAGATACCATTTCCATACGCTATAAGCAACGTTTGGACGGCATCCGGCTCGCGTGGGACGTTAAGAATGCTCGCGCAGCAGCTGCCGAATCGATGCCATAATATGCTCGGTCGCCTGTTCCAGCGCATCCGACCGGTCCGACTCGCGAAATTCCGTCAAATCGATCGGCTTGCCGTAGACGACGCGCATTTGCCGAAACAGCTTGTAATTGCCGATAATCGCCACCGGAATGACCGTCGCTCCGGAGCGCAGCGCCAAGCTCGCGGCTCCTTTTTTGCCCATGCCGTCGCCCCTGCGGGAGCCTTCCGGGAAAATCCCCATCATTCCGCCTTCCTCCAACAGCCGAAGCGCATGGCGAATCGACTCCTTGCTGACGCCTCCCCGTTTGACGGGAAACGCTCCGAGACTGCGGATCAGCGCGCTGAACAGCGGGATACGGAACAGTTCCGCCTTTGCCATAAAATGAATGTTCCGCTCGAGCGGTGTGCCGATAATCGGCGGATCGAGGGTGCTGATATGATTCGAGCAAAGGATGACCGGCCCTTCCCGGGGAATGTTCGACATCCCCGTCGCCCGCAGCCGGAAAAAAAATCCGAAGAAGAGACGGCAGACGACTCTGCCGATCCGGTACAGCATCATTGATCGGCTCCCTTGCCGGCGGCTTTGGCCAACGTCAAAATGCGGTCGACCACTTCCGCCACGGATATTCCGGTCGTGTCGATGAGGACGGCGTCGTGCGCGCGCGTAAGAGGCGAAGCTTCACGCTGCTCGTCCATCCGGTCCCTTTCGGCGATTTCCGCTTCGAGCCGCTCCAGCGTAACAGGCTCGCCCTTTGCCTTCATCTCCAGATAGCGTCGCTCGGCCCGTTCCTTGACGCTCGCGGTCAAAAAAATTTTCAGCTCCGCATCGGGGAGCACGTGCGTGCCGATATCGCGGCCGTCCATGACGACGCCTTTCGACTTCGCCATCTCCTGCTGCTTCGCCACAAGCAGCGAGCGAATCTCAGGAATCGCCGCAATCGCGGAGACGCTGCGGCTCACCTCGCCCGTTCGAATCGCTTCGGTGACGTCGCGGCCGTCGACCCGCACCTGCTGGCCGTTCTCACCGGGCGCAAGCTCGATGCGCGTCGCGGCGGCCATCCGGACGAGCTCGTCGCGGCGATCGGACGCGATGCCCGACTGAAGCGCTTTCCAGGTTACGGCCCGGTACATGGCGCCGGTATCGATATACACGAAGCCGAGCGATTCGGCGACCATTCGGGCTACCGTGCTTTTGCCGGCTCCGGCGGGCCCGTCGATCGCTATGTTGATTTTGTCCAACTTGTTAGCGTCCTCCTTGTTCCCGAACCGTACGAATCGCGCTTGCTTCAGAGGGGAATGAGAAAAAGCAGGCCACGCCTGCGATCGAACAAAATTATATCATAGGATCGGACGCGATGCAAAACCGTTTCCACTGGAACCGGCCTCCGGCGCCGAAGCCGGTCCTCGCGCTGTCGAAACCGGTCTTATTCACCAAAATGATGGCGTCAGCGCGCCAAGTCCGTCCCCCGTTCGAACGGGACGCCTTCCAGGCGGTCCACCTTCACGATCCAATGGCGCACCGCCGGCACCGACAGCAGCGCCTGGGCGGCGACGAGCGCCGCCAGTCCGGTCCAGATCAGCTTGCGCAGCCATTTCTCGATCCGGTCGGACACTTCCAGAAACAGCGTCTCATATTCCGTCTCAGGACGAGTCTCATTCTCCACCGTTCGCCCGGTATCGGACCGTTCCTCTGATGCCGCTCCCTGTTTCATCGATGTATGTATGCCATTCTCCGTCCGAAAAGCGGACCGACCGCCGGTGTCCGACATGCAAACCGTCCCACCCGTTCCTCGTTTTGCCGTCCAGTATGCCCCGTTGACCCCGGGCTTATTCGAGGAACGCCGCCTAACGCATGCTACCGGTTGCGGAATTCGAGCTGCCGCTCGAAGCAATAACGGATAATGCGCTGGCGCTCGGCGTCCGTAATCTCGGAAAAGCGCGCCATGACGACGCGCCGGCCGCTCTCCAGCGGCTTCACGCGCACGATCTCCCCGACGAAGTGCGCGTGCTCGATCGACTTGTTGCGGTAAGGCAGCAACAGCCAACAATCGAGCCGCTCATCGTCGCGCAGCGCGATATGCTTTTCGCACAAAAAGGAAATGCCGCCTCCCCCTATGTCTTCCGTCAAGGCGGTGAACCGGGCGCCCGCCTCCGTCTTCACGGCGACTTCGAGCTCCGCCGGGACGCGGAAAAAGCTGCGCCGCTGCATCTTCGTAATTTGATCCGCCTCGGGGCATTTGATCAACACGAGCCGGATCGCTTCCTCCTTGAAGCCGATCACATAGGTATGGAAATAGTGCTTCACTCCGCCTTCGTCGATATAGTAGGCCTCAATCTCGTCGCCGACATAAATGCGTTTCAGCTTGCCCGTCCCGACGTGAAGCGGCACTTCGATCGACATAAAGTTCGGCTGGACGTCGGCGATGCGGGCTTTGTACTCCTGCCGGGCCTCTTCCGGGTCGACGGAGTTGATATTCATATACAAAATTTGATTCACTTTGGGAAGCAAGCGATCCACTCCCGCACTTATTTTAATGTTTTTAGACCATTAGTCCTAATTATAGCACGGAATGAAACCCGGGAACAGCGTAAACCGTTCCGCAAAAATCGACAAAGAACCGATGCGAAAAAAAGGAAAGCCGGTTTGCCGACTTTCCCTTTCGCCTTGCGCCGACAGCGCCCGTCCGATTCAAGCTGCGACGTCCGCCGTTTTCAGCTGTTCGATTTTTTCTTCCGCCCCGTTGTCCGCGTTGATGTAAATCCGATAGAGCGAGCCGTTCACTCGTCCGGTAAACTGATAGCATTGCACTTCCTGTCCGATGTCGTTTTTGATCAGCGCCAGCGATTCGTCCGACACCTGGAAGTTCGGGTTCAGCTTTTGCCGCGCCTGCTTCGAATCGAGCGCCGGAGGCTTCAAATCGCGAGCCTTGTGCTCGAACAAGTAGTCGGAAGCTTGCAAGCCGGTCACTTCCCCGTTGTCGAGGGCGACCCGGACCGTGACTTTCTCCGGATACAAAATGATGTTGTCGCGGCGAGCGGCGAATACGATGCTGGCGACGTTCTGATAGGCGTCGTAGCTGATCGGCGTCGTCCCCGCGTAGCCGTGCGTATCGAGGAACGTCTGCGCCGCCGCCCTCGCCTGATCCGGCGCGAGCTTCGGTTCACCGACTTCCCGGGAAGACATGAACCAGATGAGCTGCCCGCCCTTCTTCGTGAAGTCGAGCGTCAGTTGGTCGCCGTTGCCGTCTTTGGCGGTGTACGTATAGGAGTTGTATTCCGTTCCGGCTCCGTTTTCCACAACCTGCTCGTCCGTTACCGGCCGATTGTCCAGAAACCGGGCGGCCTTCTGCTTGATCTCCTCGGGCGTCGTGTCATTGCCGGAGAGCGCGGTAAACGTCCGCTTCTCGAACAAGGCGCTCATCGACGGCCCCCAGTTCACTTCCTCGTACTCGCTCACTTTTTTGTCGACCGTCTGGAAACCGTCGATGATCGTATTGTCGAGCTGCTTATGCTCGGTGGCGAGCGCCGTCTCGACATCCATCCAGCGCAGGCTGTTGGCGATGACCTTCGACTGCACGTCGCGCAAATCGCCGGCAATTTGTTTCGAACGCTCGTAAAGCGCCGTCAACGTTTTCATTTCGTCCTCGCTAAGCGGCTCCTTCGACAAGTCCCGCACGGCCGCCCGATAGGAGAAGTTGGCGATATTGCTTAAAAATTCCTCGGTTTTGTTGAACGGCAGCAGCGTCAGCGGCAGCTGGTTGATTTCGTTTTGCGCCTCGCTCGTCAGCCGCCAGACGTTGACGAGACTTTTGCGCTGCGAATCGTGGGACGCCGAATTTAGCGCCAGCGTGTTGCCCAGCTCGGTATGCAGCTTGTCGATATGGGTGGATAAGTCGTGGAACGCACGCTGGTACTGGTTTTCCGCCTTGATCAAGATCGAGTTTTTCTCCTGATTCACCTGATAGCCCCAAAGCACGGCCCCGACCAGCAGCACGGTGACGATCGGAAACATCACGGCGCTCAGCCTCGTATACATGCGGTACGATCTCCTTTCCTTTGCCAAAACTGAGATTAGTTTTCGTTCAAGGAGAAACGTTTATGCATAAGCCCCCGCATGGTTTGGACGAGCCCGGGTTTTCCATACGCGGAAAACGGACTGGAAGCTGCAACATGATTCGGCTCGGATCCGTTAAATAGTGGAAAAGGGAAACCGAGAATGGAGGAAACAAAGTGGACCGAATCATTGGCCGTAAGAGTGTCACTCTGCTTCTGATCTCCGCGTTCGTTTGGGTGCTGAGCGGATGCGGAAATGACGCTTATCAAAATACACACCCGGGCACGTTCGGGCAAGAATCGATCGGCAATCCGACACCGGCGGATTTTTTGGACCATGAGGATGCGGACATCTTTTACTTCGGCGGCGTCGTTTACTCCAACGCGGAACATCTCGATTGGGTGAAAGAAAAAGTATACACGAAAACGGAACTTTTGGGCGAGATCACGAAACAAACGTCCGAAGCGGATGAATTTACAGAAGGCGCCGCCAACAAGTTGCCGGTCGGCACCCAGATATATCGTACCGATGCCGGAATTTTCGTTGCTGTTGTGGATGGCAAAGAGATCCGTTATTACCAAGTGGTCGAAGGATAAAAAAAGAAAGCCGTGCGCGCGGCAAGGCTTTCTTCGATGTGCGTTATTCCGTTTCGATGTCAAAGTCGTCGCGGTTGTTGCACAAACATTGCTTAAATCCGGTTTCGATTCGCTCCTTTTCCTTCCTTCCCCGCAGGACGAACCGTTCACCGCAATGGCGGCAGCGAATCGTCACTTTAACCCGCGTATCGCTCATAACAACCTCCGATAAAGCTTTTTCCTTCAGTATAGCCTGAGCGGTTACAGTTTAACCTCTTCTTCCTGTACGGCGCGAAACGGGGATTTCGCGTTGGCACGGTTGACGCTGCCCATGCCGCGAACCCACAAAAACACCATGAGCGGCACGATCAGCCATACCCAGCCCGTCTTCGTTTGCAGCAAAATATAATCGAACAGCCCGTGGAAAAACACCGGTACGGCAAGCGACGCCAGCAGCAGCCGGCCTTTTTTCGCGGGATCGCCGAACTTGGCTTTGCCCATGAAGTAGCCCATCATAACGGCGAACAGGGCGTGTCCGGAAACCGGCAGGAGAGCGCGGAACAGCAAAACGCCGAACGAAAACGGGTTCAGAAGCGCATAGATGACGTTTTCCAGCGTCGCGAACCCGAGCGACACCGACACGGCGTATACGATGCTGTCGTAAGGCTCATCGAACACCGTGTGCTTATAAATCGCATAGTATAGGATAAACCATTTGAAAAATTCTTCCACCGCCGCCGTAATGCCGAAGGCGAACAAAAACGGATTGTCGCCGAGGCTTAGCACGAGCGCCCGCTGCAGCACCATGGTCGGAAAGACGAGAAGCAAGCCGTACACGAAGACGCGCGCGACCATATGGATGGGCTCGGTATCGTACCGATCTTTCAAATAAAAATAGGCGAGCAGCGCGATCCCGGGCGCTACGGCCGCCGTTACGATCGACAGCCATTCCATACGGTCTCCCCCTCTCTGTACCGGGCACGCGGACATGGGAAACGAGCATCCGCGAAACGTTCGGTTTCGTTAGATGCCCGTCCCCTTGCAACATGCGGTTTCGATTTCATCCCAGCGGCCGCTTCGGCCTGCCGTTAACGAAAATGTTTGCAAAGCACGCGAATCGCGTCCTCGCCGATGATGCGCTTGCCGTATTCGTCCAAAACGGCAGACGTCACGGAGGTCGCTTCCCCGTATTCGGACAAAATGGCGATCAGCGTCTGGCAGCGGGATTCGTCCGTCGCCTCCGGGTCGATTTGCAAAATCCATTTGTCTTTATAGGAATAAAGGCTCCCTTCGTTCACGCCGATTCCGGACGCTACGCGGGCCGCCTTCAGGAGATGTTCGAAATCGTGGAACGCATACGAGATGACATCGGTTTGCTCGAGGGTCACTTCCATCTCGTACACTTCTTCCGCCTCTTCTTCATCCACCGCATCGGAAGCGTTTTGAACCTTGCCCCGGGTCACGATGACGACCATGCCTTGCGCCGGCAAAGCGAACACTTCAACAGCGAGCGGCCCGGTCGCGTCAAACCCGAGCTCGGAGTAGGCTTGCTCCATCATTTCGCTGAACAGCTCGTGCACTTTCGGTATTTCGCGCCACATATCTTCCTTCTGTATGCCTCTCTCCGTCAGGTCGTCGAATGTCAGGAAAATCCTTATCTTATCCGTACTCAAGCGCTCAATTTTCATG
>Ga0310832_101069_pt1 | contig 13462 bp, 10 predicted proteins | sample WT_ome_7_FD_201303 | JGI IMG/M metagenome (GOLD analysis project Ga0310832, IMG submission 201303) | Sorghum-adapted microbial communities enriched on wild type (WT) sorghum from Joint BioEnergy Institute, Emeryville, California, United... ...
TTCCGTCCACCTTGAACAACCGGCTGTTTTTGTCGTTCGTCGCGCTTATTTTGCTGCCGTTCTTCGCCGTACAGCTGCGCAGTTACGACCAGATGGAATCGCTGTACGTCAACCGGATCGGCGAACAGAGCCGATACCAGCTCGACCAGATCGTCGGCCGGATGGAGCAGATCAAGCTGAACCTGCTCATGATTTCGCTGCAATTGGAGAAGGAGCCGGTGATCGCGGGCGTCCTGCGACCGGAGGCCGGGGAGGAGGACGCCAGAAGTGCCGAACGGCTGCTCAAGGACATGAAGACGTTTCTGAAATCCGACGGTGCGTTCGTCGAATTGGCGCTGTCCGACTTGCAAGGAGGGGTGTACACGTCGGCGGACCGGAACGTCTTCCATGAGGAAACGTTCGCGGAAACGGCGGGCGGATGGCTCGGCCGCGAAAGCCGTCCGCCCGTGGAGTGGGGGACCGCACCGCCGTTTGTCGACGCAAACGATTTGACCAATCCCGACGTGCTCGTCCTGTACAGCGCGATCGGAAGCGGAGAGCATGCCGGCGTGCTGGCCGTCAGCTTCGATTACCGCAAATGGCTGCAAGACCAGACGAACCGGTTTCTGATCCAGCAGGACTATTATTTGCTGGACCGAAACGGAACCGTTCTATTTCGCACGAGTCCGGACGCCGAGCCGCCGGCGGCGATGCGCGGCTGGATCGAATCGAACGCCGGACGCCCGGCGCCGGAGCCGTTCGTAGACCGGGCTTCCTCCTCCGTCCTGACGGGCCGCGCCGTCGCTTCGGAGGGCTGGACGCTTGCCGCCCAGTTTCCCCTAGACGTCTTTTTCGGCGACATCGACGAGGTGAAGCGCCAGGCGTACGGGACGTTCGGCCTGTTCACGCTGCTGTTCGTCGTGATTACGTTCTTTATCGCGCGGACGGTAACCCGGCCGCTGAGGCTGCTGCGCAAAAAGATGTCGGAGCTGATCCGCAACCAGTTTCTCGTCCATTTGCCCACCGACAAATACCGGGGCGAAATATTGGAGATGGCCGAGGCGTTCAACCGGATGGTGCGCGACTTGAACCGCTCCATCGAGCGGCTGAAAACCGAGGAACGGCGCCGTGAGGCGGCCCGATTTCAAATTTTGCTGCAACAGATGAATCCGCATTTTTTGCTCAATACGCTCAATACGATCAAGTGGAACGCCTTCGCGCGGGGGGACGAGGCGACCGGAGATATTTGCGTCGCGCTCGGGCAACTGCTGGAGACGAGCCTGAACGCGGAGGAAGATTTGATCTACTTCCGCAAGGAGCTGGAGCTGGCGGAGGCATACGTGCGCATCCAACGGTACCGGTACGAGCAGCCGGTCGTCCTCCGGTACGAGTACGACCCGATTTTGGACCATGCGCTGGTGCCGAAATTTTCGCTGCAGCCGCTCGTGGAAAACGCGATCATCCACGGCTTCTCCGGGCTGCAGGGGGAAGGCGTCATCGTCGTTCGGGCAAGGCGCGAGGAGCGTACGCTGCACATCGAGATCGAGGACAACGGAATCGGTCTGGACGCATCCCGTCCGCCCGAAGCTTCGCCTCGCCGGCGCTCGATCGGGCTGACCAACATTCGCGAGCGGCTGCAGCTGCTGTTCCGGGGCGAAGCCGGCCTCGAGCTCGTTCCTCTCGAGCGCGGGACGCTTGCCGTGCTGCGCGTGCCGTTTCTCATTTCCACCCCTTACAAACCGGACGAGGGAGGAAACGCTCATGTGGAAAGCGTTGCTCGTTGAAGACGAACCGGTCGTGCGCCGCACGCTCGCCGGACTGATCGACTGGGAGGCGAACGGATTTACGCTCGTCGGAGAGGCGGGAGACGGCGAGCAGGCGCTGGCGATGATCGAATCGGAACGGCCGGACCTCGTCATCGCCGATATTGTCATGCCGCGGATGGACGGCTTGACGCTGCTGGAGAAGACGAAGCTTACCGGGCAGGAGCCGGTGTTCGTCATGCTGACGTGCATGAACGAATTCGAATATGCGAGAAGGGCGCTTGAGCTGGGCGCCGCCGGCTATGTGCTGAAGCTGTCGGTCAGCCCGGCGTCGCTGGCCGGGACGCTGGAGAAGGCCGGCGCCGAGCTGGCCAAGCGTTACCGGGAGAAAACCGAGCTCGCTTACCACCGCCGTTACGCGCTGGCTTGGGAGGCGCTGGCGGAAGGAACCGACGCTGCGGTGCTGCCGGGCGCGGAGGACGAACCGGCGGGGCCGGCGCCGGAGGAGCGGTTCGCCCGCGTCTGGATCGGCTGTTCCTTGCGCGGAGAGCCGCCTGAGTATCCCGGCGGGGCGGGCGCTAGAGGCGTGGCGCATACGTTTCGGGCGGCCGGAATCGCGACGCGGTTCGTCTGGAGCGTCGCCTCGGCGGCTGCCGCACGGAGCGAAGCGGATGTGGACGCGGCAGCGCGCGCCGTTGCGGAAGGGCCTGCGGGCCGCTGGCAGATGGTGTGGCGCGACGCTTTGAGCCGTCTCGACGACCGTTGGTACGGCGGCGACGGCGATGCGGCGGCTCGCCCCGGAAGCGGCAGCAGCGCCGGCGATGCGGAGCCGGGAGCGCGCCTGCGCGCCCGCGAGCTGGAGCTGCTCGTCAGCGCCGAGCGGGACGCCGGCCCCGAGACGATCCGCCTGCTGCGCGAGCTGTGGAACGCCATGCGGGCACAGCGCGTCCCGGCGTATCGGGTCAAGGCGTGCGCCCTCGGCTTCGTGCGCTACATGGAGCCGCTGCTTGGGTCCGCCGCCCAGGAGGCGCTGCGCGCGCTTCGCGAGGCGGAGCGGCACGAGACGCTGCTCGCCGGCCTGGAAGCGGCGTTCGCCGCCTATGCGCGCAAGCGTCTCGAGCGGGAGCTGCCGCGCACGGACCATCCCGAGGTGAACGCGCTGCTGCGCCATATCCACGCCTGCTACGCCGAGCCGCTTACGTTGAAGGCGGCGGCGGAGCTCGTGCGCATGGACGAGTCGTACTTGAGCGGCCTGTTTCGCAAAAAGACGGGCGTTCCGTTCATCCGCTACGTGCAGCAAGTCCGCGTCGAGCAAGCGAAGCGGCTGCTTATCCAAACCGACTTGCCGGTGCAGGCGGTGGGCGAAAAGGTCGGCTTCCCGAACGCCAACTATTTCTTCAAGCTGTTCAAAAAATTGACCGGCCGCACCCCGAACGATTACCGCTCCGGCCGGCCTGACGAATAGCGTTTGCACATCAAAGACGCTCAAAACACCAATTTTGTACACTCCAACCCCCAAATTTGTTCCTTATTCGCCGCCCGCCTCCCGTGGTACTTTTATGCCACATACGAGAGAAGGAGGGTTGGCCGCATGAAAGCCCACGCGTCGGAAACCGGTACGGCCCGCATGCCGTCGGCCGAGAGGATCGCAAGGCACGTCCGGCTGCTTTGGAAATTCAAGGCGCTGTACGTCATGCTGATTCCCGGCATGATCTACTACTTGATCTACAAATACGTTCCGATGTATGGGGTCATCATCGCATTTAAAGATTTCGATATGTTGGAAGGTATTTTGAGAAGCGATTGGGCGGATCCGTGGTTCAAGCATTTTCAGCGCTTTTTCGATTCGCCCTACGCTTTGGAGCTGATCCGCAATACGATTTTGATCAGCTTGTACAAGCTCGTGTTCGGAACGGCGCCGCCGATCATGCTCGCGCTCGTGCTGAACGAATGCCGGGTGCGCTGGTACAAGTCGCTCGTGCAGACGCTCAGCTACATGCCGCACTTTTTGTCGTGGATTATTATTTACGGCATCGCCATCATCTTGCTGTCGCAAGATTCGGGCATCATCAACCGCTGGATCGTCGAGGCGGGCGGCAAGCCGATCGCCTTTCTCACCTCGACGGATTGGTTCCGCAGCGTGCTCGTCGGCACCGAAGTGTGGCAAAACCTTGGCTGGGGCGCGATCATTTACCTGGCGGCCATCGCCGGAATCGATCCGACGCTGTACGAGGCGGCGCGGGTGGACGGAGCTTCCCGGATGCGGATGATCTGGCACATTACGCTGCCGGGCATCCGCCACGTCATCATCCTGCTCCTCATTTTGCGGCTCGGCCACATCCTGGACGCCGGCTTCGAGCAAATTTACATCTTCTACAACATTCACGTTTATCCGGTGGCGGACATTCTCGATACGTGGGTGTTCCGAACCGGTCTCGAGCAGCTGAACTTCAGCCTCGCATCGGCGGTCGGCCTGTTCAAGTCGGCCATCGGCCTGCTGCTCGTGCTGGGCTCGAACGCGTTGGCGAAACGATGGGGGCAAAACATATGGTGAGAGGATGGCAGGACAGACTGTTCAACACGGGCATATACGCCATCATGGCGGTGGTCGGCCTCGCAGCCGTCGTGCCGATGCTGTATGTGGCGGCCGTGTCGGTGACCCCGTACGCCCAGGTGCTGAAAAACGGCGGCTACGTGCTGTTCCCGTCGGAATGGACGCTGGCGGCATACCGCAAAATATTCGGCACGGCCAACCTGCTGCAATCGTTCAAGGTGACACTGTTCATCACGACGGTCGGGACGGCCATCAATTTGCTGCTGACCGCACTGACCGCCTATCCGCTCAGCCGCAAGGCGCTGCCGCACCGGAACGTGTTTCTGTTCCTCGTCGTGTTCACGATGCTGTTCGGCGGAGGGCTGATTCCGACGTATCTCGTCGTGAAGGCGACCGGGCTGCTCAACACGATTTGGGCGCTCATCGTGCCGACGGCTATCAGCAGCTTCAACGTGCTGATCTTGAAAAGCTTTTTCGAACAGCTGCCGGAGGAGCTGTTCGAGTCGGCGCGGATGGACGGGGCGTCGGAGGCGCTGCTGTTGTTTCGGATCGTCGTCCCGCTGTCGATGCCGGCCTTCGTCACGGTCGGGCTGTTCTACGGCGTCGGGCACTGGAACCAGTTTTTCGCGGCGATCATGTACTTGACGGACCGCTCCTTGCTCCCGCTGCAAGTCGTCGTGCGCGACTTGCTCATGCAGACGATCGAGCAGGCGGAAAACCCCGAAAACATGGTGCCGACCGTCACGATGCAGATGGCGGCCGTCATGGTGGCAAGCTTGCCGGTCATTATCGTCTATCCGTTTTTGCAAAAGCATTTTACGAAAGGCATGCTGCTCGGCTCAATCAAAGGATAATCGGATCATGAAAACAGGGGGAGTGTCGGAAGATGCGAAATTGGAAACGCGATGCGGTTGTAGCCGCCTCTTTGGCGGCGCTGGTCGGAGTGAGCGTCGGCTGCGGGTCGTCGGGCGGCGGCCGGGCGGCGGATCAGCCGAGCGGTGGAGACGCCGGAGCGAAGCAAGGTGCCGGTAGCAACGAGAAGTTCAAAATTACGATCGGCATGGAAGGGTCCGGACTGCCCGCGCCGCAGGATGATCTGATCAAGAAAGCGCTGGACGAGAAGCTGAACATCGACATCGAAATGAACATGATCCAGGGCTTCAGCGACTATATGAACCAGATCAAGGTGCGCGCAGCCGCAGGCAACTTGCCGGACATTTTCCAAGTCGATCTGGTCGCGCTGAACGATTTCGCGCAAAAAGGACTGCTGCTCGATCTGACGCCGTATCTCGACACGAAGCTGAAGACGGCCAAGTCGTTCATGACCGAAAGCTTGATGAAAAAAGGAATGGTGAACGGCAACTATTACGCCATTACGCGCATCGCCGACGTCGCGTTCAGCTCGTTCTGGATTCGCAAAGACTGGCTGGAAAACTTGAATTTGAGCATGCCGACGAACCTCGATGAATTGTACAACGTGGCGAAAGCGTTTACCGAGCAAGATCCGGACGGCAACGGGAAGAAGGACACATACGGGTTTACGGGCACGGAGCTGGGCGCGTTTTCCCCGATCTTCGGCGCATACGGCACGGCCGGTCCCGGCTCGACGTTCCTGAAGGACGGCAAGGTGGTCAATGCCTATTACGACCCGGGCCTGCCGGAGGCGCTGCAATACATTCAACGGCTCATATCGGAAAATTTGGTCGACCCGCAGCTGATGACCAACAAAGGCACGATGGCGCGCGACCAGGCGTTCCAGGGCAAGGCGGGCATCATTTGGGCCGGCTGGACCGACATCGCCAAGCAGGAGTTCATCGAGCAGTACAAGACGGTCAACCCGAAGGCGGAATGGGTGCAATTGGGGCCGCCGAAAGGTCCGTACGGCCAGTACGATTCGGCGTTCGATTCGGAGCGTCCGTCCCGGATGTTGGCGCTGCCGAAGTCGCTGGAGAAGCAGCCGGAGAAGCTGCAGCGCATCTTCGACCTGCTCAACTACATTTCCGACAAGGAAGGCAACCGGCTCGTCATGTACGGCATCGAAGGGCGCCATTACAACGTGGTGGACGGCAAGATCGTGCTGACCGAAGCGATGGCCAAGGAAGGGAACTACTTCCACTACTACCAGCTGACCGGCCGCCCGAACGAGGAATATTTGCCGACGAAGTTCCCGGCCGAGGAAAACTATATCAAGTACGCGCTGACGCTTCCGCGCCTGCAGTCGATCGACAGCAACATTTTGCCGCCCGCGGGCTACAGCGCCGCCGACGCCGACCGGTACGCCAAGGAAGAAATCGTCAAGTTCATCTACGGCAAACGGCCGCTCAGCGAATATCCCGCGTTCCTGAAAACGATGGAAGACACGTTCAAATACAAGCTGTACGTCGAAGAAGGGCAAAAGCGGGCGAAAGAGCTCGGGCTCGTGAAGTAAGGGAGCCCAGGCAAAGCAAGGCGCACCGGCTTGCCCCGGGTGCCGAACGCCAAAAAAAGGAGTCCTTTGCGGAGGACTCTTTTTTGCATTCGATTAAGGAACATGAATCGTTTTGACATGGTCACGGTGCATGTACAATTTACGGCCGTCCGGACCGATCAGTTCCACGAGCTGATTGTCCATCGATTTCAACAGCCCGATTTTGCTCGGATTTTCTCCGAGATCAAGGGCGACCAGCTCTCCCACCAGCTTTTTCATTTGCTGTTCGAACGTCCGGGCCAGCGTAATGTTCGGCGGCTGCAGCGGAAACCGCTCCCGGTTCAAATAGTACGGAGTCTGGTCGGGGGCGTACGGGATAATGATTTTGACATGCTGAAGCGATACATAAACGGTTCGGTGCACGGGCGAAAAGAACACGAAATAGTCGTTCATAATGCTGGTGATGTAGCCATGAAGCGATTGCGTGCCGGTAATGCACACTTCGGTGAAGACGCCTTTCGCGTTCATGACCGTTTTGCGATAAGAAATTTCGGTGTGGTCGAACAATTGCTCGACTTCGCCTTCCGAAGTCACCGACTCCGACGAATCGTCCTCCTCCAGCTTTTGGATATGCAAAATCGGCAAGTACAAATATTTCGAACCGTCGTTCACGACGATGATGTCCGGGCCGACATCGATCAACAATCCTCTGATCGGAGTGGCCCGGCCCGATATTTCAAGCTTGATCGGACTTCCGAGCATCGCGTTGAGCAAGCTCATGTAGACCCTCCTTTCAGGCGACCCATTTCGCCCATCCGTATAAGCTGCACAGGCTCACAAGAAGCGCGACAGGGATCACGACGATCGTCGCGCGCATATACTGTCTCCAGGTAAAGGCGATTTTGTTTTTGCCGAGCAGAAACATCCAGATCAACGAGGCGAGCGTTCCCATCGGTGTAAGCAGCGCGCCGATGTCGCTTCCGATGATATTGGCCAAATAGGCCAGCTGAAGCGTTTGCCCGTCGAGCCCCATTTCCGTGAGCGCCAACGTTCCGATCATGACGGACGGCAAGTTGTTTACCAGATTCGACATAACCGTGAGCGTCAAGCCGACCGACGCGACGGCATGTCCGTGCCCCGACTCCAGAAAAGGCCGCAAAAGACGGATCAGAAACGAAGTCAATCCGGCATTTTGCAGTCCGGTCACGATCACATAGGTGCTGAACGCGAACAGCAAAATATGCCACGGCGTCTTTGAGAACACGTCCCTCACGCCGACGCCCGTACGAATCCAGCGTACGGCGAGCAGCAGCAGCACGCCGGAGGCGGCGAGCGCTTCAACGGGTATGCCTACGCCTTCGGCTAGGAAAAGGCCCGCGCGGATCAACACGACGATGGCGATGCTTGCCCGAAAAAGCCACCAGTCGATCGGTTCCTGCCCGTCGGAATCGTACCGCAGCGGATGGTACGGTCTGCTTGCCTTCACGTCGTTGCGGCCGATCCACCTGCGAAGGAGGCCGGGACTGTAATACGCGTACGGAGTGTGGCCGGTTACCGGCGGAGCATAAGGGAAGGCCGTCACCTTGCGCGGAATGTCGCGGCGGAAGAAAAGCATCAGAAGCGCGGCGATCGTGCCGATGCCGAGCAAGGAAGGCACGAACATCAGCGCCGTATACCGGTTCAGATCGAGTCCGACGATATGAAGCGCGATCAGATTGGCCAAATTGCTTACCCCGATCGGGGCGCTGGATGCTGTTGCGACCAGCGCCCCCGACACTAAATACGGTATTTTTTGGTGCATTTTCAATTGAAGGATGTTGCACAGTTGAAGGATGATCGGAGTTGTGATCAGGATGCTGCCGTCATTATTGAAAAACAGTGTCATCAGGAAGCAAAGCAGCACGATCAGCCAATAGAGCCGATACCCCGATCCTTTAGCCTGATATGCGAGATTGTTGGCCACCCAACGAAAGTAACCGATGCTGTCCAGTACGATCGACATGACGATGGCGGATAAAATGGTGACGGCCGCGCCGCTTACGATGTTGACGATGCGTTCCAGATCGGACAACCGGACGACGCCGACCGCGATCAGAACGGCGGCGCCGATTGTCGTCGGGACCGATTCGTTCATGCCCCCCGGCCGTGTGATCAACAGGATGACGGTAACCGCGAATACGCCCAGTGCAAGCCAGACCGCATAATCAGGCATTGGAATTCACCTTGCTTGCAAACGGCACGAGATCCGTTTCGTGCGCGAGCACTGTTTCGGACGATTTCGGGGGCTTCCCGGGGCGCATCATCCAGTATAACGGAATTCCCGCGGCGGCAAACAAGCAGAAGATAACCATATGCTCCCCCCCTTTTTGTATATTTGTCGGCCGCTGGACGGGGCGGTTAACGGGAACGTCTGCGAATGGCCTTGACGGCACCAAAACGGCTGCCCCGCAGTTGTCTTACGCCTGCGTTGCGTTTGCCTCCGCTGCGATTTCCGCCGCTGCGTTTGCCTCCGCTGCGGCTGCCGCTGCTGCCCTTGCCTCCGCTACGGCTGCCGCTGCTGCCCTTGCCTCCGCTGCGGCTGCTTCCGCTGCGATTTCCGCCGGATTTGTTTTGATTGTCTTGGCTGCTATCGCTCGAGTTGCTTTTTGGATGGGCAAGCCGGACGGATTTAATGTGGAAGATCGGAACACGCACCAGCTCCTTGTTGGATACGAGCAACAGGTACGACGCGCCGACGTCGGCTACGAACCCTTCGATTTTTTCCGGTCCTCCGCTGTTCAATTGGACGAAATGTTGACGCAATCTCGCCAGCAGCTCGTTGAAGTTGCGCGCGATGATGACGCCTCCGGTCGTCCCGAAAGAGCGTTGCGCTCCGCCGACTTCGGTGATGCTCTTCACATGCGTGAGGTTTACATACAAGATGCCGTCTTTGGTGCGAAGCGCCAAATAATCGGACTGAACCGTCAGCAACGTGCCCGTGGTGGAATCGGGGCCTCCGCGGTTCACCTTGACCGTTTTGCCGATCAAGGACATCAGGTAACCCATGTAATTCAGTGCCATGCTGTTGACTCCTCTCATGAAAATCTTTCAGATACACACGAAATCGGACAACGACAGCTTGCATTGCGTTCTATCAATCTTGTTGCGGTCACCACCCCCTTTTTGTCCATGGAGTCTTTCCGTAATGTATTCATATGTGTCCGAGCACCAGATGTACTGGTTGGACAACTATTTTTGGCAAATTTCCATAGATATACGGGAAGTCCATCTATCATTGCGGTATAGACGTCATACCGGTTTGATTTCCGGCTGGCATTCTACCATTTTTGGTTTCTATCAGCGTTTGGCCGTAACGCATGTGATGGACAGGTCATAAACTTTACTAGCTTTCAGGAAAGGAGGGGGAGCAGCCATGAAGCAACGCGTACCCGATTTGTTGTACCAATCTGCCCGGTTCGTCCGTACCAATCGAAAACGCCAAGGCGACACCGAAGCTGCAGGCGAAAATCGTTGGTTCGGTGGCGACGAAGCGGGCGACTGGTTCGGCGGACACCGCACCCGAGGAAGCCGCACCCGAGGAGACCGCACTAGAGGACATCGCACTGGAGGACACCGCACTGGAGGAAGCCGTACCGGAGGACATCGCACCGGAGGACACCGCACTGGAGGAAGCCGAACCGGAGGACATCGCACCGGAGGACACCGCACTGGAGGACATCGCACTGGAGGAAGCCGTACCGGAGGACATCGCACCGGAGGACACCGCACCGGAGGAAGCCGCACCCGAGGACATCGCACCGGAGGACATCGCACTGGAGGACAACGCACTGGAGGACATCGTACTTGGGGACACCGCACCAGAGGAACCGGAATGGAAGAGTAAGCCGCCGTAAAAGATTGGAAGAGTAACCCGCTGTAAAGTAACGAGTGATGCCATGCCAGCCGCCGATCGTTACCCATAAGCCTGCCCGCACGGGCAGGCTGTTCATTTGCGGCGGTTTGCCGGACCAGGCAAAACGGGCCGGTGAAAGCGAAAGCCGGATGGGGGGCAATGGTTTGATAAAACGGGCAGCGAAAAAGAAGACGGAGGGTCCACGCCCTCCGCCTTGCATTTCTTATCCTTTACGAATATCGGTGGGAGACTACTGCCGCCCGATCAATCGTGTCCGCGGCTGCTGATCCGGTCGTACAGGAAGTCGACGATGTGAACGGCTTCCATCCGGCCACCCAGTTTCTCGCGCTCGATGCCGAGCTTCATCTGGAGCAGGCAACCGGGATTGCTCGTGATCAAGTAATGCGCGTTCGTCTCCTTGACGTGCTCCATCTTGTGCTCGAGGACGTCGTTGGCCATGTTCGGCTGCACGATATTGTAAATGCCCGCGGAGCCGCAGCAGCGGTCGGCGCCGGTCAGCTCGACGAAACGGACGTCGCCGACCCGGCCGATCAGGCTGCGCGGCGCGTTGGACTGGCGCATGACGTTGCGCAAATGGCACGAGTCTTGGTACGTGACCGTAAGCGGCGCGCCGTCGGCGCTTTCGCCCCGGCGGGCGGCAAATTCGGGGGGCCGTCCTTTCTCCAGCAGCATGAGGCTGACGTCCTTAACGCGCGAGGCGAACCATTCGGCATCTTCCGCGTAATCCGGATCGTCGCGGAGCAGATGGTCGTATTCGATCAGCAAGGCGCCGCAGCCGCCGGCGTTGGAGACGATATAATCGACTCCGGCTTCCTTGAAGGCGCGAATGTTGCGCCTTGCCAGCTCTTTCGCATCGGCAAGTTCGCCGGCGTGGGCGTGCAGCGCGCCGCAGCAATTTTGCGTCTCGGGGATGACGACTTCGAAGCCGGCCTCGCTGAGCAGCCGGACGGTGTTCACGTTCGTCTCCGTAAACATGATGTCCATCAGGCAGCCGCGGAACATGCCGACGGTGGCGATCTTCTCCCCCTTGGCCGGCACGCGGGTGCCGAGCCGCTCGACGACACCCCGATCGGACGCCTCGGGCAAAATCGCCTCCATCTCCCGCATGTTGCGGGGAAGCAGCTTCATCACGCCGAGCCGGCGCGCCAGCTTCGGCAAGCCGGACTTCTGATACGTGCGCAGCAGCTTGCCGACCCGCTTCATCCGGTTCTGGTTCGGGAACACCCGCTTGAACGCGACATGGCGGACGGCCTTGATATACCAGGGGTGCTCGTCGTGACGCTCCAGCGAATCGCGCGTCTGCTCCAGCAGATGCCCATACTTGACGTCGGCCGGACAGACGGGCTCGCAGGCGCGGCAGCCGAGGCACAGGTTCATCTGCTCGCGGAACTTCGCATCCGGCTCCATGACACCGTCGACGACAGCTTTCATGAGCGCGATCCGGCCGCGCGGCGACGCCGCCTCCAGGCCGGTTTCGACGAAGGTCGGACATGCCGCCTGGCAGAAGCCGCAGCGCATACAGTTGGTCAGCTCGTCGTAGTCCAGCTGCAGCTTCATCGTTTGCGCCAGCGGACGGAGCTCCTTGGCCCCGGGATCGGAAACGCCGTTAGCGGCCGCCATGATCGATCACCACTCTTTTCCGCGATTGTTTGGCGAATATTTTGCCGGGATTCATAATGTTGTTCGGGTCGAACGCGCGCTTGATCGCCTTCATGATTTCGATCCCTTCGGGTCCGACTTTCCATTCCAGGTAGGGCGCCTTCACGACGCCTACGCCGTGTTCGCCGGTGATCGTGCCGCCGAGACGGATCGCCGCTTCGAATATTTCCTCGAACGCCTGCTCGACGCGATGGATTTCTTCGGCGTCGCGCGCGTCGGTCGTGCACGTCGGGTGCAGGTTGCCGTCGCCAGCGTGGCCGAAGGTGCATATTTGCACGTTGTACTTACGCGCGATTTCGTTGATCGCGATCACCATGTCCGCGATTTTGGAGCGGGGGACGGTGGCGTCTTCGAGAATCGTCGTCGGGCGGATGCGGGCGCATGTGGACAAGGCGCTTCGCCGCGCCAGCATCAGCTTCTCCGCTTCGGCGGCGTCGGCGGCCATTTTCACCTCGACGGCTCCTTGCTCCTTGCAAATGCGCACAATCTCGACGATGTCCTTCTCCACGACGGACTCGTCCTGGCCGTCCTGCTCGATCAGCAAAATCGCCTCCATATCGACGGGCAGGCCGATTTTGTTGAAGCCTTCGACGACGCGGATCGTGGAGTTGTCGAGAAATTCGAGCGTCGCCGGAATGATCCGGTTGCCGACGATGGCGGACACCGAGCGCGCCGCGGCGTAAATGTCCTTGTACATGGCGACCATCGTCTTTTTGTACTTCGGCGCCGGGATGAGCTTGACCGTCGCCTCGGTGATGATGGCGAGCGTCCCTTCGGAGCCGACGAGCAGCTTCGTCAGGTCGTAGCCGGCGACGTCCTTGTACAGCTTTCCTCCGGTGCGGATGATGTCGCCGTTAGGCAGCACCGCCTCAAGCCCGATGACGTAGTCTTTCGTCGTGCCGTACTTGAGTCCGCGCAAGCCTCCGGCGCACTCCATAATGTTGCCGCCGAGCGTGGAGATGACCATGCTGCTCGGATCGGGGGGATAGAACAGGCCGCGCTTCTCGACCTCGAGATGGAACGTCTTCGTATTGAGCCCGGGCTGGAACGTCGCCGTCAAATTGTCCGTGTCGATTTCGAGCAGCTTGTTCATCCGGTTCATAACCATGACGAGCCCGCCTTCGACCGGCACGGTTCCGGCGCACAAATTGCTGCCGGCGCCGCGTCCGACGATGGGAATCCGGTGC
>Ga0310832_101072_pt1 | contig 13437 bp, 9 predicted proteins | sample WT_ome_7_FD_201303 | JGI IMG/M metagenome (GOLD analysis project Ga0310832, IMG submission 201303) | Sorghum-adapted microbial communities enriched on wild type (WT) sorghum from Joint BioEnergy Institute, Emeryville, California, United... ...
CAATGCGGGAAAAACTCTTTCGGCTGCTTGCCGTCGTAATTGTTTTTCGTAGCATCGAACAAGCGGCGGCTGTAGCCGTCCGGGCTGTAAATGTCCGGCGATTGCACCTGGGAGCCGTAGAACTCGTTGCTTAAATTGTACTGCCCCAGTTGGGCCCAGGCGTTGTTGCGCGGCTTGTCTCCCGGTTTGCCCGGTATCGTCGTCCACCGGGGTTTCATGGAAGGATCCATCGCTTCTTCGCCTTCCTGCGGTTTGCGCCAGTCCACCCCTTCGATTCCGGTGTTGGACTCAAGCTGCCCGTCAAACGTATAAATATAATCAAGCGCCTTGATCATGGCAATCTGCTGCTCTTTACCCGCTTTATTCGTGATGACAAACGATGCGCCCGGGTTGCCGGAATAATTGAACGTCGCATAAGAAACACCGTCCGGCCCGGTCAAAGCCGGAATCGAATCGTAATGCTTCGAGCTCTCCGAATTGAGGTCGACGAAAATGGCGGGATGCATCCCTGCTCCGGCGCCCAAGAGCTCCGGATTGTGATTGCCGGTTTTCGCGAACGCCCCGGCGTTCTGGGTGAATGCCGCCGGGTCGATCAGCCCTGCATCGTACAACGATTTGATGTATTTCAATCCTTCTTTCCATTGCGGCTTGATGGGCGCAAAATCCACCTTGCCGTTGTCCATGATCAGATACGTATGGTCGTCATCGTAGATAAAGGCATTCATCAGGAAGGGAACGACGTGAACGCCGAACGTTTCGGTCGAACCGCTGAGCGGGATTTCATCGGCCTTGCCATTGCCGTTCGGGTCCTTCGTCTTGAACGCTTCGAGCATCTTTTTGAAATCTTCGGTGGTCTTCGGCGTGCTGATCTGCAATTTCTTCATCCAGTCGGTATTCACCCACATCTTGTTCGGGAACGAACAGTGATAGCAGGCGCTTAACCCGTTAAGGCCGTAGATCTTGCCGTCCGGCGCCGTATTCATCGCCTTGTAGTCCTTGTTCTCATCCAGCACTTTTTTGATGTTCGGCGCATACTGGTCGATCAGATCATTCAGGGGAAGGATGACACCCTGTTTGCCGTATTTGAGCAGATCGGCCTGCGTGAAATGATCGATATAGGGAACAAGCAGAAACACGTCCGGATAATCTCCGCTGGCCAAGGAAATTTGCCGTTTCTCCGTAGCTCCGTCGTAGGGCACCGTCGTCCATTGGAAACGAATATTGAACTTCTGCTCGAGCGTTTTGGTAAACGCGTTGGTAGGCAAGTCCTGCCACGAATCCTGGTCGGCAAAAATCGAAATGGTGACCGGTTTGTCTCCCGATTCGGACGAATTTTCGGCCGAATTTCCTTTTTGGTCTGCGCCGCCGTTGGAACAGCCGGTCGCCACCAGGGCGGTCGCCATCAGGACAGCCGCTGCCGAGCTCATGATCTTCTTCAAATGGAACCCCTCCCAATGTTTTTTGAGGCTTCTGCCGACCTTTATCCCGCACGCATTCAAATGAATCCCCCTGTTAGCGGAATCTCCCCCCTGTCAGCGCATTCTGAGGGTTGATCTTATCCAAATTCGTTCGCCGTTGAAAGGTACAATTTGTCATTCGGCGTACCGTTGAATCGTGAAACTGGGGGCCGTGATTCGTGGAACGCGGCTCGGTCCAACCTGACTTTTTCCAAACTAGTTAGACAGCAATCACCCGTTTGACAAGAAACTTTGCCGCATTCTCTTTCGGGAGCGTACCATTTTCCGTCATGGAAACAATCTGTCTGCAACCGAAACACCCGAACAGGGAATAATGCTCAAAAGAAAAAAAGCCATTGCGAACCGCGGTACCTGTTAAAGTACCGGCGTCGCAAAAGCTTATGGCAGATTCCGGGACGATGGCTGCCGGATCGTTTGCACGTCAAAGTTCCAAGCGGCTAAAAAAAATCAGACGCCGGTGAACGGCGTCCGAATCCTCTATCGGAATCAGTTGACGACTTCCTGAATAAACAGATTGCGTTCCAAGGCCAGATTCACGATCGTGCCTTTCACATTCACCATCGGCCTTGTCGGATTCGACCGGTCGGTAAAAATAATTTCCCCGATCCGACCGTCGCTTAACCGCACGACCGTTCCGTTATGGAATTGCGTTACCTTGTCGATGAACGTAGCAACAATACCCGGCTCCAGCTTGCCGAACGATTCTTGCTGCAGCTGCTCGAGCACAAGATACGGGGATTGCGCTTTTTTGTGCGCGCGATGACTCGTCATCGCGTGGAAAATGTCCGCTACGGCGACCACCTTGGCGTAAGGATGAATCTTTTCACCCTTGACCCCCATCGGATAACCGGAGCCGTCTTCGCGCTCGTGATGCTGAAGCGCGCACAGCTTCGATCCTTCATTGAGCGCCGGAATATGCTTCAAGATGGAGTAGCCATGCAACGTGTGGCGGCGAATTTCCTCCACTTCCAAAGCGGAAAGCTCGGTCGGCTTGCTTAAGACCGCTGGATCGACCTTGGCGTTGCCGATATCGTGAAGCAATCCGCCGAGAGCGATCGGCATCCAGTCCTTTTTTTCAAACCCGTGCCAACGAGCCAGCAAATAGGAAGTGAGAGCGACTAAAATGGCATTGTGGTACACATATTCTTGGGCGTTTCCCGTTCTTGGCAGGAACGTTAACACGTTGTACTGCGAAATATCCGCGATCAGCCGCTCCAAACCCGTCCTCATTTCCAGAACCGGTATCGTCGGGCTGGACATCGAATCTTTGAACACTTTCTTCAGAAGCTGAACCATCCGGTCGTATTCGCGGAAAAATCGGGCATTAGCGTCATCGCCCTGCACCACCTTGATCGTATCCACCTGTTCCGGTTCGGTCTCCCTGCCCTCGATGGCGACGGAAGGAACGAGAAATGCTTGCAGCACCTCGATCTCCCGCGGCGTGACGCTGATCCCCTTGCGCAACAGCACATTGCCCAGCTTCGTGACGACATCCTCGATAATTTTGTCCCCAGGCTTCAGCTGGGAGACGGAAACGGTCGCCATTTCGCGATTCCCCTGCCTTGCATCGGATTACTTGCCTTGCCGCCGTACCGTTACTCCGCGTCCTCCGCCCCGTTCTCGTCGGCCGCTTCATCGCTTTTTTCCACCCGGGTAACGGTCGCAACCTCATCGTCTTCCCGGATATGGATCAGCTTGACCCCTTGCGTATTGCGTCCCATCGTGTTGATGCCGGACATGCTCGTGCGGATAACCGTACCGGAAGCGGTAATGATCATCAAGTCTTCGTCGTCTTTGACCACCTTCAGTCCGATGACCGGCCCGTTCTTCGCCGTAATATTCAGCGTCTTGATCCCTTTGCCGCCCCGCGACTGAACCCGGTACTCCTCCATCGGCGTCCGCTTGCCGTACCCTTTGGACGTGACGATCAGCACATCGTCCTCCTTGTTGACGACATCCATGTCGATAACGGCGTCGTCCTCCGAAAGCGATATGCCTTTGACCCCCGTCGCCGAACGGCCCATCGGCCGCACTTCTTCCTCGGGGAAGCGGATCGACATCCCTTGCCGCGTGCCCATAATAATTTCCTGGTTGCCGTCCGTGAGCTTTACGCCGACCAGATCGTCATCCTCGCGAATATGAATGGCGATGAGCCCGGCTCGCCGAATATTGGCATAATCGTCGAGCGGCGTCTTCTTGACGATCCCGTTGCGGGTGGCGAAAAACAAATACTGGTTCGGATCGAAGCTCTCGATCGGGATCACCGCATTGACAGTCTCGCCCTGCTCGATCTGAATCAGATTGATGATCGGCGTCCCTCTCGCGGTGCGGCTGAGCTCGGGAATTTCGTAAGCTTTCAGCCGGTATGCCTTGCCCTTGTTCGTAAAGAACAGCAAGTATTGATGCGTGTTCGACACAAACAAATGTTCGACGAAGTCTTTATCCTTCGTCTCCATCCCGACGACGCCTTTGCCTCCGCGCTTCTGGCTGCGATAAGTCGTGACGGGCAGCCGTTTGGCGTAGCCGCTATGCGTTATTGTGATGATCACGTCTTCGCGCGGAATGAGATCCTCGTCCTCGATGCTTTCTTCGCCGACGGTAATCTCGCTGCGGCGCGGATCGCCGTACTTCTCCTTGATCTCCTGCAGCTCCTGGCTAATAATCCCCAGAATCCGCTGCTCGTCTGCCAATATCGCGCGGAAATCGGCGATCTGCTTCACCAGCTCGGCGTATTCCTCTTCGATCTTCTCGCGCTCGAGTCCGGTCAGCCGCTGCAGACGCATGTCGAGAATCGCTTGAGCCTGCTCGTAGCTTAAGCTGAACCGGTTCATCAGTCCGTCCCGGGCTTCTTCGGTCGTGCGCGAGGAACGAATCAGGGTGATCACTTCGTCCAGATTGTCCAGTGCGATGCGAAGCCCTTCAAGAATGTGGGCGCGCGCCTCCGCCTTTTTCAGATCGTACTCGGTGCGGCGGCGGATCACTTCCTGCTGGTGCTTCAAGTAATAATGCAGCATATCTTTCAGGTTCAACACTTTGGGCTCGCCGTTTACGAGCGCCAGCATGATGATCCCGTAGTTCGTCTGCATCGGCGTATGCTTATACAAATTGTTCAGCACGACCGTAGGCGTGACGTCGCGGCGCAGCTCGATGACGACGCGCATCCCGGTGCGGTCGGATTCGTCGCGAAGATCGGTAATGCCGTCGATGACTTTGTCCCGGACAAGCTCGGCGATTCTCTCCACCAGCTTCGCCTTGTTTACTTTATACGGCAATTCCGTGACGATAATTCTCGCCTTGTTGTTCGTCTCCTCGATTTCGACCTTGGCCCGCATCGTGGCCGAGCCGCGTCCGGTCGTATACGCCTGGCGGATGCCTTCGCGTCCCAGGATATAGGCGCCGGTAGGGAAGTCGGGTCCCTTGATCGCCTGCATCAGCTCAAGCGGAGTGACGTCCGGGTTTTCGATCAGCATCTGAACGCCGTCGATCACTTCGCCGAGATTGTGCGGCGGTATGCTGGTGGCCATCCCTACGGCGATGCCGTAAGAGCCGTTGACAAGCAAGTTCGGATAACGCGAGGGGAGTACGGAAGGCTCCTGCTCCTCACCGTCATAATTGGGAATGAAATCGATCGTATCTTTTTGCAAGTCGCGCAAAAGCTCCATCGATATTTTCGACAGGCGCGCTTCCGTATAACGCATGGCGGCTGCGGCATCGCCGTCGACGGAACCGAAGTTGCCATGCCCGTCCACCAGCGTATAGCGGGTCGAAAAATCTTGAGCCAGTCCGACCATCGTCTCGTAAACCGCCGAGTCGCCGTGCGGATGGTATTTGCCGATGACTTCGCCGACGATTCTCGCCGATTTTTTGTACGGCTTGTCCGGGGCCATGCCGAGCTCGGACATCGCGTACAGGATGCGGCGGTGAACCGGCTTCAACCCGTCCCGAACGTCCGGAAGGGCGCGGCTGACGATGATGCTCATGGCGTAATCCATGAACGATGTGCGCATTTCCGTCCCGATGTCGATATCTCTGATTTGCGATCGGTTCTCTTCAGCCATGGAAACCTCCTCGTGGTCCGAGACGTTCGATCAAACGTCCAAATTTTTCACGAATTTGGCGTGCTGCTGGATGAAATCCCGGCGCGGCTCCACATCGTCGCCCATCAGCGTGTCGAAAATCGCATCCGCCTCGATCGCGTCCTGAATGCTGACCTGCAGCAACGTCCGGCTGTTCGGGTCCATCGTCGTTTCCCACAGCTGCTCCGGATTCATCTCGCCCAAGCCTTTGTACCGCTGGATGTTGACTTTCGCTCCTTCTCCGTATTCCTGAAGGATGGCGTCCTTTTGCTTGTCGGAGTAAGCGTAACGAATCGTCTTGTTCCGCTCGATCTTGTAAAGCGGCGGCTGCGCAATGTAGACGTAGCCCGATTCGATGATTTTGCGCATATACCGGTAAAAAAACGTAAGCAGCAGCGTCCGGATATGGGCGCCGTCGACGTCCGCGTCGGTCATAATAATAACCTTGTGGTAACGCGCTTTCGTAATGTCGAAATCGTCCCCGATGCCGGTGCCAAGCGCGGTGATAATGGCGCGAATCTCCGCGTTGGACAATATTTTGTCCAGCCGGGATTTCTCAACGTTCAAAATTTTGCCGCGCAGCGGAAGGATCGCCTGAAAATGCCGGTCGCGTCCTTGCTTGGCGGAGCCGCCGGCGGAATCGCCTTCGACGATGTACACTTCGCTGATCGACGCATCTCGCGACGAGCAGTCGGCCAGTTTGCCCGGCAAGGAGCTGACCTCGAGGGCGTTTTTGCGCCGCGTCAGCTCCCGCGCCTTGCGCGCCGCCTCGCGGGCTCGTGCCGCCTGGACGCCCTTCTCCACGATCTTCCGCGCGACGGCCGGATTTTCGTTCAGAAACTCCTCGAGCTTATCCGCAAACATCGACTCGACGATGCCGCGCACTTCGCTGTTGCCGAGCTTCGTCTTCGTCTGGCCTTCGAACTGCGGATCCGGAATTTTGACGGAAACGATCGCCGTCAATCCTTCGCGCACGTCGTCGCCGGTCAAATTGGAATCGTTGTCCTTGATCGCGCCCGACTTCCGGGCGTAATCGTTGAGAATGCGGGTTAAAGCGCTTTTAAACCCGGATTCGTGCGAGCCGCCCTCGTGCGTGTTGATGTTGTTGGCAAACGAATAAATGTTCTCGCTGTAGCTGTCGTTGTACTGTAGGGCGATCTCGACCTGGATGTTGTCCTTTTCGCCCTCGATATAGATCGGCGGCTCGTGGATCGCCGTTTTGGTCCGGTTCAAATGCTCGACAAACGAGATGATGCCGCCGTCGTACTTGAACGTGCTCGACAAGTCGTGGCGTTCATCGACGAGTTCGATCTCGATTCCTTTGTTCAAAAATGCCAGCTCGCGAAGCCGCGACTGGAGAATATCATAGTCAAATTCGGTCGTTTCGGTAAAAATTTCCGGATCGGGCTTGAACGTTGTCGTCGTACCCGTCTCGTCCGTAACTCCGAGCACTTTCATATCGTACAGCGGAACGCCGCGCTTGTACTCCTGCACGTGAATGCGGCCGTCGCGCTTGACCTGCACCCGAACATGCTCGGACAGCGCGTTGACGACGGAGATGCCTACGCCGTGCAAGCCGCCGGATACTTTGTAGCCTTCACCGCCGAACTTCCCGCCCGCATGCAAAACGGTCATAACGACTTCGAGCGTCGATTTTTTCAGCTTCGGATTCTCGCCGACGGGAATGCCGCGGCCGTTGTCAATGACGGTGATGCTGTTGTCCTTGTGCACGATCACGCGAATGATCGTACAGAAGCCCGCCAGCGCCTCGTCGATGCTGTTGTCTACCACTTCCCATACGAGGTGGTGCAGCCCCCGTACGCCAGTCGAGCCGATATACATACCCGGGCGCTTGCGTACGGCTTCGAGGCCTTCAAGCACCTGGATCTGGCTTTCGTCATATGCGTGCTGGTTGACAGTCATAGGACAATCGTCACCTACTTCTCGGATTTGAAAACGGATCGGTATCGCTCATCAGCAAGACGTTCGCTCGTTTTTTCAGAGTGGTGGAAGAAATGGGGGAGTAATAGACTTTCGTCTTCGTGACGACGAGCGACTTGCATTCCTCCTCGCCGATCACTTCGACGTTGCGCTCCTTCTGGGCGTGCTGAACGAAGCTTCTCGATATTTTCGAAGATTTCTCGACGGACAGATCGAAAATGGCGATCAGTTCGGATGCGCGAATGATTTTTTCTCCGCCCAAATGGATGAACATGCTTCAAGTCATCTCCCGCTTCGCCCGGCAGGCGAAATCTATGAATCGGCCAATCGGCCGCCGTGAACATGGAAAATGGAGGCGTTCTCCAGCCGGTTCATCTGCAGACTTTCCACGCCGGTCGTCGTGATGAACGTCTGGACTTTCGTCTGGAACGTCTCAAGAAGTTGGGTTTGCCGGTAGGTGTCCAATTCGGACAATACGTCGTCTAGCAGGAGAACGGGATAGTCTCCCACTTCTTCGTGAATGAATTCGATTTCGGCCAATTTGAGCGAAAGCGCCGTCGTCCGCTGCTGCCCCTGGGACCCGAACGTCTGGACGTCGCGATCGTTGATGAAGAACGCCAGATCGTCGCGATGGGGGCCGTACAGCGTCGTCCCGCGGCGCATTTCCTGATCCTTTGCCTGTGATAACTTTATCATAAATTGCTCGAATAAAACAGTTTCTTCTCCCGCAAGCTCGCACTCGAAGGAAGGACGGTAATCGATTCTAAGCGTTTCCGAGCCGTTCGTAATTCCGCGGTGAATCGTCTCCGCCCAGATTTGAAGCTTTTTTATAAAGCTTTGACGTTTTTTCATAATTTTAATACCGAGCCGGGCGAGCTGCTCGTTCCAAATGTCCAGCATGGCGCCGCTTGCTACGGTTTCGCGGTACGATTGCTTGAGGAAATGGTTGCGCTGCGCGAGTACTTTCTGATATTGGCTCAAGTCGTACAAATAGGACGGCTGCACCTGGCCGATCTCCATGTCGAGAAAACGCCGCCGGACGCCGGGGGAGCCCTTGACGATACTCAAATCTTCCGGAGCGAACAGCACCACGTTCAGCGCTCCGATGAAATCGCTCAGCTTTTTTTGTTCCAGACCGTTCACTTTGGCCTTTTTGCCCTGGTTCGTAATCGCCAGTTCGAGCGTGCAAGGCCCGTACCGCTTGTCCAGCTCGCAGCGCAGCATCGTCCGATCCGCTCCCCAGCGGATCAGCTCCTTGTCCTGATGGGTCCGGTGCGACTTGGTCAAGGCCAGCACGAAAATCGCCTCGAGCAGGTTCGTCTTCCCCTGGGCGTTCGGTCCGACGATAATGTTGACGGCGCCTTCGGTAGCGAAGTCGAGCGCTTCGTAATTGCGGTAATCGCGAAGCACCAGATGTTTCAAATACAAGGAACAACCTCCTAATTGCCCCCACAACGTGACGTGATCGTTCGCAGCGGATTCCGCGCGCTTTGCGGGCTTTTGCCTAACGCCGGACGACGCGAAATGTACCAAACCCTTCGACGGTTACCTGATCGTCGGGATACAGTTTGCGGCCGCGGCGGTTCTCGGGCTGGTCGTTGACGCGTATGGCCGTCTCCTGCAAAAACGGCTTCACCTGGCCGCCGGTGGAAACGCAATCTGTCAATTTGAGCAGCTGGCCGAGCGTGATGTACTCGGTTTCGATCGCGATCTGTCTCATAGGCTCTCTCCGATCAGTTCGTCGTCCGGTACGGCATGATGAGATGCAGCATATTGGAGTGGTCCTCGGGTTTGATAATAATCGGCTGCATCGGTCCGCGGAAACAGATTTCGATAAAGTCGCTGTCGATGACCTTCAGCGCGTCGAGCATATATTTGGAGTTGAACGAGATGCTGATGAGTTCGCCGGACATCCGGTGCGCCTCGATCTGCTCCGTCACTTTGCCGATCTCGCTCGAGCTGGACGACACTTCGACGGTCCGCTCGTCCTTCAGCGTCATCTTGACGATGTTCGTCTTCTCCTCGCGGGAGAGCAAGTACGCCCGGTCGATGGCGTCCGTCAGCTTCTTCGTATCGATCGTCAGCTCGGTCTGGAACGTTTGGGGGATGAGCTTGGACGTGTCCGGATACGTGCCGTCGAGCATGCGCGTATAGAACATAATGTTGTCCATTTTAAACAACACCTGGTTTTGGGCGACGACGATATCGACCATCATGTTCTGGTTGGGAATCAATTTGAACAGTTCATTCAAACTTTTCCCTGATATGACAACATTATGCAGGTCGAGCTCCGCATTCGCTACGACTTCCGCTTCGCGGGACGCCATCCGCTGCCGGTCGCAGGCGATCAGCTTGAGCCGGTCTTGCTTCAACGTCCACAGCACGCCGGTCAAGACGGGCGACGTCTCGCTTGTCGATACGGCGAAAGTCGTCTGGCGGATCATCGCTTGCAGCAAGTCGCCGGAGACGGAAAAGACCTGATTCTCCTCGATTTCGGGGAGGAGGGGGTATTCGTCGGGATCGAGACCGACGATCTGAATTTCGGCCGAACCGGATCGGATCCAAGTGAGGAAGTTGTCTGTCATCTCGATCGTGACGTTCGGACTGGGCAGCTTGCGGATGATTTCGGAAAAAAATTTGGCCGGAAGTACGACGCTTCCCGGCTCGATCACTTCGGCGATCGATACGCCGTCCTTCTCGACAGGTATGAAGCTTTGAATCGATATTTCGGTATCGGAGGCGGTCAGCTTGACGCCGCCCGGTTGCACGTCGATTTTGATCCCGCTCAGGATCGGGATGGTGCTGCGGCTGGAAATCGCTTTGGACACGTGCTGAATCGATTCATTCAAATCGTCTTTCAAAATATGAAGTTTCATGAGTTCAACTCCCGGTTCTGAATGGTTCGAAACCGGCATAGGATAGAAGTACCTGATGCCGATCGAAATCATCGCATGGCGACGAGGAGGCTGCGTTCGCGTATTTCGTAGCCGCAACTATTCATAAGTATATCATTTATGGCAGTGATAGTAGTAGACGGCGTGAATATGTGGATATATGCGAAAAACGGCGGACAAACAAAGCCTATCCACATGTGAATAGTTTGTGCATAGGCTTTGGAATGTCGGTTCGTTGTCAACATGTGTATAGCCGTCGGTTACGACGGATTTTTGATTTTCTCGATTAACGTTTGCACGATTTTGTACAAGTCCTGGTCTTGCTGCATCGCCGCGGCGATCTTCTCGTGAGCGTGGATGACGGTCGTATGGTCGCGCCCGCCGAATGCGTCCCCGATCTTCGGCAGCGAGTAGTCGGTCAGCTCGCGCGACAAGTACATCGCCACCTGGCGCGGGAAGGCGACGGCCTTGGTCCGCTTGCGGGCCTTGAAATCTTCCAGCTTCAGGCCGTAAAATTCCCCGACCTTCTGTTGGATGTCCTGAATCGTAATCATCTTCGGCCGGCTGGACGGGATGATGTCCTTGAGCGCCTCGGCGGCCAGATGCGTCGTAATGTCCTGGTTGATCAAGGACGAGTAGGCGACGACGCGGATCAGGGCGCCTTCGAGCTCGCGGATGTTCGTATCGATTTGGTTCGCTATGTACACCATCGCTTCGTTCGGGATGTCGAGATTTTCCGCCTTCGCTTTTTTTCGAAGAATGGCGATGCGCGTCTCCAGATCGGGCGGCTGGACGTCGGTGATCAGACCCCATTCGAACCGCGAGCGCAGCCGGTCCTCAAGCGTCGGAATTTCTTTGGGCGGCCGGTCGCTGGAAATAATAATCGCCTTCTGCTCTTCATGCAAAGCGTTAAACGTATGGAAAAATTCTTCCTGCGTGCCTTCCTTGCCGGCGAGAAACTGAATGTCGTCGATCAGCAGAACGTCGATCGTCCGGTACTTGTTGCGGAAATCTTCGCCGCGGTTGTCCCTGACTGCATTGATGAATTCGTTCGTAAATTTCTCCGAAGAGATGTACAGGACGCGGGCGCCCGGATTGTGCTCGAGTACGTAATGGCCGATGGCGTGCATCAGATGCGTCTTGCCGAGTCCGACGCCGCCGTACAGAAAGAGCGGGTTGTACGCTTTGGCCGGCGCCTCCGCAACGGCAAGCGAAGCGGCGTGGGCAAACCGGTTGCCGGAGCCGACGACGAACGTGTCGAACGTATATTTCGGATTGAGCATGTTTTGGGCGATGCCGTCCTCTTGCAAGGTCGAATGCCGAATCGGCGGGCGCGCGATCGGCGGCGACGGCTTGGCGGCGGGAGGCTCGCTGTCCTGCAGCACGAAGCGGACGTCGACCTTGCGGCCCAAACATTCTTCCACGGTTTGCGCGATCAACTTGGAATAGCGGCTTTCCAGCCATTCACGAGCAAAATTGTTGGGAGCGCATATGGTCAATTGCGTCTCGGTAAAGACGGACGCGCGGGTCGATTTCAGCCAAGTGTCGAAGCTGGGCTTGCTCAATTTTGTCTGTATCACCGACAACACTTGTTGCCACAAATCGTTCGTAGGACCGTCCACAGATTGTTCACTCCTTCGATTCATCGCCGGTCGGCCGTCCAGCCACGCTATATGAATCATTTCAAAGATGGTGTCGAATGTTATTCACAATTGTCAGAAAAGGTGGGAATGTTGAAAATCGGAGAGGGAAAATTGTTCACAATGTTATCCACAACTTGTTGATAATTCGAGGATGCGCGAAGGCTGTTCACAGCCGAGAGCAATATCATGATAGCAGAAACGGCGCGGTTTTTCAAACATTATCCACAATATCTATACCTTGTGCGCGAAAGTTGCGAACAGCACTACATATTGTTTATAGATTGTTGAGAAACCGACAAAATCCGTTTTCATTCTCCAAAAAGTTATGCACAAGTGGATAAAAGATAAGCGGCAGGCCCCGAATAAAGGGGAGAGCGGTCGAAACCCGACGAACATTTTTCCGGCGAAGCGAATTGACTTTTGATATCGAAAATGGTTTAATGGTGAAAGGTGTCTTGCCGGGAATGGTATGACGACAACAGGATGCAGGAGGTGCTAACGATGGGTCCGACATTCAAGCCGAATGTGAGCAAGCGTAAAAAAGTGCACGGATTTCGCAAAAGAATGAGCACGAAAAACGGCCGCAAAGTTTTGAAAGCCCGCCGCCAAAAAGGAAGAAAAGTCATCAGCGCGTAAACGGAAGGCCACTGACCGAAGTGGTCTTTCTTTTTTTTCGGCGCTCGGGAAACGCGCGGCAGGGCGCAAGCACCGTTTATTTCACGGCCGTTGTGTGAACGATAACATTCGGATACGGCTATTTTCCTTTTTTTCAAGAATCGTGGTGACTATAAAAAGATGCAAAGAGAACTGAGGCTGACCCGACGGGAAGACTTCAATAAAGTGTACCGCCACGGGAAGTCGGCGGCGAACCGCCAATACGTCGTCTATTGCTTGCCGAATCCGCGGATCGAACGGTTCCGGATGGGGGTGTCGGTAAGCAAAAAGCTGGGCAGTGCGGTTGTCCGCAACCGGCTGCGCCGGGTCATGAAGGAGATCGTCCGGCTGAACGCCGACCGGATTCGTTCGCATTACGATTTTATCGTCATTGCCCGCATGCCGGTTGCCGAGATGGATTACAAGGAGATGGAGAAATCGCTGATGCACGCGCTCAAGCGGGCGCAGCTGCTCAGAAGTTGAATCCGCGCAGTGCGGGGCGCGTTCTAACCGTTTACAAAAAGTTTTATTTGACTCCGACATGTGGTATAGTTGAAGGTGGACAAACATGGGCCGTTCCCGCGAAAATCGCTTTGGCGTTGCGGCTGTCGGGCACGGTCGTTTTCTATGGGGATCGATACAGACATTCGGTTTAGGAGGAAGCTCATTTTGGCCCGTCGTCGCATAACGATTTCATTGCTTTTTACATCTTTGCTGCTCGTCTTGTCCGGCTGCAGCAGCATGTCACCGC
>Ga0310832_101074_pt1 | contig 13425 bp, 9 predicted proteins | sample WT_ome_7_FD_201303 | JGI IMG/M metagenome (GOLD analysis project Ga0310832, IMG submission 201303) | Sorghum-adapted microbial communities enriched on wild type (WT) sorghum from Joint BioEnergy Institute, Emeryville, California, United... ...
AATCGGCTCGGCGTGCACGATGTATTTCGTGCCGTCCTTGCGGAATTCGGACGGGCTGGCCGTCTTCTCGCCGAACGAATCCGGCACGGGACCGTCCAGCTTGCTGAACGGCTTGCCGACCGTGTCAACATCGTTGCTTGTCGCCACCGCCCCGTAACGGTCCAGCACATAAAAGCTTCCCGCGATCCGGTCCGACATCGAGCCGATCTGCGGGGCGAGCGTGTTCGCGTCCAGGACGATGACGGCATATCCGATCTTGGCGCCTCCGGGCGCGATGCCCCGCTTGTCGTAGACGGGGGTGCCGACATAAACGACATGGCGCGCGGGGCCGGCCAGCAAATAGCGATGCACGCCCGTATAATAGGCGCTGGTCCGCTCCGGAAACTCGTCGAACGGAATGTAGGCCTCGCAGTTGACGCAATTGTAAAAGCCGCCGCCGACCGTCGAAATGAGCACGATGCCGACGATCCCCTGCTTCATCGACTGCAGGTTGACGAGAAGCGATTCGATGCCGGCGTAAAGCTCGAACTGCGCCAGCTTGTCCGTCTCGGCTAAATAACGCTGGACTTGATCGTTGAAGGCGATGTTCGGCAAAATCCGGTTGACCGAGTCGGCGTTCGCGGCGACGTTTTGCTTGATCGTGGCGATCAGCTCCGTCGTATACTCGCTGTTGCGCTTGTACGTCATGCTGCGGATTTGAAAATAGCTCCAGACGACAGCGCCGGACAGCAGCAGCAAGATGATCGCTCCGATCACAAGCAGTTGCAGACGAATCGAATATTTGCGCAGTGCAACGAACAGATCCGCTCCCCCCGCACGACGGACGCCGTTTGCGGCCGGGCGTTCCGTCCCCGTTTTGATTACCGCTATTGTAAGAGCTTACGCGGTTTTTGTAAATGGCGATCTCGAAATAATTAATGTTATTAATTATTAATTGCATAAATCAATTGGGACGAGTCTCGTTCGCTATCGCTCTCCCGAGACGCCTATGCCGTGTCCGGCGTTGGCACAATGGTTTTCGCTAAGAATACAAAAAGCCCGGCTGAAAAGAGCCGGACCCGCCAGAACGGGAAAGTATTATAGTTGAATCGAGATAGTTGAATCGAGTTTAATTGAAGCCCGTTTTGCTGAAGCGACTTCCGAAAAGCCGTCCTCCGTCAATCGAGAATGACGACCGTCTTCAGGTCGGACATTTCCTCCATCGCGTAACGCGGACCTTCGCGGCCGATGCCGCTGTTTTTGACGCCGCCGTACGGCATCGAGCCGATCCGGAAAGCCGATGTGCCTCCGACGATGACACCGCCGGCGCGAATGCCGCGGGTCGCCTCCATCGCGGCGTGCAGATCGCGGGTCATAATCCCGGCCTGCAAGCCGTACTCGGAATCGTTCACGAGATCGATCGCTTCCTCCAGCGAGCGGTACGAGGCGACACAGATCACCGGACCGAACACTTCGCGGCGCATCACTTTCATATCCGGCTTCACGTCGACGAGGACGGTCGGCCAGACGAGGGCGCCTTCGCGCCGGTTGCCGGTCAGGGCGGATGCCCCTTGCGCGATCGCTTCCCCGATCCATTCGTGCACGCGCTCCGCCTCGCGCTCGGAAATCATCGGCCCGACGTCGGTCGATTCGTCGTGGGGATCGCCCACGACGAGCGCTTTGGCTTGCATCGTCAATTCGCGCACGAAGGCGTCCCGTATCGATTCGTGCACGTAGACGCGCTGCACGGAGATGCACACTTGCCCCGCGTTGGCGAAGCCGCCCTGGACGCATGCCCGTGCCGCCGCCACCGGATCGGCGTCGGAATGGACGATGGTGGCGGAATTGGAGCCAAGCTCCAGCGCGACCCGGCGCAGCCCGGTCCGCTCCTTGATTCGCCGGCCGACGGGTACGCTGCCGGTGAAGCTGTACAGATCGATCCGTTCGTCCTCGAGCAGCCATTCCCCGACGGTCGGCCCTTCGCCGCCCAGCACGTGCAAATAGCCCTCGGGAAGCCCGGCATCCCGCAAAATGTCGGCCAGCAAAAACGCGACGACCGGCGTTTGCGCGGCCGGCTTCAGGATGACGGCGTTGCCCGCGCCGAGTGCCGGCGCCACCTTGTGCGCCACCAGGTTGAGCGGGAAGTTGTAGGGCGTGATCGCCGCCACGACGCCGACCGGCACCCGCATCGTATAGCACGTCTTGCGCTCGAGACCGGGTACGGGCAGCATGAACGTCTCGCCGTGCAGCCGCTTCGCCTCCTCGGCCGATTCCGCGAACAGGTCGACGGACCAGTACACTTCGTTCAGCGCGTCGCGTCTTAACTTGCCCGCCTCGGCGACCATCGCGTCCGCCAGCTCGCTTGCGCGCTCCTTCATCAGCGCGGCCGCCTTCGACAGCACCTCGTGCCGCTTCATCACCGGAAACGGAACGATCGCCTGTGAGCGCTTCGCCTCCGTTACGGCAAGGTGCACGTCGTCGCGCCCGGGCTGGTGCACTTGCGCATAAAGCTCGCCGGTGAACTTGTCGTACACCGGCAGCATATTCCCCGTTTCGACGGGCTTGCCTCCGATCGTCGAGGCGAAGACGGGTACAGCGTTCATCGCGATCTCACTCCTTCTATCGTTTTCGTTGCGCTATGTTTGTCACGGCCGCTCTTAAGCGGCGGCCCGCGCCTGCTTCCCCGGCTCCTGGACGAGCACGACGCCGGCGAAAACGAGCAGCATCCCGATGATCGACCCGGCGTTGACGTATTCGCCGAAGACGAGCTTGCCGACGATCGTGTTGAACACGATGCTGAGCGAGACGACGGGAATGACTTTGGATATAGTAAACGTCCGGAGCGCCTGCGAAATGCTGAACACCGCCATGCCGTTCAGGCAGCCGGCCCCCAGCACGTACAAGCCGGCTCCGTCACCGGCCGTCGCCCAGACGGACAGACCGAAGACGAGCGCGATCAGCACGTTGAGCAGCAGCACGCCGGTCAGCGCGCCAACAGCGAGTATGGCGGACAGCGGCATGCCGCCACGAAGCAGCGTCCGCTGCACGGCGGAAGCGCCCGCCCAGGCGAGCCCGCCGCCGAGTCCGAGAGCAAGCCCGCCCAACCAGCCGTCGGGCAATGCGGCGCCGCCCGCCGACTTGAACCAGGCGAGAACGGCGAGCCCGACGACGAACAGCGCGATCCCGCCAAACATCGTCCGGCTGATCCGCTCCCCGAGCAGCACGCCGCCGAGCACGACGGCCCAGATCGCCTGGCTTTGCACCGAAGGCGAGGCGATGCTCAGCCCGCCCTGCTGCATAGCGGCGTAAAACAGCATGTTGCCGGCGAAAAATTGCAAGCCGCCGTAAGCCGCCGCCGCGAGCCACGCTCGCGCCGGGAGCGGGCTGCGCCCGCGCGCCGTCGGGGCAAGCTCCGCCTCCGTACGGGCATCCGCCGGAGGCGGGCTGCTTCCCCGCTGCCCAGGCGGGATCGCGCTGGCTCGCCGGCGGCGGAGACGATGCGCCAGACCGCCGCGAATCGCGACGATCGAGGCGGCTAGAAGCAGCGGCACCGCCTGCAGCACCGTGCCGACGGCAAAATGCGTCCGCACGGAGGAAAGACGCAGCGCGATGTCCGACAGCTGGAAGAAGACGAGCGTGCAGACGACCCAGCCCCAGCCGCCCCGGTTCATGGTATCGCCCACTGATTGGCGTCGTAAGGGATCCGGTTGCGCTCGAGAAAGCCGTCCTTCAGCGTGAAGCCCAGCCCCGGACGGTCGGGAACGACGATGCAGCCGTCTTCGAGCACAAGCCCTTCCTCAAAAACGGTCCCGTACAGATCGAGACTCCACGCCGGCGGCTCGTAGGGCAGCTCGAACCACGGACAGTTCGGCAGCGACGCGGCCAGCTGCAAGTTCGTCATCAGCCCGATCGGATTCGACCACGTATGGGGAACGAACTGCTTGTGGTGCGCTTCGGCGATCGCCGCCGCCTTGCGCAGCTGGAACATCCCTTCGCTGAACACGCAGTCGCCTTGCAAAATATGGTAGCCATCCCGTTCGGCGAGCAGCCGGAACTCCTCCAGGCCGCTGTTCTTCTCGCCGCCGGCGATCGGGATGTCCACCTTGCGCGCCAGCGCCGCCAAACCGTCGTAGTTATGCCGCGCCAGCGGCTCCTCCAGCCAGGCGACGTCGAGCTGCTCCAGCGCCCTCGCCACCCGCAGCGCAACCGGCAAGTCCCACGAGTACGCGATGTCTTTGGCGCCCGGCAAATGGTCGGCCTGATTCGCGTCGACCATCAGCGTGACGGCCGAGCCGAACGTCTTGCGAATTTCCCGGATCGCCTCGAGATCGTTCTCCGGATGCGGATCGTGCATGCGCAGCTTCACCGCCCGGATTCCCCGCTTGAGACATTCGCTCACATAGGCGATCCGACGTTCCACGCTGCACAGCTCGCCCGTGCTCGCGTACACTGGGATCCGGTCGGCGAAGCCGCCCCAAAGCCGGTACACCGGTTGGCCGCAAGCTTTGCCGATTGCATCCCACAGCGCTGCCTCCACCATCCACGGCCAGCCCATTCTCAGCTTCGCGTTGGATATCGCCGGACGCAGCCGTTCGACCATGAACAGGTCCCGGCCGATCAGCTGGTTTTTCAGAAACGTATGGATGCCGACCACGTTTTCCCAGCCGGTCGCCGGCCCCGCGCCGATGCCGGTCACGCCGGCGTCGGTCGTAATTTGCACGACCGTCATCTTGATCGCGTCCAGCCGCAGCCCGCTTCCCCACGTCGGGTAAAACGGGGCGGGCAGCGGGCATTTCACCAAATCGGCCCGAACATCGGTTATTTTCATCGCTTTCCCTCCGCAGCCCTAATCTCCATCGCACGCCGATGACCAGCTTTCCGCGGACCAGCGAATGTCAGCCGTCCTGCACCCGGCGGGAAGCTGAATCCAAATGCCCGATTCCCACGAGCAGCGGCGAATGTCCCAGCTTTCGCCCGGAAGCGGACGCCCCGCGCCGTCCTCCGCCCGAATCGAGCAGCGGTACGGCCTTTCCTCGTCGAGCGGTACGCGAATTTTGAGCAGCAGCCGATCCGGAACGATGCCGAGGTCGCGATCGCTTTGCACCGACACGATCCCGCCCGCGCCGCCGGCGTCCGCGCTCTGAACGATCTCTACGCCGCCTTGGCGCAGCCGGCCTTCTCCGGGCGCGAGCAGAAATTCCCAGCATTCCGTCCCGAGCGCCTCCATCCATCGTTCGGGGTCGGCAAACTTCCCGATCGTTTCGGTGCCGTCCGCAAGCAGCGGAATGACCGCACCCGCCCGCAGCCATACCGGCGTCTCGGCGAGAGGCGCCCGCACCCGGCCGTGCCACGGTCCGACGAGCTTGCTCCCGGACCACAGGTCGATCCAGGCGCCTTCCGGCAAATACAGCTCCCGGTTCCCGCCTTCGAAGAAGACGGGCGCCACCAGCATATCCCTGCCCAGCATATACTGGTAGCCGACGCAAGGCAGCCGGTGCACGTTCGGATCGTCGTTGTAATGGATCATCATCGCGCGCATCATCGGCAGCCCCCGCTCGGAGCCTTCGATGGCGAGCGGATACAAATACGGCAGCAGCCGGGTATGCAAAGACGCATAGCGCTTGTATAGCTCCAGCGCCTCCGCGTCCATGTCCCAGGGGTCGCGCTCGCCCAGACCGTGCAGCTCCATGCACGGCGTGAAGGCGGCATACTGCGTCCAACGGATGAACACTTCGCGGTCCGGCTTGCCGAAATAGCCGCCGATATCGCTTCCCCAGTACGGGAACCCGCACACGCCGACGTTTTGTCCGGCGAATATCGTCGCGAGCATCCCGCTGCGCGGGGCGAAGTCGGCCGTCTGGTCGCCCGCCCATATGCCCGTAAACGCTTGCGAGCCGGCCCATGCCGAGCGGCCGAGCAGGATGCCGTTGTACCGCTTCACGACGTCGTGGGTGACGCGGTTGTACAGCACCGGATAATAGTTGTGCATCGTCTTCCCCGTGCTGCCGTCATGAAAGACGGCGTCCTCGGGCACCTGCTCGCCGAAGTCCGTCTTGATGCCGCGTACGCCGAGCTCCATCAGCGACTCGATGCGCTCCTGCCACCAGCGAACGGCGTCCGGGTTGGTGAAATCGATCATCGAGCCGAGCAGGTTCGGGCTGTTGCCGAGCCGGTGAACGTACGTTCGGCCGTCCGGCGTGCGCAGGAAAAACCCCTTTTCGTCGAGCTTCTTGTAAATGTCCGTCCACTCCGCCACCCAAGGCGAGATCCAGAGGACGACCTGGTAGTCGAGCCGGCGCGCCGTCTCCATCACCGCTTTGAAGTCGGGAAATTTGTCCGGGTGAAAGCGAAAGTCGTTCAGCTCCCGTTCCCAGGCGGCGTCGATCAGCTTGACCGAGCACGGGATGCCAAGCTCGCGCTGCTTCGTCAGATCGAGCAGGACGGTCGACTGATTCTCGGTCCGCCAATCGCGCGATTTCCATGCCCCGAAAAACCAGGGGGGCGGCAATGTCGGCTTGCCCACGATCGTCGTGTACCGATCGATGATGCCGGGAATATCGTCCGCTTCGATCCGATATGCGTTCAGCTCACCGCTCGCCACCTTCAGCTGCACCCGGCTGCCGATGTCCGGCGTGGCCATCCGGGCGTAAATCAGCTCGCGATGGTCCAGATAGATGCCGTAGCCGGCGGACGAGACGTAGAACGGAACCGGTTTGTAGCTGAGGTCGCGGACGCAGCCGTTTTCCACCCACAGGCGGAGCTCCTTGCCGCGCTGGTCCAGCTCCCCGTACGTCTCCCCGAATCCGTAAAAATGCTCGTCGGCGCCGACCGGGCTGTCGAGCATAACCCATTCGACGTTCGCGTCGCTCTCGACGCGCCATTGCAGATGCCGAACACCGGGGCCGCGGTCCGTAATCGCCAAATGAACCCGGTCTCCGGGACGGGTGGAGCCGAATGCGATCCGCTTGGCGTTCGCAGCAAGCGGTTCTTCGGCGCTCCTCCCGCCGGAGTCGGCGGATTCAGCCGACAGCGTCGCAACCCCGTCTTCTCCGGATACCCGCATCCGTCCGTCGATACCTCCGAGCGCGTCGTACCAGACGAGCTCGTCCCCGATTTTGACGGCATAGCGGAATTTCGTCTGATAGGAAGTCGTCATCACCGTCCGCCCCCTTCGCCTACAGGCGGACGCAGGCGATGCCCAAAATGCGGCACAGCTGCTCCAGCTCGGCCGCGACGTCGCCGTAAATCATCGTCAGATGGTGCTCCCACCCGCCGTGGATCAGCTCGTCCATGAGCGTCCGCACATTGGCGTCGCAGCGCACCTGCGCCACCGTTCCTTTGACGATCGGCCCGATTTTGAGCGCCTCGCCGGTTGTGACCAGCATCCGGTATTCGCCGCCCAGATAGCCGAGCCGGGCCATCGTCACGAAGCCGGACTTGAGCGGGAACTCGACGTTCAGTCCGCCGATGCCGAACTCCTCGCCGAGCGTCACCCGTTCGCCGGGCGCCGCCAGCGAGAACGGAGCCGCGCCGCAATGCCACAGCGTCGCTTCGTTCGCCTTGTAATCGACGTGCACGATATCCGCAAGGAACGGAGCCGAGCCGGCGAATTCGCGCATGATCGCCGAGGTGATCGTGCCGAGCACGTCCCCTTCGCAGCCGGTCACGATGCCGTCGTCGGTCAGCTTCGACACGGAGCCGCAGGCCGCCTGGCCGTATCCCTCGATAAATTCCGGCCAGCAGCGGACGGCGAGCGAGGAGACGTTTTTCTCCTTCGCCTGATGCTCAAGCGACGCGTACGTCTCCGCGAACTTGCCGATTTTTTCCGCCGGAAGCTCCGCGGCGTTGTGATACTCGCGGCCGATCTCGCGCATGAGCGTCTCGCGGTGCGACGCCGGAACCTGTTTTGCGCCCTGGAACACTTCGTTCAGCCCGATATAGACGACCTCAGGGCCGATTTTCTCCTTCAGCGACACCGCGTCGACCGCCATCGCGTCGAAGCCGGGCGTATGCGAGCCGACGAGACCGACACGCATCCGCTTCAGGCCGAGCGACACTTCGAAGGCGCGGATGTAGCGGACAAGCTCCGCCGTATCCCCTTCGGGGCTCAGATGGACGTAGTCGAAGCGCCGGCCGCTTCGCTTGAGCAAGCTGGCCAGCAAGTGAACGCCGCACAGCGAGTTGAACTGCAGCACCCCGCCGTCGAACGGCGGCTCCGGCAGCGCCCAAAGCAAAATATGCGCAGGCAAATCTTTGATAAGCAGCGGCAGCAGCTCGCCGGAAGGGAACGTGCCGACTTGCACGACGAGCAGATCGATGCCGGACGACTTCAGCAGCTCGTTTGCCGCGATCGCGTCCGGTTTCAGCATCAGCATCCCGTCGGGGCTGACGAGCTGACCGAGCGCACCAAGCGTCCGCTTGCTTACCTCATACAGCCGGCCCGCTTCGTCCGGATTGAAGCCGAATTGGGCGCGCATACTTACGAATCCGATGTTCAGCATGGACATCTCCTTCTCTCTCTTGTCTTGTCGGACGATGCGCAATCGTTCGAACAGAAGCCAATCAGACGATCAATAGCCCGGGCCGAGTCCACGCGCGCCCTCCGATCTCGAACGTCGACTGCGGCCAGCCGTCCTCGCCGCCGAGCACCTCGGCTCCGTCCTCGTGGACGACGAGCGTATCCTCCGACTTCGTGCCGGCGACGGTCGGGTTCCAGCCCCAGGCGGTTCCGACGGCCACCTCGCCTTCCGTGTTCGGACCTACGGAAAACTCCCTCGTCCGGTAGCCGGTCTTGCCGCCGATCGTATGCCGCTTCCATTCGTCCGCCCAGCCGAGCTCCGCATAGGCGTCCAGCGCGCACTGAAACAATCCGGGCAGCTTCGCCCCCGGAATCGTCGCCGCGCACAGCCGGGCCGCGATGGCCGCAGCCGCTTCGTGCCGGGCGGCGAGCGCCGCGTCGGGCTTGCCGAGATGGAACGAGCGCGTCTGCGAGACGACGAGTCCGCCTCGTGCGGCGCAAACGGAGACGACGCCGTAGCGGTCCAGTCTTTTACCTGTAGCTAATGGGTGCATAAAACGCTCCGCCCGCTCGTCCGTGGCGACCATGAGCACGTTCGGGTTGATGCCGCGCCGGCGGAACGACCCGGACAGCAAGCCGTCCAGTTCAAACTCCGTCATCCCCTGGCGGATGCCGGGAATGAGCTCGGCGAACGACGCGGAAACGTCTCGCGCCAGCGCCCGGTACCGCTCGATCTCGGACGGCAGCAGCGGGTAAAACAGGCTGCGCAGCTGCTCCGCGATCGGCACAACGCCGGGAAACGCCATATCCCCCGCCACCGTCCCCGCCTCGTACAGCTCGCGCACCGTATCGTCCGCCCAGCCCCACCACGGGTACGTGCGAATGTCGCAGTCGAGCACGCGCTCAAGCTCCTCGGCGAGGATGCGGGCCGCCTCGTTGCTCGCCATGACGCAGATGACGCGATCCTGCGTGACGAACAGCGCCGCCCCGGTCCAGTCCGACGTAATGTCGATATGGTTGCGCCCGCCGGCCGTCAGCCAGGCGAACAGGTTCGGTGTCTGCAGTCGGACGGCGCCGTAGCCGTGCTCGGCCATATAGGCGCGCAGGCGGGCGAGCTTGGCGGCCGCTTCCGCCCTGCGGACTTCCGCTTCCTGGCGATCCGTTCCGATAGCGCCCGCTTGCGCGGATCGTTGTTCGTTGTTCATGTCGGTTTACATCCTTTCCCTTACGATCGACGCCAGCTCGCCCTTGAAAAACTGCTGGATGACGAGGGAAGCCGCTCCCAGCACGACGCTGCGTTCGCCCATCGTCGACGGTATCATCTGCACGCCTTCGTTCATCCCTTCCAGGCTGCGGCGCAACGCGATTTGCCGGGTCGGCTCGAGCACATGCCGGCTCAGCACGCTCGGCCAGCCGCCAAGCACGATGACGTCTGGATTGAACAGGTTAATCATGTTGGCGATGCCCACACCCAGATATGTCGTCATTTCGGTGAACACCGGTCCAAGGTCGACGTCGCCCCGGTCCGCGATTTCCGCGACCTGCTCCACCGTCTCCACTTCCGGCAGCCCCGCTTCGCTCAGCCGCTCGTTCACCTTGCGCAGCAGCACCCGTTCCGATGCCAGCGCCTCGAGACAGCCGTAGTTGCCGCAGCGGCACTCCGGGCCGTTCAGATCGATCGTCGTATGGCCGAACTCCATGCCCGAATAGCGGGCTCCGCGGAACAGCGCGCCGTTGTTGATGATGCCGGCCCCGATCCCGGCGCCGAAATACAGGAAGATGAGATTGTTGGTCAGCTGCGACTGCTCGCCGCCCATCACTTTCTCAGCAAGCGTCATCACCTCGACCGTATTGTCGACGATGACTGGCACGCCGAAGTAATCCGCGATCGGCTGCCGGATCGACATGTTGCGCCAGCCCGTCGGCGGCGAGAAGCGGACCGTGCGGGTGTGATGGTCGATCAAGCCCGGGATCGACAGGCCGATGCCGGCCAGATCGCGCCGCGACGTCTTGCTTTTGCGCAGCAGCGCGTTGACGTGGTCGATGATGGCGTCGACCGCTTCTTCCGCGGAGACGCGGGGCTTAAGCGGCGTCTCGCTCTCTTCGATGATGTCGCCGCTTAAGTTGCAAACGATGCCGCGGATGAACTGCGGCCGGATGTCGAGCCCGACCACGCGCCGGCCGTCAGGCTGGAACGTGAGCAAAATCGGCTTGCGGCCGCCGATCGACTCTCCGACCCCATTTTCGCTCACCAGCCCTTCCTGAATGAGCGCCTGCACGATCCGCGACACGGTCGGGCCGGCCAGCTTCGTCTTCTTCACAAGCTCGGCCCGCGAAATTTGCCGGTGCGTCTTGATGAGATTGAGGACAGTCGCCCGGTTCACCTGGCTTAAGTCGCTGTGCTGCAACGTCATCTTTTTCATCCTGTTTGTTCCTTTTTCCTTCAAAAGTGAAATGGCTTATCGTAATGGTTCTCCAGAAACCGCCGAACTTCCTCCAACCGCGGGATGCCGGCGCGTCCGCCGACATCGAGGCACTTCAACGCACTGACCGCGCTCGCGAAAACGGCGCAATCGTAGGCGTTCCAGCCTTTCAGGTACGCGAACGCGTATGCGCCGTGGAACACGTCGCCGGCGCCGGTCGTATCGACCGCCTCGACCCGGAACGCCGGCACATGGCGCGTGCCTTCGGTTTCATGCAGCATGCAGCCGCGTTCCCCCATCGTCGCGATAACGACTTGCGGGCCGGCATCGCCGATCGCCGCCAGCTTTTCCCCGATGTCGCAGCCCGGCATCCAGCCTGCGAAAAAATGCTCGGAGCCGATGAACAGCGTAATGTCCGCAGCGAGCTCCGCCAGCGCCGGATCGTAATAATCCGCGTCCAGCATGACCGGAATCCCGTTGCGCTTCGCCCAGCGGATCGCCGACTTCTCGGCCGGGCCGGCGGCGCTTATATGCAGCAGGCGGGCTCGCGGTGCGCCGACGCCGTCGAACCAGTCGGTGGCCGGCACGTCGGCTTCGCTGTACAAAATCGTGCGGCTCAGCGTCGCCTCGTCCGCCAGCACGACGGAGACGGCCGACCGTTCGGCCGGCACCGCATGCGCGATCGCCACGCCTTCGCGCTCGAGCTCCTCGCGGATCGCCGTCGCGAAGGAATCGCCGGCCACGCCGGCGACGAGCGCCGTCTTCAGCCCGAGCCGCGAAGCCGCGACCAGCGCCGTCGGCACTTTGCCCCCGCCGGCGAACCGGATGCCGGAGATCGGCGCGCTCTCGTTGGGCGCCGGCACTTTTGCCACCTGAACGACGATGTCCAGGTACGGCACACCGACGCCGAGCACATCGTACGAATCGTTCACGCGCTTCACCTACCCTTTGATCGAGCCGGACGTCATGCCGCGGATGAAATATTTTTGCAGGAACACAAACAGCAGCACGACCGGCAGCGTCGTCAGCGCGGACGCGGCCATCAGCACGTTCCATTCCGTCGAATATTGACCCATAAACGTGCGCAGTCCGATCGGCAGCGTGCGCAGTCCTGGCGTGTCGATGAACGTGTTCGCGAAGGCGAATTCGTTCCACGCCAGCACGAAGGCGAAAATCGCGGTCGCCGCGATGCCGGGCGCGGCCATCGGCACGGTGATGCGCACATAGGCGCCGAGCTTCGTCGTGCCGTCGATCATCGCCGACTCCTCCATGTCCACCGGCACCGTCGCAAAGTAGGTAGTCAGCATCCAGACGCAAAACGGCAGCGTGAACGCGCAGTAAGTAATGATGAGCGAGGCGTGGTTGTCCAGCAGCCCCAGCTTGCTCATCAGCATATAGTATGGCGGGATGAGCAGGATGAGCGGGAACAGCTGCGTGACCAGAATGCCGATCTTGAACCCTTTGCTGCCGCGAAACCGGTACCGCGAGAAACCGATGCCGGCCATAATGCCGAACAGAAGCGCGATGCCCGTCGTCAGCAGCGCGATGTACAAACTGTTGGCGAAATAACCGAGAAAATCGGCCTTCAGCACGCTGCGGAACGCGTCCCACGTCATATGCGACGGCAGAAACGTCGGCGGTACGGTAATCGTCTCGCTCTTCTCCTTGAGCGACGTGAACAGCATCCACAGAAACGGGAAGTCGATCATAAGCACGATGACAAGCATCAGGATGTTCATCCCGACCGTTTTTTGCAGTTGGCGCTCGCGCATGCTACCGTTCCTCCTGTTTCGAAACGTGGCGTGCGTAGAAGAAGATGACAACGGACAACATCGCAAACATGATCAGGGCGCTGCTCGACGCCAGACCGAGGTCGAAGCTTTGGAACGCGATCCGGTAGACGTAAATCGTCAGCGTCTCGCTCGCGTTGAGCGGCCCGCCTTCAGTCATCAGCCAAATGTTCTCGAAGCTGTTAAACGTCCAGATCGTGATGAACACGGTGCACAGCGCCAGCGCCGGCGCGATTTGCGGCATCGTGATCCGCCATGCCCGCTGCCATGCGCTCGCCCCGTCGACCGAAGCGGCCTCGTACAAATCTTTCGGAATCGCCTGCAGCGCAGCGAGCAGCATCACCATCGGAAACGGGAAGCCTTTCCACACCTGTTCGGCGAGTACGGAGTAAAGCGCCGTCTTTTTGTCGCCGAGCCAGATGATCGGCTGGTCGATCAGGTGCAGCTTCATCAGCAGATGGTTGAAAATGCCGAAGCTGCCGTCGTACATCCAGACCCAGGTGAAGGCGGCGACGACCGAAGGCATCACCCATGGAATGAGCAACAAGCCGCGGTAGAAGCCTCTGCCCTTAAACTCGACGTTCAGCGCGATCGCCAGCGGGACGGCGACGGCCAGCTGCAGCACGACCCCGAGTACGGTCCAAACGAGCGAGTTGACGATCGCTTTCGTAAAGATCGGGTCGGCGAAGAGGTGCGCGTAATTGGCGAACCCGGC
>Ga0310832_101081_pt1 | contig 13341 bp, 10 predicted proteins | sample WT_ome_7_FD_201303 | JGI IMG/M metagenome (GOLD analysis project Ga0310832, IMG submission 201303) | Sorghum-adapted microbial communities enriched on wild type (WT) sorghum from Joint BioEnergy Institute, Emeryville, California, United... ...
TCATTGGTAAAAGCTGTCATATCTGAAGGGGGAACATAAGGATGCGCGACATCAAATTCGGCATCGTGGGTAAGCTGGTAAGCGGGATTACGGTCGTATCCGCGATCACCTACGGCACGAGCGCTCTGTTTATTTTCGTCTTGAAGGACGCCCTGCGCGACTATATCCCCGGATGGCTGTTTATCAGCGCGACGCTCGCGCTCGGGGTATTCTGGACCGGTTTCCTCGGCTGGCTGGCAGCCCGCTGGCTCGTCAAGCCGCTGCTTCGCCTGACCGCCGCGGCCGACCGCGCCTCAGCCGGAGACTTGCAAACCGTCATCGTGCCGAACCGGTCGAATGACGAATTGCGGGCGCTTGCGCTCGCCTTCTCGCAAATGCTGGAAAACGTCAGAGAGATGATCGCCGGCATTTCCACGAGCTGCCAGGCGACGGACACGCATGCGGAAGAGCTGGGGGCGGCGATCGGGCACGCCGCGTCGCATATCGAGCGGATCGCCTCGACGGTCGAAGACATTTCCCGCGGCGCGGACCGGCAGTCGAGCTACGCCCAGACGATGCTCGCCTCGGTCGGCCACATGACGGAGGCGGCGGCGGACATCCGCGAACAAACGGAGACGGCCAAGCAGCTGACGGCCGATATGACCGCTGCCATCGAACATAGCACGCAAACGATCCGCGCCCTGACGGACGGAATGCGCAAGCTGGCCGCCTCCAACCGCGAATCGATGCAAATCGTCCGGGATCTGGAAGGCAGCGCGACGGAAATCGGGGAAATATCCCAAGTCGTCGGCGAGCTGGCCAGCCAAACCCATCTGCTGGCGCTGAACGCCTCGATCGAAGCGGCCCGCGCCGGCGAGCACGGACAAGGATTCGCCGTCGTCGCCGGTGAGGTGAAGAAGCTGGCCGAGCAAAGCGCCCAGGCCGTCAATGGCATTAACGAGCGGATCGCGCAAATCCAGGCCGGCGTCGGCAACGTCGTCCGCCAAAGCGCCGAGCAGCTCGCCGCCGCCGAACGGGAGTCGGAGCATAGCGAGGCGGTTGCCGACGCGCTGCGGCGGATGACCGAAAGCGCCGCGCGGACCGTGGAGGCGGTCGAGCGCATCGCCTCGCAGGCTGCGGCGCTGGCCGCGCAAACGGAGGCGGTCCGGCGCGAAGCCAAAGACGTGGCGGCCATCGCCTCCGAGACGTCGATCGGCGCCAAAGGCGTGCTCGCCTCGACGCAGGATCAAACCGCCGTCATGCAGCAAATCGCCGCCTCCTCGGAAGTGCTGAAGCAGCAGTCTTCGGCACTGAAGCGGCAAATCGGCTTTTTCAAAGTAACCGGCTGACGCCGGCTAACAACAAATCGAGTGCCCTCCGGCCGAGCCGTCCGAGGGCACTCGATTTTTTTCACCAGTTCACAAGACCCCGATAAATCCGAAGCGCCACATCCGCATTCCCGCTGTACACGACGATGCCAAGAGTGACGAACAGCTGCGTCAACAGACAGCGCGAATAGAAATAGGCGGCCGACACTTTTTTCCGGTTCACAAGCGACTGCTTCAGCACGTTCTCCAGGGCGAGCAGCAGCCCGTGATAGACGCCCCAGGCGAGGTACAGCCACGAGAAGCCGTGCCACAGCCCGATCAGCACCATGATCAGCATGGACAGCCCGGCGGCCGCGGCGCGGGACGAATAGTTGCGCGAGAAGATCATGAAGATATGGTCGCGGAACCAGTCGCCCAAGGTGGCGTGCCAGTTGCGCCAATATTGCGTCAGCGTCGGGGACAGGAACGGCTGCTTGAAGTTTTCCGGGATCGTATACCCCATCAGCCGCCCGAAGCCGATCGCGATGTCGGAATAGCCAGAGAAATCAAGGTAGATGATGGCGTAAAACCAGACCATCAGAAACAGGCTGTGGTAAACGTGCAGGTCGAGCTCCAGCACGTCCTTGAAGACGTAGGTCATGCCGGCGACGAGCACCACTTTTTTGAACAGGCCGAGGATGATTCGCTTGATGCCGGCTTCGAAGTCGGCGGCCGTCACCGCGTAAGGCTTTTTGGTGTCGGCCATGAAGTCGCGGAACTTCAGAATCGGCCCGGACGTGAACGTCGGGATGAACAGCAAGTAATTGACGAAGTCGATGAGCGGCGCCTTGGACTCCTTGCCGACGTAGTAGGCGAAGTAGTAGGCGTCGATCACCTTGAGCACGGTATAGATCAGGCCGAACAAATAGATCGCGTCGAACAGCGGATGCTCGATCACGTTCATGCCGAACAGGCGCAGCGTCGAGACGCCGGCCACGTTGACGGCGATCGCTCCCAAAAACAGCAGCCTGCGCGCGCGAGCCGCATGGCAAAGCCATAAGTAGCCGGCGTAGTTGACCAGCACGTAGACGATGGAGAAGAGGAACAGCTTGCGGCTGAACACGTACAGGAAACAAAGATTGAACAGCAGGACGAGTATTCGTTTGTTCGACGGCCAGCGCCGCGTCAGCATGAGCACGAGCACCATGCCGAGCAAAGCGCCTAACGCGTGGACATTGAGCAAGTAAGACATGGGTGTGCTCCTTTGCTACCGGTCAAAACCCTTCGTAAATGAACAGACCGTTGCCCGTAAAGCAGGCGGCGACGAGCGCAAGCATGACGGCGTAGACGATCACTTCGGCGAGCTTTCGAAGGAAACCAGCCATCGGTCCACCTCCGCGGTAAATTTGGGCGCTCCGGTCTCGCGGTTCAAATGCACGAGATCGTGGAAGTCTTCCGGCGGAAAAGCATTCGCCTGATCCAGGACGGGCACACCATTCGCCTCCAACATCCCGTTGACCCGCTCCCTAAGCGGCTCCCAGTAGGGGGGATGCGGATAAGCCGGATCGGGATTGAGCGGCATCCAGACGACTTTCAGCGGCAAACCGCGCTCCTTCGCATAGCCGATCACCCAGTCCAGCGCGTCCAGGTTATGCTCCATATCCGCCAGCGTCATCCAGTTGAAAAGCTTTTCGTACCGCTCCCAGTCCTTCTTCAACTGATCGGCGGGCTCCCGTCCGAAGTACAGCTCCTTGTCGATCCAGCGGGGCTCGTACGTGTGCAAATCGAGCTTGCCTTGCCGGATTCCGGCCCACGCGTTGCGAAGGAACTCGCCGCCCGCATCCTGGAAATAGTCCCGGTAATAGTACAAGTACGGGATGTACCACGGGCGCGCCCATGGAAAGCGCGGGTCGGTCTGCATCCGGTCCAGCATCGTATGCACGTCGATGCCGATGACGAGCTGCCCTTCGGGCTCATACAGGCCGCGCCTCAATATTTCGCGCAGATCGGTGATTTTCCCGTAGGACAAGCCCATCTCGACAAGCGGCACCTGCGCCTTGTCTTCCATATAGGCGCCGGTTACGGCCGAGTTGCCAAAAAAAACGGGACCGGACCGATCCCACTGATGATGAAACAACGTTTTCGTAAAATCGTCCTTTTCGAACCGCCGCGAGTTCGTCATCGGATCCCAGCGGGCGACGCCCAGGTCGATGAGCAGGAAGCCGGCGACGAGCAGCAAGACGAAGCGGTTTCGGATGATAAACGTCCAGAGGCTCACGCGAATCACTCGTTATCTCGATTGGATTTGCCAGGCGCGGTACTGCTCGCGGAAGGCGGCCGGCCAGCCGTCCTCGTTCAGCCCGAATTGGGCGAGGAAGGCGAACACCCACCGCTCCAGGCCGAAGCCGACGCAGCCCGTCGTGGCCGGCCGTTTGCCCGTCTTGATGTCGAACGCCGAGCCGAAGGCGGTGCTGTGGAAGTTGACCGAGCTGCAAGCGATCGACTTGCCGATGTGCGGGATCGTCAGCCGCATTTCGTATTTCATCTCCTGATTGCGCTGGAACGACGCTTTCACCTGAAAATCGTTCGTGAAAAACGGGTCGTTCGCATTTTCGATCAGGCAGTCGAGCTCCCATTCTTCCGCCAATTGCTTCAAATGCTCCACCGCTTTCAGCCGGTTTTCCCGGACGAACTCCGGCTTGCCCACGAAAATGATTTCGCGCATGCTGAAGTCGAGCAGCCGGCCGAAGTCGGCGTGATTTTTCGATTCGTAGCGGTGGCATTTGGCGACCGCCGTGACGACGATGCCGTCGCCCTCGATCGTCTCGCCTTGCAGCCCTTCATAGCAATGATAACACGTCGAAGGGTTCATCGCGAAACGCGGCTTCGGCATGTTGCGGTTCAAGTCGAGCGGCTGCTCGGCTTTCCAGCCTCCGGCTTTGCGGATCGATTCGGAGAACGATTCGATGACGTCGAGATCGTCCCGCAGATGCGTCAAGAAATGGAGATGCTCCGGGAACGAGGTGAAATGGTTCGTCTTATCCAGCGTGGACAGATGGATGACGGCCGGGTACGTCTCTTCCTTGGCGCCGAAGGCGTCGGCGATCCGCTTCACGAACGTATCGTCGAAAAAACGCAGCAAGCTGGAGAACGGCTCGCGGAAAATAAACAGCCCCGGCTCCAGCACTTTGATCGTCTTCGTCTCGACAAGCTCGGCGATAATGTCGCCGCTGTACGGCATCGGCCCGCGCCGCTCGTACAACACATGCTCCTTGAAGCCGAAGTCGCCGCGGGAAAACCGGTCGATCAGCTTCTCCACGTGCATCGCGATGCGCTGGCTGCCGGCCGGGGAGCGATGCGTAATGAACAGCTTCCCGTTGTCCATCCGGATGTTTTCGATATGTTCGTCGACGAAAGCCGAAGCGTATTTCACCTGCCCGTGCTGGGACGGGTCGAGACGGTCCAGCGAGATGACGCAAAGCGTCGATTGCGGCGTGCTCATGTTGTTACCTCCCCGTCTTTTTGGCGATAAAGGCGGCAATTTCGCGAATCGTATTGAGCGGATACAACATCAGATCCTGATTCGTCACCTGGATGCCGTACGTCTTCTCGATATGCGCGATCAGAGCGGTCGCCCCGATCGAGTCGATAAACCCGTAGTCGAACAGATGGACGTCGATGCCGAAGTCTTCGTCCGCTTCGTCGATTTCATACCTTTGACGAATGTGTTGCTCCAATTCACGTATGATTTCTTCCATCTCGCTGCACTCCTTTGCGCGTGGCGTTCGCCGGCGGACGGGGAACATCTTGTTCGCCGGCATGAACGCAAATATGTTCTCTCGCCGTGCGGGTCAGGGCATGGTGACCTTGATTTTTGTCCTAGCTCCGAAATGCGTGACGGTGTACGTCCCCATCTGCCCGTCGCGGTCGACCCGCAGATCGTCGCCTTCGATTTGCAGCGGACGCGGGCCGTACAGCTTGATTTGCTGCATGCCGTCCGAATTCAGGCCGATCGTCCAGCTCTTCCCGCTGCCCTCGACGGAGACGGGGACGTTGGAGCGGACGATGTGGAACGGCTCCGCGCTCCAGTTGACCGATACGGTCGTCAGCCTGCGAATGCCGAGACCCGTATACAATTTGTTGTTTCTCTTCGTAAAAACCGGAGAATCGGTCGCGAACGGATGACCGGCATACGCTTCCCCGGGCTCGATGACGACGCCGGCGGTATTGCGGTATTCCGCGGCCAAGTCCGGCACGCCCTTCGTTTTGACCGACAGCTGGAGCGTCAAATGCTTGCCGCGGCCGAGCTTGTCCTTCAGCTTGTCCATGGCGTACACGAGCCACGGGCGCTCCACGCGGATGTCGCTGGTCAGCGCGGCCAGGAACGAGCGGGCCATTTGCGGCTCGGTCATGAAGTTATAATCGTAATCGTTCCGCAGCTGGTCGAAGTAACGGACGAATGCCGTCAGCATCTCCGTCTTGCCGGGATCGTCGTACTGGTACTCGATATGCTCGAAATAATCGATCGGCATGTCCAGCTCGGCGAGCGACCGGTAGACGTCGGTCGTATCCGGCCTTAAGCCGTCCGGCTGCAGCGAGAAGCGGAAGGCGGGCGCATAGAGCAGCATGGGCGACTTCAGCTTGTCGCCGGCGAGCAGGAACGGGTAGCTCCACAAATAATCGCGGCCCCATTGCGGCTCGGTCGGGCTGTTCGCCGGCTTGAAGCCGAAGTTGAACCAGATGTCGGCCTCGTTCTCGCTGCGCAGCGTCTGCAGCGGGTCGACCTGGTTGATCCGCCACGTGTGCTGGTTCGCCCCGGTCTTGCCCCACGGCAGTCCGAGCGTTGCGAACGACCGGCGCTGCAGCTCGAGCTCGCGCTTCTCCTGCTCGGGGTCCAGGAAGTTGTGGACGTAGACGTGCGGAATGATTTCGAGCTTGTTCGCTTTCGCGTAGTCGAGAAACTCCATCAACTGCTGCTTGTACGGAAACGCCGGATCGTCGATCGGCACAGGCTGGCTGTACTGCACCTGGCCGACGATCAGATCGTCCTTGCCGTCGTGATTGAGGTCGGCCCAAAGCGGAACCGAATATTGCCCCCCCACGAGCGACCTCGTGCCCATCGGATTGGTCGTCTCTCCCTCGATCGGGCCTTGAAATGACCAGCTGTCGCCGTCTCGCAAGTAGACGAGCACGTCGCCTTCGCTGTTGCCGACGGCCAGATCGGCTTTGCCGTCGCCGTTCAGATCGCGGATCGAAGGCGCGGCGTAGCCGGCATCGAGCTTGAACAACGGCACGCCCTTGGCGAATCGAAGCGGCTCTCCCGGGATGCCGGCGTATGCGACGAGCTGCCCGCCGGCGTCGCCCACGACGAGATCGGGCGTACCGTCGCCGTCCAAGTCGCCGACTGCCGGAGCCGAGTACGCGGATACGCGAATCGGCTGTCCGTCTGCCTCCAGCGGCACCGGCGAGGCGAACAGGCCGCCGGTGAGGGCGAGCAGCACGGAGACGTTCCCGGATTTGTCGCCGATCACCAGGTCGGCAAGACCGTCGCCGTTCAGGTCTGCGGCCGCGACCGAGGCATGTCCGGCCGTCGCCACCGGCTGTCCGTCAGCGAGCAGCAGCTTCTCCGGCGCGCCGAAGCCATCCGGCGCCTGCAATCCTTGCGGCGCCATCTGCGTCGACGCTTCCTGCCGCCCCGTGTTGGGGTAGCGGTACAAATAGCCGTCCGCGCTGCCGACGATCAGATCGGCCCGGCCGTCGCCGTTTACGTCCGCCAGCGCCGGATAGGCACGGTAAGGCAGCTCCAGTTTGACGGCGAGCTCGTGTTTGCCCGGATAGGCGGCCAGCGCGATCGGCTTCCCTTCGCTCTCCACCAACGTGCCGCTGGAATAGAACGAGTTGGGAAGTTCGCCGACGAATTTCGGCTGCTCCGACGTGCCCGTATTCAGATGAACGGTGATCCCCTCGTACCAGCGATGCCAATCGAACGAGGAGCGAACGAGCGAGTACGACGGAATCTGGTTGTACGTCTTGAGCAGCTCGGCCCAGGCGATTGCTTCCTTGTGCTCGAACGCCGGCAGCGCCTCGAAATGGTTCTGGTACGCCATCGCCGGACGGCCGTACGGGCCGAGAACCTTTTTCACGCTATAGCCCAGTTTTTCCTTCGATACATAGGCCAAATACTCGTTGCGGAACAAATGATTGGCCGCCGAGAAGCCGAATTGGAAATACGGCTTCTGCGGAAGCCCGTTTTTGAAATTGAAATAACGCGACGCGCGGGAGCCCGCTTCCGCAATCGACTGATCGTGAAGCATCGCCTTGGCCGTAAAGCCGGCCGCCGGGTCCATCCCGCTCAGCAGGTCGAAGCCGGTGATGAAGTAACGGTTCGGCAAAAACGCCGTCGACGCCAGCACCGTTCCCCGGCCGTACCGGTTGATCGTGACCGCGGGCTCGCCGTTCAGCGAAACGATCGTCTCCGCGGTAGACGGGACGATCGCCTGCCCCCAGTCGAACCCCGGCATCATTTCATTCAGATCGGTTGCGTAGGCATGACCGACGAACGTTTCGGCAAAGTTCCGAAATACGTCCTGCAGCCCTTGCAAATTGCTCCGCACTTGCGGGTAAGCGAAAGCCGGCCGAACCGTCGGAGGCATCGGCTTGAGTGCCGAAGCGCCCAGCAGCTCGAGCGGCAAATCGTTCAACAAGCCGTTTTCCACGAACAGGTGCCCGCCTTGGCTGACGTACGTTTCCAGCACGGGCAACGCCTCGCGAAGCGCGGCCGATTGCTTCAGGGAGGGGTCGAGATAAATCGCGTCATACCGCCCAAGCTGCCTGGGCCCGAGCCCCTCCAGAGCGCGCCGTTCGACGTCGGCGTTGGCGACGGTCGATTGTTCGAAGTTGAGATAAGCTGCCCGGTCGTAGCTGTCCCCGTTGCCGGCGTAGAGCAGCCGCACCCGCTCCTCCCGGTGGCCGAAGACGAGCGCGAACAGCGCCGCCACGAATACGATGCCGACGACCCAGACCGCTTTTTTGCGCAATGACAAAAGGGATCCCTCTTAAACTGTGAGATGTCGGTGCGAAGCTAGTGCCATTATAGCACTATGATCCGCCCTTGTTAACATTTGACGGATTTCTCCTTTCAGACGATTCGTAGTATCCTTATAATAATACGGGTGTATGTCTTAAGGTCCCGGCGATGCCTCGGGCAAGGAACGGATGGAGGAAACAAATGTGGGGCGGCCGGTCGGCCAACCGCGGCGAGTGCGCCCAGGCGTGCCGGTTGCCGTACGACCTGATGGTGGACGGCGTGCAAAAGCCGATGGGCGATGTGGCGTACCTGCTTTCGCCCAAAGATTTGGCGGCGCTCGAGCTGGTGCCGGAGCTGATCGAGGCGGGCGTGACGTCGTTCAAAATCGAAGGGCGGCTCAAGTCGCCCGAATATGTCGCCAACGTCGTGAGCAAATACCGCAAGGCGATCGACAACTACTTCGCCGGGCGCGATCCGTTGCCGACGGCCGAGGAGCTCCGCGAGCTGCAGCAAAGCTTCTCGCGCGGCTTCACCTACGGCTTTCTGAAAGGGACGAACAACAAGCAGCTGGTGGACGGGACGTTCCCGAAGAGCCGGGGCGTATACTTGGGCCGGGTGAAGCAAGTGCTGCGCGACGGCGTGCTGTGCGAGCTCGAGGCGCCGCTCAAGCGGGGAGACGGCATCGTCTTCGACGCCGGGGACCCGACGAAGCCCGAGGAGGGCGGGCGCGTCTACGACTTGCGCCGGCAGGGGCGCAAGCTGGAAGGCGAAGCGCCGGGCGGCCTGGTCGAAATTGTGCCGGGACGCAGCGACGTCGATCTGAGCCGCGTTCACGTCGGCGACCGCATCTGGAAGACGAGCGACCCGCATCTCGACAAGCGGCTGAGGCAAACGTTCGAAACGGACAAGCCGTACCGGGTATTCCCGGTTCACGTGCGGGTTGCGGGACGGCTGGGAGAGCCGCTCTATACCGTCTGGACGGACGAGTTGGAAGGAAACCGAGTCGAGGTTCAGTCGGAGATGCCTTTGGAGCGGGCCGAGAAGCGGCCGATGGACCGTGCGCTGTTCGAGGAGCAGTTCGGCCGGCTGGGCGGAACGATCTTCGCGCTCGGCGGGCTGACGCTCGACCTGGATGGCGAGCTGATCGTCCCGGTGCGCGAGCTGAACCGGATGCGGCGCCATGCGGTGGAGCTATTGGAGGCGGCCCGGCAAAAGCCGCGCGCCTATACGAAGCGCCGCGTCGATGTGTACGCCGACGCCTGGCGGCAAGTGCCGGCTGGGGCGTTCCGCGCGGCCGGATCCGAACTTACGGCGCAAGCTCCGGCAGACGCCGGCCGCGAAGGGCGGCAGGCGGAGCCGCGCCTGATCGCGCTGTGCCGCAACCTGGAGCAAGTGAAGGCGGTGCTCGCCACCGATGTGCAATGGATTTACGCCGACTTCGAGTTCATCAAGCAGTTCCCGGCGGCTATCGAGGCGGTTCGCGCCGCGGGCAGACGGATCGCCCTGGCGACGCCGCGCATCCATATGCCGGGCGAAACCGGGTATTTCAACAACATTTTGGGCTTACGGCCGGACGCTGTGCTCGTTCGCAACACCGGAGCGATGTACCATTTCATGAAGCATCGGGCGGAAAGCGCGGACGGTTACCGGCCCGAGCTGATCGGCGATTTCTCGCTCAACGCGGCCAACCACAAGACGATCGATCTGTTCGTTGCCTCCGGCTGCAGCCGCGTGACGCCGTCGTACGATTTGAACATTCAGCAAATGGTCGACCTGCTCCGGCGGACCGACCCGTCCAGGGTGGAGATCGTCATCCATCAACATTTGCCGATGTTCCATACGGAGCATTGCGTCTACTGCACGTTCCTGAGCGACGGGACGGACTATACGAACTGCGGCCGTCCGTGCGAGGCGCACCGCGTGTCGCTGCGCGACCGGATCGGCATGTCGCATCCGGTGCGGGTCGACGAAGGCTGCCGCAATACGGTGTACAATGCGATCGAACAGTCCGGCGCGGAATATTTGCCGCAATTCCGCGAGCTCGGCGTGACGTCGTACCGGGTGGAATTTTTGGAGGAGACCCCGGACAAAATTCACGAGGTGTTGGATTTGTACAGCCGCGCGCTGCGGGGGGAGATCAGCGGCACGAGCGTATGGCGCACGCTGAAGGCGACCAACCAGCTCGGCGTGACCCGGGGGCAGCTGGTGAAGTAGCGATAACCCCTCCTATAAAAACACACAAACGCCATTTGGTGTATACTTGGAAGAGAAAGCAATCATCCTAAACTTGGACTTGAAGGAGAACAACAGGATGGCACGGTTCACCCGATCGGAAAAAGCGGAGTTGGCCGCCGGCGTTATTTGGCATAACCCCGGCAGGAAACCGGAGCGCATGACGACAAAGGATGACGGTCGTCATGGAACGGGAACGTAGCTAGTGGACTGGCGCCGTTCGCTGTGGGTGCTTTGGTCGGCCAACTTTTGCATCACTTGCGGGATGAACTTGTTCTTGCCGTTTCTGCCGCTCTACATCGAGCATCTGGGCGTTACCGACATGGCCGAGCTGACGCGCTGGACGGGCTGGATTGTGGCCGCCCAGTTCATCACCTCGTTTCTGACGCAGCCGCTTTGGGGCGCCATCGCCGACCGGTACGGCCGCAAAATGATGCTCTTGCGAGCCGGCTTCGGCATGGCGGTCGTGACGACGCTCATGGGAGTTGTTACCGCGCCGTGGCAGCTGCTCGGATTGCGCCTGTTGAACGGATTTTTCTCCGGCTTTATTTCGATGGCGGTCTCGCTGCAAGCTTCGATTACGCCCAACGAGCATTCGGGCCGTGCCCTCGGTATGCTGCAAACGGGCGGCATCGCCGGATCGCTCATCGGCCCGCTGATCGGCGGACTGCTTGCAGGGACGATCGGCTATAGCCACGTCTTTTTCTTCACCGGCGCGTTGCAGCTGTGCGCGGGCCTTGTCGTCCTGTTGCTCGTCCGGGAGGAACATGCGCCGATCCGGCGGAAGAAAGAGAAGGAGCGGCGGGAATGGCGGCTTTTTGTACCGCTCTTGCCTGTGTTTGCCTCATCCCTTGTGACCCAGCTCGGCATGATGAGCGTCGAGCCGATCGTGACGCTGTACGCCAAGACGCTCTATGAGGGGCCGCATCTGGAGTTTTTTTCCGGCCTGATCGTGGCCGTAACGGGGATCGCCAATTTGTTCGGCGCGCCGACGCTTGGCCGCATCGGCGATCGGATCGGGCAGCGCAGAACGCTCGTGTTGGCGCTGACGATGGCGGCGCTGTCGTTCATCCCGCAAATGTTGGCCGGAGGGATCGGGATGCTGCTCGTCGGTCGTTTTTTGCTCGGCTTGTTCGTGGGCGGCATGATCCCGTCGCTCAACGTGCTGGTGAAAAAGCTGACGCCCCCGCAAATTCAGGGCACCGCCTACGGCTTCAACACATCGTCGCTGTTTCTCGGCAATTTGCTCGGTCCGCTGCTCGGCAGCCATTTGGCGGCGGAGTACGGCTTTGTCTCGGTATTTGTAGTGACGATGGGCATCCTGCTGCTGAATGCGGTTGCGGTAGCGGCCAATCGGCGGCTCGATCCCGGCCGCTCGGTCGGGACGCAAGGATAAGACTGGCGAATCGCGGACGCAGGCCGGCGTTCGCGAAGACGGTTCATACATGATGACAGTTCGGCACCGCGTATGCAGGCGGTATCGGGCTGTTTTTATTTTTGCCGTTCGAAGGCGGCATATGCCCAATTTTGCAAAGAGGGTTGACAAATTGCTTCTCATCCTGTATGGTTAACTACATAAGTAATGAACCAATCGGGTGGTGAGGATATGGGAGTAACGATGGACGACAGCCGGCCGATTTTCGTGCAGATCGCCGAACGGATCGAGGACGACATCATCGCCGGCAGCTTGCCGGAAGAATCCCAGGTTCCGTCGACGAACCAGTTCGCGGCGTTTTACCAGATCAATCCGGCTACGGCGGCCAAAGGCGTCAATTTGCTGGTGGACGAAGGCATTTTGTACAAGAAACGGGGGATTGGCATGTTCGTTGCGACGGGCGCGCGGGCAAAACTGGTAGAAAAGCGCAAGGAGCAATTTTTCGAGCAATATGTCGTCGCCATCGTACGCGAGGCGAGAAAGCTCGGGATATCGGTGGATCAACTCACGGATATGATTCGGAAAGGGGATGCGGAACAATGAGCGTTATTGTGGAAGTAAGCGGGCTGACCAAGACGTACGGCGATTTCAAAGCGGTTGACAATGTCAGCTTCAAGCTGGAGGAAGAAAAAATTTACGGTCTGCTCGGCCGCAACGGCGCGGGCAAGACGACGATCATGCATATGCTCACGGCGCAGCTGTTCCCGACAAGCGGAGAACTGAAGGTGTTTGGCGAATCGCCGTTCGAGAACAACCGCGTGCTGAGCCGGGTTTGCTTCATCAAGGAAAGCCAGAAATATCCCGACAACATCCGGATCATCGACGCGCTCGAGGTGGCGGAACTGTTTTTCCCGAACTGGGACCGCGAATTTGCGCATTCCTTGGTCGCGGATTTCCAGCTCCCGCTCAAGCGGCGGATCAAAAAGCTGTCCCGCGGGATGCTGTCGGCGGTCGGCATCGTCATCGGTCTGGCCAGCCGCGCGCCGCTTACGATATTCGACGAGCCTTATCTCGGACTCGACGCTGTCGCGCGCGGCATGTTTTACAACCGGCTGATCGAAGACTATTCCCAGCATCCGCGCACGATCGTTCTGTCCACGCATTTGATCGACGAAGTGAGCAAAATGTTGGAGCACGTCATCCTGCTGAACAAAGGCAAGGTGATCGTGGACGAAGACGCGGACGCGCTTCGCGGCCAGGCATTTACCGTTGTCGGGCCGGCACCCAAGGTGGAGCAATTTGTCGCGGGAAAAGAAACGATCCACCGCGCGCCTTTCGCCGGCATGCTGTCCGCCACCGTGGTCGCCAGTCTGTACGCGGACGAGCGCAAGCAGGCGGAAGCGCTCGGGCTGGAGATCGCC
>Ga0310832_101082_pt1 | contig 13341 bp, 10 predicted proteins | sample WT_ome_7_FD_201303 | JGI IMG/M metagenome (GOLD analysis project Ga0310832, IMG submission 201303) | Sorghum-adapted microbial communities enriched on wild type (WT) sorghum from Joint BioEnergy Institute, Emeryville, California, United... ...
CGGGCTGTTCCTCTCGTTCAACGGGTCCACCGGCGGAGTCGCTGGATACGAGATTCTGCTGGAGTTCCTCGACCGGTTCGCGCCACCGCCGGCGACGCCCGAGGCGACCGGACCCCAGCCGGCTTCGACGCTGACGCCGGCCGAGCCGCTCGCCGGCTTCTACCACTCCACCCGGCAGAACGAGTCGACGATCGAGAAACTCGTCACCGTCCTCGGTTCGCTCTCGCTGTCCGTCGCCGCCGACGGCACCGTCCGATTCCGGGGCCAGCACTGGACTCCGCAGCCGGACGGCCTCTACCACTCCAGCGACGGCCGCGAGCGGCTGGCCTTCCTGGTCGGGCCGGACGGACACCGGTACGTCGTCACCGACCGCACCGCCTACGAGCTGATGAGCAGCAGCGAGACGCTGCCCGTCAACCTCGCCGTTCTGCTCGTCATGGTGCTGCCGGCGCTCGCCGCGGCCGGATGGCCCGCGGTGTGGGCGATCCGTCGCCTCCGTGGCCGACCGGCGCGGAGCACGACCGCCGGCTGGCGGATGGCCCGGGGCCTCGGTGTCGGCGCGGCCGTGGGGGCGCTGTTGTTCCTGGTCCGGCTCGTGGTCGTGCTCCTCGGCGACACCAGCGACTTCAGCTACGGCGTGCCGCGGCACTTCCACCTGTTGCTCGTCCTGCCGATCGTCGTGCTCGCCGTCGGGGTGGCGGCCGTCGTGCTGACGATCAAGGAATGGCGCGGGTCGGGCGCGGGCTGGTTCGCCCGCGTGCACCAGGTCGGCATCCTGGCCGGCCTGGCGGCCTTCGCCTGGTTCGTCGGGCAGTGGAACCTGCTCGGCTGGCAGTACCCCTGACGACGACCGCGCCCCTACCCGGGTCGACCGCCCGGACCGCGGGATCGCCTTGGGCCATGAGCTCGGGCCACGCCGCCGCCCCGACGCGATGGTTGCCAATGCCGGCATCCGACGCACTCCCCGGCGGGGCGGCGGCCCGGCCGGCACCGGTCGGAACCATGTCGCGTATGCGTACCGCAGGTGGCGTCGCCGGACGGCCCCACGCCGGCCGGTTCACCCACCCAGGGCGGCCGCCTTCTCGGAACGAACTTCCGACGTATCGCCGCTCTCCGGTCGCGGACGGTGGGAAGGTAACGGGGTAGGCATTCTCGCCGGGGGAGGCCGCATGCTGATCGGCTACAAGCTGGCTACCGAGGCGTTCGGGCCCAACGAACTGGTTCGGCAGGCGGTCCGCGCCGAGCAGGCCGGCTTCGACTTCGTCGATATGAGCGACCATTTCCATCCCTGGCTGGACGTTCAGGGCCACTCGCCGTTCACCTGGACGGTCTTCGGCGCGATCGCGGCGCGCACCGAACGGATCGGCCTGGTCACCGGCGTCACCTGCCCGACCATGCGGTACCACCCCGCGATCATCGCTCAAGCCGCGGCCACGCTCGCGATCCTCTCCCAAGGGCGATTCACCCTCGGGGTCGGGGCGGGCGAACGGCTCAACGAGCACGTCGTGGGCCAGGGTTTCCCGAACGTGCGCGAACGGCACGCGCGGCTGCGTGAGGCGCTGGAGATCATTCGGCTGCTGTGGCAGGGCGGCTACCGGTCGTACGAAGGCCGGTACTTCCGGGTCGAGGACGCGCGCGTCTTCGACCTGCCCGACCGGCCACCGCCGATCGTGGTGGCCGCCAGTGGTCCGGCCTCGGCGAGGATCGCCGCCGAGCTCGGCGACGGGATGTTCGCCACCGAGCCGAAACCTGACCTGGTTCAGGCCTACCAACGCTACGGCGGCCACGGACCGCGCTATGCCGAGGTACCGCTGGCCTGGGCGCCGGACGAGGAGCAGGCGGTGCGGGCGGCCTGGCAGACCAGCCGGTGGGCCGTGACCGGGTGGAAGGTCATGAGCGAGCTGCCCAACCCCGTCAACTTCGAGGCCGCCACCCGCACCGTCACCGAGGACGCCATCCGGCAGCAGTTCGCGATCGGTCCCGACCCTCAGACGCACGTGACCGCGGTCCGGAAGTACGCCGACGCCGGGTTCGACCACCTCGTGCTGCTGAATGCCGGACCCGACCCGGACGGCTTCTTCGACTTCTACCAGGAGACCCTGGCCGACCGCCTGCGTGGGCTCGCGACGGTGGCGGTCGGGTGAGATCGTCCTGACGCGCCGGCCCGCCCCGACCACGATTGCGCGCTCGCTACCACGACACGGCTGGGACATGCCGCAACGTACGGGGCCGGCCGCCCGCGCCACGTGGTGGGGCGTACCCCCATCGACCCCGGGCCCGCGAGCGTGCTATCGTCAGTCTCGGCTAACGGTTAGTCGCTACTAACGGTTAGCTGACGCTAACGGTTAACCCCCGGACGTACGGTTAGTCGACCCGAGCTGGGTGAATGGGAAGGCCTATGGGCGACCGAGAGGCGGTGCTCGACGCGCTCGGTGACCGGACGCGCCGCGAGATCCTGGAGGTCCTGCGAGCCGGGCCCCTACCGGTCGGCGCCATCGCGGACCGCCTGACGGTCGGGCGACCGGCGGTCTCCCAGCACCTGAAGGTCCTCAAGCTGGCCGGGCTGGTCAGCGACGAGGCGGTCGGCACCCGGCGCGTCTACCGGCTCAACCCCGACGGACTACAGACCTTGGAGGAGTACGTGCAATCGTTCTGGTCCGCGGCGCTGCTGCGGTACCGTCAGGCGGCCAAGCGCGCCGGGCGGACCGCTGCCCGGCGGGTCGGCTCGGAAGGCGGCCCGCATGAGCGGTGACCCGGAGCACGCGCTGATCGCGCGTCAGTCCATTGTGGTCGATCTTCCGGTCGACGATGCGTTCCGGCTGTTCACCGAGGGCATCGGGCAGTGGTGGCCGCTGGACGAGGGCTACAGCTACGGCGGAGACCGGGCCCGGGAGATATTCCTCGAGCCCCGGATCGGTGGCCGCTTCTACGAGCGGTTCGTCGACGGTGACGAGCTGCAGATCGGCACCGTGATCGCCTGCGAGCCGCCCCACTCGATCACCTTCACGTGGCGCAGTCCCGGCTGGTCGGCCGATACCGAGGTCACGGTCACGTTCCGGCCGAGCGAGGACGGCACGACCGTCGAGCTCGTGCACCAGGGCTTCGACCGGCTCGGGCCGGAGGGGCCGGAGATGGCCCGCCACTGGGCGGGTGGCTGGCCGCGCGTCATCCAGGCGTTCGCCGCCGCGGCCAACGCCGGCTGAGACCCAGGCCCATCGGCCGGAGATCGCCGGACGAATCATCCACAGAAGACAGTGGTGGCGGCCCGCGCCGAGCCAGGTACGTCGACGCGGGCGCCCACGGTCCGGTCTTGAGCACCGACGAACGACACGGTGACGGCCGGTCCCGGGCGCCCGCCGGAGCCGGTCAGCGGGGGCGGCCGAGCGCGAGGTAGCGGTCCAGGGTGGCGCGGCCGTCGGGCACGAACGGCCAGGTCGGGTCGGCCAGCCGCGCGAGCAGCTCGTCCCAGTCCAGCCACCAGCCATCGGCGACCTCCGCCGGCTGGTGCACGATCGGTCCGTGGCGGTCGGCGTCGTAGCGGGCCTCGTAGACGAAGGCGAGGTAGCTCGTCGCCTCGTCGGCGTACCAGTACCGCAGCACCGGCGCGAGCGGACAGCCGCGCACCCCGAGCTCCTCGGCGAGCTCCCGCTCGGCCGCCTGGTCCGGCTCCTCGCCGGCGAGCACGACCCCGCCGGCCCAGACATCGTGGCAACCCGGATAGATGTCCTTGGTCTGCGTACGTCGATGGACGTAGACCCGGCCCGCCCCGTCGCGCAGCAGCACCGCCGTCGCCGCGTGCGGGAGGTTGCGTGCGCGCACCTCATTGCGCGGCGCCGCCCCCACGACCCGACCCGCCAGGTCGCCCTCCGCGTACAGCGCCACCAGCTCGTCCACACCCACGGATCGTAGAGACCCGCGACGCCGAGGCGACCGGCGACCGGGACGGCCGCCGGGCCGCGGGTGCCAGCCACCACCGGCCCGCGGACGATTCACCGTCGTGCGTCACCCCCACCGGTCGCGGCCGGCGGATTCGGACCCCGACCGCGCTGGGCGCCCCTAGGATGAGAGCGCGGCCCGTGCGGAGTACGTGACACCACCGACGACCGTTCGATAAGCCGGAAACCCGTGGGAGCCTGGATTCCGCGAGCGGGTGCGACGGTCGCGGGCACCTCGGCCGGGAGGAGTACCGACCATGGACGTGGGCGCGACGGACGTCGCCACGTCTCCGGGGCCACGGGGAGACGTCCGGCGTGCGTGAGCTCACCAGCGGCGACCTGGGGCTGCTGCTGTCGGTGTTCGTGCTCCTGCTGATCGCCTTCGGCGTCGATTTCCACGTCTCGCGCAAGCAGGCGGAGCGCCACCACGCGCGGGCGCTCGTCTTCACCGTGATGAGCCTGATCGGAGAAGCCGCCACCGCGATCGCGCTCGTGCTGACGTGGACGGCGCTCTGGAGCCCGGCGGCCTGGGAACGTATCGACAATCTCCTTGTCTTCATCCCCGGTTCGATCGCCGTCCTCTGCGCGGTCACGCTCACCATCGAGGCCGTGGTCGGCCGGGTGGCCGGACTGATGCGGTCGCGGCCCGCCCGCGGTGATCGCCCCGGGTCGCCGCCCGAGCACCACCAGCACTAGCACCCGCTGAGCGTCCGATCTGCGATTCGGCGACTTCGCGCCCCCGCTGCTACGCGGCCTGCCCGAGCCGGTCGGGCACCTCGGCATCTGGGCCACCCACGTCTTCGCCTACCCGCAGCACGACGCGTACGTCGCGCTGAACCTCCACTCCACTCGGCGCCTGGGTCTCAGCGTCCGCCTCCACGCCCGCATCGCCCAGCTCCTCGCGGGCTAGCCCTGCAGTAAGCGTGTCGGGTGGGTAGATCCGGCTGGAGATAGACCAAGGGCCTTATCCTGCCGTAGTTTGCGACTCCAACGCAGCCCGGTAGGACAGGTCCCTTGTGGTGAAGAAGATAACGCGTGAGCAGAGCCGGCGGAACTCGGCACGCCGACGGCGACGGGTCGAGGCGCGGCACCGGCAGGCAGGGCGTTGGGGACAGCAGTCCGAGCCGATGCTCACCTCGGGCAAGATCAGCTACGAGATTGGCGGCAATGTCGAGGCGACGCCGTATGGTGGGCTGTTCGCGATGCACCGGCTGGTGACTCGGCTCGGCCTGGCCAGAGCGATCGATGCCAGTCTCAATCTGTTGAAGATCCACCTTCCGTATCACGAGTCCGACCATGTGCTCACCTTGGCCTACAGCGTGCTGACCGGCGGCACGCGGCTGGAGGACGTGGACCGGCTGCGCACCGACGTGCCGTTGATGAACGGCCTGGGCGCGAGGCTGCTGCCGGACCCGACCACGGTCGGGGACTTCCTACGCCGGTTCGCCGAGGCCGACATCCTCGCCTTGATGGAGGCGATCAACTCGGTCCGGCCGGCGCTGTGGCGTAGTCGGTGCGCCGGTCTGCTCGGCGAGGTGGCCTATGTGGACGTGGACGGCACGATCGTGCCCACCGCCGGCGAACTCAAGCAGGGCATGGACATCAGCTACAAGGGCATCTGGGGTTACGCACCGCTGCTGGTCACGCTCGCCAACACCCGGGAGGTGCTCTACCTGGTCAACCGGCCCGGCAACGCCCCCAGCCACCTGGACGCCGCCACGTGGATCGACCGCGCGATCGCGCTCGTGACCCCGCACGCCAAGCGCGTCTGTGTGCGTGGGGACACCGACTTCGCCCTGACCGCCCACTTCGACCAGTGGGCCGCCAAGGTGGACTTCATACTGGGCACCGACAACATCGCCGCTCTACGCACCCGGGCCGACGCCCTTGCCGAGGACGCGTGGCAGCGACTGGAACGGCCGGCGCCGTATGAAAACAAGACCGGCAAGACCCGAGCCCGGCGACACAACCGCAAACAGGAAGTCGTCAGGGACCGGGAGTTCGTCAACCTGCGGCTCAACCACGAGGATGTCGCCGAGTTCGCCTATCGGCCCGGCAAATGCCGGCGGGCCTACCGAGTCGTGGTGCTGCGCAAGAACATCAGCCGCATGAAGGGCGAGCACCCACTCATCGACGAAATCCGCTACTTCTTCTACTTCACCACCTACACCGCCGACACCCACACCCCGGCGCAGATCGTCGAGTTGGCCAACGAGCGTTGCGACCAGGAGAACATCCACGCACAGCTCAAGTCCGGGCTCGGCGCGCTACGCGCCCCGGTCAACGACCTGCACTCCAACTGGGCCTACATGCTCATCGCCACGCTCGCCTGGAACATCAAGTCCTGGCACGCGATCATGATGCACCGCAAGGACGACCGGCACGGCTTCATCCGCATGGAGTTCAAACGGTTCCTCGACACCGTCATCCGCATCCCCGCCATGGTCCTCGTCCGCGCCCGCACCATCGCTGTGCGACTGGTCGCATACACCATCAACCTCGACCGGTTCTTCAGCGCCTGGGCCACCACCGAACGAACCCACTTCGGCTACGGCTAAAGCACCACCGCCAAGCGTCACCGCAGCGACCGTCGCGCCACCGCGACGGCGATCCACCACGCCCGGCATCGACCAAACACTACCAGAACCCGATCAAACCGGACACCGGCATCGAGCTCGAATCCAACGCCCCGGCCCGGTCACCGTCCAATCGACCCGCACCGGGTGCCATCTCGACACCAGAACATCACGGAAGCAGCCTCACCAGCCAGGCTCGCTTATTTGAGGGCTAGTTGGGGGCGCGCAGCATTCCGCGTACGGGCGAGGTCCGTGCCGCGTCGCGCAGCCGGTCGGCCAGCTCGGGCGCGGCCCGTTCCAGCAGGGCGGCGAACGCGGCGTCGGCCGAGCGTCCCTTGCGGGCGGCCAGGGCGGTCGCGCTCGGCAGGCACACCCAGATCGCGGCCTCGCCGTGGTGGGTCGGGAAGACGCCGGCGAACGAGCCCGTCCGGGTGACGAACTCGATGCCGGGCCAGGGCAGTCCCGCGTAATAGGCGTAGAGCACGGCCCCGGGCGCGCCCCGGTCGGCGATGCGCTCGGCCCCGACCGACCGGGCCACGCGGGAGCCGAGCCCGTCGGCGCCGACCACGAACCGGGCCCGCAGCTCGACCGGCTGGTCCCGCTCGTCGTACCCGCGCACGCCGACCACCCGCCCGGAGCGGTCGCGGAGCACTCCGTTGACCGTGACGCCGTAACGGATGGTGGCCCCGGCGTGCTGGGCCGCGCGGGCCACGAGCGTGTCGAGCACCCAGCGGCGGGGCGCGGCCAGACAGTCCACTCCGGACTTGTCCTTGATTGCGCGGGTGACGGGCGGCTTGGGCGGCTGGCCGGGGTCGCCGATCGTGTGGAAGGTCACCTGCCGGATGACGGGGGCGCCGCTGGCGATGACCTCGTCGAGCAGGCCCCATCGCTGCAACGCCACCATGCCGGTGCGGGCGAGCTGATGGGTGGAGATCGTGTCGCTGGGCAGCTCGGTCCGGTCCACGACAACCACGTCGTGGCCGAGTCGCGCGAGCAGGAGGGCGGTCGCGGCCCCCGCCGCGCGGGCCCCGACGACGACCACGTCGTGCACCGGCGAAGGGGTGGGGGAAGGCATGGCTACTCCTCTATGGACAATCAGGCCAGTCCTCTATGGACAGTACGACTAGTCCCCTATGGACAGTCAGGACAGTCCGCTATGGACACCCTCGCGAGCAGGTCGGGCCGGCTATGCATGGCGCACCTCGTAGACCGCGCTGAGCTCGGTCTGCGCGATCCGTCGGACGTGGCCGAACCCCGCGGCCTGGGCGATCCGCCGGATCGGCCCCTCGCCGGCCTGCGCCCCGAGGGAGTGGCCGCCCTCCTGAGCCAGGGCGCTCGGCACGCACAGAAAGATGGAGATCGCATAGTGGAGACGACCCGTCGGGGTGAGGTTCTCGCTGACCGTGGCGCCGGCGAAGGGTTCGACGATCATCCACGTCCCGTCCGCCGCGAGCTGCTCGGCGACGCGCCGGGCGATGCCCACGGGATCGCCCTGGTCGTGCAGGGCATCGAACGTCGTCACGAGGTCGTACGGTCCGCCGCCGAAGGTGTGCGGCCACGACTGCTCGACCTGGACGCGATCGGCGAGCCCGGCGTCCGCCACCCGGGCGCGGGCGACGGCGACCGACTCCGGGTGGTGGTCGAAGGCCGTGAACCGGGACGCCGGAAACGCCCGGGCCATCAGGGTGCTGGCCACCGCGTGTCCACAGGCGATCTCGGCGATCGCGGCGCCCCGGCGCAGCTTCGCCTCGACCCCGCGCAGCGCCGGCAGCCAGCGGCGCACGAGGTGACGGCCGTAGAGCGACTGCTGGACCCGGGCCCACGCGTCGCGGACCTCGGCGTCGTGCTCGGGCCAGCCGATGCCTTCGCCCGTGCGGAAGGCGGTCTCCAGCCGCGCCTGGGCCCGCAGCGCGGCGAGCGCGAACTGGAACGCGGCCGGCGCGTTCAGGGCCGCCTCGGGGTCGGTGAAGACCTGAGCCTGCTCGGGCGTCAGCCAGTACGCACCGGAGGCCGGGTCGTATGCGACATATTCGGCCGCCGCCTGGCCGCGCAGCCACTCCTCGACGTAGCGGGGAGCGGTCCCGGTGCGCCGGGCGAGCTCCAGGGGCGACAGGGGCCCGGTGGCGAGCGCCCGGTAGAGCCCGAGCCGGTCGCCGAGCACCACGGCACCGGCGGCCATGGTGGCGCCCAGGTCGGCGATGATCCGGTGGGTGAGGCCGGTGGCCGGCCGGACCGCCTGCTGCTGATCGACGAACACGAAACAGTTGTATGGCCCGGACCGGTCGGGTCGGATCGGTCGCGCCTACGTATGTCGGCGGGTCCGGCTACGGATATCGGGAACCGACAGGTGCGTAGTCGTCCGCCCGGGCGCGCGGATGACACAATCCCGCCGTGGGCGGATCGGTCCTGGAGCGTGAGAGCGAGCTGGCGGAGCTGGCGGTGGCGGCTCGCGAGGCGCAGGCGGGCCAGGGTTCGATCGTCCTGATCGAGGGTGAGGCGGGGATCGGTAAGTCGGTCCTGGTCAATGCGATCCGTTCGGCGTTGCCGGCGGAGGGCCGGCTGCTGCTGGGGTGGTGTGACGATCTGGCGACGCCGCGGGTGCTGGGCCCGTTGCGGGACCTGCGTGAGCAGGTGGGGCGGGCGTTGGCCGACGCGTTGGACGCCGGTGACCGGGGCCGGGTGGGGGAGGCGCTGCGGTCGGAACTGGACTGGCCGGGTCATGCGACGGTGCTGGTCGTCGAGGACGTGCACTGGGCCGATGAGGCGACGCTGGACGTGCTGCGCTACCTGGTACGTCGCATGGAGTCGCTGCCGGCCGTGCTGGTACTGACCTATCGGGACGAGATCGGCTCCGACCATCCGCTGCGCCCACTGTTGGGCCTGGCGTCCCGTGCCGCCCGCGTCCGCCGGCTCCGCCCGGCCCGGCTGTCCCGGGACGCCGTCCGGCGACTGTGTTCGTCGTCGTCGATGGACCCGGAGGCCGTGTACGCCATGACCTCCGGTAACCCGTTCCTGGTCGCGGAGGTGGTGGCGTCCGGCGATCCCAACGAGGTGCCGCCGAGCATCGCCGCCGCGGCGAGCGCGCGTCTGTCCACATTGGATGACACGACCCGGGGCGCGGTCGAGGTGCTGTCGGTCGTTCCGTCGGCCGTCGAGCGGTGGCTGGTCGACGCGGTCGTTCCCGGCGGCCTGTCCACGCTCGGGCCCGCCGAGGAGCGGGGCGTGCTGCACGTGTCGCCGACCCGGGTCTCGTTCCGGCACGAGCTGACCCGGCGGGCGGTGGTGGACTCCCTGTCGGCAGCGCGGCGCGTCGCGTGCAACCAGGCGGTGCTCGCGGCGCTGCTCGCCCAGCGCGAATCGCGGGGCGTCGACGTATCCCGGATCGTGCACCACGCCGCCGAGGTCGGCGACGAGGCGGCCATCGCCGAGTACGGACCGGTGGCCCAGCGGGAGGCCGTCGCGGCCGGGTCGCACCGGGAAGCGGTGGCGCACGGCCGGCTCGTGCTGGCCCACCGGTCCGCGTTCCCGCCGAGCGAGCTGGTGGAGATCCTGGAGCGGCACGCGGTCGAGTGCTACACGGTCGGGCTCGGGGAGCAGGCCATGGTGGCGCAGCGGGACGCGGTCGCGCTGCGCCGCGCGCTCGGCGACCCGGTCGCGCTCGGGGTCGCCCTGCGCTGGCTCTCCCGCATCGCGTGGTGGGCCGGCGATCGTGACGTGGCCGAGTCGTCCGGGGCCGAGGCGGTCGAGGTCCTCGGCGCAGCCGGTCACGACCCGGGCCTGGGACTGGCGCTGAGCAACCAGTCGCAGCTGTTGGTGCTGGCCGGCCGATGCGCGGAGGCGCTCGAGGTCGGGGAGCGGGCGGTCGCCATGGCCCGCGCGCTGGGCGACGCCGGCCTGCTCTCGCACGCGCTCAACAACGTGGGCCTCGCGGCGTGGGGTCTCGGCCGGGCCGACGGGCGGGCCCGGCTCGAGGAGAGCCTGCGCGTGGCGCTGGACGCCGGCGAGACCGAGCACGCCTGCCGCGCCTACACCAACATCACCTGGCAGCTTATCGGCGAGCTTCAACTCGATGAGGCGTCCCGCCTGCTCGAGGAGGCGATCGAGCTCGCCGACGACGCCGAGTTCGTGGGGTTCCTGCGCTACCTGCACGTGGCCGTCGGCATCGTCCACCTGGCCCGGGGCGCGTGGGACGAGGCGGAGCGCGAGGCGGCCTGGGGCCTGGACGCGTCACCGCACACCCGCACGCCGGCGCTCTACGTGATCGGTCGGACCCGCGCGCGACGGGGCGACCCCGCCGGGGACCCGCTCATCGAGGAGGCGTTCGTCACCGCGGCCCGCCTGCGGGAGGCCAACCGCGTCGGTCCCGCCGCGGCCGTCCTGCTCGAGGCGGCGTGGCTGCGCGGGACGCCGTCGGCTCTGGCCGCGGCCGCCGAGCGGGTCCGGCCCTGGTACGACGAGGTGTTCCGGCACGCCATCCGGCCCGTCGCCGCCGAGGTGGGGTACTGGCTGCGGCTGGCCGGCCATGACGTGCCGATGGTCGAGGCCGACCACCCGTACGCCCACCTCGCCGCCGGCCGGTGGCGACAGGCCGCGGCCGCCTGGGCACGGGCGGGCTGCCCGTTCGAGCAGTCGCTGGCCCTGGCGGCCAGCGACTCGGCCGACGACGTGGTGGCGGCGGTGTCGCTGGTGGACACGATCGGGGCCACCCCGCTCGGCCGGATCCTGCGCGAGCGGCTGCGCCGCCTCGGTGTGGCCCGCGTGCCGCGCGGCCCGACGACATCGACGCGGGAAAATCCCGCCGGTCTCACCAACCGGCAGGTCGAGGTCCTGCGCCTGCTCGCCGCCGGGCTGACCAACGCCGAGATCGCCGCCCGGCTGGTGCTGTCGGTGCGCACGGTGGACACCCACGTGGCCGCGATCCTCGACAAGCTGGACGCGTCGACCCGCCGCGACGCCGCGCGCCGCGCCGCCGAGCTCGGGCTCCTCACCCCGGCCTCCGGGTGACCGGCCGGGAACGGCAGCGGAGAAACCCCCAGCGGAGACCACCCCGGGGCAGCCACCACCAGGGAGAAGCCACCACCAGGGAGAAGGGCTACCAGAAAAGAAGGGCCAGGCCGGAACGCCCCACCCGTGCGTGACACCGGTAACCCGTCCGCAATATGCGGTCGTCACCGTCGTACGCCTACGGCAGCATGACCCGTCGTGGACATCACGCCGTACCGTCGGGTGCTCGCCGTGCCGGGCGTGCGTTCGCTGCTGCTCGTCGGCATCCTCGCGCGGGTGCCCGCGACGGCGGTGGGCATCGCGCTGACCCTGCACGTCAGCACCGCCCTGGGCCAGTCCTGGGCCCGGGCCGGCCTGGTCACGGCGGCCTACACCGTGGGCGCGGCGATCGGGCAGCCGCTCACCGGCCGGCTGCTGGACCGAAGGGGTCTGCGGCTGACCATGCTGCTGACCACCGGCGGGCAGGCCGCCGTGTGGGTGCTGGCGCCGCACCTGTCCTACGACGCGCTGGTGGTGGCGGCGGTGGTCGGCGGCCTGTCCGGACCGCCGATCTTCTCCGTGGTGCGGCTCAGCCTGGCCGCCCTGATCCCGGCCGATCAGCGCCGCACGGCGTTCGCCCTCGATTCGATACTCGTCGAGCTGTCGTACATGATCGGCCCGGCGCTGGCCGTGGTGTTGATGACGAGCCTGCCGCCGGGCTGGGGACTGTACGTGTTGGCGGCGGGCTTTACCGCCAGCGGCGCGCTGACGTGGTGGCTCGACCCGCCCACCCGGCCCGAGGGAGAGACGATCCCGGCGATTGCGCCCCGGCGGCGCACCTGGTTCAGCCCGCAACTGGTCGCGCTGATGGTCGCCGGTGCCGCGGCCACGTTCGTGCTCAGCGCGACCGAGATCACCGCCGTGGCGACTCTCACCGAGGCCGGCGTTCAGCACTGGGCGGGACTGGCGATCGCCGTGTGGTGCGCCTACTCGCTGGTCGGTGGCCTGGTCTTCGGGGTCATCCGGCGGCCCGTGTCGGCGCTCACCCTGGTCGCCGCGATGGCCGCGCTGACCATGCCGGTCGGGCTGGCGTCCGGCTGGCCCTGGATCATGCTGGCGCTGCTGCCCAGCGGCGTGCTGTGCGCCCCGAGCGTGACCGCGGCCAACGACAACCTGACCCGGATCGTGCCGCCGGCCGCGCGGGGCGAGGCGAACGGGTTGCTCGGCTCGGCGTTCACCGTGGGCGTCGCCGGCGGGGCGCCCTTCGCCGGGGCGATCATCGACGCCTGGGGCGCGGAGTGGGCCTTCGCGGCCGCGGGCGGGGTCGCCGTGCTGATCGTGCTCGCCGCGGTGCCGGCCTACCGGCGCGGGTACCGCCCGGTCGAGGAGCCGGCCCCGCGGGTCGAGGAGCCGACTCCGGTGTGACCCGGTTCGACCGGCTAATCCTTGATCGGCCTATTCCTTGATCGGCGACCGGCCTATCCCTTGATCGGCGGTCGGTCTATTCGTTGATCGGTCGTAGGATGCCGCGTCTGGTCCGGCTCTCCTCGAGGTACGCGGCGAAGGTGTCCACTGTGGACTTCCACGCCCGCTGCTTGGTGATGCGGTAGGCGGCGAAGTTCAGGCCGGCCAGGCCGCGCGCGTGCTCCCGGGCGGCGGCCAGCAGATCTCCGGCGTCGACCACCCGGTCCAGCCACCCCCCGGCGACGGCATCGGCGGGGGAGAATGTCTCGGCGAGGACGACCGCCCGGTGCAGGACCGACGGGTGCAGCCGCTGGCGCAGCAGCTCGATCGCCGGCACCGGCAACGGGATGCCGATGGCCGTCTCGTTCATCGCCAGCTTGTAG
>Ga0310832_101083_pt1 | contig 13334 bp, 9 predicted proteins | sample WT_ome_7_FD_201303 | JGI IMG/M metagenome (GOLD analysis project Ga0310832, IMG submission 201303) | Sorghum-adapted microbial communities enriched on wild type (WT) sorghum from Joint BioEnergy Institute, Emeryville, California, United... ...
AGAAGTTCACGAAGTATCTCTATATGTATGAAGACGAGGCGGCGATCCGCCATCTGTTCCGCGTGGCGTGCGGCCTCGATTCGATGATTATCGGCGAAACGCAGATCCTCGGCCAGGTGCGGGACGCGTTCCTGCTCGCCCAGCGGGAGCGCGCGACGGGGACGCTGTTCAACATGCTGTTCAAGCAGGCGGTCACGGTCGGCAAGAGAGCCCACACGGAGACGTCGATCGGGGAGTCCGCGGTGTCCGTCAGCTATGCGGCGGTCGAGCTCGGCAAACGGATCTTCGGCGGATTCGGCGGCAGGACGGCGCTCATCATCGGAGCGGGCAAAATGGGCGAGCTGACGGCGAAGCATCTGAACGCTTCCGGCGTCAAGCGGGTGCTCGTCGCCAATCGGACGTACGAGCGGGCGGCGGAATTCGCCGAAAAGCTCGGCGGGCAGCCGCTGCGGCTCGAAGATGCGGCCGAGCGCCTGACCGAGGCGGACGTGGTCATCAGCTCGACGGGTTCGCACGAATATGTGCTGACGAAGGCGCAGGTGGAGCGGGCGATGCGGCTCCGCCCGTCCCGTCCGCTCTTCCTGATCGACATCGCCGTGCCGCGCGACATCGATCCGGCGATCGCCGACATCCCGAACGTCTTCCTGTACGACATCGACGATCTCGAAGGGATCGTGGAATCGAATCTGGAGCAGCGGCGCAGGGAAGCGGCCAAAATCGAGACGATGATCGGCGAGGAGCTCGAAGCTTTCCTGAACTGGTACAAGACGCTGGGCGTCGTGCCGCTCATTCGCGCGCTGCAGGAGAAGGCGGCGAGAATCCACGAGGAGACGCTGCGGAGCCTGACGAACAAGCTCCCCGACCTGACCGAGCACGAGCTCAAGGTGATCCGGAAACTGACGAAGAGCATCGTCAACCAGATGATGCACGATCCGATTCTCCGCATCAAGGAGATGGCCGGGGACAAGAAAGCCCGCGAAGCGATGGATCTGTTTGTGAAGCTGTTCGCGCTCGAAGACGCGGTCCTGCGCGGGGAGACGAGCGCGCGTCCGCAGACTTCCGAAGCGCGGGCGGACGAGCGGCCGGATGATGCGGGAACGGTCCGCAAGACGGCAGGCCGCTTCGCCGCCGCCACACCGTGAGGGTACGGCCCGGAGGTGGCATGCCCCATGTACGGCTTTGCGGTTCATGGTTTGTTGGTATTGTATGCCCTGAGCCTTCTGTTTTATTTCTCCGATTTCGTGTCCGAAAGCCGGAAAGTAAAACGGATGGGCGCAGGGCTCCTTGTGTTCGTATGGGTGATTCAGACCGGCTGGCTGATCCGCCGCCTGCTGCAGCTGGACGGACCGTCCGGCCTGACGCGGTTCGAGACGCTGTTCTTCTTCGTCTGGCTGCTCGTCACGATCTCGCTCGCCGCGAGCCGGGTGGCCCGGATCGAATTGTTCGTGTTCGCCGTCAACGTCGTCGGTTTCTCTGTGCTGGCGGCGGTGGCCGCCGAGGGGCCTTCCGCGGCGCCGCTCGAGCGCTGGGACGCCGGGCAGTATCTGCTGATCGTGCATATCAGCCTCGCCCTGGCCGCATACGCGCTGTTCACCGCGGGCGCGGTCCTCTCGCTCATGTATCTGCTGCTGCACCGCCAGCTCAAGAGCAGGAACTGGAACGCGGTCGTGCGGCGCATGCCCAGCCTGGAGACGATCGACCGGTACGCGTTCGGCGCCGTGCTCGCCGGCACGCCGCTGCTCATCCTGTCGCTCGCGGTGGCGCTGGCGACGCTGCTCATGGCGCGCGGGGCGGAATGGCTGGCCGACTGGAAGGTGTTCGCGGCGCTGGTCGCCGCGGTCGCCTACATCGTCTACATCGCCATGCGGAAGCGCCGGATGCATCCCGGTCTGCTGACGGCGCGCTGGAATCTGTACGCCTTCTGCGCGCTGCTGGCCAATTCGCTGATCGGCGCGGCGTCGCGCTTCCATTCATGGTCCTAGGGCGGTGGCCGATGTGACGAAATATTATCCGATCATGTTGCGCCTGGAAGGCGAGATCTGCCTGGTCGTCGGGGGCGGTCCGGTGGCGGAGCGCCGGGCGCGCGGCCTGCTGGAGGCGGGCGCGGCGGTGCGGGTGGTCGCGCCCGCCCTGACGGAAGGGTTGGAGAAGCTGGCAAGCGAGGGGTATATCGCCTGCGTCCGCAGGGAATACCGGGATGAAGATCTGGACGGCGTCCGGCTCTGCTTCGCGGCGGCAAGTCGAGAAGTGAACCGCAGGGTTGTCGGGGAAGCGAAGCGCCGCGGCATCCCCGTGAACGCAGCGGACGACCGGGAGGCCGGGACGTTCGCGGCGCCGGCCGTCGTCCGCAGGGGGCGGCTGGTGCTGGCCGTCACGGCGTCGGGCGCCAGCCCGGCGCTTGCCGGCAGGATCGCGCGCGAGCTGGCGGAGCGGTACGGCGAGTCCTGGGCGGACTATACGGAATGGCTGCACCGGATGCGCGAGGCGGTCCGCGCCTCGGTGCCCGACGCCCGCGAGCGGAGGCGCGCGCTTCGCGCCGCGCTGGACGTGCCGGAGGCGGAATGGCGGCGCGATCTCGAAGGCGGCGATCTGGCCGCGCGCGTCAAGGCGCTGCTGGACCGCCCGTAACCGACGGCGGCGACAGAAGGCATGGACGGAACAGACGGGGAGTGAAGAGATGGCGGGAATTCGAACCATCGTCGTGGGCACGCGGCAAAGCGCCCTGGCGCTCACGCAGACGGGACAAGTCATCGCGGATCTCGAGCGGCTGGCGCGGGAACTCGGGCTGGCCGTGCGATTCGAGACGCGCCGGATCGTGACGAAGGGCGACCGGATTCTGGATGTGACGCTGTCGAAGGTCGGCGGCAAAGGGCTGTTCGTGAAGGAAATCGAACAGGAACTGCTCGCCGGCGGCATCGACATCGCGGTCCACAGCATGAAGGACGTGCCGCATACGCTGGAGGACGGCCTGGTCATCGGCGCCGTGCCGCGGCGCGAAGATCCGCGCGACGCGCTGATCGCGCGCGCGGCGCGCTCCATCGCGGAACTGCCGCGGGGCGCCCGGGTCGGCACGAGCAGCCTGCGGCGGGTGTGTCAGCTCAAGAGACTGCGCCCGGACCTTGCGCTCGAACCGGTGCGCGGCAACATCGACACGCGGATAAGGAAGCTGGAGACCGAAGGGTTCGACGCGATCATTCTGGCGATGGCCGGCCTCAGGCGGATGGGCTGGGAGGACCGGGCGTCCGCGCCGATCCCGGTCGAGGATTGTCTGCCGGCCGTCGGACAGGGGGCGCTCGGCGTGGAATGCCGCGCCGACGACGAAGAGATGCTCTCCCTGCTGCGCCGCTACAACGACGAGACGACCGCCAGGGCGGTTGAGGCGGAGCGCAGCTTCCTTGCCGAGCTGAACGGCGGCTGCCAGGTGCCGATCGGCGCCTACGCCGAGATCGCGGGGGGAGAAATCCGGCTGACAGGCATGGTCGGCACGCCGGACGGCGAAGTGCTGCTGAAAGAGTCGATGACGGGAAAGGACGCCCGGCTTCTCGGCTCGGATCTGGCCCGCAGGCTGATCAAGCTCGGCGCCGACCGCATTCTCGCGGATGTGAGGTGACGGGGCCTTGAGCAAGGGGAAAGTCTATCTGGTCGGAGCCGGACCGGGCGATCCGAAGCTGATCACGCTGCGCGGGCTCGAATGCATCCGGATGTGCGACGTGATCGTCTACGACCGGCTGGCCAGCCCGCGTCTGCTCGCGCACCTGAAGCCGGGGGCCGAGCGGATCTATGTCGGCAAGCTGCCGGACCGCCACACGATGAAGCAGGAGGAGATCAACCGGATCCTGGTCGAGCAGGCGCTGCGGGGCAAGATCGTCACCCGGCTGAAGGGCGGCGACCCGACCGTCTTCGGCCGCGGCGGCGAGGAAGCGGAAGCGCTTCGCCGGGAAGGCATCGAATACGAGATCGTGCCGGGCGTCACGTCCGCGATCGCGGTGCCGGCCTACGCGGGCATCCCGGTCACCCACCGGGATCTGGCGTCGTCGGTGTCGATCATCACCGGCCATGAAAACCCGCAGAAGCTGGACGAGCTGATCCAATGGGACCGGGTGACGAACGCGGCGGGCACGCTCGTGTTCCTGATGGGCGTCGCGCGGATCGGCCACATCGCCCGGCAGCTCATCCGGCACGGACGGCCGCCGGAGACGAAGGTCGCCCTGATCCGCTGGGGCACGACGGCCGACCAGCGGACGCTCGTCGGCACGCTGGCCGACATCGAGGAGAAGGTGAAGGCGGCCTCCTTCGAGCCGCCGGCCGTCATCGTCGTCGGCGACGTCGTGGGCAAGCGCGAGCAGCTGATGTGGTACGAGCGGCGGCCGCTGTTCGGCGCCCGCGTCCTCGTCACGCGGGCCCGGGCGCAGGCCGGCACGCTGTCGCAGCGGATCGAGGAGCTCGGCGGCGAGCCGCTCGAATACCCGGCGATCGAGACGCGGATGCCCGCTGGCGAAGCGGCCTGGGCGGCGATCGGAGCGGCGCTGGAGGCGGCCGAGTCGTACGACCATCTGATCTTCACGAGCGTGAACGGCGTCCGCTATTTCCTGGAATGGCTGCGCAGGTTCGGGCAGGACATCCGCCGGTTCCACCGGGCGCGCATCGCCGCCGTCGGCCCGAAGACGGCCGGGGCGCTGCGCGAGATCGGCCTGGCGCCGGCCGCGCTGCCCGAGACGTTCCACGCCGAAGGGCTGCTGGAGAGCATGCGCGGGGCCGTGCGGCCGGGACAGCGGGCGCTCCTGCCGCGCGGCGACCTCGCGCGCAAATCGCTGCCGGAGGCGCTCAGGGCGCTCGGCGTCGAGCCGGTCGAGATCGACGTGTACGAGACGGTGCCGGCCGGCGGCGGGGAGGACATCCTCGACCTGCTGCGCGAAGGCGGCATCCACATCGTCACGTTCACGAGCGCCTCGACTGTGCGCAATCTGATCGGCCGGCTGCGCGACGCGGGCGTCGAAGATCCGGCCGGGCTGCTCGGCGGCGCGGCCGTCGCGTCGATCGGCCCGCTCACGTCGGCGGCCGCCCGGGAAGCGGGGCTCGACGTCGCGATCGAGCCGCCGGAATCGACGATCGACGCGCTGGTCGCCGCGATCGCGGCCTATTGGGCCGGCCGCAAGCCGGTCTGACGCCTCGGGCGTCAGTACATGCCATATTTTGGAGGAATGATCCGATGAGTTATCCGCTCATCCGGCACCGCCGTCTCCGCCGAACCGCCGCGCTGCGCGAACTGGTCCGGGAGACGAAGCTGGACGCCGGCGATTTCATGTATCCGATCTTTGTCACCCATGGCCGGAACGTGCGCGAGGAAGTGAAGTCGATGCCGGGCGTGTTCCATTTTTCGGTGGACATGCTGGAAGGGGAAATCGCGCGGATCGTGGAGGCAGGCGTGAAATCGATCATGCTGTTCGGCATCCCCGACCGGAAGGACGAATGCGGCTCGTCGGCGTACGATCCGGAAGGCGTCGTGCAGCAGGCGATCCGCGAAGTGAAGCGGCTCGCGCCGGACCTCGTCGTCGCCGCCGACACCTGCCTGTGCGAATACACCGACCACGGGCATTGCGGCGTCGTGCGCAGGGACAAAGGCGGCGCGGACGTCGCCAACGACGAATCGCTCGAGCTGCTTGCGAAGACGGCGGTGTCGCAGGCGGACGCCGGCGCCGACATCATCGCGCCGTCGAACATGATGGACGGCTTCGTCGCCGCGATCCGCGGCGCGCTGGACGCCGCCGGGCATGAATCGATTCCGATTCTCTCGTATTCGGTGAAATACGCGTCGGCCTATTACGGCCCGTTCCGCGAAGCCGCGCAATCCGCGCCGCAATTCGGCGACCGGAAGACGTACCAGATGGACCCGGCCAACGTGCGGGAGGCGCTGCGCGAGGCGGAATCGGACGTGCTGGAGGGCGCGGACATGCTGATGGTGAAGCCGGCCCTCGCCTACATGGACGTGATCCGGACGATCCGGGACAGCTTCGACCTGCCGCTGGCGGCCTACAACACGAGCGGCGAGTACGCGATGGTGAAGGCGGCGGCGATGAACGGCTGGATCGACGAGCGGGCCGTCGTGCTGGAGACGCTGACCGGGCTGAAGCGGGCCGGCGCGGACCTGATCATCACCTACCACGCGGTCGACGCGGCGAACTGGCTGAAGTCCTGACAACCGAAGAAGCCGCGGCGTTCAGGACCGCAGCTTCGAGAGGTCGAGCGTGTATTCGTTCGGCGTGAGGCGCAGGATGCCGCGGTCCTCGACGTCCCGGAGCACTTCGGCGAGCACCTGCTTCTGGACGCCGGCCATCTGCGCGAGTTCGTCGTAGTTGAGCGGCATGCGGATGACGATCTGGTTGCCCTGACGCTGGCCGTGCCGGTTCGCGAGCAGAATCAGGTTCTTGATGACGCGGGTGCGCGAGTCGAGGAACGTCAGGTCGTGCACATGCTGGTTCGTGTCCCGCAGCCGCTGGCACAGTTCGGCCATGATGCGCCGCGTCATGTCGTAATGGTTGCGCAGCAGATCATGGAACGGTTGTTCCGCAATGACCAGAACCGAAGTCGGCTCAAGCGTCGCGGCCGAAGCCGACCGGGGACGGCCGTCGATCAGGGACAGCTCGCCGAAGCTGTCGCCCGCCTGGAGCAGCGTCAGCACCTTCTCCTCGCCCTTGGGAGACCGCTTGAAGATCTTGATCGATCCTTTCAAAATGACGTAGAACGCGGCGCCGTGGTCGTTCTCGTGGAACAGAACGGTGTTCGCGGGAATCGTCTGGCGCTGGGCGATCGACAGCAGATGGTTAAGCTGCTCGTCGGTCATTTGCTCAAACAGCGACACTTTTCGAAGCAACTCGATCATCGTTCTACCTCGACTTTCCAAATTGGCGGTTTCGTTTTTTGCCGGAAATCGACATTTCCAGTTTATCATACCGTGTCGATTCTTGAAATGACAGAAATGACAGGAGTGACGAAATTGGTCGGAAACACGCGAAAGGACGAGAAATCCAGGTCCGCCTTCGAGCGGGCGAAGCGGTCGATCCCCGGCGGCGTCAACAGCCCGGTCCGCGCGTTCCGGTCGGTCGGCCTGACGCCGGTGTTCGCGGCTCAAGGGTCGGGCAGCCGCATCACGGACATCGACGGCAACACGTACATTGACTACGTCGCGTCGTGGGGACCGCTCATTCTCGGCCATGCCCATCCCGAAGTCGTCGAGGCGATCAAGCGGACGGCGGAAAAGGGGACCAGCTTCGGCATGCCGACGGAGCTCGAGACGATGATGGCGGAGCTGGTCGTCGAGCGGGTGCCGTCCGTCGATGTCGTGCGGATGGTCAACTCCGGCACCGAGGCGACGATGAGCGCGCTGCGTCTGGCCCGCGGATACACGAAGCGGAGCAAGATCGTCAAGTTCGAAGGTTCCTACCACGGCCATGCGGACAGCCTGCTCATCAAGGCCGGCTCGGGCGTGGCGACGCTCGGCCTGCCGGACAGCCCGGGCGTTCCGGAAAGCGTCGCGTCGCACACGATCACGGTGCCCTACAACGACCTGTCCGCCGTGAAACTCGCGTTCGAGCGGTTCGGCGAGGAGATCGCCTGCGTCATCGTCGAGCCGGTCGCGGGCAACATGGGCGTCGTGCCGCCGCTCCCGGGCTTCCTCGAGGGGCTGCGCGAAGTGACGAGGGCGTACGGCAGCCTGCTCATTTTCGACGAGGTCATGACAGGCTTCCGCGTCCACTACAACTGCGCCCAGGGGCTGTACGGCGTCGAGCCGGATCTGACCTGCTTCGGCAAGGTCATCGGCGGCGGCCTGCCCGTCGGTGCCTATGGCGGCAAGCGGGAGATCATGGAGATGATCGCGCCGACCGGTCCGATCTATCAGGCGGGCACGCTGTCGGGCAACCCGCTCGCGATGGCCGCCGGCTACACGACGCTGAAACTGCTCACGCCCGAGACATACGAGCGGCTGGAGCGGCTGTCGGCGCGGCTGCAGCGCGGTTTCGAGGAAAACGCGGCGCGCCGCGGCATTCCGTCGACGATCAACCGGGTCGGCTCGATGCTCTGCCCGTTCTTCACCGACAAGACGGTCATCAACTACGAGACGGCGAAGACGTCCGATCTCGGGCGGTTCAGGGCGTATTTCGCGGCGATGCTGGATCTCGGCGTGAATATCGCGCCGTCCCAGTTCGAAGGCATGTTCATCTCGGCCGTCCATACGGAAGAGGACATCGACGCGACGATCGAAGCGCATGACAAGGCGCTGCGCCTATTGTAATGCTCGTCCCGGTTGAGGCGGACGCGGCCGCGGGGCTGGCGCGATCGGCCGGATCGGCGCGATTGGATCGGCCCGATCGACGCGATTGGAGCGGCCCGATCGACGGGGGTGCCGCGGCCGCGACGCGCGGCGCGCGTTGTGCGACGGTATGGAAGCTGGGGGGATCGCTTTTGCTCGACTTGACCCGCGGCTATCGCGACGGCGAATGGCTGCGCATTCCGCTGCCCGATCCGCGGCCCGAAGGACTGGCGGACGGGACGCATCCGCATGATGTGCGCAAGCGGCTCATCGCGGAAGGCCTTTTGCCCGGAAAGTGGCTGAACCGGCTGTTCTCCGTCGGCGGCATCCGGCTGGAGAACGGGTTGCTGTCGCTCCGGGCTTTTCCGCCTTGCGGACGGACGGACCGTCCGCCGCTTCCGGACGGCGGCGAGCCGGCGGAGGCCGAGGCGCTGTACGAGGACGACTGGTGCCTCGTCCTGCTCAAGCCGGCCGGCATGCCCGTCCATCCCGCGCATCCGGGCATGGGCGGAACGCTGGACGAGGCGGCCTTCCGGCACGTGCTGCGGGCGGGCGATCCGCTGCCCGTCCGCCATATCCACCGGCTGGACGCGGACACATCGGGACCGGTGCTGTACGCGAAGAACGATCTGGCCCAGCTGCGCCTGGATGAAGCGATGCGGGAGAAACGGATCGGGCGGCGGTATGTCGCGATCGTGCACGGCACGCCGAAGCCGCGGACCGGCACGATCGACGCGCCGATCGGCCGGGACCGCCATCACGGCTCGCGCAGGCGGGTGACGCCCGGCGGCGACCGCGCCGTGACGCATTACGAGACGGTGAAGACCGCCGGCGGCATGTCGCTCGTCCGGGTGCGGCTCGAGACCGGGCGCACGCACCAGATCCGCGTCCATTTCAGCCATATCGGCCACCCGCTGCTCGGGGACGCGCTGTACGGCGCGCCGGCCGATCCGCTTCCGCATCAGGCGCTGCACGGGGAAAGCCTCGTGTTCCCGCATCCGTGGACGGGCCGGACGATCGCCGTCGAGGCGCCCCGGCCCCGCTGGTTCGAAGACGCGCTCCGTCGCTTCGGCCTGATGTAGAGGAAAATGCAGGCATGCCCTCCCGTCCGCGGCCATATAGATGGATAGTGAACGCAGGCACGATTCCGTTCATGATCCGAGGCCATGGAGGGAAGGAGGAAGCGACGTGCACGAATCGAGCGGGCTCCGGTTCGATGTCTACGAGCGCGTGCATCTGCCGCAGGAAGCGGCGGCGATCCGCGAGATCGAGGAAATCGAACTGACGCCCTGTGTCCAGGCCGAGCGCCGGGGAGAACAGGTGGTGCTGCGCGGCAGCCTGCTGCTCGGCGGCGTCTATCTTCCGGACGACGAGAGTCGAGACTCGCGTCAGCTGGAGCACTGGATTCCGGTGGAGATCACCTTGCCGCTGGAACGGGTGGACCGGATTGAAGAATTGGCGGTGGAAGTGGACAATTTTGACTACGATTTGCTGGACGGGCGCACGCTCAATATCACGGGCGTCCTGACGCTGCGGGGCATCCGGGCGGAGTCGGCGGGAAGCCGTCAGCAGACCTACGCCTGGGGAGAGGAACCGTATACGGTCGTTCACCGGCGGGATCTGATCGGTGAAGCGGCCTCCGAAGCCGCCGATGAATCGGTAAGGACGGATGGCGGCGACGGACCGGACGCCGCGTCGGACGAATCCGGTCTGCCCGGCTTGTCAGGCGAGGCCGGATTGTCCGTTACGCCCGACGACAGCGCCGGCTCGGAGCCGGAACCGGCGGAGTGGCGGCTTGCCGGAGAGCGGGAAGCGGAGGAAGCGGATGGCCCGGTCCGGGCGGCTCCGGAGACGATTGCCGTCCCGTCGGCGAATACGGCGCCATCCGGCGACGATGCGGCCGAACCCGGGGAAGGAGCGGCGCAGTCGTCGGGCGCGCTGGATTGGAAGGCGTTCGGGGCGCAGATCCGGGAGAATCCGCCGGTTGGCGCGGAAGCCGATGAGCCGGGCGCGGCGCAGGCGGAGGAGCCGGAGTTCGCGGCGGATGCGGTCCAGGGGGCCGCCCGCGACTTGTCCGCCGCCGAACCGGTCGAAGCGGCCGGGAGCGGGACCGTTTCCGCGCAGGCGGAGGAACCGTCCGCCGCGGACGTCCGGAGCGAGGCGCAGTCGCAGGCGGCACAGGCGACGGACGGCGGCGCGCAAGCCGCGTCCGGCGCGGGCGATCTGAGGGTCGCGGTCGGCGTGAAGCGGGAGGACGCATCGTCGGGCGCCGATGGTTCGCCGGGTCTCGGGAAGCTGTTTTTCCGCGATCGTCGGGAAGCGCAAACCGAGGCCGAGGCGAAGACGCAGGCGCAGTCGCAGGCGCAGGAGGTTCAGGAGCCGCCCGGGGAGCGGGATTCGGACGATGCCGGATCGCGGCCGGCCTCGTCGGACGAGGTGGACTGGCGGACCCTGTTCCGCGGCGCGGCCGCGCAGGAGACGTTCCGCAAGGTGCGGCTCTGCATCGTGCAGAAGGACGACACGCTCGACGCGATCGCCGGCCGTTACCAGCGGAATCCGCGCGAGATCGCGCTGGCGAACCGGTTGGACGGCTCGTCGCTCACGGAGGGTCAGGTGTTGTACATTCCGTAAGGGATTGTTGCGGAAGCGTCAGACGGTCGGTCGGGATTTCGGAGATCCCGCCGGCCGTTTTTCGCTGCGGCGGCGGTCCGCCTCCCTTGTTGACGAAGACGGTTAACATCGTTATGATAGGAAATAAAAACTGTAAGATAAACGGGATTCGGCAATTCCTGTTGTGAACGACGAAGAAGGGGAATAGCGGCGCGTCTCGCCTTCAGAGAGCGGAACCCGTGAGGCTGTGAGGTTCCGCAGGACCGGGGCCGCACGCGGGTCGCCCCGGAGTCGCCTGTTCGAGCGCCCCGGGCGCCAGGGCAGGCCGGCTGGCAGCCGTTACGAGCCGACAAGTGCCGCCGGTGACGCGGGCGCCGGCGGAATGAAGGTGGTACCACGGAAGCGAAGAGCCTTTCGTCCTTTGTCGGGCGGGAGGTTTTTTTGTTGGACCGCCGCGGGAAGATTGCCGAATCAAAGCCGCACGAGGAGTGAGGTTTCGCATGACGGAAAACAAATCCGCTGTTACGATGCCGACAACGTACGACCCGAAATCGGCGGAGAAGAAATGGTACGACTTCTGGCTGGAAGGGCGGTATTTCGAAGCGGGACGGCGCAAGGACGCAAAGCCGTTCACGATCGTCATCCCGCCGCCGAACGTGACGGGCATGCTGCATATCGGCCACGCGCTCGACTGCACGCTGCAGGACATCCTGATCCGCACGAAGCGGATGCAGGGCTATGACGCGCTCTGGCTGCCGGGCACCGACCACGCGGGCATCGCGACGCAGACGCGCGTCGAGGCGATGCTGCGCGAGCAGGGCATCAGCCGCTACGATCTCGGGCGCGAGAAGTTCCTCGAGAAGGTCTGGGAATGGAAGGAACACTACGCGAACACGATTCGCCAGCAATGGGCGAAGATGGGCTTCTCCCTCGACTATTCCCGCGAACGGTTCACGATGGACGAGGGGCTGTCCCGCGCCGTCCGCGAGGTGTTCGTCCGCCTCTACGAGAAGGGCCTGATCTACCGCGGCAAGCGGATCATCAACTGGGACCCGGCCGCGCGCACGGCGCTGTCCGACATTGAAGTCGAATACAAGGAAGTCCAGGGCGCGCTCTATCATCTGCGCTACCCGCTCAAGGACGGCAGCGGCCACATCGTCGTTGCGACGACCCGTCCGGAGACGATGCTGGGCGACACCGCGGTCGCCGTCCATCCGGAGGACGAGCGCTACCGGCACATGATCGGCAAGACGCTCGTGCTGCCGATCATCGGGCGCGAGATTCCGGTCATCGCGGACGAATACGTCGACCGGGAGTTCGGCAGCGGCGCGGTCAAGATCACGCCGGCCCATGACCCGAACGACTTCGAGATCGGCCTGCGCCACGATCTGCCGCAGGTCATCGTCATGGACGAGGACGGCCGGATGAACGAGAACGCCGGGCCGTATCACGGCCTCGACCGGTTCGAATGCCGCAAGCGGATCGTCGAGGATCTGAAGGAGCGGGGCGTCCTGCTCAAGATCGAGGAGCACGTCCACCAGGTCGGCCACAGCGACCGGACGGGCGTCGTCGTCGAACCGTTCCTCTCGACGCAATGGTTCGTGAAGATGAAGCCGCTCGCGGAGCAGGCGATCGCCGCCCAGCGCTCCGGCAAGGGCGTGCGGTTCGTGCCCGAGCGGTTCGAGAAGAACTACATGCACTGGATCGAGAACGTTCGCGACTGGTGCATCTCGCGCCAGCTCTGGTGGGGCCACCGCATTCCGGCGTGGTACTGCGACGGCTGCGGCGAAATGCACGTTTCCCGCGAAGATCTGACGGCCTGCCCGAAGTGCGGCGGCGAGCTGCGCCAGGACGAGGACGTGCTGGACACCTGGTTCAGCTCCGCGCTCTGGCCGTTCTCGACGCTCGGCTGGCCGGACGAGACGGAGGATCTGAAGCGCTACTACCCGACGACGGTGCTGGTGACCGGTTTCGACATCATCGGCTTCTGGGTGTCGCGGATGATTTTCACGGCGCTGGAGTTCACGGGCGAGCGCCCGTTCTCGGACGTCCTGATCCACGGCCTTGTGCGCGACGCCAACGGCGAGAAGATGTCGAAGTCGAAGGGCAACGGCGTCGATCCGCTCGACGTCATCGAGCGCTACGGCGCCGACGCGATGCGCTTCATGCTCTCGACGGGCATCTCGCCCGGCCAGGATCTGCGCTTCCGCTGGGAGCGCGTCGAGCAGGCGCGCAACTTCGCGAACAAGATCTGGAACGCGTCGCGCTTCGCGCTGATGAACATGGAAGGCTTCACGGCGGCGGACATCGACCTGTCCGACCCGCTCGGCACGGCGGACCGGTGGATTCTGCACCGGCTGAACGAGACGGTGCGCGACGTCACCCGGCTCATCGACGCCTACGAGTTCGGCGAGAC
>Ga0310832_101088_pt1 | contig 13288 bp, 10 predicted proteins | sample WT_ome_7_FD_201303 | JGI IMG/M metagenome (GOLD analysis project Ga0310832, IMG submission 201303) | Sorghum-adapted microbial communities enriched on wild type (WT) sorghum from Joint BioEnergy Institute, Emeryville, California, United... ...
GCAGCTTGGCAAGCCGGAATCGTTGATCAAGCATGTGCAGGATCGTCCTGGACATGATCGCCGCTATGGTATCGATCCAACCAAAATCATGAAGGAACTGGGTTGGAAGCCAAAGCACTCGTTTGAAACCGGAATAAAGGAAACCATTCGTTGGTATCTGGACAACAAGGAATGGTGGACCCGAATTCAAACAGGGGTCTACCAAGAGTACTATGCCAAACAGTATGGTAATCGTTTGGGTGATCCATCATGAGAGTGCTTGTAACCGGAGCAAAAGGTCAGCTGGGCCATGATGTCGTGCATCTTTTTGAGAATGCAGGGCATCTTGTGTTGCCATGCGATCGGGACTCGTTGGATATAACAGATGATGCGATGTGTCTGGAACGTGTGCAACAGTTTAAGCCCGATGCGATCATCCACTGTGCAGCTTACACAGCGGTCGATCAGGCGGAAACCGATGTTGATGCCGCATATGCCGTGAATGCTGTAGGAACGCGTAACATGGTGTTAGCGGCAGAGCGAGTGAAGGCGAAGTTCTGCTACATCAGTACGGATTATGTTTTCGATGGAACTGCTGTTTCACCTTATCAGGAATACGATAATACCAATCCCCAGAGTGTCTATGGAAAGTCAAAACGAGCTGGAGAAACATTGGTTCAAAGCCTGTCTTCCGCGTTTTTTATTGTTCGGACATCCTGGGTATTTGGTTTGCATGGACATAATTTCGTGAAGACGATGCTGAAACTTGGTCAGGAAAAGCCATTACTTAATGTTGTAAACGATCAAAAGGGTTCCCCTACTTACACGGTAGATCTGGCTGCATTTCTGCTGGAATTGATTCAGACCGAGAAATATGGGATCTATCACGCTTCAAATACAGGGGAATGTACATGGTTTGAGTTTGCCCAGGCCATTTTTGAAGAAGCATCTAGCGTGTTTGGGCAAGGTTATTCGGTACGTGTAGAGCCATGTACAACCGAAGATTTTCCGCGACCAGCTCCGCGTCCTCGAAACTCAGTTATGGATCATCTATCCATTCGCACAAATGGCTTTCAGGATATACGGCCATGGAGAGAGGCGCTTAAAGCATTTCTGATTGATCTAAAAGCTAACCAGGAGATAAATTCTGGTTAGCTTTTGCTATTAACCTCTGAATTACCACGATACATAGAGGGTTTGATATAATACATACAACAAACTATAGCAAAGGAAACCCACCCCATGAATCCAACCGTCAGCATCCAAATCGTTACCTATAACAGCGCGAAGGACATCGAGGAATGCCTGAACGCCGTTCGACAACAAACCTATCCGATCCAGGAAATTATCGTTATCGATAATGCGTCCAAAGACGGGACGGTGGAGCGGGTACGATCCTATATAGAGCAGACCCATGCGAGCAACATACACTTGGTTGTAAATCCAACAAACACCGGATTCGCTCCAGCCCACAATCAGGGGATCTGCATGACGCAAAGCGATTATGTGTTGGTGTTGAATCCGGACGTACAGCTTGGAACCGAATATGTCGAGCGTCTTGTGGGGATCATGGAGCAACGTCCAGAGGTGGGCAGTGCCACGGGGTTGCTTATCCTAAAGTCGTCCCCGGATGTCGTGGACAGTACCGGTATAGTAATGAACGGGATATGGCGTGCATTTGACCGTGGGGCGGGGGGACCGGCAAGTCAATGGAGAGAATCCGGTGAAGTATTTGGCGTATCCGGTGCTGCGGCCATGTACAGACGCGCGATGATCGATGAGCTATCGATGGATGGCGAGTTTTTTGATGCGGATTTTTTTGCTTACAAAGAGGATGTTGATGTAGCTTGGCGGGCAAATTTGCTTGGCTGGAAAGCCTATTATTGCGCGGAGGCCGTAGCGACCCATGAGAGAGGTTGGAAGAAGGGGAGCCGTCATACGCAGCCTTTGTTCATTCGCCGGTATTCTTACATCAACCGATATAAAATGATTTATAAGAATCTATCGGGAGCACGATGGATGAAGCATTTGCCGAAGCTGCTGGCTTATGAGCTGGCGAGCAATGGATATATGCTATTAAGAGAACCTAAGGTGCTAGGGGCCTGGAAGGACTTTTTTGATAAAATGCCAGAATTGCAAAAGAAACGGCGGGAGATCCAGCGCAGAAGATTAATGGAATAGCTGCAATGTTCACCTTTTCTTCCGCTTTCTCCCTCTTTCACCTCCCTCATGCCATGATGTGCTATAATGTCGATAGATTAATTTATTTGTAGATTCGGAGCGCACATATCATGGATTTAAGTATATTGATCGTCAATTATAATACACGCCAGCTGACGTTGGACTGTCTGCGGTCGGTATACGACTCCGAGACGGTCTATTCGTATGAAGTCATTGTCGTGGACAATGCTTCAAGGGATGGTTCGGTGGAGGCAATTCGAGCTGAGTATCCGGAAGTGGTGCTGATTGCGAATCAGGAAAACACGGGATTTGCCAAAGCGAACAATCAAGGGATGGCGATCGCCAAGGGACGCTATGTTCTTCTCTTGAATTCAGACACCGTAGTGCAGCCCGATACTTTTCAAATTATGGTTTCCTATATGGATGAACACCCAGAGCTCGGGGCATCAGGATGCAAAGTTATCCTGCCGGACGGCTCGCTGGATAAAGCGTGTAGAAGAGGATTTCCTACACCGTCCGCGTCCTTTTACTATGCTTTCGGACTCTCGAAGCTCTTTCCAAACCATCCGCGGTTTAATCAGTATCAGCTCGGGTTTTTGGATCCGAATGAGACGTATCCGGTCGACTGTCTGGTTGGCGCCTTTATGCTGGTGAGACAGGAGACGATTAACCAGGTTGGCGGTTTAGACGAAACCTTTTTTATGTACGGAGAAGATGTGGATTGGTGCTATCGCATCAAGCAAGCGGGCTATGGGATACACTATCATCCCGCCACATACATTGTTCACTATAAAGGAGCTAGCAGCCGGCGTAAGCCTTTCAAGATTATCTATGAATTTCACCGCGCGATGTGGGTTTTTCATAGGAAGCACTACGTTCGTAACTATTCTTGGGTAACGAATGCAGCTGTGTATTGTGGGATCGCATTAAAGTTCCTCTTATCTCTAGCAAAAAACAAACTACTCCCGGTAGGCATGAAATCTCCATCAGGGGCAAGCCAGCCGGAGTTGGCGGAAGTCAAAGCGGAGGTGAAATCATGATCCGTAAGAACCAACGGTTCTTAACTCAATTGTATATTCTCACGGATTTTGTTTTTATCCAAATTGCCTTCCTGCTTGCTTGGTGGGTGAAGTTCGAAAGCGGTTGGATTCAGTACGAGCAGCCGCTTCCCGTAGAAATTTACGCCTTCTGGAGCGTTGTCTATGGTGCGATTGCAGTGTTTGTGGGGATCTTAATTTCCTTGTACACTCCAAAACGCAAAAAGCGCTTCGCCGATGAAGCCTGGAAGATCCTGCAGGTTCATGTTGCAAGCCTGTTCCTGTTGCTGAGCTTGATGTTCTTCTTCCGGCAAGTGGACATCTCCCGTCACTATTTGGCGTTATACGTGACGTTCAATTTGCTCTTGATTATGTTCTATCGGTATTTTTTGAAAAACGCCCTCAAGCAGCTGCGGAGGAAGGGTTACAACAAACAGTTTGTCCTGATTCTTGGAGCGGGATCGTTGGGCCAACGCTTCCATGATAATTTGCGGCAATATCCTGAACTTGGCTATGAGATCGTTGGATTTTTGGATGATCAGAAGGTTTGGGAGAGAGGCGAGGCAGCTCGCTATAAGCCGATCCTTGGAAAAATTGATGAGTTGGAGCGTGTCCTGGAACAGAAGTTGATTGACGAAGTGGTTCTGGCACTCCCGCTGGAGGCACATCATCGATATGCTCAGATCATAGCCATATGTGAAAAAGCCGGCGTAAGAACGTTAATCATTCCGGACTACTTTGATTATCTGCCGGCCCGGCCTTACTTTGACAATTTTGCGGGCATGCCGATGATTAACGTTCGAGATATTCCGCTGGATTTGGCCGGCAACCGCGTCGCCAAGCGGATATTTGATATCGTCTTCTCGCTGCTGGCGATCATCATCACTTCACCGATCATGTTGATGGTTGCGATTGGGGTCAAGCTGACCTCCAAAGGCCCGATCATCTTTAAGCAGGAGCGGGTAGGGCTGAATCGTCGGACGTTCCAAATGTACAAGTTCCGTTCCATGCGGGTATTGCCCGAAGGAGTTGAGGACACGGGCTGGACGACCCAAAACGATCCGCGTCGCACCAAGTTCGGGGCGTTTATTCGGAAGACGAGCCTTGATGAGCTGCCGCAGTTCTTTAATGTATTGGCGGGGCATATGAGCGTGGTGGGACCGCGTCCGGAACGACCTTATTACGTGGATCAGTTTAAAGAGGAAATCCCCAAATACATGGTGAAGCACCATGTGAGGCCGGGGATCACCGGTTGGGCGCAAACCCATGGGCTTCGCGGAGACACGTCGATTGAGGAACGGATTAAGTACGATATTTTCTATATTGAGAACTGGTCAATTTTATTAGATATCAAAATCGTACTGAAAACCGTCGTAAATGGTTTCGTCAACAAAAACGCATACTAACGGGCTATCCCATCACAAAGAAACGGTCTCTTCATTTCGAAGAGGCCGTTTTGCTTTTAGATCCTTCCACCTCCTCACCCTGCCATTCCTCGATTCGTGCCAACGTGCACCTTCCGCCAACGCCCCCTCATTTTGCGGTAACTGATGCACAAGCTTATGCTGACACAGGCGCACAGGATAAATGAAATCAGAGTTTGAGCGTATACGCCAAGGCCGCCGAGATAATTCAAAGCTAGTAGATTTGTATATCGCAAAATAAAGGCATGCACCAGATAGGCGCCAAAGGAATATTTGCCAATGAGGTTTAATACAAGTCCCACCTTGGTGGGCCGGGTGAGCAGGCGTTGTACCCCATAAAAAAGAAACGGAAGCATTGCAATCGTGGCCCACAGCATCAGCGGCTTCAGCGGCCCTGTAACGTTGGCGCTAGTCAAATAGTCGCCAGCTGCCGCGCCTTGGTTGATGGCGGCTATTTTGGTGCCGATATCGATCAGGAAAAGTACAGTAAGCACCAAGCTGATGCCCCAGAGGGAGCGTACGGCCTTCTTCCAGCGTTCATAATACAAGCCAACCAATCCACCCAGTACAAAATAAAACGTCCAGAATAGAAAATTGCGGTCTAGATAGCGATAGAGGGTACTTAAGATCGGTTGGTCCGATTGGAAAACACCCTTCCTCAGTGCTTCCAGCAAGAGCAAGTTGGCAGCCAGGAACGCTAAAGTGACGACCAAATTTACCTTAGCTGGTCGTTTGCCGGACAAGAGCTGCCGGAACACGGGAAACAGCAGATAAAACGGGATAATCATGACCATAAACCACAAGTGATACGAGGCTTTTCCCGTCAGAGCCAGCTCCAGCACATGAAGGAGATCCTTCCAGCTGCTGAAAATAACATCTCCGCTGCGAAGACTCACCCAGATATAGTAGAAGATCGTCCAAAACAGATAAGGGAGGACGACCTGTTGCCCTCTTCTTTTTAAGAAGCGTCCAAATTGAAAGGATCGGTCGTAATTATAAAACAACACTACGCCGGTGATAAACACAAAGAGCGGGACAGCGAACCGAATCAATCCCAGAAAGGTTGTTCCCAAGCTGACGGATAACGGCGACATGTCGGGTTGAACGAACAATCCGGCGATAGCATGCTGCAGCACGACCGCCAGGAAGGCAATCCCGCGAAGGGCTTCAATCTCCTCCAGTTTTGCTTTTCTCTCCATAATGTCCTCCATAGGGGTTTGGCATAGAAAGACCATAAAGAAAATGTGCGCATTCGTCAACCGTATTCCTGAATCTACCAGAACTCTATGGCGTTGTGAGATATGCTATAATGACCATTGACAATAAACGACACTTCTCGATAAAAATCCACCAAACGAATAGGATCATATACTCATGAAAAATAAACTTTTCTACAACCTCCTGCTGATCTTGGGCATCGTGCTGCTGGCGCTAAGCTGGCTGCCGGAGACGCCAAAGTCGGAGGAAGATGGCTTTCGAGCCCATCGTATGGTCGCGCACGCTATGGGCGGGATCGAAGGTCTGACGTATACGAACACTTCTGATGCTTTTCTCGTAAACTATGATCAAGGCTTCCGCGTGTTTGAAGTCGATTTGCTGCTCAGCAGTGAAGGCAGACTTGTGGCGCGTCATGAGTGGGGAGAGAGCTTCACCCGGCAATTAGGGCAGGAGGACGAGTTGGCAGCGGATCGACAAGGTGCGGTTCTGAGCTACGCCGAGTTTAAGGCGGCGAAAATTCAAGGTGTGTACGAGCCGTTGGATTGGGACGATGTGCTGGAGTTAATGGAGCAGTACCCGGATGTGTATATCATCACGGATACCAAGCAGTCCAGCCCGGAAGAAATTCAACAGATTTTTACCCAGATCGTTGAACAGGCCAAGGCGAAGGACCCAGAGCTCTTGGAGCGGGTGGTGCCGCAAATCTATAACCGCGAAATGTGGGAACCGGTTCAAGCAATTTATCCGTTTGCTTCGGTGATTTTTACGTTATATCAAACGCATGATACCGACGAGGAAGTGGTGGCTTTTGCGGAGGACAAGCATCTCGCAGCCGTCACAATGTCGGATACGCGGGCGAACGCACAGCTGATCGAGGAGCTCAACCGGATTGGCGTGCCTTCTTACATCCATACGATTAACGACCGGAAGACCATGGCCAAGTTCAAAAGGATGGGGGCTTACGGGTTCTACACTGACTTTTTGACGGAGGCAGATTTGGCGAAAAACACGGGAATGCTGTCCTTGTTAGACGGGTTTGCCTGGTAAAAACCGCATCTTGAAGGGGGACACATAGGCTGTAGGTTGTCCGCTCTCTTCTCAAGATTATCCCTTTGCATCAGGGAGTGGAGAAGGTGGTCCGATCCCCAGCCAATCAGCCTCATCGACTAGAGTTCCTTGAAGATCACACCAACGATCCAATAAGCCCCCTCTCTGAACCAAAGGGATAATCCCGCAAAGAGATGCCAGAAACGTGATAAGGCCCCGTCTTAGAGCTAAGAGCCGCAAGAACTGCGGCATTTTTTGTGTTCGCATCGGACGCGAACATTGACAGGGTATCCCCAGTAACATAGACTAGAAACAGAACTGGAAATCTAGTCATGAACAGTAGTCATATATCAGATGGATGAGAGAGCGGGGCGGAGCGAAATGCCCCGTTTTTCGCGGTCCTTCTGCTGAATTTATTGTTGGAGGAATGGGATTTGAAGCAGATGATATCTGGCTGGCGGCATGTGTTTAAGCTGGATCCCGACCGTCAGCTGGACGATCGGTCACTGGAAGCGGTGTGTCTGTCGGGGACAGATGCCGTGATGATCGGCGGATCGAGCGGGGTGACCTATGACAATACGGTGGACCTGCTGTCTCGCGTGCGTCGTTTTGAGGTTCCTTGCGTGTTGGAGATTTCCAATCTAGAGGCGGTCGTGCCGGGATTCGATCTTTATATGATTCCGATCGTGTTGAACGCAGGACATCAAGATTGGATCATTGGTCAACATGCCAAGGCAATTGAGCAGTACGGACACCTGATCCCTTGGGAAATGCTCGTGCCGGAAGGCTATCTCGTGCTCAATCCAGAGGCGACGGTCGCTAAGGTAACGAAGGCCAAGGCCCCGTTGGAGCCGGTGTCAGCCCGGTCATACGCCCAAGTGGCGGATCGTTTGCTTCAGCTTCCGATTGTCTATTTGGAATATAGCGGGCAGATCGGAGATTTTGAGTTAGTAGCGGACGTAAGGCGGACACTGGATCAAGCACGTCTTTTCTATGGCGGCGGGATCGTGGATGCGGAAACAGCGTACCGCGCAGCTGCCGTGAGCGATACGGTGGTTGTCGGCAACGCAGTGTACGATAACCTGGAGCGGGCGCTCGAGACGGTGGCGGCGGTGAAGGGCACCGCTGCAGCTGAGAGCTAGAAGCAAGCGGGGAAGAGGGGACGAGCTGAAAACGCCAGCGTCGCCATCTGCGTGGAGAGGAAGGGGCTCCAGCTTTGTAACGGACACCAGGGACCTTATCGCTCGGAATAACGAGCCCCGGCGCAGCTAACGGACTGAGAAGACCTTATTTGCCCAAATCTGGCCCCTCCAGACTCGGTTGGGGTGAAATAGCGTCGTCTGAGTCCGTTACATCGGGAAATCCGTAGGAAATGAACGAATAACGGCTCTGGAGTCTGTTATCAGTGATCGCAAAGACGAAGACGAAGAAGATGTGTGTCTATAAAAGGAAGGAGCAAGTTTGATGCAACCTGTGAACATACAAGAGGCGGTAAGCCGCCTGAATCCGCAGCAAAGACAAGCCGTCGAGGCGACCGAAGGGCCGCTGCTGATTATGGCCGGCGCGGGCAGCGGCAAGACGCGTGTGCTGACGCACCGCATCGCCTACCTGATCGCAACGCGCAAAGCCCCGCCTTGGGCGATTCTCGCGATTACGTTTACGAACAAAGCGGCCCGTGAAATGCAGGATCGGGTATCTCGGTTGGTAGGCGGTCCGGAGGGACGGGACATTTGGGTGTCGACGTTCCACTCGATGTGCGTGCGCATTTTGCGGCGGGATATTGAGCGGATCGGGTTCACCTCCAACTTCTCCATCCTGGATTCTACGGACCAACTGTCGGTGATTCGTAACTGCATGAAAGAACAGAACATCGACACGAAGAAATTTGAGCCGAAGGCGGTTCAAGCGGCCATCAGTGCAGCGAAGAACGAACTGATCACGCCGCAGCAGTATGAACAGAAGATCGGTGATTATTTTGAAGGTATTGTAGCGAAGATCTATACCCAATACCAGAAGCAGCTGCGCCAAAACAACTCGCTGGACTTCGACGACCTGATCATGAAGACCATCGAATTGTTTAAAGCGGCTCCGGATGTGCTTGATTTTTATCAGAAAAAATTCCAATACATCCACGTCGACGAATACCAGGATACGAACCGTGCGCAGTATATGCTGTGCCGGATGCTGGCAGACAAGCATCACCGCATCTGCGTCGTCGGCGACAGCGACCAATCGATCTATCGTTGGCGCGGGGCGGATATCAGCAATATCCTGAACTTCGAGAAGGATTATCCTGAGGCCAAGACGATTTTGCTGGAGCAGAACTATCGTTCCACCTCAACGATTCTGAATGCGGCCAACGAAGTCATTGGAAATAACACCGGACGCAAGCCAAAGAAGCTGTGGACCGACAAGGGCGACGGCGACAAAATCAAGGTTTACCGCGCGGATTCGGAGCATGACGAGGGGTATTTTGTTACCACGGAAATTCATAACAGCGTCAAAAGCGGACGGAACTACCGCGATCATGCCATTTTGTACCGGACGAACGCGCAGTCGCGGGTGATCGAGGAAATTTTGATCAAATCGGATATCCCGTATCAGATCGTGGGCGGCATTAAGTTCTATGATCGCAAAGAGATCAAGGACTTGCTCGCTTACCTGCGCGTGCTGTCTAACCCGGATGATGACATTAGCTTGACGCGGATCATCAATGTACCTAAACGGGGCATTGGCGACACAACTGTAGCGAAGCTGGCAGATGCTGCAGCGCAGCGAGGGACTTCGATCTACCGCGTGCTGGAAGTGGTGGACGATCTGGGCTTTGCCGGGCGGACGCGGAATGCGTTGGTTGAGTTTTTTGACATGATTCATGGGTTGCACCAGATGGTTCCTTACCTGTCGGTTACGGAGCTGACGGAGAAACTGCTGGAAGTCACCCAATACCGGCTGGAGCTGCAAAATGAAAATACGCTCGAAGCCCGTTCGCGGCTGGAGAATATCGACGAGTTCCTGTCCGTGACGATGGAATTCGAGAACAATAATGAAGACAAGTCCCTGGTTTCCTTCCTGACCGATCTGGCGCTGATCGCCGATATCGACAGCATGAACGATAACAACGATGCGGAGAAACCTAACGACGACGCGGTGGTGCTGATGACGATGCACAGTGCGAAGGGCTTGGAGTTCCCGGTCGTGTTCATCATCGGCATGGAGGAAGGCGTCTTCCCGCATAGCCGGGCGTTCCTCGACGACGAGGAACTGGAGGAAGAGCGCCGCTTGGCGTACGTGGGCATCACCCGTGCCGAGGAGAAGCTGTTCCTCTCGTGCGCGCAGATGCGCACGCTGTTCGGCCGCACGACGGCGAATCCGCCGTCCCGGTTCCTCGATGAAATCCCCGAGGAACTGAAGGAGGACGGCGGTCGCGTGCCGCGCGACCGCTACGGCCGAGGCGCCGGCGTGGGCGGCGCCTACAGCGGCCGCGGCTTCAGCAGCGCCGGCGGCGGCAACTTCGGCCGCCCGGCCACGGACGCGGCCGGCGGCTCGTGGGGCCGGTCCACGGCTGCGCCTAGTGGACCGGCCGGGCGCGGCACCGCCGCTCCCATGCGGAGCGGCGTGACCGTGACCGGCGGCGGCGCGTCCAGTGGCGCCGCCAAGACCGCCCCCGGCGATTTCAGCGCCGGGGACAAGGTCGCCCACGCCAAGTGGGGCGTGGGCACGGTCGTTGCCATCAAAGGCACCGGCAACGACACGGAGCTGCAGATCGCTTTCCCCGCACCAGTGGGGGTCAAGCGGCTGCTGGCCGGATTCGCTCCGATCACGAAGGTGACCGACGGCGAGTGACTGATGGCGGATAACCGAGTATATTTGCCTCAATCCGGGGAAGGTTGAGGAGAATAGAGGTGGGGTGGGCTCCATCAGTAGAAAATAAGGGTAATTTATGTCCTTATGATCATTGAATCGGGCCTTCCTCGTGAAATAAGACCATTTTATGTTCTTATTTTGCTCCTATGGCCCAGATTTGCTTGGATTGGCTAGGGATAGCGCCATATTTTTCCCTTATTCCCCGCAAACTAGCGTATTCCCGATAAATAGCGGTAAAAAATACCCTTAAGATCATGGGCGGCACATAGTGCACTTGCCCCAATCGCTTAACCTACGGAGTGAACCCAATCGGGTTCCTCCGTTGCTATACATAACATACCTGCATGAAGGAGGGTTGTCCCTGCATGGATGCGATGCAAAGGATGGAGCAGCTCGTTGAGCAGCTGAACCGCTACAACTATCATTACTACACCTTGGACGAGCCGATCATCAGCGACAAAGAATACGACCAGTTGTATGATGAACTGACCGCGCTGGAGGCGGAGACGGGGATCACCCTGCCTGATTCGCCGACGGGGCGCGTAGGCGGCGAACTGCTGGAGGGCTTCAAGCCGCACCGTCATCTGGCTCCGCTGTGGAGCTTGGACAAAGCGCAAAACGAAGAGCAGCTGCTGAACTGGAACAACCGGGTTCTCAAGCTGATCGCCGACTACAACAGCAAAAACCCAACCACGCCATTGCCGAACCCGACTTACGTGGTCGAGCTGAAATTTGACGGGTTGACGATCAATCTCACCTATACGGATGGACGGCTTGTTCAGGCGGCGACCCGGGGGAACGGTGTTGTGGGCGAGGGGATCTTGCCCCAAGTCAAAACGATCAAATCCGTGCCGCTGACGATTCCTTACCGTGAAGGGACGATCGAGGTGCAAGGCGAGGGCATCATGAATCTGTCGGTGCTCGCCAAATATAACGAGACGGCAGCGGAGCCGCTGAAGAACGCCCGGAATGCCGCGGCCGGTGCCTTGCGCAACCTGAACCCGCGGACGACGGCGGAGCGAAAGCTCAACGCGTTTTTCTACAATGTGGGGTATTCAGACAACCTGAACTTCCAGGATCATCGGGAAATGATGGCTTTCCTTAAAGACAACCGATTTAAGGTGAACCCTTATGTCACCTACCATGACAGCTTTGACAAAGTGATCGGAGCGCTTCATGAAATCGTGGAAAAGCGTCCGACCCTCGATTACCTCATCGACGGGGCCGTCATCAAAATCACCGATATGCGCACACGCGAAGTGCTGGGATATACGGACAAGTTCCCGCGCTGGGCGGTGGCTTTCAAATTTGAAGCGGAAGAGACGACAACGATATTGGAGTCCGTCTCTTGGAACGTCGGGCGAACCGGGAAAATCACGCCGCTGGCCAAAGTCGAACCGGTGGAGCTGGCCGGCGTCACCGTTCAAAACTGTACGCTCAACAACATCGGCGATATCGAACGCAAAAACTTGAAGTACGCTCTGGGCACCCGCGTATTCATCCGTCGGTCCAACGATGTCATTCCGGAAATACTCGGCAAAGTGCCGGATGAACCGGAAGGCGGGGAGATCATCTACCCTGAGGTTTGCCCGGCCTGCGGTACGCCGCTGGAGCAGCGGGGTGCGCATTTGTTCTGCAATAATCGCTTGGGCTGCAAACCGCAAATTGTGGCGCGGATTACGCATTTTGCCTCCCGGGACGCCATGGATATTGAGACGTTCAGTGAGAAAACCGCCGAGCAGCTGCACGATGAGCTGAACCTTCGGGAGCCGGCTGATCTGTATACGTTGACGTTTGATGACCTAATCAAGCTGGAGCGCTTTGGCGAAAAGAAAGCCAACAAACTCCTCCAGGCGATCGAGGTGAGCAAAGGGCGCGATCTGGCTTCCTTCTTGTTCGCGTTGGGCATTCCGAACACCGGTAAATCGACGACCAAGGTGCTGGCCGATCATTTCGGCAGCCTGGAAGCGGTAATGTCCGCCACTACGGAAGAGCTGACGGCTCTGCCGGACATCGGCGGGATTGTGGCCGACAGCATTGTGAACTTCTTTGCCGATCCGTTCTATCAGGCGGGCATCCGCAAAATGCTGGACCTTGGCGTTTCGCCGAAGGCTCCGGTTAAGTCGGCCGCACCGGTGACGGGCTCCTTCTTCTCCGGCAAAACGGTCGTGCTGACGGGCACGCTGCATCAGATGAGCCGGGACGAAGCAACCGAACGGCTTGAGGCGCTGGGCGCCAAGGTGACCGGCAGTGTATCGAAGAAGACCGATCTGGTCATCGCCGGCGAGAAGGCCGGCAGCAAGCTGGCGAAAGCCCAGGAGCTGGGCATCCCGGTCATCGAAGACGAGAACGAGTTGATCCGGCTGTTAAACGAAAGCGAATAGAAATCAGAACGCATAGAGAGCTTACACCAATTCCTTTTCCTATCCCTGAGCACATCTGCGGACATCCGCGGGTGGGTTCGGGGATTTTTTTGCGGCCAGCGATCACAAAAGTGACGAGAATCATGGCAAACCAGCGGCGTTTTCTTCATCATAG
>Ga0310832_101092_pt1 | contig 13218 bp, 13 predicted proteins | sample WT_ome_7_FD_201303 | JGI IMG/M metagenome (GOLD analysis project Ga0310832, IMG submission 201303) | Sorghum-adapted microbial communities enriched on wild type (WT) sorghum from Joint BioEnergy Institute, Emeryville, California, United... ...
CCGCGTTATGAAAACATGGACGGCCCGCCGAAACAGCCGACGTACCGCGATATGCGCAACTGGTGGAAAGAGCGGAGAGGCAAGATGAAAGATATGTCGTTTCGCGTGCCGTCGGCGCAGGACGATCCCGCCCGGCTGCAAGTTGCACCGAAGACGGCCCGGCTCGTCTGGGTCGGACATTCCACGTTTTTGCTCCAACTGGGCGGCCTCACGATATTGACCGATCCGGTATGGGCGGAACGAATGGGCTTCGAGCGGCGGCTTACACCGCCCGGCATCGCCATCGGCGACTTGCCGGATATCGACGTCGTGCTCCTGTCGCACGGCCATTACGATCATTTGCATTTCGCGTCGCTGAAACGTTTGAAGGGAAATCCGCTCCATCTCGTACCGGAAGGGACGGCCGGACTGTTTAAGCGCAAAGGGCTTCACCGGGTGCAGGAGCTGGCCTGGTGGGACAACCATGCGGTCGCCGGCGTCACGTTTACGTTTGTGCCGGCTCAACATTGGACGCGCCGAACGCTGTGGGATATGAACCGGTCCCATTGGGGCGGCTGGGTGATCGAGCCGGACCTTACGGACACCGTCGACGAGCCAACGGCCGAACGGGCTCCGACGATTTATTTTGCCGGAGATTCGGGGTATTTTGCGGGCTTCTCGGAAATCGGCAGAAGGTTTCCCGGCATCGGCGCCGCTTTGATGCCGATCGGCGCCTACGAGCCGGAATGGTTCATGTCGCCTCAGCACGTTTCGCCGGAGGAGGCGGTGCAAGCGTTCCTCGACGTCGGGGCGCAAACGTTCGTGCCGATGCACTACGGCGCGTTCCGTCTCGCCGACGATACGCCGAGGGAAGCGCTCGACCGGCTGTTTGCCGCATGGGAAAAAGCCGGCCTGGAGAAAGACCGGCTGCTCGTGCCGAAGCTGGGGGAGCTTGTGGAATGGGACGGCCTTCAGCCGTCCGCGTGTTCGCGCTGCTGAAGCTGCGGTTGTATAACGGTCTGCCGGTTGGCGGGCCGGTATTTTTTTCGGGCGCGGAGACGTTTGGCCAAAACCCATCCGCCCCCGATCAGAACGGCGGCGCCGAGAAGGGCGTACGTCAGCCAGCCGTGGATCATGTTTTCCGCCGCCTGGCCGTAGACGTAGAACAATCCGCCGACCGCATAAAATTTGGCGGCCCGCCCGATCGCCGCGAAAACGATCAGCCGCCAAAGCGGGAACTGCAGGCAGCCGGACAATATCGTAAACACCTTGAACGGAATCGGCGTAAACGCTCCGATCATAATGGCGGCTTCGCCGTTTTTCCGAAACATTTGCGTCGCCTTGTCGACCAGATCCGGCTTGGCGAACCGGTTGAGCACCGGGGTGCCCAGCCTTCTGCCGATCCAGTAGCCGATCGGCGTTCCGGCCAAACAGCCGATGAATCCGACCGTCGCCAGCATAAGAGCCGTGGACGGGTTCAGAAGGCTGAGCGAAACTTGCAGGAAAAAAGCGGGGATCGGGAATATGATCGCGTCGATAAAGGCATGAATGAACATGCCGAACGGCCCGAGACTGGACAAAAACGTCATGATCGAATCCGACATCGTATGGTCTCCCAGTCGTCCGATAGGGCAAGGGAATGTCATGCGTCCCGAGCCTACGGTTTCTCGTTTTCTCCATTTTACAACAGTTTGGCGAAACGTAAACCGACTTTTGCCCGGAATACGTCCTGGACTTTAGCCTAAGCTTCGGCAGGGCGGGTTTGCGAAGGCCGGGATGCAGGGTCAATCGTCGGTGGAGCCGGACGATGCGCGAGGGCGGCTTCGACCGAATCGAGCCGCCGTCCCTTGGAACGGGCCACCGCGTGCAGCCGCCGCCGTTATTCTCGTCTCCGCTGGAAGATCGACGTGGCGAGGAAGCCGACGCAGGCGGCAAGCGCCGCTCCCGAGGCGACCCGGTACATGACCGGCGCGCCCCAACCGTCGAACACCCAGCCGCCGACGATACCGCTGGCGAGCCCGGCGAGACAAGACCAGACGATGTTGTAGATCGCCTGCCCCGTCGCCCGGTAATCGTCCGGGATGAGCTGCTGGATGTAGCGCAGCGCGGTGACGAGGAAGATGCCGAAGGTGACGCTGTGCATCGCCTGAATCGGGACGATCCATAGCGGATTCGTCGCGATGCTGACGAGGAAGAAGCGGATCGCGTAAAACAGCGCGGCGATCATCAACAGCGGCAGCTCCTTGAACCGGTGGCCGTTGCGGCTTAGCCAAAAGAACATCGGAATTTCGCTCAGTGCCGACGCCGTCCAGCACCAGCCAACAACCGTGTCGCTCGCACCCATTTCCTTCAGCGTCAAGGCAAGGAAGCCGTCGTTCGTCCGATGGGCAAACGACATCGTGAAGATGAGGGCAAGGAAGACAAGCAGCTTCGGTTGGCGAACGACCTGAAAAAAGCCGGAGAGGCGGACCGTCGTTCCGCCGCTTCCGCCGGGACGGTCTTTCAGGGCGAAGGCGATGGCGAGACCGAGCGAGATCGTCCCGATGGTGATCGCGACGGTATGCTCGACGCCGACGGCGCGCAGCACGGTGCCGAACAGCAGCGCCGAGAAGGCGAAGCCGAGCGAGCCCCACATGCGAAAGCTGGCGTAGCTTTTGCCGGTCCGGCGGATCGTCAGCAGCGTCAAGCTGTCGGTCAGCCCGTTGACGGGCGTGAAGAAAAAGTTGAACACCGTCATGGCGACGTACAGCCATACGATCGAGTCGATTTGCGTGATTGCCACCGTCGTGGCCAGCATGCCGAACATGATGACGATCAGCACTTTCCGCACGGTGCGGAACTTGTCGCTGGCGTAACCCCACACGAGGTTGGCGGCGATTCCGATGAACGGGCCGATCGAGTAGATCGCCCCGATTTGCAGCTTCGTGTACCCTTCGGCGCTGAAATAGAGCGGGTAAAAGGAGACGACAAGCGCCATCGTCATATAGAAGACGAAGGAGAACGAGCGCAAGACCCATTCGTCCCGTACGGTGGGCATGGCGGACTCCTCCGCCGAGCTTTCTCTAACGGCGGCTCCTGCCGTCGCCGCTCTGCGGTCGGTAATGCGGGGAGCGAACAGCTCCCTCCGCTTTGGATTCATGGCGGTTCATCCTTTGCAAGCATGTCTTATAGAGAAGCGCCCGTGCCCCGGCCGAGTCCGGGCGAAGGCGAGCGTAGCGCGCGCAGCGCGATCAGCACGACGGCAAATTCTCCGGCCAGGCCGAGCGATTGCGCAAGCGCCCCAATGGCGCCGTTCCAAGCCGGCGCCGCCGCGATGCAGACGAATAGCGATAGAAGCGTAACGGCGACGTTGGCCGATTGCGACAGCATCATCACTTTCGTATGTCCGCGCAGCATAATGACCCCGTTGCAAAAATCGAGCCACGGGAAGACGAGCGTCATGAACATGAACACCCGCAGCGTATGCAGGCTCGCTTCCATCAGCCGTTCGTTTACGCCCATGACGTGCTCCATGAACAACGGGCCGAGCGGCGTATAGCCGACGATGCCGATCAAAATTGTCGGCACGAATGCGCACAAGGTGACGAAGCGGACGGACAGCGCCGAATCTTTCCGGTAAAAGTTCAGCGCGATCTGGTGCATGTAGGAGAAAAAGCTTTGCACAAGCTGCGTCAAACTCGAGGCGATGGCGAACGAGGCGATCGCTAGCTCGAAGTCTTGCGTCTTGCCCAGCATCGCGTTGATGGCCGGTCCGATGACGACGGCGATGAACGACGAGAGCAAGAGCGGCCGGTAAAATTTGAAAATTTGTCCGCTCCGCTCGATGTCGTGGCCTTCCTTCTTCAGCGGAAGCGTGCGGACGAGCCTCGCTCCTTCCCAGTAACTGAGCCCGGCCTCGATCACCATCCCGACGAGAAAGATGATCGCGCCGACCTGCCCGCTTGTGACATTGCCGGTCTTGATGAAGACGAGCGACAGCGCGTACATCGCGGCAAGCCGGATCGCCATGCCGATCGTCAACCATTTCGTGCGCATATTGCTGATGATGATGCCGTGGAACAGACAGCGAATCCCGGAAAAGATGCTGACGAACATCAGCACGCGATAAACGTGAATGATCGCCTCGACCATCGCGTCGCCCACGCCGAACAGATGCCGGAACAGAAGCCGGCCGGCCGGCGAATACGAGATGACGAGGCCGGTTAGGAACATGCCGATCAACAGACAAGCCGCCACGGCTGACATCGCTTTAAACGAGATCCGGTCGCGGACGAGCGCGGAGCACGTCTGGCGAAGCAGGACGGCGGGCCGCTCGATAATGCCCAACATGCTGAGTCCGATCGCGTAGCTGGCGATGACGGTCTCCGGTTCCGCGGCGCGGGCCAGCGTGCTGTTGATGATGACGTGCGAAATCGTAACGAGGCTTGCGGACAAGCCGAGGGGGATAAAAAAAGCGAACAGCCGTCCCATGGTCGGCCGTCGATCGGGTTGTGTCATGTCGCGTTCTCTCCAGCGGTTGAAAAAGGATGCGCTCCGAACTTTTTTTCTTTTCCTCCAGTATAATTCGCTTCGGCCGGAACGACCAGCAGAAAATGTTGCATCGCCCACATTTTTCACTCGCGCTTTTTTTCCCACTTGGCGCGGGGAGCCGCCGCATGGTACATTAGGGGGCGAGAGTGCGTCGGGAGGTCGGGGACGGATGGCCTATGAATTCGTATACGACGAACGTCTCGGTATCGAGCTTCCGGTGCTGCATGTGCCGTGGGAGCAAATGACGGAGCGGGAACGCGCCGCGCTGCTGCACGATTGGGAACGGATCCGCGGCACGATCCCGGACCGCATCCGCCAGCTTGAGCTGGCCATCGTCGAGAAGCAGAAGCGGCTGGACGAGGAGGACGACTTTCCGCTGTCCTGCAAGCTTAACGGCGAAATCGCCGAGCTTGCCAGCCGTATTACCGATTTGCACCTGTGGTTCCGCGTCGATCAGGACGCATCGGTGAAAGGGCATCAATAAAAGCGGAACAAGCGGAGCGTGGAAGGCCGGTCTCGAGTTGCCGGGCCGATTCGAAATTGGACTCGGTTTGTACTATAATAGGGGGAACAGATTTTTCACGAAGTTTGTGGAGGTACGCACCCGTGAGCATGACGTGGCGTAACGCCCGGTCGGTTCCCCGCAATCCGATAACGCTGATGCACCGCATGTACCGGTACGTGCTGCCCATGGTTCGCGCCGAGCTTGCCCGGTGGCGGGAGACGGCCGAGCGGATTCCCGACCCGGAGCTGCGCCGGCAGGCGATCGACAGCATCACGCACAAGGACTTCCATTGCAAGGGAGGGGCGGTATACGCAGCCGCCGATTTGCAAAACCGGCATGTGCTGATCCCGCTTATCGTCGCCTTTCAGACGATCAGTGATTATTTGGATAATTTGTGCGACCGCAGTACCTCGCTTGATCCGCAAGATTTTCGTCTGCTTCACCGCTCGATGCTCGACGCCGTCGATCCGGAGGCGCCGCTTGGCGACTACTACGCCCTGAGAACGGAACGCGACGACGGCGGATATTTGCACGAGCTTGTGCGGACGTGCCAGGCTTGCCTGGCCCGGCTGCCCTCGTACCGGCACGTGCGGGAAAGCGTGGCGGAGCTGGTCGGGCTGTACTGCGACTTGCAGGTGTACAAGCATATCCGCCCCGACCGCCGGGAGAGCGAGCTGCTTGCCTGGTGGGAGGCGTATCGCCCGCGGTTTTCGCATTTGCGCTGGAACGAGTTCGCGGCTGCAACCGGCTCGACGCTCGGCGTGTTTTATTTGTTTTTGGCGGCGACCGACGAGCGGCTGGACGTGGCGCGGGCGAGGGCGATCCGCGACGCCTATTTTCCGCACGTGTGCGGGCTGCACATTTTGCTCGATTACTTGATCGATCAGGACGAGGACCGGGTCGGCGGCGACTTGAACTTCTGCTTCTACTACGAGGACGGGGAGACGACCGCCCGGCAAATCGCCGGCATCGCCGAACGGGCGCGCCGCGACATCGTGCGGCTGGAACATCCGCAGTTTCACCGGATGATCATCGAAGGGCTGCTCGCGCTTTATTTGTCCGACCCGAAAGTGCGCAAGCAGAAGCAGGTCCGGCAAGTTTCCAGGGAGCTTATGCGGAAAAGCCCGCTCATGCGCTTTTTTTTCTGGGCGAACAGCGTCTGGATCCGTCATTCTTCCGTTTGACAGACGGCCGGCGTAACTTTTTATCCTTCATGTACCGATTGATGAAAGGGGAAGCTTACTGCATGACAATCAAATCGATTGCCGTCCTGACGAGCGGCGGCGACTCGCAGGGCATGAACGCGGCCGTAAGAGCGGTCGTGCGCAGCGCAATTTACCACGGGCTGGACGTTTACGGCGTCCAACGGGGGTATTCCGGCCTGATCAACGACGACATCCGTCCGATGGACCTTCGCAGCGTCGGCGACATTATTCAGCGCGGCGGGACGATTTTGCAAACGGCCCGGTGCAAGGAGTTCATGACGCCGGAAGGACAGCGGCTCGGCGCGGACAATTTGCGCAAGCGCGGCATCGACGGCCTCGTCGTCATCGGCGGCGACGGCTCGTACCAAGGCGCCAACCAGCTGAGCAAGCTCGGCATCCGCACGATGGGGCTGCCGGGGACGATCGACAACGATATTCCGTTCACCGACTTTACGATCGGCTTCGATACGGCGGTCAGCATCGTCGTCGACGCGATCAACAAGCTGCGCGACACGATGAGCTCGCACGAGCGCTCCTCGGTCGTCGAGGTGATGGGCCGGCATTGCGGCGACATCGCCCTTTATGCGGGTCTGGCGAGCGGCGCGGAGACGATTCTCGTGCCGGAGGTGCCTTTCGACCTTGAGGAAGTCGCGCGGCGGATGGCGAACAACTTCCAGGTCGGCAAGCGCCACAGCATCATCGTCGTAGCCGAAGGTGTCGGCAGCGCGCAAAGCGTCGCGGATACGATCAAGTCGCTCAACGGCATCGAAGCGCGCGTTACGGTGCTCGGCCATATTCAGCGCGGCGGCACGCCTACGCATAACGACCGCATCCTGGCGAGCCGGCTCGGCGACTTCGCCGTGCGCAAGCTGATCGAGGGCGACTCGGGCAAAGCTTGCGGCGTCATCAAGGGCGAGCTGGTCGCCACCGACATCGATACGGTCGTCAATACGAAGAAGCCGTTCAACCGGGAGCTGTACGAGCTGGCGCTGCGGCTGTCGCAATAACGCCGGCCCAAAGCCGCAGTCCGTCGGCACCGGTTCGGGCGCGAGAGGCTTTGCATGATCATGGTCTCAAAAAGCGGGAGTGGAAGGGGTAATTCAAATGGCGACAGCGCAAATGGAGCAATTTCTAGGGGAAAAGGCGATCCGGCTGGCTTGCGGTCATTACGAGGCGATCCTCCTTCCGGAGATCGGCGGCAATCTGGTCGCGTTTCGCGATACGTTGCGGCAATTCCGGTTCATCCGCGAGCCCGGGCCGGACGAGATGGAGTCGTTCAAGAAGCGGCCGATGGTGCACGGCATTCCGGTGCTGTTCCCGCCGAACCGGTACGAGGACGGAAAGTTTCCGTGGAACGGCGCGACGTATCAATTGCCGGTAAATGAAGCGAAGACGGGCAACCATTTGCACGGCTTCTTCTATAACGTGCCGTGGGAAGTGGACGATTACGGCGCGGACGAAAGCTCGAGCTACGTCGTGGTCGCCCAGCGGGTGACCGAGTCGCATCCGGCTTACGCGTCGTTCCCGCACGCGTTCACGATCAAGATCCGCTACTCGCTGAGCGAAGACGGCTTGCAGCAGGAAGTCGGCGTGCGCAACGACGGCAACGAGCCGATGCCTTGCGCCCTCGGCTTTCATACGACGCTGAACGCGCCGTTCGCACCGGGCAGCACCTCGGCCGACTGCCGGCTGCGGATGACGATCGGGGAGCGGGTGGAGCTGAACGAGCGGATGCTGCCGACGGGCAGGTTGCTCGCGCTTGACGAGCAAGAATCGCGGCTAAAAGGGGAAGGGACGTCTCCGTTTTTCGCCTCGCTGGACAACCATTATACGGCGGCGCCGCAGGACGGCCGCAATGTGATGGAGCTGACGGACACCCGCCTGAACGTGAAGCTCGTCTACGATGCCGGAACGGCCTACAAGTTTTGGATGATTTACAATGGAGGCGGACAGGGAGGCTTCTTCTGCCCGGAGCCGCAAATCAACATGGTGAACGCGCCGAACGCGCCGTTCCCGGCCGAGAAGACGGGACTTGTCTCGCTTGCTCCCGGCGAAGTTTGGCAGGAGACGAGCCGGCTGTACTGCGTCGGTTGACCCCGAACATCGCATCTTTGCTTGCAAAAGGAAAAACACACCGCGCGCCGGTACTGGCTCGCGGTGTTTGCTTTACGCTGGCGGACGTTCGTCGAGGCGATGGGGTCGTCCGCCCGCATTAGGGCAATTGCATTAGAGCCAATCGCTGCTCCTCTCCCAAAAGTGAAGCGAAGCTCTGGATGCGGCCATGCGCCTCCCCGCCGCTTATCCCGCCGAACGCTCAATCGCTTGCACGATTTCGTCCGTGGACGGGCTCCCCTTTTTCGCGTATGCGATTCGTCCTTGTTTGTCGATGACGTAGACGATGCGCTGCTGCAAAAACAGGCCGAGTATTTTGCCAACGCCGTACCGGGTGCGGATGCTGCCGCTTGTATCGGCCACGATCGGGAAGTCGAATCCGTGGCGTGCCGCGAACCGCTCGTGCTCCTCGACGGTGCCCGGGTTGACGCCGATAACGGTGGCGCCGACCGCTTCGTAGCGCGCCTTGCCGTCCCTGACGGCGCACAGCTGGGCGGTGCAGCCCGGCGTTTCGTCCTTCGGATAAAAGATCAGCACGATCGGACGCTTCCCGATCATCTCCTCCAACCGGACCGTTCCTTGCGTGCTCTCCGCCTCGAAAACCGGAGCTTTGTCGCCGACGTTCAACATTACGCCGAACCCCTTTCCTGCTACCGCTTGTTTTTTCCATTATACACCGGATCGGAACGGGAGCGCGAGCGGCCTTCGCGTTCGGGACGAGGATTTGTCACATCAAAAAGCGGTTGCCGATTGGGATTCGGGCGAAATCAGTCCGAGCCGACACGGAGCAAAATTCTTCCGCGGCCGTGTCCCGTTTCGCTTTTCGCCATCGCTTTATCGGCTTCGCTCAACGGGAATACGGAATCGATCTTCGCCCGGAGCGTGCCGTCGGCGATCCATTGCGCCAATGTTTGCAAATCGGCGTATGTCGGGAACTTGGTGTTGAATTTGGCCGTCACGCCGTACTTTTGCGCGTTCTCCTGGGACGGAGGCTGCGTCAACGCGACGAGGATGCCGCCCCGCTTCAAAACGGCCCACGATCGTTTTTCAACATCCCCGCCAACGCCGTCGACGACCAGATCGACTTCCCGGACCACATCTTCGAAAGCCGTCTTCGTATAGTCGATCACTTGATCCGCGCCCAGCGATTTGACGAACTCCAGGTTGGAAGCCGAAGCGGTGCCGATCACCGTCGCGCCGAGCCGTTTGGCGAGCTGTACGGCGAATTGTCCTACCCCGCCGGCGGCGGCATGAATGAGAACCGTTTGCCCGGCTTTCAGCTCTCCCTCGCTAATCAAAGCCTTCCAGGCCGTTTCCGCTCCCGCCCGGATCGAGGCGGCGTCTTCGAAGCTGAGCCCGTCCGGCATTTTGACCAGTTCATTCACGGGAACGCGGCCATGCTCCGCGTTCGGCGCGCCTGTCGATCCGTTCACGCGGGCGACGCCGTATTCCGCATAGGAGCCTTCGATCATGCCGAAGACGCGATCGCCGACGGCAAATCCGGTTACCCCCGGACCGGTCGACTCGATCGTACCGGACGCGTAAAACCCCGGGATGTAGGGAAGCGTCTTGGGGAATACGTTTTGCACCCACCCGTTGCGAATTTTCCAGTCCAGAGGGATGACTGTCGCGTAACGGATTTTCACCAGCACCTCCCCGGAGGACGGTTCGGGACGTTCGACTTCATCGAGCTTCAGCACGTTCGGGCCGCCGTATTCGTGGACACGAACAGCTTTCATGTAAGGTTTGGACAAAGCAATCCGCTCCTTTCCTACTAAACCGACTAAAATGTATTTTTTGTTGCTCATCTCGTAGTATAATGAGGAAGAACGAGCACGGGAATTACGCACTTTCAAGAAACGAGGTACCCGTCAAGTAACTTGGGGGGATGGAAGATGAGCCAAACGGAACAAAGGTGTCCTGTCGAGGCGACGTTGTCGGTCGTGGGCGGGAAGTGGAAAGCGGTCATTCTTTGGCATCTTATGGGCGGAACGAAGCGATTCCACGAGCTGCAGCAGGCGCTAACGCAAACGACGCGCAAAGTGTTGACGCAGCAGCTGAGAGAACTGGAAAGCGACGGGCTCATTGTCCGAACGGTGTATCCGCAAGTTCCGCCCAAAGTGGAATACTCCTTGAGCGAATACGGCAAATCGTTCATTCCGGTGCTGAAAACGATGGGGAATTGGGGATTCATTCATATGGAGCGAAGCCGGCAAGCCCAACCGAATGTGTGACGATGCGAAACGAACGGGTTCGAGTTCCGCATGTTGCCGACAAGAGCTTGTCCCGGCCAGGCGAAGCCATTTCCGGTTTGACTTTCCCGACATGTTAAACTAAAATGTATGCAAACCAAGGAATAGCAACTAGGGGAGAAACCGACGATGAATATCGCCATACTGGCCGGGGGAAACCGCGCGCATTCGACCAGCACGATGCTGTGCCGGTATATCGAGAAACTGCTTCGCGAAAGAGGCTGCGATACGGAGCTGTTCGATCTGTACCGGCGTCCCGTACCGCTGTTCACCGCGGACAACCGCAACCCCGACGACGCCAATCTCGCCGCTCTCAAGGAAACGGCGCTTCGAGCCGACGCGTTCGTGCTCGCCACGCCCGATTACCACGGGAGTGTCTCCGGCGTGCTGAAAAACGCGCTCGATCATTTGGGCTTCGACCATTTCGACGGCAAAGTGGTGCTTTCGGTCTGCTCGTCGGGAGGGGCGGTCGGCATCAGCCCGCTTCAACATATGCAAGTGATCGTCCGGACGCTGCACGGCATCAACTGTCCGGAATGGGTGTCGATCGGCGGCGACAACCGCACATTCGACGCCGACGGGGAGCCGGTCAGCCCGATGGTCAAGGAGCGGGCCGTCCGCGCCGTCGATTATTTCCTGCGCATGGCAAGCGCGCTGCGCAAAAATTGATCGCTTTGCCCACATTCCGATCGTCCTCTAAACGCCAAACAGCCGCTCTCCATTTCCGGAGGCGGCTGTTTCGTTTTGCCGATGCGCATGAAGCTACCGCTTCTTTCCGCGGAACTCTTTAAGGAACAGCAGCGATCCGGCGACCAGCAATATGCCGCCGCCAAGCGCCGTATTGACCGTTATCAGCCCGTTCCACCAGCCGCCGAACGCCGACACCGAGCAGAAGAAGATAACGGCGCCGATGAAGCCGATCAGCAGGCTGCCGTTCGGGTCCGTTCCGAACACGTTGTCCCCCCGATACGGATATCCTTGGCGAAGGGCGCGATTGACGGCGTCGGTCTGGTGGACGGCGTCGAACACGTTGTAGAAGTACAGCACCGGGATGAGCAGCGACAGCAGCGTAACGGGCAATGCGTTGAATTCGACCGGGCCCGAGACAAAGAAGACGATGGCGACAATGTCGAACACAAGCATCAGCATAATGGCGATGCCCCGGTAGAGCGCACCCAAGTACATTTGCCCCGTTCCGGGAACGAGAGCGGACAGCAGCACGGCGGCAAATTTGCGCTTCGGCTTGAACGGCTCGGGGGCGAACGGGTAACCGTCCGGACCGGGGGCGTAGTCGGGCGGAAGCGGATTCGCCTGCGGCCTCGTTTCGAAGAAATCGTCTTTCATGCGGCTTCCTTCCTTCGTCTTCCATATCGTTTCCACCATTTTACCCTATTGCCGTCCAGGCCCAAAACCGCCCGCAGGCGGTTTTCTCCCCTGGACCAAAGTCGGGCTTGAAAGAAGAAGACGCCGCTTCTTCTTATTGAAGAAGGGCGTCCTTCTGATTTTCGGAAATGCTTTGCTTCACAATATCGACCGCGTCTTCGACGCCGAGCGATTCGAGACCGTGGCGGAGCACGATGTCGATGTCGAGCTCCGAAGAGGTCAGACACGGATACATGTCCGGCGTAAATTTCATAACAATCCTGGCTAATTTGACCGTTTCCATGAGCTTCACCTTCCCGTATTTTTTCGAATCGGTCTTTCAAGACGATCGTGAAAAAAACGAAAAGATTTTTTCTATGATGCAACGTTCAAACCAGAACCGATGAAATTACGATTCCATTATACCATAAAAGAGAAAACCCCCGCAAAGAGGGATAGTCGCGGGGGCCGCCTTTCCAGCGCCAATCGAAATTCTAATGCGATTGCCCCGCTACGGGGACTCCGTTATCTTCTCTTGACCTTAAAGCTTCCCGTCCGGCTGGACGTGCTCGGCTTCGTTTTGACGGACGATTTGAACGACGGAGTCGAACCGTCGTTTTTGCGCACGCTCGAGGAGGACGTCCATTTGCCTGTGCTCGACTTGCTTGAGGTGCTCGACTTGCTCGACGTACTTGACTTGCTCGACGAAGCAGAACTCGACGATGTGCTCGAGGACTTGCTTCCTGTCGAGGCGCTGCCGGACGAGGCGGCGGTGCCCTTCGAATTGAACGAGCCGGTGCGGTCGCTTGTCGTCGGCTTTTTCTCGTCGGTAGGCGATGCCGAGCTTGAGCTTTTCCCCGTGGAAGTCGAATTCGAATATCCTTTGTATGGGGTGGAATAACGTTTATAACTCGAATCCCACCAGTCGCCGCCCAGCAAGGCCTGCAGCAGCGTGGCCGTCAGGTAGCCTTCGAGAAACGAAGAGTCGTAATGCTCCTTGGCATATTCGATCGTATCGATCTCGATCAGCGTGTTGGCGTCGTTTTCCGGGTTTTTCTGCAGGTTGATGATCCGGTTGCTGTAGATGAGGAACATTTGGTCCGGATCTTCCTTGCTTATCTCCTGAGGCTGCTCCTGGCTTGACAGCTCCTTGGCCACCTCGGGGACGGTCTTCCCTTCGGCCTCGTACACTTGTGCCGCTTCCTTGCCTTTTCCGGCCACGCTGACCAGCGGGTACGTGTCCTTCACGTAGTTGGCCGCGTTCGCGCAGCCG
>Ga0310832_101095_pt1 | contig 13200 bp, 13 predicted proteins | sample WT_ome_7_FD_201303 | JGI IMG/M metagenome (GOLD analysis project Ga0310832, IMG submission 201303) | Sorghum-adapted microbial communities enriched on wild type (WT) sorghum from Joint BioEnergy Institute, Emeryville, California, United... ...
TACCGGACCCATCGGTGCCACGGGATCGACCGGAGTTACCGGACCCATCGGCGCCACGGGATCGACCGGAGTTACCGGACCCACCGGCGCCACGGGATCGACCGGAGTTACCGGACCCACCGGCGCTACGGGATCGACCGGTGTCACCGGATCCACCGGCGCCACGGGATCGACCGGTGTCACCGGATCCACCGGCGCCACGGGACCGACCGGAGTTACCGGACCCACCGGCGCTACAGGACCGACGGGACCGACAGGTGTGCTTTCTTCAGCTAATGCGGCCTATTACGCCGATAGTGTAAGCACTAACACTATCGCATCGAAGGCGGCAATCAAATTTAATTTATCCGAATCGTTACACAATATTTCCTTCTCCAATTCAACCACTTTTACGATTCAGGAATCCGGAGTTTATTTAATGATCTGCACGATTTTGGTTGCTAAAAACACAGGTGGAATTTTTGGTTTCTATTTAGATGGATCTGAAAGAACGAATTCGATTTCAGGTATCACCGCTCCTGCAGACACCCCAGCCTCTGTAACCATTATGGATATTCTTCCTGTCAATGCCGGTCAAGAGATTGAAGTCCGAAATGTAGGAAATGCCGATGCACATTTAGCTTCCGACCAGGTTGGGGCTCGGAGGCCTTCATACGCAAGTATCGTGATTACAAAAATCGCTTAACAAATCGATGTGAGCGATCCGCCTCCTTTTTCTTCGCGTGATAACGGAGCTATGGCGCGTTTTGCATCCCCCTCTGTTTTTCGGTAAAATGATAGCAATGTTTTCATAAGGAGGAGCGCGCCATGGCGAAGAAAGGGAGCATCGAACTGGAAAACGGAGAAAAGATTTTAATCGACTTTTTCCCGGAGGAAGCGCCGAACACGGTGGCCAACTTCGAGAAGCTGGCGAATTCCGGCTTCTACAACGGTCTGACATTCCATCGGGTGATCAAAGGGTTCGTCGCCCAAGGCGGCTGTCCGTATGGAACAGGAACGGGCGGCCCCGGCTATACGATCGACTGCGAGACGGCGACGAACGTCAGCAAGCATGAACGCGGTACGCTGTCAATGGCGCACGCCGGGAAAAATACCGGTGGCAGCCAATTTTTCATCTGCTATCAGCCGCAGCCGCATCTGGACGGCGTGCACACCGTTTTCGGCAAAGTGATCAAAGGGATGGAATATGTGGACGCGCTCCGGCAAGGCGATAAGATGAAGGAAGTCAAAGTGTGGGACGAAGCCTGATCGCGGCTTCGAACCTATTGGATTCGGGAATGGAAGACGATCGTCATGACGTCTTCCATTCCTTTTTCAGTTGTTCAAGCTCAACGCAAAACCGTCTCCTCGCCCAGGATCTCGTGATCGCTCGCGCGCTTGGCACGGAGCTATGGTATTCTGAACATGTATAGAATCCTGTCCGCACTGAGCACACAATGACAGGTGGATCGGACCCAATTGGCTTATGATTGGTACAGGGGAGGCGGCAAGATGACGTTCATCGAATCGTTGCAAAAATCGATCGATTTTATGGAAAACCATCTCCATGAGGACATTTCCATTGAGGAAATCGCGGCGCAAGGCCATGTTTCCCCGTATCATTTTCAGCGGATGTTCATGATCTTGACGGACATGTCCGTGGGGGAATATTTGCGGAAACGGCGGTTGACGCTGGCGGCGCAGGAATTGGCGACGACGGACGTGAAAATCATCGACCTTGCCTTAAAGTACGGCTACGACTCCCCGGAGGCGTTTACGAAAGCTTTTCGCAAGCAGCATGGCGTTTCACCCAGCGAAGCTCGCAAAGGGATTGGGAATCTCCAGTCCTACAATCGCCTGATGATTCAAGTCCATTTGAGAGGAGCGGAACCGATGAAGTACCGAATCGTGGAAAAGGACGCTTTCCAAGCCGTCGGGCTGAAACGGGTTTGCCCCTGCGGCGTGGAAGGAAGTCCGAACGGCATCGCCGAGTTTTGGGCAGAGGTCGGCAAGGACGGCACCATCGACAAGCTGGCCGCGTTGATGAACGGCGAAATCAAGGGGTTGCTCGGCATTACCGACAATTACGATGCGAAGGCGGGCACGATCGATTATTGGATTGCGGCGGAGCATGTCGGTGACGCGCCGGGCAGCGGCTTTGCGGCGCTTCCGTTTCCGGCTGCGAAATGGGTCGTCTTCGAGGTTAGCGGATACGCCCCGACCGCAATTCCGAACGCTTGGAAGCAAATATTTGCCGAATGGATCCCTTCCAATGGGTATGAACTCGCCGATCTTCCCGCGTTGGAAGCGTACACCTCCCCCGACCCGTATCGTCCGGACGCTGTCAATCAAATCTGGCTGGCCGTAAAATAGACGGTCGGTAAACCGCCTGGCTCCCTGGAGCGCTGGCGGTTTTCTCGTTGCGGGCGCATCGGCCGCCGATCCTTATTCTTGCGAAAAAATCCCCGCGGCAAGCGGCGCTGCTTGTGAGAAGTGCCACTTACCCGGGGATTTTCACATGTGTCAATTGCCAAAGTCACCTTGGATCAATTGCTGGCGACAGGCTGCTTGCGCAGCCGCTCCGGCACCAAGTCTTTGCCGGCCACATCCTCGTACGTCTCCCGGCGTACGACCAGATCCGCCTGTCCGTCGCGAACGAACACGACGGCGGGACGGCGAAGCCGGTTGTAATTGCTTGCCATCGAATAATTGTAAGCGCCCGTGCACGATACGGCGAGCAAATCGCCAGGCTTCGTCCGGGGAAGCTTGACGTCCCAGATCAACATGTCGCCGGACTCGCAGCATTTGCCGGCGATCGATACCGTCTCCTCGTTTGGCTCCAGCGCGCGGTTCGCAAGCATCGCCTCGTACTTGGCCCCGTACAGCGCCGGTCGGGGATTGTCCGTCATCCCGCCGTCGACCGAAACGTATTTGCGCACACCCGGAATGTCTTTGGACGATCCGATCGTATACAGCGTCGTACCCGCGTCGCCGACGATGCTGCGCCCCGGCTCGATCCATATTTCCGGAATCGGATAGTCGTAGCGGGCGAAATTCGTATTGATCGAGTCCGCTATCGCCTGCACATATTGCGACAGCGGCAAAGGGGAATCCCCTTCTACGTAGCGGATGCCGAAGCCGCCGCCCAAATTGATGACGGAAAATGTCACCCCGAGCTCCTGGCGTACGGTATGGGCGAATTCGGCCACCCGGTCGGCCGCCATCCGGAACCCTTCGGTCTCGAAAATTTGCGAGCCGATATGCGAATGAACGCCCAAAATGTCGATCCGTTCCATCGCCATCGCTTCACGGATCGCTTGCAACGCGGAACCGTTCGCGATGTCGAAGCCGAATTTCGTATCGGTCTGGCCGGTGGAGATAAACTCGTGCGTATGCCTCAACGCCCGGCGTCAGCCGGAACAGCACTTTCACCCGCGCGTTTTTCTCCTGCGCCGTCGCGTGGAGCAAATGCAGCTCGGTGAAGTTGTCGACGACGATGCAGCCGACTTTGGCGTCGATCGCCATCTCAAGCTCCTCCGGCGTCTTGTTGTTGCCGTGAAAATGAATGCGCTCGGCCGGAAATCCGGCCCGCAGCGCCGTATACAGCTCCCCGTCGGAGACGACGTCGAGCGACAGTCCTTCCTCTTCGGCGATCCGGCACATCGCCATCACGCAGAACGCCTTGCTCGCGTAAGCGACCTGAAACGGCAGCCCCGTGCGATTGAACGCGTCTACGAACTCCCGGCATTTGCTGCGAATCAGTTCCTCGTCGAAAACGTACAGCGGCGTGCCGAATCGTGCGGCAAGCTCTGCGGTATCGCAGCCGCCGATTTCCAGCCGTCCTGCCGCGTTGATACGGCTTGTTCCGTGCAGATGCATGATCGGTTTCCTCTTCCCGTTAGTCGAATCGCGGCGTCGATTAAAACGGTGGCCGCTTTCTACTAAAGTACCATACCCCTTGGGGGAAACACAATATGGACAAACGGCTTACTCGCGGGGCTGGCGCGTCGAATCGACCGACTGCGTGATGCTCGGCCGACTCTTGGACGCCAGAATCGGACGGCGGAACAGAATCGACACCATCGCCTTCGCGTTAAACGGTATGAACGGCCACATGTACGGCGTATTGTAGGAACGATTGACGGTTAGCGCGATCAGCCATACCGTCCCCCCGATGACGAATCCCGGGATGCCGAATGCGGCGGCCAGGACAAGCAGCGCCAACCGGACGATGCGGTTGGCCAGCCCGAGCTCGTAGCTCGGCGTGGCGAACATGCCGACGGCCGCAATCGACATGTACAACACGACTTCGTTAATGAATAGCCCGGTCTTGATGGCGATTTCGCCGACGAGAATCGCCGCCACGAGACCCATGGCGACGGTCAGCGGGGACGGCGTATGCACGGCGGCAAGCCGCATCATATCGACGCCGACCTCGACGAGCAAAAACTGGATGAGGAGCGGCAGCTTGCCGGCCTTCTGCGGGCCGAGGAACTCCAGCCCGGGGGGTTTCAGCTCCGGATGCTTGACGAGCAAAAACCAGAGCGGCAGCAAAAACAGCGAAGTGAAAATGCCGAGAAACCGGACCCAGCGCAAGTAGCTGCCGACGAACGGCGTCTGTCGGTATTCCTCCGCATGCTGCACGAGATGGAAAAACGTCGTCGGCAATATCATGACACTAGGGGACGTGTCGGCAAACAAAATCACGTGGCCTTCCAGCATATGTGCGCAGACGACGTCCGGCCGTTCGGAGTAGCGGACCGAAGGATACGGACTCCACCCTTTGCCGATAATCGCTTCTTCCAGTTGCTTGTCTCCGAGCGGAATACCGTCGAGCTTCACTTTCCCGATCTTGTCCTTCAGCGAGCGGACGAGGTCGGGATCGGCGATATCGTCGATGTACCCGATGCAGACGTCCGTCTTCGTTCGCTCGCCGACGCGAAACAGCTCCAGCTTCAGCCGCGGATCGCGGATGCGTCTGCGGACGAGCGTGACGTTGGTCAGCAACGTCTCCACGAAACCGTCGCGCGAGCCGCGCACGACCCGCTCCAGATCCGGCTCCTCGATCGACCGAACCGGAAACTGCTTGGCATCGATGACGAGCGATTTGCCCGCGTCCTCGACAAAAAGAACGGTCGACCCCATAAGGGCGAAACCGACGGCTTGATCGAGGTTTTCCTCCGTGGACACCTGAATGTGCGAGACGTACCGGTTCAGCAAGTCGGCCAAGGCGTCAGGCTCCAGCTGATCGCGCTCCAGAAGGGACAGCCGGGCGATGACGTCCGTCAGCACCACGTCTTTGGCGAAGCCGTTGGCGAAAAAAAACGCGGCCCGCACTCCTCCGAATTCCATTTCCCGGAACACCAGATCGAAGCTGATGTCAAGTCCGGATTTCTCTTTCAGCGCGTGCCGGATTTCGCCGATATCCGCCGGTATCGAATTGCTGTCATGTTGCCCAAGCTTGATTTTGACACCTGTTCCCATCGACGCGATCCCTCCTGTCGCCCGGCTCGGACCCGAACCGTTTCTTTAGATGCGAAATACGATCCATTCGAACAAGGAACCGGCCACTTTGCCCAGCACCATGGCCATCAGCAACCAGACGACGAAGCCGCCGAGCCCGATCCGTTTCGCCATGATCGGCAGCACGTTGAGCACTTCCGTCAGCGCGCCCGCCAGCATGCCGACGAAGCAACCTGCAAACAGGCCGACGACGCCGGCGGCCGCCGGTGCCAAATGCACCCGCCAGTCGAAAAAATCGGCAAACGTGCAAACGATGACGCCGGCCACAATAGCGCCTTCCATGAAATGAACGCGGTGAAACGCTCTTGTGAGCTGCGCGAGTCGAGGCAAAATATCGAGGACGACCAGAAAGGCGACCATCCCGCCGCCGACGGCGATTCCGCCGGCCAACCCGACGACGGCTGCGAACCCGTTGCCGATCCATCCGCTCACGGTCGATCACCGTCTCCCTGACCCGAGCGCAAGCCCGACCGCTCGACCGTCCTGCCTTCAGGCTGCACCGGCTCGCTCTCAGCAGAATCAGGGTTTGGTTCGGAGCTGGCTGCCGCCGAAGGCGACGGACCGCCGTCAGGAAGCGCCGCCATCCGGTTGGAATGAGCCTCCATGCCGTCGCGATGCATTTTTTGGTATTCTTCGGTAATGATGTAATGGTTCAAGCTTTCCTGGTACGAGAACATTTCGACTTCAAGCGGGCTCGGCTCTTCGTTGAACCGTTTCTTGAACAATTGGTTGAAAAAGAGCACCATGCCGGCGCCCAGCCCGAACGAGTACGGTATTTGCAGCCAGTACGGATGTTCGGCGTACCGCCCCGTGATCATCTCGTACAGACGCTGATGCACTTCCATCATGCTGACGTCTTCATGAAAATTCATGATGGCGAGCCCCGAACCGATAAACAGCAGCAGCCAGACCACTCCTAAGGCGATCCGGTTCGGCTTCTTCGCTTTTTTGGCGATCTCGATCAGCACGTGCGGCTCGCCGAAATGCTCGACTTGCGCCTTCGGGAATGCCGTTCGAATCGTCCTGACGATATGCATCATGTCGACGAGCGCGATGTTGCCGTGATTTTCGTCGGCGCGGATGATCGGCAGCTCGCTTAGCGTGCGTTCCAGCTCCGGCTCGGCCAGCAGCTGCGCGATCCGCCCGAGCTTGACGGTCTCGCCCGGCGCCGCCGACACCCGCTTGCGGAGACGAACATACACAATCGGAGTGAGCATACGGTCCATCCAATCGCTCCCCCTGCATTTCAATCTCGTTCCTCTAGTATGCGATGGATGGAAAAACGATAATCCGCCTATTTTTTGGCAGCCCGCTGCCGGCGCTCGATGCCGCTCAAACCGAATGCCGCTTCAACCGGTGGACCTCCATCTCGTTCTGAATCGTCTTGATCGACAAATAAGACAGGTCGAGGCGAATATCCTGCATCTCCTTCTTCATCTCGGCTTTGAGAACGGCCAACTCCCGCATCAGCTCCGTTTGCCCCGTTCCCAGTCCGGCCTCAAGGCTGGCCAGCCTTTCACCGTTCGATTCGATCTTCTGCAAAATTGCCGCGACCGTCTCCCGAATGAGCGACATTTCGTGATCGATCCTGTTCAGCACTTCCTGCAACGTAATCCCTCCGCGTTTTCATGCTTAACCGATTGCCGATAAACTTTCCGTTTCTTCAATTTAAATCGGAACTATTGCCGTTTTCTATTATAAACAACACAATTCGTGCAGTCAACACATTTTGTGCGTGTCGTGAAGGGTGGAGCTTTATGATATGCTTAGGAGTGAGGTGATTCGATGGTATCCCAATTCGGCAGCCGTCTGCGCGATTTGCGCGTGAGGACCGGTCTGACGCAAAAGGAATTCGGCGAGAAGTTCAGCATTAGCGAAAGCGCCGTCGGCATGTACGAGCGCAATCAACGCGAGCCTTCAATGGAGCTGTTGTCCGGCTTCGCCGACCATTTCGGCGTGTCCGCCGATTATTTGCTCGGCCGCACGTCCGAAGCCGGTCCGGGTGTCCCAGGCAACCGCCCCGGCGTCAGCGGCGACTCGCAGACCAAGCCGGGCGCTCTTCAAGGGAGCGGCATCGTTCGGGAACAAAGCGCCGACTATCGAACAAACGATGCGCTCGGGCAAATGCTGGCGGAGGACGGGTATACCGAGGATGAGCTGAAGATCGCTCTGTCTGCGGCCCGCGCGGCAGTGGAAGCTTACCGCAGCGTCGTCGGGAAACGGAAAACCGGCGGCACCGCATCCGCCTCGAATTGACCGCGGCGATCCCAAGGCGGAACTCAAAAGAACCAAAGGCAGCGAAAACATGAAAAAAACCGCCGTAAGTCCACCCTTTCGCGGACTGAATCGACGGTTTTCCGCACCGGTCGGCCGGCCGTATAGCGCTGTTTTGCGGCTACTGGGCGATCTGGTCGCGGATCGACTGCAAGATCTTTTTTTCCAGACGGGACACCTGCACCTGGGAAATGCCGAGCCGGCTCGCCACTTCCGACTGCGTCTGGTCGCGAAAATACCGCAAATAGACGATCAGGCGTTCACGTTCGCTCAAGGTGTTGATCGCATCGCTCAGCGCCAGCTTGTCGAACCATTTCTCCTGCCCTTCGTCGGCGATCTGGTCCATGAGCGTGATCGGGTCCCCGTCGTTTTCAAATACGGTCTCGTGAATCGACGAAGGCGGCTTGTTCGCCTCCTGGGCGAATACGACGTCTTCCGGCGTGATGCCGAGGTCTTCGGCGACCTCCTTGATCGTCGGCGTGCGGCCAAGCCGCTTGGACAGTTCGTCTTTCTTCTTCCGCACCTTGTTGGCCAGTTCCTTGAGCGACCGGCTCACCTTAACCGTGCCGTCGTCGCGCAGGAAGCGCTGGATTTCGCCGATAATCATCGGCACCGCATACGTGGAAAATTTGACGTCGTACGACAGGTCGAATTTGTCCACGGATTTGAGCAGCCCGATGCAACCGATCTGAAACAAGTCTTCCGGCTCGTAGCCCCGGTTCAGAAACCGTTGCACGACCGACCAGACGAGGCGGATGTTGCAATTGACGAGCGTTTCCCGCGCGATCGCATCCCCCGCCTGGCTGAGCGCGATAAGCCGCTTCACTTCGGTGTCGTCCAGGTACGTATGCGAGGCGTGTTTCAAATCGACATCCATATGGCAAAACCCCTAGTTAAACAGCGCTTTTTTTGAGGCGATACGTTTGACCATGACGACCTTCGTCCCTTTGCCCGGCTCGGAGATGACGTCGACCTCGTCCATAAAATTTTCCATGATCGTAAAGCCCATGCCGGACCGCTCCAGTTCGGGCTTCGACGTGTAAAGCGGCTGGCGCGCCAGTTCCAGATCCTCGATGCCCCGTCCTTTGTCCTCCACGGTCAAATGGAGGCGGTCATCCTCGATCCTCGCGCAAATTTCGATTTCGCCGTCGGGCGAGTTTTCGTATCCATGGATGATGGCGTTGGTGACGGCTTCCGATACGACGGTTTTGATGTCGGTCAGTTCCTCCATCGTCGGATCGAGCTGGGAAGCGAACGCGGCGACCGTGACGCGCGCGAACGACTCGTTTTCGGACAAGCTCGCGAAGCGAAGCTGCATATGGTTGTTCCGGCTCATGACACCACCTCCAGACTGGAAAGAGCCGATCTTTCGTTTTCCCGGATCGTCAAAATTTTGAACAGGCCGGACATTTCGAACAGACGGTAAACGGCCGGATTGACGTCGCAGACGACCATTTTGCCGCCGCGGCCCGTAATCAGCTTGTATCGCCCCAAAATGACGCCGAGACCCGAGCTGTCCATGAAGCTGAGGTCTTTCATGCTGAGCACGACGTGGTGGACATCTCCCCGCAATATCGCTTCCTCCATCTTCACCTTGACCGTTTCCGCGGTATGGTGGTCAAGCTCTCCCTTGAGCCGGACGATGAGCGTTCGCCGGTGATGCTCCAGTTCGAGTTGCAAACTCAAGTCAGGTCCACTTCCTTTCGCGCGTTGATGCCCACTGATTTCTACGAAACGGACGCGAAATCCTGCAAGCCGACAAAACTAGAAGAAAACTGCCACGATAAGTACGCTGAAGATAAATTTCAACAAGATTTGCCCGTTTTTCGCAAAATTCGTCGGATATCAAAGAAAGATGACGTTCCCGGATGCATGCGGAACATCCGGGAACGGGTAAAGTCGGAGCCGGTAAACGATCAGTCGGCCATGAACAGCTTGAGCGTCGTCCGCTTCAACAGCATCCACCAACCCGCCTTGCCGACGGCTTGCGGCGATTCGATCGGGAATTCGGAGACGACCTTGTCGCCCTTGTACACGATCAGCTTGCCGAGCGGCTGGCCCGCGGCGATCGGCGCCTTCAGGTTCGAATCGAGCTGCAGCTCGCTGCGGATGTCCTCGCCGGCGTCGCCTTTTTTCAGCAGAACGCTGTACGGGTGCTTCGCCACAATTTGCAGCTCGGGCACTTCGCCCTTCTCGATGCGAACTTTTCCGATGACGTCGCCGGTTTTGAAAATGGGCTGGCTCGAATATTGCGAGAACGCGTAATCGAACATCCGGGTCACTTCGGCGTTGCGCGTCTTCGTGTTCGGCTCGCCCAGCACGACGGCGATGACGCGGAGGTTGTCGCGCTTGGCCGTGGCCGACAGGCAAAACTTCGCTTCGCTGGTGTAGCCGGTTTTCAGACCGTCGGCGCCGGGATAGAAGCGTACCAGCTTGTTCGTGTTGACGAGCCAGAACGGCTTCTCCGTATCTTTGCGCAAATAGTCCTGATAGAGCCCGGTATATTTCGTAATGTCCGGATGTTTCAGCAGCTCGCGCGACATGATGGCGATGTCGTAGGCGGACGTGTAATGGTTGTCGGCCGGCAAGCCGTTCACGTTGACGAAGTGGGTGTTTTGCATGCCCAGCTGTTTCGCCTTGGCGTTCATCTTGGCGACGAACGCTTCCTCGGAACCGGCGATTTTTTCGGCGAGCGCCACGGAGGCGTCGTTGCCGGAGGCGAGGGCGATGCCTTTGAGCATTTCCTCGACGGTCATCTCTTCGCCGGGCTCAAGAAAAATTTGCGAACCGCCCATCGATGCGGCGTACTCGCTTGTGCGCACCTTCTCGTCCAGCTTGATCTGGCCTTGGTCGAGCGCTTCCATAATAAGCAGCATCGTCATAATTTTCGTAATGCTCGCCGGAGGCAGCTTCTGGTCTTTGTTTTTCTCATACATGACCGTGCCCGTGTCGGCGTCCATCAAAACCGCCGAGCTCGCGTTCGGCGCCAGATCGACCTGCGGCGCCGATTCGCCGGCGCCACCCGTCCTCTCCTCGGCGGCCAGCGCGGCCGTCGGCGCCATGAGCGCCAAGGTGAGCGCGATGCACGTTAGACGCAACCATCCTCGTTTGAACATGAAATGAACCCCTCCTGGTCCAAAATGAAATCGTTCCACACAAGCAGCACAGCATGGATTTGCTTCTAACCAGTTTTGACACATTGGAGGGAAAATAAACGGGCCCCTCAATCCGATCTGATTGGCGGAGATGACCGATATGCCCTATCGGGAAGGGCGCCTAAGTCTCAAACAGAACGATGGATCTGCACTCCCGTAAATCGTGAGCTGGAAACCGGATCCCAAATGACGACGTCCTTGATTCTGGCTTAACAGGATTCCTGGCACCGGCTGATCGTGCCTCGGAGAGCCGACGAGATCGATTCTTTATCGATACGTTGCGCCATGCGATAGCACAGTTGAAGCGGAATGACGTAGTCACGTCATAGCATCGATTTTCCCGTGAATAAAAAGTGAGCGTGTATGTGAACCGTTAGACCGTCGACAGACTTCTAGGTCAGCAAAAGCATTCAGTCGGACCCTTGTTTCCCGTTAAGAGATTTTTTTCAAAATAAATGAAACTTTTTACAAACTTGTATCGTCAATATTTATGATTACATACTTATGGATACTTTAAAAATTCTTGCCTTGGTATGGAATCAATTTCTAGTAAAGGGGTGACTAATTAGGGCTTGCTGAACGCTTGAAAAAACGACAAAAACCGCATAACAACAAGGATTCTAAGGCCCATTTATCGAAATCATATGCAAAGGAAATGCACGAAGATCACCTAAAATCCTTGCAGATGGAGTGACGAAGATGTTTAAGCCGACCGCGCACCTCGACAATCAATTGATCCTGCCCGGAGATTTCTTCCTTCCCTTCGGAGGAAAGCTGGACGAGGACAATCGTTGGGTTCAGTTGGCGCGGTTGGTGCCGTGGGCTGAGGCTGAGAAAAAATACGGTCAATGTTTCAAAGACACCTTTCGCGGCCAGCAAACGATCAGTCTGCGGATGGGGCTTGGCGCGCTCATCATCCAAGAGCGAATGCAACTGACCGACAGAGAAACGTTGGAATCGATCAGCGAAAATCCTTACATGCAATACTTCATCGGCCTGCCCGGATTCGTCATGAAGCCACCGTTCCATCACTCCATGATGACGCATTTCCGCAAGCGTCTGACGGACGTGCTGTCCGAGCTAAATGAGATCGTCGCCACCGAGGGTGCGAAGGAAACGAACGAGGATGATGACAGCAACGACGCGACCGGCGGCGGGAAAGGCAAAGGGAAGCGCTCGAAGAAGCGCGCCTCCGAAGAAGTCGAGCAGCAAACCATGTTTGCGGAATCGCAAGCCGCATCGTCAGAAGCAGAGTCTCCCGTGGAGTCGATAGCTGCAGAGCCAGAGGTTTCGGAAACGAATGATCTTGTTTGCCAAGCGCATCCGGAATCGGCCGCAGAATCGGAAGCCCCTGAGCAGCCGAATCGAGGAACCGTGCTGGTGGACGCCACCTGTGCGCCGGCGGATGTGGCGTATCCCACCGATCTGAATCTGCTGAATGAAGCGCGAGAGAAGCTCGAAGCGATCATCGATACGCTGCATGAGCCTGTCATCGGACAAACGACGAAACCGCGCACGTACCGGGAAAAAGCGCGCAAGCAGTTTCTAGCCGTCTCCAAGCAACGCAGGCCGGGACCGAAAGTGATCCGCAAAGCGATCAGGAGGCAGCTCGGTTATGTGGGACGGAATCTCTCCATCATCGCCGAGCAAGCCAAGTCGCAACCGCTCACGTTGCTTAGCCGCAAAGCCTATCGCGACCTGCTGGTGATACATGAACTGTACCGTCAGCAGCTTCACATGTACAACGAGCGTTCTCACCAGATGGAAGACCGGATCGTCAGCATTCATCAACCGCATGTCAGGCCGATCGTGCGTGGGAAAGCCAAGGCGCGGGTCGAGTTTGGAGCCAAGATCGCGGTAAGCATGACGAAAGGCTACGCGTTCCTTGATCGGCTATCCTGGGATAACTTCAACGAGAGCACGACGCTCAAGGACGTGATCGAGAAGTACCGCAGCCGCGTGGGATTCTATCCGGCTGTCGTCCAAGCGGACCAGATCTACCGCACGCGCGAAAACCGGAGCTTCTGCAAACAGCATGGGATTCGGCTCAGTGGACCGGCACTGGGACGCAAGCCGAAAAACGGTCCGACAAGCGAAGAAAGGCAAGTTGCCAAACGGGATACCGGAGAACGAAACGCAATAGAAGGCAAGTTCGGAGAAGGCAAGCGCAAGTACGGGCTTGGCTGTATTCGAGCACGCCTCGCAAAGACAAGTGAATCCGTGATTACGCTGCAACTTCTGGTGATGAACCTGGAGCGCAGGCTCCGCG
>Ga0310832_101098_pt1 | contig 13188 bp, 11 predicted proteins | sample WT_ome_7_FD_201303 | JGI IMG/M metagenome (GOLD analysis project Ga0310832, IMG submission 201303) | Sorghum-adapted microbial communities enriched on wild type (WT) sorghum from Joint BioEnergy Institute, Emeryville, California, United... ...
CACCGCCGTCAAGCTGCTGCCGTGGGAGATGACCCATCTGATCGTGTTGGTGCCGCAGCCGTGGTGGGATGTGGACACGCCCCCTCATTTCGCCCTGATCTACATCCCCAACGCCTTGATGGTGCTCTATATCATCGCGCTTCTGATCAACCGGGGAGAGCGAGGCATCCACGATGTATGCGCGCGCACCCGGGTCATCGATACAAGCCGCGCCTGAAGGCGCGGCTCATTGCGTTTCCGGCGGCGCTTCGGCGTTCGGCGCGGCCCGCCAGCGGCGAGAACGAATGCGATGCCGCCGGTGCCGTCAGCATCCGGATACGAACACAAACCGCGTGCCGGGGCCGATGAGCCTTAGCAGCTCCCGATCCTCCGGGACGACCCGGCCGAGCACGTTCACCCGCTCGTCGGCCGGCAGGTCGATGCGCGTCACCTGCAGCTCGCCGGCGTAGCGAAGGTAGCGCCCGTTGTCGATCGTGACCGTGCCGGCCGGGCGCTCCAGCGTGTTTCGCGGGGCGGGGACGATGCCCCGCTCCCGCGCGAACAGGCGGCCTTTCGCGGAGCGGATCACCCGCTCCGCTTCGTCGCGGGGACAGGCGTGCGTCTGCGCCAGCAGCGGCCGCAGCTCCTCCGGCAGCGGCTCCAGCCACCGCACGCGCAGCGGGATTGTGCCGCCGGCCGCGAGCAGCGCCGCCGTCCACGCTTCCTCGCCCGGGGCGGGGTCGCCGAAGTAGACGAGGTCGGTCAGCCCCTCCGCAGCCAGCTCGGCGGCGGCGAGAGCGGCCAGCGCGCGGCGGTGCGCCTCCACTGTCGGCAAACCAGCAAACAGCGGCGCCCGCGGCTCCCGATGGGCGGGGATGAACCCCGCCGTTTTCATGCCGAACCGGCGGAACATCCGGTTCTGCCTTCGGTAAAACCGAAGCGACATTCCGGTTTCCGGCCGGGGGTAAAAGTTGTGCACGGCGATCAGCTTCTCCGGCGCCACCCCGCATGCCGCCCAATGCTCCACGTCCTCTTGCGTCGTCGTCCCCGCGTTGATCTGAAAGGCGAAGCCGCCGTTGCCGCGCATGATGCGCACCGTTTCCTCCGCCGTAAATCCGTGGTCGAGCCGCAATACGCGGACGCCCAGCCCGGCGAGGGGAGACAGATCGTCGGGACTTGCGCCGAACTTATCCAGCGATTCGCGGCTTATGTCGGCGGCAACGGTCATGCCGGCGCGGGCCGCCCGCGCGAGCAGCCGCCTCACCATTTGCCAATCGTCCACCCGCGCTTCCGGCAAATGAAGCGAAGTGAACAGGTGCTTGCAGCCGACACGGATCGCTTCCTCAAGGTGCCTCTCGGCGTCGGCGATGCCGAGGGTGGGGTAGAACGATTGTCCGAGCTCCGCCATCGGCTACCGCCTCCTTGCTTCGCGCTCGTCCGCGCCGGTCCGGCCGCCGATGACGACGCCGATTTTGCCGCCCTGCACCTCGACCGGATAGCTGCGGGTGCGGACGCTGTCGTCGATCAGCGACTTGCCCGTGCGGATGTCGAATTCCCAGCCGTGCCACGGGCAGCGGACGATTTCTCCGCTGCGGCCGTATTCGTACCGGTAGACGCCGGACGGCAGCGTCGTGCCGCAGACGGCGCCGGCGCACAGCGGAGCGCCCATGTGGGGGCAGTAGTTGTGAATGGCGTAGTACCGCCCCCCGATCCGGTAAATGCCGATTTCCCGTCCTTCGACGTTGACGATGGCGCGGCCGCCCTCCGGCACGGCGTCCTCGTCCAGCACGTAATGTACCGTCATATTCGTCTTCCGCCTTTCCCGGGCGCGCAATGGGATACGCACCCTATAGGTTGTACAGCGCCTTCGCGTTCTCGTAAAAGATTTTCCGCTTCGCTTCCGGACTTAGCTTTTGCAAGATGCGCGTCGGCGGGTCGAAGTCCCAATGCGGGTAGTCGCTCGAGTACAAAATCATGTTTTCGGCGTCGATCATGTTGAACAGATCGATCAGATGCTGCGGATTGTCCGGCTCCTCGATCGGCTGCGTCGACAAGTAGCAATGGTCGCGTATATATTCGCTCGGCAGCCGTGTAAGCCACGGCACGGTGGAGCGGAGCGCCTTGTAGTTTTTGTCCAGCCGCCACATGAGGCCCGGCAGCCAGGCGATGCCGCCTTCGACGAGCACGACTTTGAGCTTCGGAAATTTGACGAAGACGCCCTCGCAGATCATGCTCACCAGATGCGCCATGAACATTTGCGACAGGCAGGTGTGCCATTCGATATAGCGCGACGGGTAGCCGGCGGCGGTGGGCGGCGTCGAGCTGCCCGCGCCTTCCGCACCCGGATGGATGGCGAGCGGCAGGCCATTGCGCTCCGCCGCCTCGTAAATCGGGTGGTAAAACCGCTGCCCGAGCGGCATGCGCGCCGCGCTGGAGATGATCACCTCGACGATGTCGGGATGGCCGCCGACCCGGTCGATTTCCCGCGCCGCGAGCAGCGGGTCCTGCGTGGCGACCGCCATCGCGCCCTTGAACTTTTTGCTTCGCGGCAGCCACTCGGCGATCAGATAGTCGTTGTAGGCCGAGCAGATGGCCGCCGCGAAGTCGGGGTCGTGCGTCGCCGAAATGTTGTAGATGACGCCGGTCAGAATGACGTATGCCATATCGTACTGCTCGACGAGCTGCTTGAGCAAAAAGTCCGGGTCGGAGCCGGCCTTGCCGCCGCCGGGAGGTACCGAGTCCCGGCGCAGCACGCCGACGGGCGAATAGTAGCCCGAGCCCGCCATCCCGATGCCGCTCGCGGCCACCCGGCTTTTCCACGGCTCCGGCAAATACGGGACGAAGACGGAATCGTTCTGCTCGTTATGGACATCCACATCGATCACGGGGAAGGATTCGGACATAAGGCTTGCGCTCCTTTGCGTTATTTGCCGTACGTGCGCTTGTAGGCCGTGTTGTACATGTTCAGCAGCTCGTCGGAGCCGAGCTTCTTCGCCTGCTCGATGAACTGGTTGTACGTCGTGTCGTTGATCGGCGTCTTGCCGGTGACGAATTCCGTTATTTTTTGCTCCAAATATTTGTTCAGGTTGTTCAGCTTCGATTTCTCCAGCTCCAGCTCTTCCTTCGTCTTGACGATCGCCTTCGGCGCGGGGACGATGTACGGCTCGTATTTTTTGTTGATCGCCTTGCTCTTCTCGTTCATCCCGCGCTCCCAGGCGTCGCGGGAAATGGCGTTGTTGAGCGTGATATTGTCGTACCAGACGCCCCAGTCGCGGCGCAGCGGAACGTACGGCGTCTCGCCGAACTCTTTCAAATACACCGGCTTGCCGTCCTCGATCGTGTACGTCTTGCCTTCGATGCCGAGGGACAAATAGTTCGTGCCTTCTTCGCTCAGCAAATAGTCGAGAAACTGGACGGCGCGGTCTTTGTCCTTGACTTTCGCCGAGATCGCCCGGCCGGTGGAGCCGACGAGCGCGCGGGAAAACTGGTAAGGCTTGATGCCGGGCGCGGCGAACGGGAGGATGACGTCCAGCTCGTAGTCCGCGGGGGCGCCCGCTTTTTTCGCATTTTCCGTCAAAGTGGGCAAGTTCGCTTTCCAGTAATACGAGACGAGCGCCTTGCCCTTCATGATCCGCTCATCCCATTGGGTGGCGGTCAGGAACGGATATTCCGGATCGAGCAGCTTTTCGGCGTACAGCTTGTTCATGAATACGATCGCGTCCTTGTACCCTTTTTCGTAAGGGGCGAAGGCGTACGTATCGGTTTGCGGATTGAGGTTGAAGAAGCCTTGAATGCCGGTGAACATGCTGCCGATCACCGTATACAGCCCGACGTCCCCGACGATCGCCTGCGGCGAGAACGGATACGTATCCGGATAATGCTCCTTGAGCGTTTTCAAGTATTGGTAAAATTCGTCCGGGTTTGTCGGCTCCTTCAGGTTGAGCTTGCTCGTCAAATCTTTGCGCACGAGCCAGACGAAATTGAATCCTTTCCCTTCGGGATCGCCCTCCAGCACCGGAACGGTGTACAGGCCGCCATCGGCGCCGGTGGCGAGCGCCTTCGCCTCCGGGTAAGTCTCGTAAAACTTTTTCAGATTGGGCGCCTTGTCGAGATAGTCTTTCAAATTGAGAAACACTTTCTCCGGACCGTTTTCCCGCCCTTCCTGGGCCGTCACCTGGATGAAGTCGGTGACCGAGTTGGTCGCGATCATAATTTGCCGCTTCTCGTTCAGCCCTTCCTGACTGACGACCTGAAAGTCGATTTTGACGCCGGTTTTCGCCTCGATTTCTTTGAAAATTTCCCAGTCGGAGCGAACTTTGCCTTCCGTGCGGTCGTAGACGAGCCAGGTGAAGGTGATCGGCTTCTTCGACGCCTCATCGGCTCCGGGGTCGCCGGCAGCCGGTTTGGCCCCGGACCCGGAGCAACCGGCGACGATGCCGCCGAGCATAATGGCGGCCACGAGGGTGGCGATTCGTTTTTTCATGAAGATCAAACCTCCCTTTTTGTTGGTTGGGTATGGAAATGCGCGCCTATCCTTTGATGCCGCCGATCATGGCGCCTTGGACGAAATATTTCTGGATGAACGGATAGACGCACAGAATGGGCAGCGTGGCGACGACGATCAGGGCGTATTTCAACGTCTGCAGCTGGCTCGTGTCGGTTTCGGCCTGAATCGTTGCACCGGCGATCAAAATGTTGCGGAGCATAATTTGCAGCGGATACATGCCCCGGTCGTTCAGGTAAATGAGGGCGTCGAAAAACGCGTTCCACTGGCCGACCGCCGTATACAGGCCGATCGTGGCCATGACCGGCATCGACAGCGGCAGCACGATGCGCACGAGCACTTGCAGCGACCCGCAGCCGTCGATGGTGGCGGCGTCCTCCAGCTCCTCGGGCAGCGCCTCGAAAAACGTGCGCATGATGAACAGATGCCACGTGCTGACGAGCGTCGGCAGAACGATCGCCCAGATCGTGTTCAGCAGTCCGAGTTTCTGCACGACGAGGAACGTCGGAATCATCCCGCCGCTGAACAGCATCGTGAACGCCGCCAGCAGCAAAATCGTCCGGCGTCCGGGCAGCCATTTTTTCGCCAGCGGATACGCCATCGCGGAGGTGACGATCAGCGTCAGCACCGTATGGACGGCCGTATAGCGGACCGTGTTCCAGTAGCTGATCCATACGTCCGGGTTGTTCACGATCGATTCGTAGGCGTGGAGCGTCACCGCCTTCGGCAGCAGCAGCACCTGGCCGCTCGCGACCATCGCGTCGTCGCTGATGGAGGCGGAGAAGACGTACACCATCGGGTAGAGCATGACGACGATCAGCACGAGCATGGCCAGTACGTTGAACACATCGAACAGCTTGGAGCCGAATCCGGTTTTGACAGTCATCCGCTCTCACCTCACCAAAGACTCGTATCGGAAAATTTGCGGACGATCCGGTTCGCCGTCACGACGAGGACGAAGCCGATCGCCGACTGGAACAGCCCGACCGCCGTGGCGAAGCTGAAGTCGGCGTCGAGAATGCCCCGCCGGTAGACGAACGTGTTGATAACGTCCGACGTCTCGTAGTTCATCGAGTTGTACAGCAGCAATATTTTTTGAAACCCGACTTCCATAAAGTGGCCTAGGTTGAGCACGAGCAGGATGATCATGACCGGCACCATGCCGACGAACGTCACATGCCGCATTTGCTGGAACCGGTTCGCGCCGTCGATTTTCGCCGCCTCGTACAGCGTCGGGTCGACGCCGGCGATCGCCGCCAAATACAAGATCGTGCCCCAGCCGACTTTTTGCCATATTTCCGAGCCGACGTAAATCGTCCGGAACCATTCCGGTAAGCCGAGAAACAAGATCGGCTCGATGCCGAACAGGCGGACGAGCAAATGATTGATGACGCCCGTCGAAGGCGACAGGAAGGTGACGATGATCCCGGCGATGACGACCGTGGACAAAAAATGCGGCATGTAGCTGATCGTCTGGACGATTCGTTTGAACGTCCGGTTTTTCAGCTCGTGGAACAAAAGCGCGAGCACGATCGGCGCGGGGAAATGAAACAGCAAATCGTAAACGTTCAGCATGATCGTGTTGCGGATCAGCTTCCACGCGTCGGGCGTCCGAAAGAAAAATTCCTCGAAATGCTTCAGCCCGACGAACGGGCTGCCGAGCATGCCCCGGCCGATGGAGTAGTCCTGGAAGGCGATGACGACGCCGTACATCGGCGCATATTTGAATAGAAGATAGTACAGGATGCCGGGCAGCATGAGCAAATAAAGCGCCTTGTGCTTGCGCAGCATCGCGAGGGCGCGGGACATGCGGGAGCGGGACATGCCGGGTGTCACATCCTTTCTTGTGCTGCTTTTGTTGCCCCCACTATAAAGCGCTTGCACAGCGAACGTAAAGAACGCGTATTTTGGCGGAGTCGTCATCTTTGCATCCGGCCCGGCGGACGGGCTGACGGCGACGGCGGCGCAAAAAAGGAGACTTCGCAAAAACGAAGTCTCCCTTATTTTGGGGATTTATTGGACAGCCACTTGGTTGGATAGCAGCGAGCAGGCGCTAAGTGCGGCCGCGAATGGGCTCGAATGGCCGAATCAGGCCAACAGCAGCTCCATGGCCGCGCGCTCCCGGTCGGCGATATCGAGCAGCAGCCCGGAAGCTTGGCGCAACGGCTCCCGGTCTCCCGTCGACCCGGCGCGGTCGATCAGGGAAGCGACTTCGGCCCACAGGGGCGCGATCTCCGCGAACCGCCCGTGCGCCCGCGCGACGTTCGCGTCGTCCAGCAGCTCGGCCGCTTCTTGCAGAAAATCGCGGTACAGGTTGCGAAACAGTGCGCCGCCGGTGCCGGCCCGTTCCATCAGCAGCGCCGTGAGCGGCAAATCGTGCTGCGGATTTTGGCTCCGTTCCGGCCATTTCACGATTTCTTCGCTCATTTTCACAATGCCCTTCACCCCGATATTGCGGATGGGCGGATGGAGAAACTGCTGCGCGTTCCGGGTAAGCGATTCCTTGACGGCGGGCGCCAGCGGCGGAAGCGCCTTGACCGGGTCCAGCGTAAAGGAGCGGTTGCGCGAGCTCATCGGCCCTTTGGCATTGCGGGCCAAGGCCAGATGATCGAGGCGCGTCTTGACGAGCCCGCCCTGCTGCCGGGTATCCGCCATATAGGCGAATTCGTCGTCGAACCCGTATATGACCGCGTAATGGCCGGCGAAATGGACTTTGCTGGTGAAATAATCCAGGTAGTACGAGTCCAGCTTCAGCCCGACCGGAACGCCCTGTTCGATGAAGCTCGCGACGTTCCGCCACGCTTTCGCAGCGGACGACGTTTCCTCGATGTGAACGGTCAGTTGCAGCCGGGACGCGAGGTTGGCGGCCAATTCGTCGGGCTTCACCCTGCCGCCGATGAAGGGGAAGTCCATAGCTTTCGAATCCCAGTAAATGAATCCGAGCCCTTGGCCGAGCCCGAACAGCATCGGCTCCGACAGCCGGACGCCCGTGGCTTGCAGCAGGTTGCCCATCGCCGTCGTTTCGCAATGCTCGCCCCGATAGGCTTCGAACCCTTCAATGACGGTCGCTTTGTTCACTCGTTTCCTCCAATAAGGCATCGATGAGATCGGCGACGAAAGCCAGCTCCCGCTCGATCAATGCGATCGGATGAAGAAACAGCGCCCCGACGTGCAGCGGCAAGCGAGCGCCGCCCTGCGCTTCATACTTGTGCCGGATCTGCCGCGAGGCCGACTCGAGAAATTCCAGCCGCTTGCGCAGCGCCGCGACAGCTTCGTCCTTGTCGACGAGGGGCAGGGCGACCAGCCCGAGATCGAACCGGGGATCGCGCTCCCGCGTCGCAGATAGGCAGGCGATCATTTCGCGGCGCAGCGCGTCTTGGCCCGCCTCCGTCATGGCGTATCGGCTGGGCGCGGGCCCTTTGCCGGATTTCTCCGCGGCAGGGGCTGCGGATTCGATCAGCCCCTTATCCTGCAATTTTTTCAGCCCGACGTAAACCGAAGTCGTGCCGATGTTAGCCCATTCCCGGTACCCGCGCCGGCCGATCAGCTTGTTCAGGTCGTAGCCCGACGCTTGCCCGCATTCCGCGATCAATTGCAGCAGCATCAATTCCACATTCGAAAGCCGATTCATCGACGAACCTCTCGTTTTAATATTTCACATATGTAATATAACATAGGTAAAATACTTTGTCCAACTCACGTCGAGGCGCCGTAAAGCATGCGGTATTTGGCGGGGGTGACGCCTTCGTATTTGCGGAAGATGGGGATGAACGAATTGCGCCCCCAATAGCCGACTTTCTCGGCGATTTCGTCGATTTTCAAATCGGTTTCGAGCAAATATTGCTTCGCCTTGCTCATGCGCACTTTGGCGATATATTCGACGTATTTTTCGCCGACGACCTCCTTGAACGTGCGGCTGAAATGGCCGACCGACATGTTCAGCTGCTGGGCGAACCGTTCGATCGACAAGTCTTCGGCGTAATGGGCGTGGATGTACTCGAGAATGTCGGCAAACTGGCGGCTTCGATCGCGGGGCTCGCCTTCGGAAAACATGCGCGCGTGGATGTCGCGGAACGCTTCCCGCAGCTCCTCCAGCGTGACGCAGCGGCTCAGCCGGTCGAACTGCTCCGAGTAGAAGGCGATGCTGAAGTCGCCCCGGTCGCGCTCCGCCGCGCGGATCCATGTGTTGAGCACATCGGTGCACAGCAGTTTCACCTGATCGGCTCGGACGCGGCTGCCCGCTTCGAGCAGATCGAAGGCCGCGCGGAGCAATGCGTCGTAGTCGCGCGATTTGCACAGGTTGAACATGCGGTTCACGTCCTGGACGGACAGAAAGCATTCCCAGGACGCCCGGTCGCCGCGGGACGAGTCGCCGCCGCATATTTCCGTTCCGGGCACGAGATGCTTGAACCGAAGCATGGCGAGCGCGTGCGCGTATGATGCCGGCAGCTGCTCGATGGCCTGCACGGTCGTTCCGATGCCGATCGTCGCTTTGATGCAAGTATCGAACGGCTCCAGGCTCCGCTTGATGATGTCCGCCGCCTCCGCCGCTCCGACGCCGCCCGGGGTTCGCCCGTGGTGTACGACACAAGCGACGACGTCCGGCTTCGTTTGGGCAATCCATACGGTCATGTCGGAGAACGATCCGGCGATGGCCTCCTTCATCTCGGCGAGCAGCAGCGCCCGGGACGTCTCCGTCTTGTGCTCCCGCTGACCGGAATAAAACTGGATTTCCACGCAGAGCACGGTCCGGGGCGCCTGCGGCTCGTATTCGAAGCCGATCTCCGCGGAGCACATTTCGATCGAGCGCACGTCCGGGAACTCGCCCGTGAGCAGCTTGGCGACGAAATGTTCGCGCACCATCGGGGCCATCCCGCTCACCATTCGCGTCAGCTGGTCGTTCTCGGAAATGATCCGGCTGGAATACCGCTTGATGACGTCGAAATCGTTGCCGTCGCGCCTTGACGCTTCTTCCGGCGCCCGGTTGGCGGCGAGGCCGGTTTTGATTTCCCAAATCGGGGCGTACAGCCGCCGGCTCAACCGGTAAGACGCCGCGGCGCCGAGGGCGAGGAAGAAAACGAACAACGCGAAGGAGAGGAAACGGATCGTGCGCGCCGGCTTGAGCAGCGCGTGCATGTCGACGGCGCTCACGTAGCGCCACGTCTCGTTGAAGCGCGACGGGATGGAGGAGACGGCGCTGTCGCCATGGCCTGCCGGATCGGCTCCGAGCGGCACGGAGCCGACCTGGACGACGGCGTCGCCGTCCGCGTCGACGATGGCGGTGCCGACGACCCGGCTTGCGCGATGGCCGAGCTTCTTGACCAACGCCTCGCGGTCGACGTCCACGACCAGGTACACGTCGGGATCGTCCGAGTTGAACGGATAGCTCATGACGGCGGATACGACGGAGCGGGCGGAAGCCGCGTTGTTCGGATACAGCTCGCTGGCGCCGACTGTGTACGGCTTTGTGAAATGCATCATTTTTTTGCCGGACAGATGGGCGAAGAGCGCTTCCCGCTCCGCGTCCGCGATCGGATAGTGGTAGCGGAAGTAATACGACGGATCACCGTACGTCTCGGAGTCGACGACGAGGCCGCGGCGGGGGAAGACGAGGTAGGCGTTGGCGACGAGATCGCCGGCCTCCAGCTTGCCCAGCCGATCCATCAGCGCATGGATCGTTTCATACCGGTGGAGATCGTCCGCGGAGCTTTCCGCCGCCGGGATGAAGCTTTTCAGATTGGAGTCGCTCAGCAGATGGATCATGCTTGTTTGCAGCGTTGTAAACGAAGAGTCGAGCTGCTCGGAGTCGTGGGCCATGACGATATCGTTGCGCTGCCGCGCGTCTTCCGCGATCAGTCGGACGACGAATACGTTGGTAAACGCGATCGCGGCGAGGACGGGAATGAGGAACAGCACGAAATAGCTGGCGAAAAACCGCCAAAACAAGGCGCTTCGCTGCTTGTGAAGGCGCTGCATCGGAATGCATCCTCCCTTCGGCTTCCGGTCGGCCGGGCGCTGGCGCGTCCCTGGTTCGGTCGTCCGGCTAAATGACACCGCTTTCAATCGGTCGTATAAAAAAATAATGTTTGTAATAATATTACAAAATAATGACAGTTATATGAATATTTATTTTTCGGCAAGCTGTCCGTTTTGCAAAGCATTTACATTGGGGGCAATGCGAATGGGCGAGGTGCAGGGTTGACAGTGGGGAGACCCCGTGATAAGATCGTTCACAAGTTACCCGAACAACGAAACGGAGGTGCGGACGATGACCAAAGCTGTTTTCCATCTGCTGAAAAACCGGCAACAGGAGCGGGTGTCGGCTCCGCACTTTCCGTTGCAAGCTTTTATAACCGGACGCCCCGCGGCCTTAAGGCCCGGGCGTATGCCGCTGTCGGCCCGACGGCCGTATGCGATGCGTGTTTCCTGTCTCTATGAGATGAATACGTGCGGGTTATAAAGGCTGCTTGTCGGATCAAGCGGTCTTTTGTTTTTTCTTGCCTGGTAGATTTCTTTCAGAGGGGGAGAATCGCGGTGAAACGGGAAAGATCGGCAGCTATCGCTTCGTTTCCATTCGGAACGGTTCGGGTATCCGGCTGCTTCCTGATGCGAATGATCGAATTCGACTTACGCGCATTCGTCGCCGGCGCGGACAGGCGTACGTATGCGCGCTTAAGCCGGTTCGGCATGCATGAGGAAAGCGGCAAAGCCGTTTGCGCCGCGGGATGGACGTCCCGAGCGGCGCGGTGCGGCGATGCGGCTTTTTTTTGTTTCATCCGGCGCAAGGCGGAGGAAGCCGCATGCGATGCGGTCCGGCAGGACCGGCCAACGTATGGCATGGGCGTATGGCATTCGCGGTTACCCGGCCGCCGGATTTCGGCGTCCGACCGATCGCGGCGCGCCCGACAGGGATGTGACAGCAACGAAATCGTGGATTTGTCAGAGCAAGTGTCTTAGGAGCATGAGCGGCGCAGGCAACCCCTGCCATCCCGATCCAGCTCGCGTAGCTTAACGGAAAAGCAGCTTTGGCTTACGGCTTAAGCGATGGCGGTTCGAATCCGCCCGCAAGCATTACATGGTTGAGCAGTACATTTCGAACAGGAAGGCGCGGTGAGGAGCATGACGAACGGTTGGAGATATGACGGCAACTCGGATATCGTTTTCCAAAACTTGTCCGAACGCAACATGTCGGTCGAAGACGTATTCACCAAAATCGGCAAGTTCATGATGCTTCGGCCGCAAGCCGAATACCGGCTCATCATCGGCACCGACTGCCAGGTGCACGCGCGCTCGACGACGTTCGTCACCGGCGTCGTCATCCAGCGCGTCGGCAACGGCGCCTGGGCGTGCTACCGCAAGCTGTCGCTGCCGAGGCGGTTTTCCTCGATCGGCCAGAAGCTTTCCTTCGAAACGTCGCTGTCCGAGCAGATCGCCGTCGAGCTGAGAGAGCGGTATCGCTCCGCGCTGGAAGATATCGTTCAGTCCTACGTCTATCAGGGCGCATCTTTCGAAATGTTCGTCGATATCGACGCCGGCAGCGATGCGATCGTCAACAAAACGGCGCCCTTCGTGGCCGAAATGGTGCGGCGCGTCGAGGCGCTCGGCTTTACGGCGCGAATCAAGCCGGAGGCGGTCATCGCCTCGAGCTACGCCAACCGCTATACGAAGCAGGCGGGACGGCGGGCGGCGGCGTACTAGCTAGGCGGCGGACGGCCGGCTTTTGTCCTCGCCGAATTTGAAACTGCGCGCCGCGTACAAAACCGGCGTCGAGGCGATCGAGATGATCAGCTTGAGCACATAAGTGGTAATGAAAATTTGCAGCCAAATGTCGGCGGAATATACTCCGGCGAACGCGATCGTGCAGAAGACGAGCGAGTCGACAAGCTGGCTCAGCCCCGTGCTGCCGTTCGTCCGAATCCAGAACTGGTTGTACACGGGGAACCGGGCGCGCAGTCGGCTGTATACGCGGACGTCCAGAAACTGGCTGATGAAATAGGCGCACAGGCTGCCCGCGGCAAGCCGCGGCGTCAAGCCGAATATCTTCTCAAGCGATTCCTGGGAAAAATCTTCGGGCTGCGGGACGAACCGGATCGCCATCTGCATGATAAGCGTTGCCGCAATCAAGGAAAAGAAGCCGAACCATACGGCCTTCTTCGCTTCCTGCTGTCCGTACTTTTCATTGAGCAGGTCGGTGGACATGTAGATGGACGTATAAATCGTGTTGCCGAGCGTCATGACGATGCCGAACAGCTCGATCGTCTTGACCACCTGAATGTTGGCCAGCACGGTGGCGAAGCCGACCCAGGCGTACAGCCCGGTTTTGCCGAACAGCCGATAGCAGGCCAACCAGAGAAGGAATTGCACGATCATAAAGGCGATGCCCCACCACAAATTGAACAAACGGTATCTCCCCTTAGTTTTGGTAACGCGGGATGGTTTCGAACCGCGGACGGCCTTTTGCCGACAGCTTTCATCATACACGATTTCCCGGGGAATGACAGCAAAAAAATGATAGGCGATGGAGGGGAACCTTCAGATCGTCGCACGAACGATATAGCGTTCGAACGTGACGGGCAAGCCTTTGTCTGTTGCGTTCCGCTCAAAAATTCGGGTGATCCCGGGCATGGATTGCTCCATGACCGCCTCCCATACGGAACGCTTTTGACCGAAAAGTCTCACTCGAATGACGTCGATCGGTTCATGCA